>WNGF01000237.1_pt1 | contig 76686 bp, 86 predicted proteins | sample 5400641 | NCBI WGS metagenome assembly WNGF01 (sample SAMN13153371, study PRJNA577476) | soil metagenome | isolation source: 80 cm soil or saprolite under grassland replicate 2 | place: USA:California | collected 2016-06-15
ATCGAGCGCGCGCTCCGCTCGGGCCTGCCCGCCTGCGTCGACGTGGCGATCGAGGGACCCGCCGCGCCGACGTATCGCCACGCCGCTGGCGCCCACTGAGCGCCCGGACGGAGACGCTCAGGAGGCCGCGAGCCTGGTCGCGAGAAGCGAGAGGTCGCGCGGGTCCACGTCGGAGACAAGAGCGTAGCCGAGCTCCCCGTCCCGCCAGAGCAGCACGTTGAAACCGCGCGACGCGGCCCGGTACAGCTCGAGCCGTCCCTGCCGCTCGCGATCCCCCTTGGGCCAGGGCAGCCCGTCGGCCCGGAAGACGAAGACCGAGATGGTGTGCAGGCGCCTGCCGTATACGAGCGTGGCGGCCTTGCGATCCACGAAGTAACCCACGGCGCCGCCGCGAAGCGGGAAGTCGGCATCACCGGAAAAGCGCACCCGGGGAGCGAAGTCGAGCTGGCCAGCGAACCAGGGGATGACCTGGTGAATGCCGCCGCTCTCGATCTCGAGCGGACGCCGGGCCTGGAGCAGCCGCACGTGATCATTGACAGCCTCGGTGATCATCGCGTTCCTGCCGGTGTCGGTGGGCGACAGGAGACGCTGCCAGGCGAGCGGAGCCAGCGCCAGAAGCACTGCGGCCGCGGCGGCGGCTGGCATCATCCATTGCCTGAGCCAGGCCCGTCGCTGGGCGGGCCGCGCAGCCTCGGCGGGCCACTGCGCGGCGAGCCGCCGCTTGAGGGCGAGCGGCGCCGGATGCTGTGGCAGGCGGCGCTCGAGGGCCAGCGTGAGCTCGTGCTCCGCGCGGTCTTCCTGGCCGCAGTCCGGGCAGCGATCGAGATGGGCGCGGATCTCTCCGTGGGCCTCGGGCGCGAGCCGGCCCTGCTGATAGTGGAGCAACACCTCGCGGACGTCGTGGCAGTCCATGCTCGTCCTAGGGCTCCCAGTCCCGGAGCGTCTGGCGAAGCGCGGCCCGGGCGCGCGCCAGGCGCGACTTGACCGTGCCCACCGCGCAGCCGAGCACGTCGGCGGCTTCCGACTCGGTCAGGCCTTCGAGGTCGAGCAGGATCACGGTGCGGGCGTCTTCCGACAGCCCGAGGAGCGCGCGCTCGATGTCCTCACCGGCGGCCTTTCGCAGCCGGTCGATCTCGACGCTGTCACGCTGGCGGCCAATGTCTGGCGGCACGGGCAGCCCCGGGGTGACCGTGTCGAGCCCTCCGACGACTGGATTGTGCCGCTCACGCCGGTAGTGGCTCACGAAGGCATTGCGAAGGATCCGGAACAGCCAGGCCTTCAGATTGGTGCCGGGCGTGAACTGCGCGGCGGCCTTGAGGGCGCGGCTATACGTCTCCTGGACCAGGTCCTCCGCATCGCTGTCGTTCTTCGTGAGGTAGCGCGCCAGATTGTAGAGACCGTCGGCATAGGCCAGGGCCTCGCCACCCAGGACCTCCGCTTGCTCCCGCTCGTCCCCGACTGGCATGCCCTCACCTTACGCCTAACGTCCGGGCGGGGGAATCGTTCCAAGGCAGGGAACGAACGGCCTCGTGAGGCGTTGGCGCTGGTGACGGAACGAGACTCGAGGATCCAAGGAGGACAGTGATGACACGCATCGCTGCAGGCGCGGCGGCACTGGCGTTGATGGTGGCTCTGGGCGGCGCGGGCGCAGCTCACGCGGCCGGGCCGAAGGTCTACGTCGGTATCTTCAAGGACGATGCCGTCGCGGTCATCGACACGACGCAGAACCGGGTCGTCGCCACCATCCCGGTGCCCAAGGGGCCGCACGGGCTCGTGATCACGCCGGACGGGCGCACGGTCTATGTCAGCAGTGACGGCGGGTCGACCGTGAGCGTGATCGACACCGCCGGCGACAAGGTCGTCGCCAGCATCGACGTCGGCCCCAGTCCGCATGGGCTCGCCATGTCCGGTGACGGGCGCAAGGTCCTGGTGTCGGGTTTCGGCTCGAGCCGCTCGCTCGTCATCGACACGGCGACGGATCGGGTGGCCGGGGAAATCGCCGTGCCCCAGGTTCACAACGGCACGCTATCCGCCGATGGCAGCCGAGCCTACGTCGCATCGCAGAAGCAGGGGGAGGCTGCGCTCGTGATCCTCGACCTCAAGACCATGACGCGCGTCGGCGCGGTACCGCTCGACAAGACGCCGCGTGCGCTCGATCTGTCACCGGACGGCAAGCGGCTCTACTTCACCCTGGCTGGCGTCAACGCGATCCAGGTGCTGGACACGTCGACGAACCAGGTCGTGGCGCAGATCCCGGTCGGCGCTTCGCCTCACCAGGTGCCATTTACCTCTGACGGCCGCTGGGCTCTGGCCGTCAGCCAGGGCCCAGGCGAGATCGGCATTCTCGACGCGACGAGCGGAACCGTCGCCGGGACGGTGACCGTGGGCAAACTGCCTCACTGGGTGACCTCCACGCCCGACGGACGGACAGCCTATGTCACCAACGAGGGGTCGAACGACGTGTCGGTCGTGGACCTGGCGAAGCGGACGGTCACGGCGACCATCCCCGTAGGCAATGCCCCGCGCAAGATCGCCGTCCAGCCGGTCACGGCGCCACGCGCAGCGGCGCCTGCCGCCGTGGCGCCGTCGGGGCAGCCGAAGGGCGCCAAGCCAGTGACCATCGCCGGCGTCGCCTATGCTGATCACGGCACACGGGACATCTCGACCCTGCGCGTGGTCAAGCTGGAGGCCGATGACTACTACTTCGGGCCGACCTTCCTCCGCGGCAAGCCGGGGCAGCGCGTGCGGCTGCGCATCGAGAACGAGTCGGGAACGCTGCACAACGTCACGATCGCCGGGCAGCAGATCGACCGCGACATCCTGCCCAAGCAGACGATCGAGGTAGACGTCACGGTGCCGGCCTCCGGCGCCGTGACGTTCACGTGCAAGTTCCACGGCCCGCTCGGCATGAACGGCCAGCTGGGCTCGTCGCCCCGCGCTGCTCAATGAGAATCGGGCGCTGAGGGCCCGATTTTGAAGCAGCCTGCTAGAGGTTGATGCGGCGGCGGGCCATCGCGCGATCCCACTTCGTCGCGTACGCGTCGTCGAAGACGATGCCGGCCTCGGACGTGGCGCGATGCCAGAAGCCGCCCTTCATCTCCGCCTCGAGCTGCCCTGGCGCCCAGCCCGCATAGCCGAGCGTGAAGAGTGCCTGCTTGGGCCCGCGGCCGGCGGCGATGGCGGCCAGGATGTCCCGCTGGAAGGTGACGGCGACCTCGTTGCCGATGCGGGCGGTCCCGGGTCCGGCATAGTCCGGCGTGTGCAGGACGAAGATGCGCAGGGCCTCGACCGGGCCGCCCACGTGCATCCGCACCGACCCCGCCACGCCCGTGCCGTCCATGTCGGCCTGCTCCAGGACGGCGGCCAGCGGCACCTCGCCGAGCGGCCGGTTGACGATCATGCCCATCGCGCCATCGGCGTCGTGGCGGATGACGAAGATGACCGCGCGGGTGAAGCGCGGGTCCGTGAGGTCGTCGGTCGCGACCAGCAGCTGGCCCGTGAGAGAAGGTGACTGCGCTCGTGCGGAGGGAAGCGGCGCCGGCGGCGCGGCGACGAGAACCGCGCCGAGGAGGAAGCCCGCGGCGATCAGGGCCGGCTGCGCGCGTGAGAGAGCGTACATTCGTGGCACAGTATAGACGATGCCGTGGCGCTCCGCGCTCCGCGCCTTTCGCCACCGAGACTTCCGCCTCTTCTGGGGCGGGCAGATGATCTCGCTGATCGGCACCTGGATGCAGAGCGTGGGCCAGGCCTGGGTCGTCCTCGAGCTCACCCATTCGCCCTTCAAGCTGGGCGTGATCAGCGCGCTCCAGTTCGGCCCGATGCTGTTCCTGTCCTTCCTGGCGGGCGCGCTCGCCGATCGCGTCCGCAAGCGGCGGCTCATTCTCCTGACCCAGAGCGCGTTGATGGTCCAGGCCCTGGCGCTGGCGGCGCTCGATTGGACGGGGCACATCCAGTACTGGTACGTCGCCGTGCTGGCCACGCTCTACGGCGTCGCCAATAGCCTCGACCTGCCGGCGCGGCAGTCCTTCGTCGTCCAGATCGTCGGCACGCACGACCTCATCAACGCCATCGCGCTCAACTCGGCCGTGTTCAACGGCGCGCGCGTCGTCGGCCCGGCCGTGGCCGGGCTGCTGGTCGCGCGCTACGGGGTTGCCATCGCGTTCCTGCTGAACGCCGTGAGCTTCCTGGGCGTGATCGCGGCCCTGCTCGTCATGCGCAACGAAGGGGAGCCGCGGCCCCGCTCGACCGACACGCTGGGGCAGGAGATCCTCCAGGGCCTGCGCTATGCCTGGGCGACGCCGCTCGTCGCCCTCATCATGGGCTTCATGCTCGTGATGAGTCTTTTCGTGATCAACTTCAGCGTCATCGTGCCGTTGGTGGCGCGCGACGTGCTGCACGAGGGCGCGCACGGCTTCGGGCTCCTCATGGCGTCGCTCGGGATCGGCGCCATGGCGGGCGCCGTGGCGCTGGCCTTCGGCGGGCGCGGACGGGCGCCGGTATGGCTCCTCTCGGGAACGGCGCTGGCTTGCGCAGCCGGCCTGGCGGGGCTCGGCGCGGTCCGCCACTTCTGGGCCGCGGCCGTGGTGCTCGTGGCTGCCGGCTTCACCATGATCGTGTTCATGGCGAGCTCCAACACGACAGTGCAGGTGACGGTGCCCGACGCGCTCCGGGGCCGGCTGATGGGACTCTACGCCTTCGTCTTCGTCGGCATGACCCCGTTCGGGGCGCTCCTGGTCGGGTCGATAGCCGAGAAGTGGGGCGTGCCGGCGGCCTGCTTCGTGGGCGGCGGCACCGGCGCCGCGCTCGTGCTGGCGCTGACGCTCACGTGGCGGCGCCGTGCCGCCGAGGCGCCCGCCGCGTAGACGGGTGCTGTGCTCGGAAGCCGCGGCGCGTATAATCCGGTCTCCAAGAGGAGGAGCGACCCGCATGGCCGGCGACATGACCCTGACCTCCGACACGATCGAGGTGCGCGAGACGCACCGCTTCGACGTCGCCGCACTCGAGCGCTATCTGTCCCCGCGCATTCCGAGCTTCGCCGGACCGGTGACGGTGCGCCAGTTCCAGGGCGGACAGTCCAACCCGACCTACCAGCTCGCGGCGGGCGGACACGAGTACGTGCTGAGGCGCAAGCCGCCCGGCAAGCTCCTGCCCTCCGCCCACGCCGTCGATCGCGAGTATCGGATCCTGACCGCCCTCGGCCGCACGGACGTGCCGGTGCCGAAGACCTATGTCCTCTGCGAGGATCCGGGCGTGATCGGCACGGTCTTCTACGTCATGGACTGGGTGCGCGGGCGCATCATGGTCGACCCGCTCCTGCCCGGGATCTCACCCGCTGACCGCGCGGCCATCTACGACTCGATGAACGACGTGCTGGCGCGCCTGCACCGAGTCGACTGGCAGGAGCTCGGTCTGGCCGACTTCGGCAAGCCGGGCAGCTACTTCACGCGACAGATCCATCGCTGGAGCTCCCAGTACCGCGCGTCCGAGACGGAGCGCATCGAGGCGATGGAGCGGCTCATGACGTGGCTGCCGGAGCACGTCCCGAGCGACGATCACACGACGGTCGTCCACGGCGACTTCCGCCTGGGCAATGTCGTCATACATCCGAGCGAGCCTCGCGTGCTGGCCGTGCTCGACTGGGAGCTCTCCACCCTCGGCCATCCGCTGGCGGATCTCGCCTACAACGCGATGGCCTACCATCTCGAGCCGGACATCCTGGGCGGCGTCAAGGGGCAGGACCTCGAGGCCCTCGGCATCCCGACCGAAGAGGATTACCTGGCCGCGTACTGTCGCCGCACGGGACGCAAGGACATTCCCGACTGGAGCTTCTACGTCGCCTTCTCCATGTTCCGTCTGGCGGCGATCGCCCAGGGCATCATGGGTCGGGTTCTCGCCGGCACGGCCAACGACGCCAACGCCCGTGCCCGCGGCGAGCGCGCCCGCCCGATGGCCGAGGCCGGCTGGCGCCTCGTGGAGTCCCGCGCCGGCTAGGCTGCACCGGCCCACCAGGAGGGCGCGCGATGATCGAGACACGGCCGTTCGGACGCACGGCTCACCAGAGCACGGTGACACTGTTCGGCGGCGCCGCGCTGGCTCAGGCCAGCCAGGCGGACGCGGACCGCACGCTGGAGCTGCTGCTCCGGTACGGCGTCAATCACATCGACACCGCCGCGCGCTACGGAGACTCCGAGCTTCGCATCGGCCCGTGGATGGCGCGTCACCGGAAGGACTTCTTCCTCGCGACCAAGACCGGGTCGCGCACCGCCGCTGAGGCCCGCGAGGACATCCATCGCTCGCTCGACCGGCTGCGCGTCGATCAGGTCGATCTGATCCAGCTCCACTCGCTCGGCCATCCGGACGACTGGGACCAGGCGATGGCACCGGGCGGCGCGCTGGAGGCGGCGGTCGAGGCGCGCCAGGAGGGCCTGGTCCGCTTCATCGGCGTCACCGGCCACGGCTGGACCATTCCCGCCATGCACCGGCGGAGCCTCGCGCGCTTCGACTTCGACTCCGTGCTCTTGCCGTTCAACTTCTTCCTGGCCCAGAACGAGCGCTACCGGCGGAGCGTCGACGAGGTGCTGACCATCTGCCGGGAGCGCAACGTGGCGGTCCAGATCATCAAGTCGATCGCCCGCGGACCGTGGGCCACCACGGAGCGGACGCACACGACCTGGTACCAGCCGCTCGAGGCGCAGCCCGACATCGACCCGGCCGTGCACTGGATCCTCGGCCTGCCCGGCATCTTCATCAACACGGTCGGAGACCTGGCGCTGCTTCCCAGGGTCCTGGACGCCGCGAGCCGCTTCGAGCGGCGCCCGCCGGACGAGGAGATGGCGGCGATGCTCGGCGCGAGGCGGATGACCTCCCTGTTCGGCCTCCCCGCGTGACGGGGCAACGAAGGAGCACGCTCATGCGCCTGCTGATCGCGATGGTCTCGCTCGTCCTCGTGGCGGCGCTCGGGCTGGCGACCGGGGCGGCGGCCCAGGGCCCCATCCGGATCGGCTTCATCTCGCCACTCTCCGGCGCCATCGCCCAGGCCGGCAAGGACATGTACAGCGGCTGCGAGCTTTACTGGGAGGAGACCGGCTGGCAGCTCGCGGGCCGCAAGCTCGAGGTCATCCTGGAGGACAACGAGGGCGTGCCGGCAACCGCGGTGACCAAGGCCCGGAAGCTGGTCGAGTCCGATCGGGTCCACATGCTGGCGGGCGTCATCCTGTCCAATGTCGCCTACGCGCTGGTTCCCTACGTCGAGGCCCAGGGCATCCCGACCATCTATCCGATCAACTCGGCCGACGACCTGACCCAGCGCAAGCGCCCCAAATGGCTGATCCGCACAGGCTTCTCCGCCGGCGGCAACATGCATCCCTTCGGCGAGTACGCCGCGCGGGTGCTGGGCTACAAGAAGATCGCCATCGTCTCGCTCGACTACGCCTTCGGCTGGGAGATCGCCGGCGGCTTCCACAAGACCTTCGAGGACAACGGCGGCCAGATCATCCAGAAGATCTGGATCCCGCTCAACGTGCAGGACTACGCGCCCTACCTCTCCCAGATCAAGAAGGACGCCGATGCCGTGTTCGTGCTCGCCCTCGGCCGGTGGACGGTGCTGTTCGCCAAGCAGTGGGCGACGAGTGGGCTCAAGGACAAGGTCCCGCTCATCGCGGGCGGGACCTACACGGACGAGCACGTGCTGCCCGAGCTGGGCGACGAGTCGATCGGCGTGATCAGCGCGCACCACTACTCGGCGGCCCTCGACACGCCGGCGAACCGGCGATTCCGCGCGGCCTTCGAGAAGAAGTACAACCGCCTGCCGTCGTTCTACTCGGAGAACTGCTACACGGGGGCCCGCGTCGTGGCGGAAGCGGCGAAAGCCGTCGGCGGCCGGGTGGAGGATCGCGCGGCCTTCATGGCCGCCCTCCGGAGCGTCGAGATCGGCGATGCGCCCCGGGGCCCGATCAAGATGGATCCCTACGGCAATCCCACGCAGAACATCTACATCCGGAAGGTGGAGCGGGTGGGCGGCAAGCTGCAGAACACCGTGATCTACACGTATCCGGCCGTCAGCCAGTTCTGGAAGTACAACCCCGAGGAGTTTCTGAAGCAGCCGGTGTACTCACGGGACGTCCCGCCGTGCCGCCACTGCTGAGGGAGCCCGGTCAGCCTGGAGGTCGACTGTACGGTGGTACCCAACCCACGGCTATCAGCATGATCAACCGTCGCTGTTACAGGCTCCGCCTCTTCCGATAGCTCGAGCCCACCATGAAGCCACATGCAACGGTATGCCCGATCCCAGCGCCATCGTGACTCTTGACAGTGGAAGTCATATCAACGTTCGCCATCAGCCGCGCGCGGAGCGCAGCGCGTCGGCAGCAGGGCGCGGTTGGGTAGCGCGGTGATTAGACCCCGTAGAAGCCATAGAAGTCTGTCACCGAAGCTTCGACTGCGAGCACCTGGAAAGGAAAGCACTGGTCCAGGCTGTCCAAGCTCGACTGGCGCTCAAGACGCTCCACGAATCGACTCGTCATACTCTTCCTGATCTCCCCATACCGGTCCAGAAACTGCCCCCAGAGGGGCATATGCTGAAATCGATGATCGATAACGTGAGCGGTCGCTAAGTACGAGACTGGAAACAGACGACGATAAGCATCGAGATTGTACAGCCACGACGCCCCAACCACCTGGAGAGGCTGGCGCAGGGTTCGTTTGACATGCTCGAAGAGCGCGGCCAGGTCCGCCAATCGCTGTTCGAGGCGTTCGATCCCTAACGGGGAGTGCCCGTCCATTTCGGCATTCCGGAAGTGAAGGCGGATACGGCCACCACTCAACCGAGCGTAGGAGAAGCAGCCAAAGGTCGCCACGACAGCCGGCGCAGCCATAGCCTCCGGTCGCGTCAAGTAGAAGCGATACGTCCACTCGCGACTATCGTTCGTGTCCTGCAGCCCGGCCAGGTACTCCCGCCAGGTCGGATGAGCCGGATCAAAGTCACGGCCGAGGCCAAACCGGACATAGAGATTCGTGTACTCGAACAGAGCGCGCGCCAAGGGCAGTCCTGATAGGACCGTGACTTTGTGGGCAAACTCCAGTTGGAAATCAAAGAACGCTTTAGCGTAAATCACGGGTGATTGGGCAGCCGTCGATCACTCAATGACCCGGTCCGCTCGCAGCAGCAGGGATTGCGGGATCGCCGCTGCGGAGTCCAGCGGGCAATGCATGCATGCAAGACCTGACCTTGACTCGAGCGGAGCTGGTCACGATCCGCGCGAGCGCGCGGCACAGCTCCTAGCTCGAGCTCCAGGAGAATGGCGCGAAGTGGCCGTTGTTCTTGCCGGACGTGTCGTCCCAGTTGATCCCGAACGCGTGCAGGTGGCTCCTGGAAGCCTTCGCGAGGGCGAGGCGAGTCGCGGCAGGGTGACCGACATTATCGAAGTAGATCGGCTCGGTCTGGCTCGCGCCCGGAATTCCCTCGATGGCGAGGTCGAGCGCCCCCGGGATCGACACGGATCTACGCATCCCGCTGCCCTCGATCCGGATCGGCTTGGCTTCGATTCCGGCGAAGGAGCCGACCAGTGGCCCGAGGGCGGCCATCGGACCGCCGCCCTGTCCGCTTCCGATCGCCCCGAGCGCTTCGCGCTGCTCGGCGGTGGCCCGCTCATCCACGATCACTCCGACGGTCCAGTTTCCGGCGATCATCGGCCCGGGAGTGTGCAAGAGGACGGCGAAGCTGAGGCCGTCGAGCTGGATCGTTCCATGCGAGCCGCGCTCGACGTGGAAGACGAGGCCGGCATCGCAGTAACCCTGGGTCGGCCGCGCTGCCAGGGCCGAGGTTGGGCACGGGCACACGGAATCACAGCTGCACGCTTCGAAGTAGTCTCCGCTGATCTTCCACTGAGGGCTTGCCATGACGATCCTCCTCCGGCGACTGGTGTGATCACATCGCGTGAGCGCCACGCAGCGCCGCCACGAGATCGGGACGAAGGGCCACCGTCATGCCGAGGAGCACGAGGGCTGCCCCGGCGATCCGGGCGATCCATTCTCCACCCGGCACCAACTTCTCGACCGCCACGATGGCCGTGATGAGCAGCACCCACCGGAGACCCATCGCGCCGGCGGCGACGAGCACCAGCATGAGCGCCCAGCAGCATCCGAGACAGTACACGGCGTGTGACCAGCCCAGCGCAAGGCTGCTTCGACGGCCCGCGCGCCAGTGGCCGAGGAGAAAGCCGAGCGGGCCGCGACATGCCCGCAGACACACTTGCTTGAGGGGCGACAGTTGATACGCTCCCGCCGCCAGTAGGATCACGGCGATGGCGTAGGATAGCGTGAGCCCGGCGAGAGCAGCCAGGAGCATGTGTGCGAAGTACACCGGGACACCAGTCGCAGCCCAGAGACCTAGGTAGACGAGTGTGAACACCGCTACCGGCACGCCCCTCGTGCTTGCCCCGACGGTTCTCCGCTGAATCGCGCCGTACAGGACGATCATCGGGAGCGCGCTTGGCAGCATCATCGCTGTCATCATGATGGCCCAGCTTGCGACGAAGACGAGAGCGTCAGAGACCGTCACCGGCATGGCCATGGCCATGTCCTCACCGTGAATGCTCGACAGGACGACAAGGACCCAGGCCACTGCGGCGATGAGGAGAAGGATGCCTGATGTGAGGATCGTGACCCGATCCTGGACCCGCACTGGATCCTGATTCGACGTCGCCATCGAACGATCGCGGAGGCGCATCAAGCGAGGAGTCTACCCGCCGACCGGTGGGTGTCAAGGCGAATCGGACACGCTGTCATCAGGCTCGCAGTCGGATGAGGTCTTGCAATTTGTCCTCGGCAGATGATCGCTCGCCGCTGCCAAGTCGGCAGGCAATGCATGCATGCAAGACCTGGCCCCCGATCGACAAAGCCTGGGCGAACACCGAACTGACCGCACTGGACACGGCGAAGCCGCCTGCGGCAAGCGCCATACCCAAAACGTGTCGTCGTGAAACTCCGTGATGGTCCTTCATGTGGGTGCGCCGTGGTCACCGCTCCACACTAGGCGAAACCGCTGGCAAATAACCGGGGTCGTCTCATCGAACTTGCCGCCAAGCCTGTCGCACACTCGACCGAAGTACCTCCGGTGCGCAACCTGCCACCAGGCCAGTGTGCCGTCCCCCTCGCCTTCATCGGCAGCAAACGCCGCGTCGACAGCGTGAAATGGAACGTGCCGGACCTCGACCAACTCGATGATCGCCACGGGAACGCCATCCGATCGCATGACGATGCTGACGTCGCCGGCTGTCGGCAACGGCAGGCCTAAGGAGGTGAACTCGACCGGCAGGCTGGCGGTAGCTCGCTTTCGTCCAACCTGGACAAGTGCCGCCAACTCGTTGGCCAGAGCTGGAGAATCGCCGAAGGCGAACGTGTCCGGTCGAGCATGATGGTGGGGATGCTCGGCTGGAAGCGTATCGACATAACGTTGCCAGAAGGCCGTGGCGGTCTCGGTCATTGGATGAGTCCCGTAGCCATGTCGGCTCATGACAAGGCTGAGCGGCCGGCTTCGAGACGGACCGCTCATCACGGCGTGGAGGATAGCTCCTTGTCGCGCCGACCTCAAGGATGTGGCGGACGCGATACAGGGATCCGACCTGCGGTTTGACCCGCCCCTGCCGATCTGGCACGATCGGCGCCATGGTCGCTGCGCTCGCGTAGCTCATACGATGCCTAACCCGGAGGAGCCATGAAGAAGACGACGGTCTCTATCAGCCTCGCCCTGGCCGTGCTCGCCCTCGTCGCGGGTGGCGCCGCGGTCACGCCCATGCCCGTCGGGGCGCAGGCCAAGCCCATCGTGTGGAACCTGCCGACCGTGGCGGCGCCGACCTACTACCACACCGTCAACTACAACGCGTGGGGCGCCAAGGTGAAGGAGAAGTCGCAGGGGCGGATGGAGATCCGCGTCCACCCCGCCTCGTCGCTCTACCCGGGCCCGGAGCTGATCCCGGCTGTCCTCGACGGGCGCTCGGAGGTCGGTACCATCCTCGCGTCGTACCTGACCGACGTGCTTCTCGAGATGGGCCCGCTGGAGCTGCCGTTCATGACGGGCAGCGTGGAGGAGCACAGGAAGGCGGCCATGCAGCTCCGGTCCTTCTACACCGAGATGCTGGCGAAGAAAGGCCTCAAGCTCCTCGTCATCAGCACGTGGCCGTCCCAGCAGATCTTCTCGACCGTGCCCATCCGCACCGTCGCCGACTGGAAGGGCAAGAAGATCCGCGTCTACGGCGCCGACTCCGCCAACGTCGCGCGCCTGCTTGGGGCGGCGCCCGTCAACATCGCCTTCGGCGAGGTCTACTCCGCCCTCGAGAAGAAGACCGTGGACGGCGCGATGACATCCGCCACCAATGCCGAGCCCATGAAATTCTTCGAGGTCGCGAAGTATCTCGACTACTGGTACCTAGCCGGCGCCGCCCAGGAGTGGCTGGTGGCCAACCAGAAATCGTGGGACGCTCTTCCCAAGGACCTGCAGCAGATCGTGCTCGACGCCATCAAGGAGACGAACCTCGAGGAGAAGGAGTGGCAGGACGCCGCCACCGCGGACGAGCGGACCCGCAAGCGTCTGCCCGAGCTGGGCATGACCGTCATCGATCCTCCCAAGGAAGAGATGGAGAAGGCACGCAAGATCGCTCGGGGGGCCTGGGACATCTGGCTCCAGCGCACGGGAGCCGACGGCAAGCGCGGGCTCGAGCTCGCGCTCAAGGCTCTCGGGCGGTAATCTTGCCTGTGTGTGAGCCCGGTGCCCGCCGGCGCGGGCAGCCTGTCATGGAGAGTCCATGAAGCCATTCGTCATCAACCGGTACGGCCGCATCGTCTTCCCGTTCAATTTCTTCCCCGAGCTCGATTTCTCGGCCTTCGAGACGCTCGAGCAGTTCGCGGCCGTCATCAAGCGGGACTTCGAGGAGAAGGCGCCCACCGAGACCGACATCCTCGCGCGCGTCGAGGCGCAGGCGTACACGGGACGCTTCGAGGTCCTGCGCGACCTGGCGCTGCACCTCTTCTGGGTCAACCGCTACGCGATGACGATGTACGAGAAGCGCCCGACGCGCTGGCGCGACGTTGCCCGGCACCGCGACGATGTCTTCCTTCCCGTGTTCACGGAGCGGGACGGCGCGGAGATGACGGCCGCCGTCGAGGCCGCGTACCGAGCGCTGCCAGCCACGTGGGACGAGGGGACGGAGGACAAGATCTCTCGCGCCCTGCTCGATCTGTTCCGCCACAAGAAGGGCGCGGGCGCCGAGCTGCCGGCGCTGAAGCCGACAGTGGGCGAGATCCTCGCCAATCCGAGGAACCTCACCTATCACCTGCTGGCCTACGATCCGGACTATCCCGGCTACGGCCACGATGACATCATCGAGTTCACACACCCGGTCCCCGAGCTGGAAGCCCTCATGCGCCAGGCCATGGTGCTGCACAACCAGTACCGCTGGGACCGCGCCAAGACCCGGCTCACCGAGGTCGGGAAGCTTCACGACGATGACTTCGTCGTGGTCTTCCACCCCCGCAACGACGAGGTCCTGCAGTTCATCCGGCGCGTCAAGGGCGTCCGTCGCGTGCGGCCGCGGCGGCCGCTGCCCGCCCAGTCGCGCCAGCCGATCCGGCCCTACCCGCCGGTGAACGTGCGCGCGCACTTCACGGTCATGCCGCGGCTCGAGGCCGTGGCGGTCTACAAGGGCGAGCGGCCCTGCACCAACGACGACCTGATCCGCAACGCCGCCTACTGCTGGTCGCCGATGACGGTGGACGAGATCCTCCAGAAGACCGGCATCGAGCAGCGGCTCTACACGGAGCTCGACCTCGACCAGATGGCGCTCCTGGCGGCCCAGCGCGCGCTCGAGAAGTCCGGGCGCCGGCCCGAGGAGATCGGCGCGGTGCTCTTCTGCTCCTGCACCAGCGTCAAGATGATGCCCTCGCTGGCCACCTGGCTGTCGGGGCAGCTCGGCATGTTCCAGACCCACGCGTCCTGCGACATCGTGGCGGCCTGCGCCGGACTGCCCTACGGGCTCAGCGAGGCGGTGCGACTGCTGCAGGAGGTGGAGCGGCCCATCCTCGTCGTCTGCGGGGAGAAGTTCTCCGACAAGATCGGGACGGTGCGGACGTCGCGGATGATCTTCGGAGACGGCGCCGCCGCCCTGGTGATCGGCCCCGCGCCGGCGGGCGACGCGACGGACATCGAGGTCCTGCAGACCTACGCGAGCGGGCCCATGGCGGAGGTCGACTCGATCATCTGGCCCAACCCAGACTTCGACAACAACATCACGGTGTATGGGCCTGAGGTCCGGGCGCTGGTCAAGCGTTACCTGGGCCAGATGCTGGACGAGCTCCGCGCGGAGCCGCATCCGGACGGGCTCGCGGGCGCCTCGCTCCTCGACGCGATCGATCTGATCGTCCCGCACCAGGCCAACAAGACCATGGTGCTGAACCTTGCCAAGGCCGCCGGCGTCGCCCCCGAGCGCCTCTACTTCAACATCGAGCGCGTCGGCAATACCTCGTCGGCCAGCATTCCCATCGCGCTGCACGACGCGGTGCAGGAGGGCGTGATCGCCCGTCCGCTGCGCGTCTTCGCGCCGGGCTTCGGCGCGGGAGCCGTCGGTGGCTACGCGGTGATCCGCGTCGATCCCGCCGTCGTGGCCTAGAGGGCTGTCCCCACCGAGAAGGTCTCGAACCGATTCACCGTCGAAGTGCATCCAAGCTGACGGTCCACCCGGGTTTCCGGGTGTCGAGAAAGCGGAGACCCAGACGGGACCGCGGACGAGAGAGTTCTGGGAAGATTTCGACACCAGGGGTCGACCCGCTGGTACATTATCGGCCTCTGACCGGCAACCTGGAAAGGTGACCTATGGACGCGCAGCGGTCTCAAGTCTCCGGATGGTTTTCCAGCGTAGCCCCACTATGGCCCCTGGGCCTCGCGCGCATCCTCTACGGCCTGCTCTGGTGGCAGCAGTCCAAGTGGAAGGTCCCATCGGATGATTTCGGACGCAAGTCCGGCGGCGGGCTATGGTACTGGGTCCAGCAGGAGATCCAGTACCCCACGGTTGCGGCCTACAAGGACTTCCTGGTCAACGTGATGATCCCGCACTGGAGCTTCTTCGGCTACCTGACCCTCGCCACGGAAACCTTCATCGGCGTCACGTTGATCCTCGGACTCTTCACCCGGCTGGGGGCCTTCGTCGCTCTCGCGATGGCCACCAACGTCACGATCGGTATCCTCAGCGTGCCCCACGAGTGGGGCTGGAGCTACGCCATGCTGATCACGCTGGCCGCCCTGTTCCTCCTGACCGGCGCCGGCCGCAGCTTTGGCGTCGATGCCTTCCTCGGCCCACGGCTCGAGCGCGCCGCCACCGGAGGCAGCACGCTCGCACGTATGCTGAGCTGGCTCACGTAGGGACGCCCAGGTGCAGTTCAGCGTCGGGGTGGGCCTGACCAATGCGTGCGATCTCGCCTGCGCCCATTGCTACCGCGACACCGCCCGCATCGACCAGCTGACCGAGGGCCAGGTCCTCGAAGTGTGCGACAGCCTGCCGGTGCGCTCCGTCAATCTGGGCACCGGAGAGAACGGGCTGCACCCGGAGTACGCGGCCATCGTCAAAGCCCTGGGCGGGCGCGGCGTCAAGCTCTCCCTCACGTCGAACGGGTACACCATCGAGCGCTCCTCCGACGAAACGCTCGCCACGTTCCGCGAGGTGGAGGTCTCGATCGATTTCCCCACGGCGGCCGAGCAGGACGCCTTTCGGGGCCCCGGGAACTGGACCCGCGTCATGGCGGGCATCGAGCGCGCCCAGCGGCTCGGGATCACCGTCACGGTGCTCTCGGTGATGATGAAGACGAACTATACGCGGCTGCCTGAGATCGCGAAGGTGGCGTTCGACGTCGGAGCGAACTACCGCGTCAACGTCTACCAGCCGGTCAAGACCGACGCGTTCACGCTCTCGTATGAGGAATTCTGGGACGGGTTCAGGCGCTTGCTCGGCGCGACTCGCCTGGTCAGCACGACCGAACCCATCCTCAACGCGATGCTCGGCCAGCCATTCCAGGACACGTCCGGATGCGGGCGCCAGACCGTGCGCGTCACCCCGCGGGGTGACATCATTCCGTGCGTGTACTGGCATGACTCGGACCTGCGCGTGGAGGACCTTTCTGCGCGTGGTCCGGAAGGCGTGCTGGCATCGAGCCAGTTCGCGCGGGTGCGGAGCGTCCCGGACATTTGCCGGAGCTGCCCCTTCGTCACGACGTGCCACGGCGGCTGTGCCGGGCGCAGGGAGCTCGCAGGGGGTGTCCACCTGCCGGACCCCTACTGTCCGCTCGTGCGCGGCGAGACCGTCGATCTCGAGTGGGCGCCCGCGGACCGACGGGAGCTCCTCAAGACCGGCAGCGCCTGCACGACGGTCCTGGCTCGCGCCTAGCCCGAACTATGCGTGAACACCTGATCCCCTCACCCTACCCTCTCCCCTGTGGGGGAGAGGGATCAGAATGAAGAGAGCAGCGGGGGAGAGGGCAGGGTGAGGGGATCGTACGACGAGGGAACTCTCCCTCTGAATAGTTCAGGCCAGCCGCCGGGGCGACGGGACCGGAGTCTTGCCGTACCCTCGATGCAGGAGACCTCGAGACGCTACGAGAGGCGCATGCATACGACCCTCATTGTTCCGGCGCTCAACGAAGCGGAGGTCATCGGGCCGCTGCTCTCGAGAATTCCGCCGGGTGCCGTAGACGAGGTCATCGTCGTCGACAACGGCTCGACCGATGGGACCGCGCTCGCTGCGACACGGAGCGGGGCGCGCGTCGTGACGGAGAGCCGCCGCGGCTACGGCTCGGCCTGCTGGGCCGGTGTCCGGGCGTGCGACCCGGCCGCCGAGGTCGTGGTTTTCCTCGACGGGGACGGAAGCCAGGACCCCGAGGAGCTGTTGTCCGTGCTTGCCCCGGTCGTCGCAGGCCGAGCCGACCTCGCCCTTGGCGCCCGGCGGCTGGTGGGAGAGCATCCGATCCACGCGGCGCTCGGAACTCGACTTCTCGCAGGCTTCATCTCGTGGCGCTACGGGCTCCGCGTGACGGACATCGGTCCCTTTCGGGCGATTCGCGTGGATCTGCTCCGGCGGCTCGGCATGCGAGACCGTGCCTTCGGATGGCCCGTGGAGATGGTGGTGAAGGCCGCTGCGCTCGGCGCGCGTGTCGTCGAAGTGCCCGTGTCCCACGGTCCGCGGCTTGGAGGCCGCTCGAAGGTGTCCGGGACGATCCTCGGGAGCCTTCGCGCGTCCTACGGCTTCCTCCGGGCCGCGCTCCGAGCGGCGAGGGACACAAAGTGACCACGGGGCTCGCGGCCGGGCTCGGCCTGGCCGCCAGCTGCGCGGTCATCGCTCGGATCCCGGACCTCGTGCAGACGCCCGGTCTCTTCCTCGTGGTGTTTGCTCTCGCCTTTTTCTGCTACGCCGCAGGCAGCTGGTGCCTGACTGCTGAGCGGGGCTGGCGCCCGCTGTTCATCGTCCTCGCGGTGGCGATCGTGGCGCGACTGCTGCTTCTGCCCGCTGCCCCGACCCTCTCGACCGACGTCTATCGGTATGTCTGGGACGCGCGCGTGGCGCACGCCCGGATCGACCCCTATCTCTATACGCCGGAGGCCAAGGAGCTGGAGCCGCTCCGCGACCAGGACGTGTTTCCTCGGCTGAATCATCCCACGTGGCGCACCATCTACCCGCCCGGGGCCCAGGCATTCTTTCAGGCTGTTTATCGCCTCCGGCCGGACAGCGTGCTCGCCATGAAGGCTGCCCTGGGGCTCGGGGAGCTGGTCGGCCTCGCGGTCGTCGGGGGCCTGGTCTGGGCCAGCGGTCAGCCGCTCTCGCGTGTGGTGATCTACGCGTGGAACCCGCTCGTGCTGGTCGAGACGTGGGGGATGGGCCATCTGGAAGCCCTCGTGGTGCCCGCCGTGGCGGGAGCGACCTGGGCGGCCCTCCGCCGCCGGTACGCGGCGGCCGGCGCGCTGCTGGCCGCGGGTACCCTCGTCAAGCTTTACCCGGCCGCGCTCCTGCTCTTGCTCCCGGTCGCCGGCTGGCGCGCAGCCGTGCCGTCATTCCTCGCCCTGGTCCTGATAGGCTATGCCCCGGCTGCCCTGGCGGGCACGCCGGTGACGGGCTCACTGGGTCGGTACATGACCGAGGAATACTTCAACCCAGGGCTGGTGCGCTCGGTGGTGAACCTGCCCGCGCTCACGGTGCTGGCAGCGGTCCTCTGGGTGGCACTGGTGAGCGTGACGTATCGCCACCTCGCCCTCTCATCGCGTGCCGTTACCCTGATCGGCGGGCTCCTCCTCCTGAGCCCCAACATTTTCCCGTGGTACGTGGTCTGGCTCGTGCCCTTTCTCGCGGTGGCACCGTCCCTGCCGTGGATAGCGTTCACGGGCAGCGTGGTCTTCGCGTATGCCTTCTTCCTCCGACAGCCGTGGGCCGTCCCCTGGTGGGCCCGGGCGCTGGAGTTCACACCGCTCGCGCTCGGTGCATTCTGGTGGCTCGTCATGCGACTCCCGGCCCTGCGCTGGCAAGAGCGCTCGACGTGAGCGGATCGCCACTGACGCTCAGGCCGCCCCTGCCGCGGTCCCTCTATCTGGAGACCACGAGCCGGTGCAACTCATTGTGTGAGACCTGCATCCTCACCTTCGGCGGCCGGGAGCCGCAGCGCGACCTGAGCTGGGACGAGTTCCGCCGGGTCGTCGACCAGTTCCCGATCCTCGAGCGCGTGCTCCTCCACGGCATCGGCGAGCCCCTCCTGAACCGTGAGCTGCCGCGGATGGTCACGTTTCTGAAAGCACGCCACGCCGACGTCCTGTTCAACTCCAACGCGATCACGCTGTCCCCCGAGATCGCGCGCGCTTTGATCGACGCAGGCCTCGACGAGCTCCGCGCCTCCCTGGACGGCAGCACTCGAGCCACGTACGCGCGGATCCGGGGCGTGGACGCCTTCGACCGGGTCGTGAGAAACCTCGAGCAGCTGGCGAGCCTCAAGAACGAGCTGCACGCATCGCGCCCACTCGTGTCACTGTGGTTCACCGCCTTGAGAGACAACATCGAGGAAATTCCGGGTCTCGTGCCGCTCGCCCTCCGGGCCGGGGCCACCGGGATCCATCTCCAGCGGCTCGTCTACAACGGCCTCGGCCTGGCGACCGAGGAGCAATCGCTCTATGGCCGGCTCCGGGAGCGCGAGGCCGCGCTGATCCGGGCCACGGAGACGGCCGCGCGGAGCAAGGGTATCGACTTCTCTGCGTCCGGGGCGACGGCGCCAGAGGTGAGCTTGACGCCCTCGCGGGAGGGGCAGCCGTGGAGCGCGTGCCGGCGCCCGTGGACACTCGCCTATGTCACGGTGAGCGGCAACGTGCTGCCGTGCTGTATCGCCCCGTGGATCACCGGTCACTACGAAGGCATCATCCTCGGCAATCTCTATCGTGACTCGCTGGAAGCGGTGTGGTGGGGCGAACGCTATCTGACTTTCCGGCGTGACCTGCAGACGGCCGATCCTCCGGAACCCTGCCGCGGGTGCGGCGTGAAGTGGAGCCTCTGATGCCGCCGGCGCTCCCCCCGGCCGTGGCGGTGATGGCCAAAGTGCCGGGGATGAGTCCGGTGAAGTCGCGCCTGCATGCGGCGCTGACGGCCGAGCGGGCCACCGAGCTCTACCGGTGTTTCCTCCTGGATCGTCTCGACGCGATCGCGCGGCTGGAAGATGTGAGCCCGGTCGTGGCCTTCACGCCGGAGGACGCGGAGCACGTCATGCGGGGGTTGGCTCCGGCCGGCTTCGAGCTCGTACCCCAGCGCGGAGGGGACCTGGGCCAGCGGCTGTCCGCGCTGCTGACCGCCCTCGTCGAGCGAGGGCATGCCGGCGCGATCGCGCTCGACAGCGACAGTCCGACACTGCCGATGGCATACGTGGCGGACGCAGCGAAGGTCCTGGCGGGCGGGAGGTGCGACGTCGTGCTGGGGCCGTGCGAAGACGGCGGGTACTATCTCGTCGGGCTGCGGTCCCCGCAGCCTGCGCTCTTCGAGGGGATTCCGTGGAGCACGGATGCGGTCTTCGCCATGACGCTCGACAAGGCGCGCGCCCGAGGGCTGTCCGTCCACGTCCTGCCGCGCTGGTTCGACGTGGACACGGAGGGCGACCTGCGGCGGCTCAACGCCGATCTGACAGCCGGCCACCATGGTCCTCAGCGCACGTATGCTTTCCTGAGGCAGTTGAACGAGCCGGTGATCGCGGTTCCCAGGCCAGGGGTGACCCGAGGTACGGCGGCAGGAAAGGGCCGCCGTCCATAGCGCCGGCGCTCAGGTTCGGCAGAGGCCGTGTCCTCGTCACATGGGGCGCGGGGCTACTCGCGCTCCTGCTGGCCGGTCTGTCGTGGGCCGCCCAGCCGCAGGACAAGGCCGGCCCGGCGGACTTTCCCGCTCCCGACCGTCCGGTCGCGCGCATCATCTCCCCGGCATACTCCGACGAGACCACGCGCGACGGCCACGGGGAGGCCGAGCGCGTCCTCGATCTCGTCGGCATCAGGCCGGGCCAGCGCGTGGCTGACATCGGTGCCGGCCTTGGGTATTACACGGTACGGATCGCGCGTCGGCTCGGGCCCGGCGCCATCATCTACGCGACCGACGTGAAACCCGAGTACATGGAACAGCTGAGGGCGCGGCTCGCGCGGGAGCAGATCAGCGGCGTGCGGCTCATCCTTGGGATGCCGCGGGATCCGCGGCTGCCGCCGAACTCCGTGGACGTGGCGCTCCTCTCGCACGTGTACCACGAGATCGAGAACCCCTACGAGTTCCTCTACCGGCTCCAGCCCTCGCTGACGCCCGGTGCTCGGGTGGGCATCGTTGATATGGATCGGCCCACCGAGAACCACGGTACTCCACCGGCGCTCCTTCGCTGCGAGCTGGCCGCCGTTGGCTACCGGCAGCTCGATTTTGCCCTGCTGGCCCCCGCCGACGGCTACCTCGCCGTCTTCGCGCGGCCCGAGACCCTGCCTCCGCCCAGCGCCATCAGACCCTGCCGGGGGTAGGCGACCGCCTCCTGGCTCGCGCGGCGCCGTGCTCAGGCGCCTGGCGCCGTCAATCGGCGCGATCGATCCGCTTGAGGACCAGGCTCGACGGGGAGCCAGGGAAAGGCCAGCCGGGGATCCAGGCAGAGAAGCGCCCAGCGGTGCCGCCCGCGACCACCACCTTCACGTTCCGCGGCTCGCGGAACTTCGTGACGGCATGACCGCCCGTGTCCGCCTGCGTCTGCTCCCAGATGAACTGCCGCACATCCGTCTTGGACCAGCCGTCGGCCGCGATGGTGCGGGCGTGCTCGGGTCCGATGACGAGCACGGTGTCGCCCAGGCCCGCGTGCGTCTCGCTGGCGATGACGATCCCGCTGCGGGCTATCGTCGCCAGGATCTCGCGCGCCGTGCGGCCCTGCGTGTTCGCGATGACCTGCGGCGCCTCCGCCGCGATGGCCGCCACAGCGCTCTCGCCCGCGGCGAAGCCGTGCTCGACGTGGAGCGGCTCCCACGGGCTCTCCTCCTCGTTCTCGCCGATGCAGTAGGAGTAGCGGCCGGTCTGGGAAAACGTCGACATGCTGATCACGCCCGGCGCGGCGCCCCCGATGTTCTGCCACACCAGACGTACCGCGCGGCCGATGGTCGCGTTGGCGCGCCACCCCGGGCCGAAGACGCCGGCGCCCGAGTTGACGTCGAGGGCCCTCCGGACGGGGCCGTTGAGGATGAGGAGCGGCGCCACCGCGTCGGTCGTGCCCGAGACGCCGACGAGGGCGAAGGCGGGATCGCAGATCGCCTCGACGGCGGCGATCACGACCGGCAGGTACTCGGGCCGGCATCCCGCCATGACCGCATTGACCGCGATCTTCTCCACCGTCGCGCGGCCCAACCGGGGCGCGACGAGGGCGATCAGCTCGTCTGCCGGTCGCCCGCCCGCTTCCACCGCCGCCTGGACGCGAGCCGCCGTCGGCGGCACCACGGGGAGGCCGTCCGTCACGCCGCGGGCGTAGAGGAGCTCGAACGGATCCAGCTCGCCAGGCACCGGCTACTTGGCCGCGATCCCCGCGATCTCGACGAAGTACTTGGGCGCTGCGAGGCGCGCCTCGACCGTGGCGCGGGCCGGCGGGTTTGCCGGATCCATCCAGGCGTCCCAGACCGAGTTCATGTCGTCGAAGTAGCGCATGTCCGCGAGCCAGATGGTGGCCGATAGGAGCTTGGACTTGCTCGTGCCGGCCGCGGCCAGGAGATCGTCGATCTTCCTGAGGATCTGCTGGGTCTGCCCCTTGATGTCCGCCGAGGGGTCGCCAGCGATCTGGCCCGCGAGATAGATGGTGTCGGCGTGGACGACCGCGGCGCTCAGGCGCTTCCCGGGCTGTAGCCGCTGAATGCTCACTGGTGTCTTCTCCTTTTGATAGTGCCCCTCACCCTGCCCTCTCCCCGGAGGGGAGAGGGAGGTCACAGGATCGAGGGCAGGGTCCGAAAACCCCCTCTCCCCCATCGGGGGAGAGGGCAGGGTGAGGAGGCTCTCACGGCGCTGCCGGCCTGGCGTAGTGTTCGAGGATAAAGCCCGCGATGCTGTGGCGCGAGGGGCGATTGGGGAGCTGATCGCAGGGGAACCAGCACGCGTCATCGAGCTCGGAGCGGTCCACGCGCAGCTCTCCACCGGCGTAGGACGCGACGAAGCCCAGCATGATCTGGCTCGGGAAGGGCCAGTTCTGGCTGCCGACGTAGTGGACGTCCTTCACGTCGACGCCGACCTCCTCCTTGACCTCGCGCGCGACGGCGCCCTCGAGCGATTCGCCGTTGTCCACGAAGCCGGCGACGAGAGCGTAGCGCCCGGGCGCCCACTCGGCCTTGCGGGCGAGCAGCACCCGGTCGCCGTCTCGCACGAGGATGATCACGGCGGGGTGGAGATGCGGGTAGTGCTCGTAGTGGCAGCGCGGGCAGCGCTTGCCCCACTCTCCCTCGATGCGCGTCGTCGGGCCGCCGCAGCGCGGGCAGAAGCCGCTCGTGCTCTCCCACCACAGCGCCTGCATGGCCATGCCGCCCAGCGACAGCAGATCGTCCGGCAGCCTGGTCCCGCGCATCGGGACCAGCGGCTCGCGCGCGAGACCTGGGGGCAGGGCCGCGTCCTTCGGCAGCGAGGCGGCGAAGCACGGCATGCCGTGGTACGTGCCGAGCCAGAAGGGATCCTTGACCATCGAGTCGAGCCCGTCGGGCACGCGGCCCCGGGGCAGCGCGAATGCGCCGCCGGCGGGCACGACGACGAGATGCTGGTCCTGGACGAGGAGCCAGAGGCCCTGGGCCTCCGGCGGCGGGTCGCCGCGCTTCGCGGGCTCGAAGGCCCGACCCAGCACGTCGCGGTTGAAGGGGAGGTAGACCGACAACGGCGTGCTCATCGGGCCGTCCCCCCCGAGGCTCACGGGCTCAGGCGCTCTGAACGGCCGGGCTCGGCTCCCGCTCGAGCGCCTGCAGGGCGGGCATGACCTCCGAGGCGAAGAGACGCATGTTGCGCTCGGCCTCCGCGGGCGGCATGCCGGCATAGGAGAAGACGCCGACGAAGTGGTTGTTGCCCACGCGGCGGCGGACGTCGAGGATCCTGTCGTAGCACTGCTCGGGCGTGCCCCACACCTGGAGATCCACGAAGAAATCGATGACCTTCTCGTCCCCGTACTTGTGGATCTTGTCGGTCATCTTGGCGTAGTACTCGTAGCCTCTGGTCTTCGCCATGTGGTCGCCGGCGAACTGGTAGTGATCGAGCACCGTGCGGAAGTAGCCGCCTATCCAGCGCCGGGCCTGCTCGCGCGCGCGCCCGCCGTCGGGGTCGCAGAACGTCCAGCCGGCCGAGACCGGCGGCGGCGGCTCCGTGCCGTTGATCTGCCGGTAGAGCGCGTGATACTCGGTGAGCTCCTTCGCGACCTCGGGCCAGGGCTTCTGCGGAATGATGAGGATGCCGACGCCGAGCTCGGCCATGATCTTCATGGACTCCGGCGACACCGCGGCCGCGTAGGTGCGGCCTCGAAAGCTCTTGAAGGGCGCCGGGCGGATCAGCGCCCGCGGCTGCGTGACGAACTGCCCGTCGAGCTCGCAGTAGCCCTTCTCGAGCCCTTCGAGCAGCATCCGCGCGTACTCCACGAAGCGCTCGCGGCTCTCGTCCATGGGCACCCGGAAGCCCTCGAACTCGACCTTGCCGGCGCCGCGCCCGAGCCCCAGGATCATCCGGCCGCCCGAGATGTTGTCGAGCATGGAGACCTGCTCGGCCACGCGCATCGGGTCATGCCACGGGAGCACCACGACCATGGACCCGAGCGCCACGCGCTGCGTGCGCCCGGCCATGTACGTGAGGAACTGCAGCACGTCGGGGCACATCGTGTAGTCGGTGAAGTGGTGTTCGACGCTCCAGACCGAGTCGAAGCCGAGCGGCTCGGCGAGGTTCGCGAGCCGGAGATCGTCCTGGTAGACGTCGAAGTCCCGGCGGACCTTGCCCGGGTTCTGGAAGACGGCGGCCATGCCGACCCGCATCGCGTGGATCCCCCTTGGATTGACGAGGCGTGCGCCCCGGCGTGGTCATCTTGCCCCACGGTGGAGTCCCGCGCAAGCCCGGGTCCTGGGTCGCCTGACGCATTGACAATCGCGGGCTTTCGACTAGGCTAGAGCGGGCCCGGCCCGGGCGGCCGGGGACGAGAAAGAACTCCATGCGGAGGTTCCACGATGAAGCATCACAAGGTCTATCGGACCGAGCTGTCGCCGGTGAGCTTCCTCCAGCGCAGCGCCTACGTCTTCCCCGACAAGACGGCTGTCATTCACGGCAGCCGGCACTACACGTACCGCCAGCTCGAGGAGCGCGTCAACCGGCTGGCCTCCGGCCTTCGCAAGGCGGGGCTCGAGAAGGACGATCGGGTCGCGTTCATGTGCCCCAATACTTCCGCCATGCTCGAGGCGCACTACGGCGTCCCGCTGGCGGGCGGCATCCTGGTCGCGATCAATATCCGGCTCTCCTCCGACGAGATCGACTACATCCTCAAGCACTCGGGCTCGAAGACCCTGTTCGTCGACGCCGAGTTCGAGCACGTGATCAAGCCGCTCGACCTCTCGGGTCTCAGGGTCGTCCGCATCGACGACACGGACGACCCCGGCGATCCCTACGAGGAGTTTCTCGCCACGGGGAGCCCCGCCCCGGTCGAGCCCGTGCTCGAGGACGAGGAGGAGACCATCGCCATCAACTACACCTCGGGCACCACCGGCCGGCCCAAGGGCGTCATGTACTCGCACCGCGGCGCGTGGGTCAACGCGATGGGCGAGGTCGTCGAGAGCGGGATGAACTTCGAGACCAGGTACCTCTGGACGCTCCCGATGTTCCATTGCAATGGCTGGTGCTTCACGTGGGGGGTGACGGCGGTCGCGGGCACGCACGTCTGTCTCAGGCGCGTGGAGTCGGGCCGCATCTGGGACCTGCTCGAGTCCGAGGGCATCACGCACTACAACGGCGCGCCCACCGTGCAGATCGGCGTCATCAATGACCCCAAGGCCCACCGCCTCACGCGCCCCGTCACGGTCACGATCGCGGGCGCGCCGCCCTCGCCGACGCTGCTCGCCAAGCTGAAGGAGCTCAACTTCCGGCCGGTGCACGTCTACGGCCTGACGGAGACCTACGGTCCGCACACCGTCTGCGCCTGGCACAAGGAGTGGGACGATCTGCCCGCCGAGGAACAGGCCACCCTCGCGGCGCGACAGGGGCAGGGCTACGCCATCTTCGACCTGGTCCGCATCGTGGACGCGGAGATGAACGATGTCCCGCGCGACGGCGAGACGCTGGGCGAGGTGGTCATGGTCGGCAACAACTGCGCCAAGGGCTACTTCAACCAGCCCGAGGCGACGGCCGAGGCCTTCCGCGGCGGCTGGTTCCATTCGGGCGACATCGGCGTATGGCACCCGGACGGCTACATCGAGCTCCGCGATCGGAAGAAGGACATCATCATCTCGGGCGGCGAGAACATCTCGACCATCGAGGTGGAGCAGTGCGTCGCCAAGCATCCCGCCGTGATGGAGTGCGCGGTGGTCGCCGTCCCGGACGAGAAGTGGGGCGAGCGGCCCAAGGCCTTCGTCACCCTCAAGCCGGGCCAGAGCGCCACCGAGAAGGACATCATCGAGTTCTGCAAGGAGCGCATCGCCCACTTCAAGGCGCCCGCGGCCATCGAGTTCGGCGATCTCCCCAAGACCTCGACCGGCAAGGTCCAGAAGTACGTGCTGCGGGACAAGGAGTGGAAGGGCAAGGCAAAACGCATCAACTAGCCCGAACTATTCGCGAGACAACGCCACCCTCACCCAGCCCTCTCCCTCTCCGAGGGAGAGGGACTCATTTTGATCCCTCGCCCCGCAGGGGGAGAGGGCAGGGTGAGGGGAGGCCAGGATGCGGTAACCGCGCTCGTGAATAGTTAGGGCAGCCGCCTACTAGGCCCGGGCTGCGCGGCGGGCCTGGGCCTTCCACCGCGAGCGGAGCCGGAAGGCCAGCGCGAGCAGGGACGCGCCGAAGACGAGCGAATAGATCCCGACCAGCCAGACCAGCGAGAGCAGGCCAGCCCACGGCAGCAGGATCATCAGGATCCCGAAGAGCGTCGTCAGCGCTCCGTTCAGGACCAGCACCCACTCGCCCTGGAGCTGCCGGCGCAGCTGGACGGCGGCTGCCACGTGCAGGATGCCGCTCACGATGGCGAAGCCGCTGATGAGGAAGAGCCAGGCGAAGGCGGTAGCCTCGGGGCGCAGCAGCGCGAAGAGGCCGAAGGCCACGCACACGATGCCCTCGAGGACTATGGGGAGCGAGCGCTCGTGCTGGTCGTGGACCCGCACGGCGGCCACGATGCCGAGAATGCCGGCCAGGAGGACGGTGACGCCGAACATCAGAATGAGGGCCGTCAGCGCGAGCCCCGGGACGACGAGAGCGTAGAGGCCGAAGAGGATGGCGAGCACGCCCCGGCCGGCGAGAATCCACCAGTTCCGACCCATAGCGACCTTCATCGGCGTCCTCCCTGTCCGTCCGGGCTGAACGGCAACGTGATGAGGGCGGGAGCGCTGAATGACGAGCGCATTCTATCAGCCGGTGGCCCGCCCGTGTAAGATACGGGGGCTGGCCGGCCGCTCCTGGAGGCCGCCGCTTCCCTCAGAGAGGAGTCGGACCATGCACCCGCTTCGCTTCGAAATCGTGAGCCCGGCGCTCGCGCTCGAGCGTGACTTCCAGCTCGTCGAGCGCCAGCTCTCGGCCTGATGCCCTTGCGCTACTGGGAGGACATCAAGGCGGGCGAAGTGGTCGAGCTGGGCAGCCGCACGCTCACGAAGGAGGCCATCATGGCCTTCGCCCGCGAATTCGACCCGCAGCCCTTTCACGCCGACGAGGACGCGGCGAAGAAGAGCGTCTGGGGTGGCCTCATCGCGAGCGGCTGGCACACGGGCAGCACGCTCATGCGGCTCTTCTACGACGGCTTCCTCAAGGACACGGCGAGCCTCGGCTCGCCCGGCATCGACGAGCTCAAGTGGCTCTTGCCCGTGCGCCCCGGCGACACGCTCTCCGCCCGCTTCATCGTGCTCGAGACGGCGCCGTCGCGGAGCAAGCCCGACCGCGGCCTCGTCCGCTCGCTGATGGAGGTGCTGAACCAGCGAGGCGAGACGGTCATGAGCGTCAAGGGCGTCAACTTCTTCACCCGCCGTTCCGCCGGCCCGCGCTAGGGGATGCCGATGCGACCCACGGCGGGCAGCTTGAGCGCGGGGTGCTTCACGGCGAGGCCGAAGGTGAGGCCGAGGACGTTGACCTCGACGCCTTCCTCCCACGCGGCCATGACGCCGAGCAGGCCGAAGAGCGAGAGCTGAAGTCCCGTCCCGCTCGGCGAGGGCGCGACGGGCGTGTCGCCGGTCAGATAGTCCTTGCCGATCGCCGTGGAGGGCAGGTCGAGGCGCAGCTCCGGCACCGCGCGGCCGACATGGGCGGTGAAGGTGTTGCTGTTGGGTCCCGGCCAGGTCCGGTAGGAGCCGCGGTAGGGATAGGTGGCCACGGCGGCCTGGATCCTCTCGATCACGGCATCGACGTCGGGGCCACGGAGGTCCACCAGGAGGACGGGCCGGCTGCCGAACCAGTCGTTGTCGGGGCCGGTCCGGTTGACGCGCAAGGCCGGCGAGCCGCGGCTCACGCCCCAGCCCATGACCTCGTAGCGCGTATAGGCCGCGGCGCCGGAGGGCTTGATCGCGATCCACGTGTGGACGGCGAGGAGGCCGCGCCAGCCGACGGTGCGCGCGGCATAGACCTGCACGACCGCCTCGGGCGTGGTCGACGGATCAGGCGCCTGGCCCGACGGCTCCCGCGAGAGCTCCCACCAGCTGCCGCGGGCCCGGTCGAGGGCCGAGCAGCCGGCCAACCCAGCCACGAGAGACAGTACCACCCCCAGCCGGGCGAGGCGCCTCAGGGGCGCGAGTCCGACCGCCGCCGGAGCTGCACGAGACCGACGGGCGCCTAGATGAGCGGGAGGGGGTAGCGGAAGGGCGCCCAGCCGATGCCCGTGTCGGGCTTCGGCGCGGAAGCCCCGGCGCTCTTCGATGCGGCCTTGGCCGCCGGCTTCCGTGCGGGCGTCTTCTTGGCTGCCGACTTCTTCGCCATCGGCTTCTTCGCGGCTTTCTTTGGAGCGGACGTCTTCTTTGCCATGCGCGGGAGTCTACAACACGGCCACCAGCCGGTCAATTCACTTGGCTGACGGCATTCGCGCGCCGGTCACACCGGCCACGCCTCGAGGCGATAACCCATCTCCCAGAACATCCACTCGTAGCGGGTGGTCGTGACGAAATGCCGCTGCATCGTCTGTCGCTCCGCCTGCGAGAGGCCGGCCGCGATCTCGTCGAGGCAGGCGATGACCAGCCTCACGAGCCCGCCGAACTCCTCGGAGGCGTAGGTGCCGATCCAGCGGGCGTAGAGAGGATCCCGCGAGCCGGATCGCTCGAGCGCCTTGCCGACCTCCCAGTAGATCCAGTAGCACGGCAGGAGCGCAGCCACCGCCTCGTGGAAGGGCGCGCCGTACGCCACGGAGAGGAGGTAGCTCGTGTAGGCCTGGTTGGTGGGCGCCATGGGCGTGGCGGCGATTGCCTCTTGTGTGAGCCCCCACTCGCTGAAGAAGCTCTCGTGCAGCGCCCGCTCGACCTTGAGCGCGCCGGCGGCGTGCTCGTTGAACATGATGATCCAGTCGTCCTGGGGCGCTCGGGCCGCCGCGATCGAGAGCGCCCGGGCGAAGTCGCGGAGGTAGAGGGCATCCTGGACGGCATAGAAGCGGAAGGCCTCGCGCGGCAGGGAGCCGTCGCTGAGCCCGCCGACGAAGGGGTGCTCGAGGATGGCGGCGAAGATGGGCTCGATCGATTGCCAGAGCTCGGCCGCGAATGGCATGGGCGCCCGATCCTATCGCCCCCGCCGGCCAAGCGCGAGCTTGTAGGTGCGGGACAGCCGCTTGATCTCGACCTCTCGCCTGAGCGCGGCCGAACGGGTCGGATGCCGCTCGCTCCACCGGAGGCTGACGGGTAGCCGGGCGCGTGTATACTTCGAGGCGCGCCCGCGCGCGTGCTGGCCCAGGCGCCGCGGGAGGTCAGTGGTGATCCCCGTGTACAGCGTGCCGTCTCCGCACTGGAGGAGGTAGCAGACCCATGCCATCGCCGGGTAGTATGCACGAGCTCGATGACTCCCAGGTCCATTACGAGTGGAACAACGCGCTCGCCCCGCGTCTCGAGATCGAGCCGGGCGACACCGTGGTCTTCCGGACTCGGGACGCGGCCGACGGCTTCTACTCGCGCGGATCCACCCACGCCGACGTGCTGGCCCGGGGGCCGTTCCGGGGGCATCCGCTGACCGGGCCTGTTCGCGTCAAGGGCGCGCGCCCTGGGGATGTCCTCCTCGTCGAGATCCTCGACATGCGTCCCGCGGCGGATTTCGGCTGGACCGCCATCCGTCCGGGGCGCGGGCTCCTGCCCGAGTCGGACTTCGACAAGCCGTTCCTGAATATCTGGGACCTCTCGGACGGCTCGCACGCGCGCATGGATCACCGCGTCGCCGTGCCGATCGAAGCCTTTCCCGGCGTCGTGGGCACCGCCCTCGACGAGCCCGGCGGACACAGCACCATGCCGCCGCGGAAGAATGGCGGCAACATGGACATCAAGCAGCTCACGCGTGGCACGACGCTGTACCTGCCCGTGTGGGTGGACGGCGCCCTCGTCAGCGTCGGCGACGGGCACGCGGCGCAGGGCGACGGGGAGGTCTGCGTCACGGCCGTCGAGATGCGGGCGCAGGTGACGCTCCGGTTCGGCCTCGAGCCCGGCCGGCGGCTGGCCGAGCCCCAGCTCCGCACGACCCGCCCGCTAATCGGGGGGACCAACACAGGATCCTGGTACGCGACGACGGCCCATGGCCCGGATCTCTTCGCCTCAGCCCAGCAGGCCACGCGCCACATGATCGATCACCTCGTGCGGGAGCGGGGACTGTCGCGCGAGGAGGCCTACATCGTCTGCAGCGTCGCCGTCGACCTCAAGATCAGCGAGATCGTGGATGCCCCGAACTGGATCGTCTCGGCCTTCCTGCCCGAGAGCATCTTCGACTGACATGACGTCGCCCATGAGCCTTCCCGTGATCTGGCCAGACACGGCGCTCGGCGACGCTCCTCGCGCGCCGTTCCTCCGGCTCTCCGCCCTCTGGATCCAGATCACCGGCACGTGGTGCAATCTCGAGTGCTCCCACTGCCTCAACGCTTCCGGCCCCGCCGACCCCTGGCTCAAGCCCATCCATCCGGAAGTCGCGCGTACGGCCATCCGTGAAGGCCACCTGCTCGGCGTCAAGGAGATCTACTTCACGGGCGGCGAGCCGTTCCTGCACGCCGAGATCCTCCCGCTCCTGGCGGAGGCGCTCGAGGTGGCGCCGACCACCGTGCTGACCAACGGCACGCTCATCGACGCCGCCATGGCCGACGAGCTCTCGGCCCTCGCGGAGCGCGCGCCCTACTCGCTCGAGATCAGGGTGAGCCTCGACGACACCGACCCGGAGAAGAACGACAGGATCCGCGGCGCCGGCGCCTTCGACAAGGCGGTCCGCGCGCTGCAGCTTCTCCACGAGCGCGGGCTCCTGCCCATCGTCACGGCCACCGAGATCACCAGCCGGGAGCACGCGGACGGGCAGGGGATGTACGAGCGCTTCCGCGGCTTCCTCCTGGCCCGTGGCATCGAGAAGCCACGCGTGAAGATCATGCCGGTCTTCGCCCTGGGGCGCCTCGGTCGCGAGGGTGGCCGCCGCCTCACCGCGGAGGACCTCGAGGGGTTCGACCGTGGCACGCTTCAATGCTCGGAGTCGCGCGTGGTGGCCGACGGGGGCGTCTACGCCTGTCCCATCCTGGCCGGCCTGCCCGGGGCCAGGCTCTCCGGCGGCGGCCTCGAGGCCTCGTTCCGGGATGCGCGGCTCTACCATCCGTCCTGCGTGACCTGCCACGAGACGGGGATGACGTGCAAGAACAGCTAGCCGAGTACCGGCGCATCGCGGTCTTCGGCGGCGTCTACAACAACGCGCCGTCGCTCCACGCGACGCTCGAAGACGCCCGCCGGCGCGACGTCGAGGCGGTGTTCTGCCTGGGCGACATGGGCGGCTTCGGGCCTCATCCCGACCGGGTGTTCCCCCTGCTCCGGGACCATGGCGTCCTGGCCATACAGGGCAACTACGACGAATCGCTGGCGCAAGGCAAGACCGACTGCGGCTGCGGCTATAGCGACCCGCGGGACAATCACTTCGCGCGCATCAGCTACGAGTACACCTTCGCCAACACCTCGACGGCGAACAAGGCCTGGCTCGGCTCGCTGCCCGGCCACCGGCGCATCCGCCTGGGCACCCACCGCGTGCTGATGTGCCACGGATCGCCGAGGGTGATCAACGAGTTTCTCTGGGAGTCGGCGACGCCGACGGGACTCCTGAAGTGCCTGCTGAGCCAGGCGGACGCCGACGTGATGCTCTGCACCCACACGGGCATCAAGTGGCACCGCCCGCTGCCCGACGGAAAGCACGCCGTCAACGTCGGCGTGATCGGGCGGCCGGAGAACGACGGCTCGAGCAATGTCTGGTACACCGTCCTCACGGCGGGATCCGAGCTCGACGTCGAGTTCGTTCCCGTCCACTACGACTACGAGACGCTGGCCCGCCAGATCGAGCAGGAGGGACTGCCGTCCGAGTTCGCCGAGACCGTGCGCACCGGGTGGTGGACGACCTGCCTCGAGAACCTGCCGTCCAAGGAGCGCTCGCGCGGCAAGTTCTGAGCCTCGCGCCGCACCCGACGATGGACGTCTTGCCGAAGGACAGGTACAACGCCGAGCTGCTGGCCAATGTCCACCCCCCGGACTGGCGGCCGCCCCCGCCGGCGCCGCGCTACAACCTGCTGGTCATTGGCGGCGGGACCGCCGGTCTCGTCACCGCCGCCGGCGCGGCCGGCCTGGGCGCGCGCGTGGCGCTGATCGAGCGTGACCTGCTGGGCGGCGACTGCCTCAACGTGGGCTGCGTGCCCTCGAAGTGCGTGATCCGCTCCTCGCGCGTCGTGGGCGACGTCCGCGCGGCGGCCGAGCTCGGCGTGCGCGTCGCCGGGCCCGTCGAGCCCGACTTCGGCGCCGTCATGGAGCGCATGCGCCGGGTGCGTGCGCGCATCAGCCATCACGACTCGGCGCCACGCTTCACCGGGCTCGGCGTGGACGTCTTCCTCGGCGCCGGGCGCTTCACCGGGCCCGACGCCGTCGAGGTCAATGGCACGCGTCTGCGCTTCAAGAAGGCCGTCATCGCCACGGGCGCCCGCGCTCGCCACCCGGATATCCCGGGTCTCGGCGAGGCAGGATTCCTGACCAACGAGACCATTTTCGAGCTCACCGAGCGCCCCCCGCGCCTGGCCGTCATCGGCGGCGGACCCATCGGCTGCGAGCTGGCCCAGGCCTTTCGGCGCCTGGGCTCCGAGGTGACGCTCTTCCACACGGCAGGCCATATCCTGAACCGTGAGGACGCGGCCGCGGCCGAAATCCTCCAGCGCGTGTTCGTCGACGACGGGATACGGCTCGTGCTCGAGGCGAAGCTCGAGCGTGTCGACAGGACCCGCGAGGGCAAGGTCCTCCACGCGCGCACGTCCCGGGGGCCGGTGCAGATCGCCGTGGACGAGATCCTGGTCGGCGCGGGCCGCGCGCCGAATGTGGACGGCCTTGGCCTCGAGACGGTGGGCGTCGACTATGACCGGCGCGAGGGCGTCAAGGTCAACGACCACCTGCAGACGACCAATCGGCGCATCTACGCCGCCGGGGATATCTGCATGAGCGCGAAGTTCACCCACGCCGCGGATTTTGCCGCGCGGGTCGTGATCCAGAACGCGCTGTTCCTGGGCCGCAAGACGCTGTCGGCGCTCACCATCCCACGGTGCACCTACACGGACCCGGAGATCGCGCACGTCGGGCTCTCCGCGCGTGAGGCCGAGAGGCGCGGCGTCGCCACGGACACCTACCTGCGACCGTTCTCCGAGGTGGACCGGGCCCTCGCCGACGGCGAGGAGGACGGGTTCGCGAAAGTGCACGTGCGGAAGGGGACCGACACGATCCTGGGCGCCACCATCGTCGCCAGGCACGCCGGCGAGATGCTCAACGAGCTGACGCTCGCCATGGTCACGGGCGTGGGGCTCGGCCGCCTGGCCTCCGTCATCCACCCGTACCCGACCCAGGCCGAGGCCATTCGCCAGCTGGGCGACATGTTCAATCGCACCCGGCTCACGCCGGGGGTCCGGAAAGCCTTTGCCGCGTGGCTCAGGTGGACGAGATGAAACGCTGGGCCCGTCCCGTGGCCCTGCTGGCCCTCGTCGCGGCGGGGATCGTCGCCGTCAGGGCCCTCGGGCTCGGCGACCTGATCCGCCTCGAGAACGTGGCCAGGCTCAAGCAGTGGATAGAAGGCTACGGCGCGCTGGCGCCGGTCATCTACGTCGTGGGCTATATCGTCGCAGTCGTCTTGTTCGTGCCGGGGCTGCCGATCACCGTGCTGGGCGGCGTCGCCTTCGGGCCCGTGTGGGGCACCCTCTACGCGTGGATGGCGGCCACGATCGGCGCGGGGCTCGCCTTTCTCGCCGCCAGGTACGGCGTGAGGAGCACGGTGGAGCGCTGGGTGCGGTCGAACCAGCGTGTCGCCAGGATGGACGCGCGGGCGGCCGAGCACGGCTGGCGCATCGTCATGCTCACGCGCCTCGTGCCGCTGTTCCCGTACAACCTCCAGAACTATGCCTACGGCATCACCCGGATCGGCTTCTGGCCCTATGTCGTCACGTCGGCCATCTGCATGCTGCCGGCCACGGCGGCGTTCACGTTCGCCGGCGGCGCGCTGTCCGAGGGGCGCGGCGACGTCAAGCGGACGCTCGGCTATCTCGCGACCGCGGGCGTGCTGCTGGTCGGGATCTCGCTCATCCCGCGATGGCTGCAGCGCCGGAGCAAGCTGGCGGGCGATCTCCTCAGGGCCGCAGCCGTCGCGGTCCTGCTCGGCGTCGCGCTGCCGGCCGAGGCCGGGGACCAGGGCGCCTCTGCGCGCCTCCTCGAGAGGCACGGTCGCTGATCAGCATCGTCATCCCCGCTCTGGACGAGGCGGCCAACCTCGAGCGTCTCCTACCCGATCTCCGCGGCCGCTTCCCCACCGCCGAGCTTGTCGTGGTGGATGGCGGCAGCCGCGACGGGACGCTCGAGGTCGCGCGCCGAGTCCCCGGGGTCCTGGCCCTCGTGAGCCCGCGGGGCCGCGCGCGCCAGATGAATGCGGGCGCCCGCGCGGCGCGGGGCGCGATCCTCCTGTTCCTGCACGCCGACACGCGACTCCCCGACGGGGCCGTCGAGGCCGTGCAGGAGGCGCTCTCGCGGTCGGACGTGGTCGCTGGACGCTTCGACGTCCACTTCGACAGCCCGCGGGCCGTCTTCACGATGATCGCCTCCATGATGAACCGGCGCTCGCGCTGGAGCGGCATCGCCACGGGCGATCAGGCGATCTTCGTCCGGCGCGAGATCTTCGAGGCTCTGGGCGGCTATCCCGAGATCCCGCTCATGGAGGACGTCGAGCTCACCCGCCGGCTCAGGCGCCGCGGCCGGGTGGCGGCTCTCCGCCGGCGCGTCACGACCTCGGCCCGCAAGTGGGAGCGGGAGGGAGCGCTCCGGACCATCCTTTTAATGTGGGCCCTCCGCTTCCTTTACATATGCGGGGTGGGGCCTTCTCGCCTGCACCGCTGGTACTACCGCCGCGAGCCGTGACGCACGCGGCGCCAAGTCACGGGCTAGCCGCGTCGGCACCCGTACAAGCGGGCGCGACACCCGCAGAGCGGCGCCCGGGGCTCTGGCTCATCCGCCACGGCGAGACCGAGTGGAGCGCCAGCGGCCGCCACACCGGACGCACGGACGTGCCGCTCACTGCCGAGGGCATCCGCCAGGGCGAGGCCCTTGGACATTACCTCGCCGGCCGCCCCTTCGCGCTGGTCCTGACCAGCCCGCTCTCTCGCGCAGCGGAGACCTGCCGGCTCGCGGGCTACGGCGCTGTCGCTCAGCCGTCTGATGATCTTCTCGAGTGGGACTACGGTACGGCCGAGGGCCGCACCACCGCCGAGATGCGGAAGGAGGTGCCGGGGTGGACGGTATGGAACGGGGGCGTCTCCGGCGGCGAGACCGTCGAGCAGGTGGGCCGACGCGCCGATCGTGCCATCGCCCAGGCCCTCGCCGCTGCGGGTGACGTCGCCCTCTTTGCCCACGCCCATGTGCTGCGCATCCTCGCGGCTCGGTGGCTTGGCCTCCCGGCCGACGGCGGACGCCTCTTCGTGCTCGGCCCCGCCTCGGTGAGCGTGCTGGGCTGGGAGCGCGAGGCCCGCGTCATCTCCCGCTGGAACGAAGCCACCTATCTCCGCTAGACGTGGGCCCGGCTCCAGGGGTTCTCCGTGCAACCTTCGGCAGCAGCGACACATCTAAAGCGGTAGAAAGGAGTCCCACGCATGAAGCCAAAGATCGGTATCTCGGACGCGAACCGGACCGGCGTCGTGAAGCTGTTGACGGCGCTCCTGGCAGACGAGTTCGTACTCTACACCAAGACCCGCAACTACCACTGGAACGTGGTGGGCCCGCAGTTCAACGACCTGCACAAGTTCTTCCAGGCGCAGTACGAGGAGATCGACGACTTCGTGGACGACGTCGCCGAGCGCATCCGTCAGCTCGGCGCCGAGTCGCCTGGCACGCTGGCCGAGTTCGCCAAGACCGCGCGGCTCATCGAGCATCCCGGGCAGCGCCCGAACGCCAAGGGCATGCTGTCCGCGCTCCTGACCGACCATGAGGCGGTGATCCAGACGCTGCGCGAGAATCTGGCCGCCGCGCAGGACAAGCTGGGCGATGCCGGCACAGCCGACTTCCTGACCGGCCTCATGGAGAAGCACGAGAAGATGGCCTGGATGCTCCGGGCGTTCCTCGATTCCTAGACTGGACTATTCGCGAAACAACGCCACCCTCACCCAGCCCTCTCCCTCTCCGAGGGAGAGGGATTCATTTGATCCCTCGCCCCCAGAGGAGGAGAGGGCAGGGTGAAGGGGAGGGAGGCCAGGATGCGGTACGCGCACTCGTGAATACATTCTGTACGTTGAGCGTGCGGCCTACTTGGCGTCGGGCAAGCCTGCTGCCTTGCGTATCTTCGCGATCTGCCCCGCGTGATCGTTCCAGTGGTACACGAACAGCGCCCCGACGTACGTCGGAATGTCCACCTCGTCGATGCCCATGATCTCCTTGAAGATCGGGATGCGCGACTTGCGCTTGAGCTCGGCGTCGTTGAGCCCGTCGAGGTAGCCGAAGACTTCCCGCCGCTGCGTGTCGAGCGCGTCCACGAACTGCTTGAGCGTCATGGTCTGCCGCTCGGCCGTCGTGTCCGCGAGCCCCGGCTTGATGTCGATGACCGGCAGATCGCGCTCGGCGAAGCTCTTGAGCACCGGCACGGGTCTCCAGCCGGGCTCGAAGAGGAGATGGCTGAGGACCTGCCGCGTGGTCCACTGGCCGGGCGCGTCGCTCGTCTCCATGTGGGAGTCCATGCCGGCCAGGTGACGCTTGAGGTTGGCCCAGGCCTTGTCGCTCTTGCCCCGGAGCTCGGTGACCTTCGCGTGTGCCATTGAGCGCGTGTCCTCCTGTGGCTGGGCGGTGGATCCGACCAGAGCCCGAACTGCCCGTGCGCCTCTTCGATCGCCAGGGAGCGTGATTCTAGCGCACTCGAACCGCTATTCGCCGAAGAACCAGCGGCGCCGCGCGCGTGGGCCGTAGGTGAGCCCGAACGACTTCATGGCGACGTTGCGCACGTGATCCGTGGCCTCCGCGGGTGAGTCGGTGACGAGAACGTGATCCATGTCGCCAGGGTCGACCGTGCCTTCCCTGACGAGCGTGCCGCGCATGAAGTCCACCAGGGGCTTCCAGAACTCCACGCCCATGAGCACCACCGGAAAGTTGCTGATCTTCCCCGTCTGGATGAGCGTCGCGGTCTCGGTGATCTCGTCGAGCGTGCCGAGGCCGCCGGGCAGCGCGATGAAGGCGTAGGAGTATTTCACCAGCATCACCTTGCGGACGAAGAAGTGGCGAAACGTCACCCACCGGTCGAGATACCCATTGGGCTTCTGCTCCTTCGGGAGCTCGATGTTGCAGCCGACGGACCGTCCGCCCGCTTCCTTGGCGCCGCGATTGGCGCCCTCCATGATGCCCGGGCCTCCGCCCGTCATCACGGTGAAGCCGCCGCGCGCCAGGCGCGCGCCGACCTCTCGCGCCATGGCGTAGTACCGGTGATGCTCCGGGAAGCGCGCCGAGCCGAAGACGGTGACGCAGGGGCCGACGAAGTGCAGCGCCCGGACGCCCTTGATGAACTCGACGAGGATCCGCAGCGCGTGCAGCAGCTCGACGAGGCGCGGCCGCGGGCCCGCGAGGAATCGCCGCTCCTCGGGGTTGGCGCTGATCTTCCCCCACCAGCGCCGGTTCGGCGCGCGCAGCTCCATGTCCGGCGTCATGACGGGTCTCCTTCGGTGCCCACGCCGAGCGGCATCGCGGTCGGCGCCCACGGGGCCCAGCGCCGGAGCGTCTCGGGTGGATAGAGGATGACGCTGGGTGTGCCCACGCATGCGGCCAGATGGCTCACGCCCGAGTCGCTGCCGAGGTACGCCTGGGCCAGCGCGAGCGCGCCCGCCAGCTCCGTCAGCGCGGGCTCGACGAGGCGCGGCGCGCTGAGGCTCGAGGCGTCGAAGAGCGCATCGACCGCGCGCGCATCGGCCGGCCCCTGGTGGACGAGGAGCTGGAAGCCGCCGTCCTGGCTCATGCGCTCGAGCGCCTGGGCGAAGCGCGCGGTCGGAGCCTGCTTCCAGCGCGCGCCCGCGCCGGGATGCGCGATCAGGAGCGGGCGGTGCTCGTCCAATCCCAGCGCCATGAAGGCGGTGCGCGCCGCGATCCGCCACCGCTCGGGCACGGGCAGGGCCCGAAGCTCGCGAGAGCGCGGCATCCCCCACGCCGCCAGCGTATCGGCCAGGTGCTCCCACACGGTCAGTGGCGAATCCTCCTCGGGTACGGGCGGCGCCACGATCACCTCCGCCACGAGCGTCCGGAGCCGCTCGGCATAGCCTTCCGCGCGCGCGCCGAACCAGGAGACGACCCGCCGGAAGCGCCGGAGCCGCGCCGCGAGACGCTCCGGCATGGGTGCCTCGGTGAAGAGCGCTTCGAGGCCGAAGGTGTCGAAGGGCGTGGCCGCCAGCGCGAGGCCCATGCCCTGCAGCAGCTCGCCCAGTCGCGGCTGCCCGGCGAACGTGACACGGTGGCCCGCGCGCTCCATGGCCGCAAGCGCGGGCGCGGCCTGGAGGACATCGCCCAGCGCTCCTGGATGGATGACCAAGGTCTCGATCGGAGCATCGCTCATGACGGCCCATTATCCCCGAAATTTCTTGACTAACCGCATGGCCTGCGTCATCGTTCGGTTTCCAGCGTATGTCCCAAGCCAGCGTGCCGCTCGTCGCCGTCATCATGGGCAGCAAGTCCGACTGGGACACCATGCGTCACGCCGACGAGACGCTGACGCAGTTCGGCGTCCCCCACGAGTGCAAGGTCATGTCCGCCCACCGCACGCCCGCCTTGACCGCCGAGTACGCCGCCCAGGCTGAGGCCGGCGGCATCGAGGTCATCATCGCAGCAGCCGGCGGCGCCGCACACCTGGCGGGCGTCGTGGCGGCCCACACCGTCCTGCCTGTGCTGGGAGTGCCCATGGAGAGCCCGGTTCTCAAGGGCATGGACTCGCTCCTGTCCACGGTGCAGATGCCCGCCGGAATACCTGTAGGCACCTTGGCCATCGGCAAGCCGGGCGCTATCAACGCGGCCCTGCTCGCCATCGCCATCCTGGCCAATCACCGACCTGATCTCAGGACGAAACTTCACGACTTCCGCGAGGAGCAGGCGCGAAAGGTCAAGCAGCAAACCCTTCCGTAAGGAGCCAGCATGCGCTTCGCCATTTTCTCCAGCATGGGCAATACCACGTGGGGCGACGTGGAGGCGCTCTGGCGCCACGCCGAGCAGACGGGCTGGGACGCGGCGTGCGTCACCGACCACTTCATGCCGAACACCCCCGACCGGGTCGGCGACATGCTCGAGAGCTGGACGACGCTCACGGCGCTGGCCGCGCTCACCAAGCGGATGCGGGTCGGGACGATCGTCTCGGGCAATACCTACCGCCATCCCGCGGTGCTGGCCAAGATGGCGGCCAACGTAGACATCATCTCGGGTGGCCGGCTCATCTGCGGCATTGGCGCCGGCTGGCAGGAGAACGAGCACCAGGCCTACGGCCTGCCGTTCTATACGGTGGGCGAGCGGCTCCAGCGTCTGGATGAAGCCTGCCAGGTCCTGAACATGCTCTGGACCCAGCAGCGCTCGACCTTCAAGGGCAAGTACTACCAGCTCGACGACGCGCCGCTCATGCCGAAGCCGGTCCAGAAGCCGCGCCCCGAGCTCATGATCGGCGGCGGCGGCGAAAAGGTGACGCTCAAGATCGTCGCGCGCTGGGCCGACCACTGGAACGTCTGGGGCGGCCCGGACATTCTCGCGAAGAAGGGGAAGATCCTCGACGAGTACTGCGCGGCCATCGGGCGCGATCCCAAGACTATCCTGCGCTCGGCCGTCATGGTACCGGTGCTCAGTGAAGACCGCGCGCAGATCGACAAGATCCAGCAGATCTTCATGCAGCGCATGAGCCGGGACGAGGCTTCGGCCGAGGACACGATGCTCGCGGGCAGCGTCGCCCAGATCCAGGACAAGCTCGGCAAGCTCCGCGAGGCCGGCGTCGGCCTGCTTTTCATCCCGACGATGTTCCTCGGGAAGGACCAGCTCAAGCCGCTCGACGCCCTCATAGAAAAAATCGCCCCCGCACTCCGCAAACAATAATCTCCCTCGCCCTCCGGAGGAGGGAGAGGGCAGGGTGAGGGAGGAGTGAATGAAAGCCTTCGCCGACTTCGAACAGTACGACGCCCTCGGCCTCGCGGACCTGGTCCGGCGCGGCAAGGTCTCGGCCACCGAGCTGCTCGAGGCCGCCATCGAGCGCGTCGAGGCGCGCGACGGCGCGGTCAACGCCGTCACCATGAAGCTCTACGATTACGGGCGCAAGGCCGTCGCCGACGGTCTCCCCGACGGCCCGTTCACGGGCGTGCCGTTCCTCCTCAAGGACCTGACGGCGTCGCTGGCAGGCGTCAAGATGACGCGCGGCTCGAAGTTCTTCGCGGACGCGCCGCCGCCGACGGCCGACAGCGAGCATGTCAAGCGGCTCAAGCGGGCGGGCCTGGTCATCTTCGGCCGCACCAATACGTGCGAGATCGGGCTGTCGCTGACCTGCGAGCCGCGGCTCTACGGGCCGACCAAGAGCCCGTGGGATCTGACTCGCATCTCCGGAGGATCCTCCGGCGGCGCGGCGGCGTCGGTCGGCGCGCGCATGCTGCCGATCGCGCACGGCTCGGACGGCTTCGGATCGATCCGCGTCCCCGCGGCCTGCTGCGGCATCGTCGGCCTCAAGCCCACGCGCGGGCGCAACACCTTCGCGCCCTACACGGGCGAGGGGTTGGGCGGCTGCTCGACCGAGCACGCGCTCACGCTCACGGTGCGCGACACGGCGGCGCTCCTCGACGCCACGGCCGGCGCGGGCCCCGGCGATCCCTACGTCGCGCCGCCGCCGCGGCGACCCTACCTCGACGAGACGCGTGGCGCGCCGCGCCCGCTCCACATTGCCTATACGACGGCGGCGCCCAATGACGCGCCCGTGGATGCGGAGTACCTCAAGGCCCTGGCGGAGACCGTCGCGTGCTGCAAAGACCTGGGGCACAAGGTCCAGGAGGCCGATCCAGAGATCGACCGGGCCGCCGTCGTGCCGACCTTCCTCACGCTGGCCGCCGCCAACATGGTGGTGACCCTCGCGAGCCACCCGACGGCGGGGCGCCCGGCGCGCAAGGGCGAGGTCGAGAACGCCACGTGGGGCACAGCGCAGAAGGGCGAGAAGATCGCCGCCGCCGACTACGTGCGCGCGACGCAGACGATGCACCGCCTCGGCAGGCAGATGGCGGCCTTCCACGCGGGCTACGACGTGCTGCTGACGCCGGGCCTCGGCACGCTGCCGCCCAAGCTCGGCTGGATCGACATGATGCTGGAGGACGTGGACGAGTACTGGCGCCGCGTGTTCACCTTTTCGCCCTTCACCGTCTGGTTCAACCTCACCGGCCAGCCGGCGCTGATGCTCCCGCTCGGCCGCACGGCCTCGGGCTTTCCCATCGCGGTCCAGCTGGCTGGGCGCTACGGCGAGGAGGGCAGCATCCTCTCGCTGGGCGCCCAGCTCGAGAAAGCGCGCCCCTGGTTCGACAAGAAGCCGCCTATCGCGTCCTGAGCTGGGAGCGGAGCGTGATGGCCGCGACGGCGGCGTCGAGGACGGCGTTGAGGGCGAATGCCAGGACGAGCGGCCGGAGCGAGATGAGCGTGGCCAGCTTCTCGCTGTAGAACCAGACGGGCCAGAGCAGGGTGCCGGCCAACAGCACCGCCACGTTGATGATGACCACCGCCGCACCGAACTTCAGCAGCTGAAGCACCGACGCCGTCGCGCCCCGGCGGCGGCCCAGCCGTCCCACGACGATCGCGCCCGCGACGCACACTCCGAGCGGCATCGCCAAGAAGACGGCCGCGAGCAGCAGGACGCCGAACGCCGTGGGCAGCCCGAACAGGTAGAAGATCGTCCGCGCTCCGGTATCGGGGCTGACCATGTTGCCGAGGAGGCTCGCCGCGAGGCTGACGGCCAAAGTCAAGACGGGATAGGCTCCGATTGCGGCGATGGCCTGCAGCGCCGCGATCACGCCGAGGCCCACGGGGATCAGGCGCACGGGTCAGCCCACGATGGCGAAGACCGGGTGCCGAGGGGCCTCGGCGCGGAAGGCGGCCAGATCCGACTCCGGCGTCACGTCGAAGTAGGGACGGGTGATGGGCACGCGGGCGACGTACATCTTGAGGACGGGAGCGGCCTCGTCAGCGCCGACCTCGCGGACAGCGATCTCGACCGTGTGCCCGCAGCGCGAGAGGGTAGCCCGTCCAGTCGCGCGCAGGTTGCGCACCCAGGCGACCTCGCCGTAGGGCGAGACGAGCCAGCGCCGCCCGCCTTCCTCCACGAGCGTGACAGGCGTGGAGCGGGGCGTGCCGCTCCGCCGCCCCGTGACGGTCAGGAGATACGTGCGCGCGGGTCCGAGGCCCAGCCGCAGCAGCATGCGGACGAGCCCGTTGCCCGCGCGCCGCGCGAGCCCGCGTTGGTACCGGGCGGCCACGGGCTACGGCAGGATGCGCTGGTAGAGGACGTGGCGGCGGTTCGTGGTGTGCGGGCGGACCTGGCCGGGCCAGCGCCCCTGATCCACCGCGGCGCCCCAGGCCGGGCTCGTCAGCACCTCGGGGCTCTCGATCTCGTAGGTCGCGCTGTAGGTCGGCTCGTTCTCCGCGACGATGGTTTTCTTCTCCCCGCCGATGATCATGGTCAGCGTCGTCTTCTTGAGCCGCGCCACGGCGATGACGCCGGGCACCTTCAGCAGGAGCGGCACGTGCTCGGTGTCGTAGACCTCGTTGAAGAGCGCCTCCTGCGCGGGCGCGACGTCCATCGACGCGGTGAAGAGATAGCGGGTCTGGATGGCCATGGACCGGGTCTCCTTTCGGAACGGGTAAGGGACGTCAGCGGTAGCTCTCGGCCGCGTCCTCGGGCTGCCAGCCGAGCACGGCACGGGGGTGCTCGAGGTCGCGGTAGCCCCACTTGTTTCGCGAGGTGCCGAAGAAGATGTCGAAGCGGAGCGCCTCGGGCGCCTCGATGCAGCGCTCGATGAGGCGCGCGATGTCGCGCTGGCTGCACCAGACGGAGAAGTCGCGGGGGGACATCGGCTTGTCCTCGGCATGGACCCGGCCGATGCGCACGCAGAGGACAGACAGCCCATGCGCGTCGGCGTAGTGGCGCCCGAGCGCCTCGCCCCAGACCTTGCTGACGCCGTAGAGCCCCGCGGGCCGCACGGGCGAGAGATGCGTCATCATCGGCCACCGCGCCAGGCCGTCGTAGCGGCCTGCCACCAGATCGCTGTAGGGAGTGTCCGCCTCGATGGCGCTGATCGTGGCGCCGCTCGAGGCGAAAACCACGCGCTTGACGCCGGCCTTTCGCGCCGCCTCGAGCACATTGTAGGTGCCGGTCACGTTGCTCTGCAGCAGCCTGTTCCACGGAGGGTTCGGGCTTCCCAGTTCCGCGGCCAGGTGCACGACGGTGTCCACCCCCGCGAAGGCGGGCTCGATGGCTCCGAGGTCCGCGATGTCGGCGCGGTGGCAGGGCAGGCCCTCGACCGCGCCGCGGTTGAGCGCGCGCAGGTCGAAGCGCCCCTGGAGAAGCGATCGGAGCGCGCGGCCGATCAGGCCGCTCATCCCCGTGACGAGCACCGAGCGCCCCGCCATGGCCTAGCGGGACTCCAACGAGTTCCGGCGACACCTCGCCCACGAACCCGGAGTGCCGGCCCAAATAACGAGCCAGACGAGGCCCGAGGGAGGCAGCAGCCCGAGGCGTACGTGGGTGTACGTTGAGGGTTGCTGCCGACCGAGAACGAAGTATGGCGAAGTCAGTTGGACCGGCACTAGCGGATCGCCGAGTGGACGAGATTGGAGATGACCTCGAGCCGCGCGCTGTGCCACGGATCCGGCACGCGGCTGTTGGTCAGGTACGCGAAGGAGACGCCCGAGTCGGGGTCGGCCCAGCAATAGGACGAGCCCACGCCGCCGTGGCCGAAGGTGCGGGGCGAGGCGAGGGCGCCCAGCCCCCGGATGCGCTCCGTCGTCCCGCGGGAATGGGGGCCGAGGCCCCGGTGCATGGGGATGCCCACGTAGGAGTCCACGCGGTCCGCCGTGAAGTTGCGGGTGACGTACTCGACCATGCGCGGCGAGAGGAGCCGCACGCCGCTGAGGACTCCGCCGTGGGCCATCATCTGGTAGAAGGCCGCCATGGCTCGCGCCGTGCCGTAGCCTCCTCCGCCCGGCGAGCCCGCGCGGCGGGCCTCCGGATTGTTCTCGTCGGCGCGGCGGACCTGCCGTCCTCCGTCTGCTGCAGGCTCGTGCATGTCCGCGGCGCGGACGTGCTGGGCATCCGGGAGGCCGACGAAGAGCTCGTGCCCGAGGCCCAGCGGCTCCGTGACGTTGGCGCGGATGAAGTCGCGGTAGTCGGTCTTGGTGATGGCCTCGATCATCGCCGCGGCCGTCCAGTGGGCCGCGAGGGTGTGGTAGTGCACGCGCGAGCCCGGCGTCCACTCGAGCGTGAACGCGCAGACGGTCTTGCGCAGGAGATCGTGATCCTCCCACACGGCCTTGGGCACCTGGGCGTTCGGGAAGCCACCCTGATGCGTCAGGAGCTGGATCACCGTGATGTCGCCCTTGCCATTGGCTTCGAAGCCCGGGAGGTGCTCGGCCACGCGGTCGGTGAAGGCGAGCGCGCCGCGCTCCACGAGGAGCCAGACGGCGCAGGCCGTCACCACCTTGGTGTTCGAGTAGAGCAGCCAGAGGGTGTCCTCTGATGCCGTGACTCGCGCGGGATCGAGGCGGGCGTCGCCGATCGTCTCGAACAGCGCCAGCTTGCCCCGGCGGGCCACCGCGAGCTGCGCGGCCGGATAGCGGCCTTCGGCGATGTGGCGCGTGACGGTCTCGAGCAGGCGCTCGAGGGCTTTCGGGTCGAGGTCGAGGGACGAGGGCGTGGCGCGTTCGAGCGGGACGGGCATGGCCGGGCTCCTCTCAGGGCTGGTTGGTGTTCCGCCAGTGGGCGGCGATGTCGGCGAGCGGCGCGACCCAGACGCGCGGGGTGTGCCTGACGTGGTCGAGCAGCTCGCGGAGACAGGCCAGGCGCGACGGCCGGCCGATGATCTGGGGATGGAAGGTGAAGGTGGTGACGCCGTGGACCTCGGTGATGCCGTCGAACTCGGTCAGCCACCCCTGCAGCACCGGGCCGGGCCCCTGGATGCTCCGCTGCCCCGTGAAGAGGAAGAACGGCGCGTCGTCCAGCACCCACGCGACCGGGATCTCGACGAGCCGGCGGCCGTGGGCCTCCGGGTGCAGGTACGGCGCCAGCCGGTCCATCATGTTCGACGAGTACTCGAAGCCGTGCCTGGCCACGAGATCCAGCGAGCGCGGCGAGAGCTGCCAGGCCGGCGCGCGCCATCCCACCGGTCGGCGGCCGGCCAGGGGCGTGAGCGTCTCGAGGCTCTTCGTGAGGATGGCCTCCTCCCGCGCGGGCTCGAGCTCGGAGACGCGCTCGTGCTCGTCGCCGTGACAGCCGATCTCATGGCCGGCCGCCGCGATCGCGCGCACGGCGTCGGGGTAGTGCGACGCGGTCCAGGCGGGAACGAAGAAGGAGGCGCGGACCTCGGCCTTGGCCAGGAGCGCCAGGATTCTCGGCAGCCCCTCGATGGGACCGAAGCGCCCCTGCGACAGCGCGACGGGCTCATGGATGTCTCGCGCCATCCACAGGGTCTCGGCGTCCAGGTCGAAGGTGAAGGCGCAGGCGGCGCGCGCCTCGCCCGGCCAGCGGGGCTCGGCGCTCTTTGTCCTGGAGGCATCTGCCATGGAGCTCCGAGCTTAGCCCAGACGGAGCCCGTGAGCCACCCCGCACCGTCGGCACCCGGCGCGGTGCTGCCTTGACTGGTCGTTTCCCCGGCGCTAGTCTCGGCGCACTCGGAGTCCCGAGTCGTGGCCTGCCGGGGTCGAGATCGAGGAGGGAGCCATGAAGAAGCCCAGGAAGAAGACGGCGAAGAGAGCAGCGCCGGCGCCGTCGCGCGCGCGGCGGCGGCACCCAGGAAAGCCCGCGGACGCCCTGCTGGCGGCCATCAGGGGCGCGGAGCATCGCGTGTTCGGCGGCGTCAAGGTTGACGTCGTCCGGGCGGGGACCGGGCGAGTCAAACGCATGGTCTACCCGCCGGGCTTCCGATGGTCCACCCACATGAAATCGCTAGTCGGCACGGATCTGTGCATGCACGCGCACATCGGGTTCCTGGCGCGTGGCCGCGTGCAGGGCGCGTATGCCGACGGTTGCACGTTCGAGCTCGTCGCCCCGCAGGCCATCGTCATCGAGCCGGGCCACGATGCGTGGGTGGGCGGGAGCGAAGCAGCCGTCGTGATCCAGTTCGACGCCGAGGGCGAGACGGCGAGCCGTTTTGGGCTCCAGCCCGAACACCGCCACGCGTGACCGTCGCGGTCGTCGACCGCCTGGTGGGACATCGTCGGGATGACCGGGCGCGCGCGCGCCCCTGAGACCCGCCGCGCCGCATGAGGCCGCTCAGGGTCGCCGCCCTGCTCCTCGCGACATGTCTGCTCGCGCCGGCCGGATGCCGCGCCCCAGAGCAGACGCAGGGCCAGATCACGCTGGTCCTGAAGCACGCGAAGATCCTCGGACCCGTCGATCCGATCCCGCGCCTCCTGGAAGAGTTCGAGGCGGAGCATCCCGGCGTGCGCATCAAGGCCGAGGTGCTCCCGTGGAGCTCCGACGAGCAGCGCCAGTTCCTCGTGATCAACCTCGAGGGCGGCCGCCCGGGCTTCGACCTGATGATGCTCGACTGCATCTGGGTGCCCGAGTTCGCGCGCGCGGGCTGGATCCTGGACCTGACCCCGAGCTCGTCCCGCGACGAGCTCGCGGCCCACTTCCCGTCGGCGGTCGAAGCCGGGACCTACCGGGGGCGGACATGGGCGCTGCCATGGTTCATGAACGTCGGGCTGCTCTACTACCGCGCCGACCTGCTCTCGCGCCACGGCTTCGGGCCGCCGCAAACCTCAGCCGAGATGCTGGAGCAGATTCGCGCCATCCGGGCCACCGAGCGGAATCCGAAGCTCGAAGGCTATCTCTGGCAGGGCAAGCAGTACGAGGGCCTGGTCGTGAACGTGCTCGAAGGGCTCTGGGCGGCCGGCACCGACTTGCTGGGCGACGACGGCCGGATCTTCCCCGACCCGGCGCGCGCTGAGCAGGTGCTGGGCTTCCTCCGCATGCTCATCGACACCGGCGCGAGTCCGGCCTGGGTGACGGCGGGCGATGAGGAGGTCACGCGGCGGGCGTTTGGCAATGGCGAGGCGATCTTTCTGCGAAGCTGGCCCTACGCGGTCGATCTCTTCGAGAAGCCGGGCTCGCCGGTGCGGGGGAAGGTCGGCCTCGCCGCGCTGCCCCGTCAGGAGGCCGGGCGGATCGCCCCGGGATCCACGGGCGGGGCGCATCTCGCCATCACCCGGCACACGCGCCATCCGGCCGAGGCCATCGAGCTGGCTCGCTTCCTCACCGGCTCGCGCGCCCAGCGGGCGATGACGGCGAGCGGCGCGACCAAGCCCACGCGGATGGCGCTCTACCACGAGCCCGAGCTGGTGCGGGCCTCGCCCAATCTTCCGCGGATCCACGACCTCACGCTGGCCGGCCGCTCCCGGCCCGTCACGCCGTATTACGTGATGATCTCGACCACGCTCCAGCCCGAGCTGTCGGCCGCGCTCGTCAAGGTCAAGTCGCCGGCGCGGAGCGTCGTCGACGCGCGCCGCCGGCTGGACTTCTTTCTCCGGGGCCTGAGCGAGTGAGGCCCGCCGGGCAGGGCGCGAGCGCCGCGCGGCGCCGCCGCTCCGCGTCGATCCAGGGACTCTGCTTGCTCGCCCCGGCGCTCCTGGTCCTAGCCGCGCTGACGCTCTATCCCACGGTCTGGGTCGCGTGGCTCTCGCTCCAGCACCGGATTCCCATCTTCGGCGTCGCGCGCTTCGAAGGTTTCGGCAACTACCTCTTCCTGGCGACCGACCCGCGGTTCTGGAGAGCGGCGGAGGTGACCGTCGTGTTCACCGTCGCATCGGTCGCGCTCGAGCTGGTGGGTGGCGTCCTGGTCGCGCTGGCGCTCCGCGGCCAGCAGACAGCCACGCGGACCGCGCTCTCGCTCTTGCTGCTGGCCTGGGCTCTGCCATCGGTGGTGACGGCGAAGCTCTTCGAGTGGCTCTACAACCCGGCGGCGGGCCTCGTGAACTTCGCTCTCGGCGGCCTCCAGCTGAACTGGCTGGGCGATCCGACGCTCGCCCTGCCCGGGCTGATCCTGGCCGACGTGTGGCGGACGCTGCCGTTCGTCACGCTGCTCTGTTACGCGCGGCTCCTCGCGATCCCGGGCGAGATCTACGAGGCGGCCCAGATGGACGGCGCGGGACCGGTCGCGACCTTCACGCGGATCACCCTTCCACTGCTCCGCAGGATCCTGCTGATCGCCGTCCTCTTCCGGACCCTCGACGCGCTGCGGTCCTTCGACCTCATGTTCGTCCTGACCGGCGGCGGCCCGGCCGGCACCACCGAGACGCTCACCGTGTACGCCTACCGGAGCCTCTTCCAGGCCGTGCAGCTCGGGCTGGGCTCGGCCGTCGGCGTGGTCGTCTTCGCGATGGTGATGGTCGTCGCGTGGGGATACCTCCGCGCGCTCCGGCACGAGGGGCTCTCGGCATGAGGACGCGGCCCGGGACCTGCCAACGCCTCCGCGACGGGGCCGTCGTGGCGGCGCTGGCGGTCTACGCGATCCCGTTCTTCTGGCAGCTCCTCACGTCCCTCAAGCCCGAGGCCGAGCTCATGGTCCTGCCGCCGCTCCTGCCGAGTCGGCTCACCTGGGACCACTACCGCGTGGTGCTCGAGCAGAGCGTGATGCTCCGCGCCTTGGTCAACAGCCTCGGGGTCGGCGCCATCACGACGCTGCTGGCGCTGGTCCTCGGGCTCTTCGGCGCCTACGGGATCGCGCGCTACCCGCTCCCGGGCAAGGGGCTCCTGCTCCTGCTGATCATCGGCGGCACGGCGTTTCCGCAGATCGCCACGGTGAGTCCGCTCTACCTGCTGATGCGCGCGCTCGAGCTGCGCGACACCTGGCTCGCGCTCATCCTCGCCAACGCGTCCTTCGCCCTGCCTCTCGTCATCTGGCTCCTCACGGGCTTTCTCCAGGAGATCCCGGTGCAGCTCGAGGAGGCGGCCGCCGTGGACGGCGCCGGCCGCGCGCGGGCCTTCCGCTGGATCGTCCTGCCGCTCCTGGCGCCGGGGCTCGCGTCCGCCGCGCTGCTCACGTTCCTGTTCTCGTGGAACGAGTTCCTCTTCGCCTATACCTTCACCGCCACCGAGGCGAGCCGCACCGTGCCCGTGGCGCTCGCGCTGTTTCCTGGCGTGTTCGAGGTGCCCTGGGGCGACATCGCCGCCGCCTCCATCCTCGCGAGCGTGCCGCCGGTCGCCCTCGTGGTCGGGTTGCAGCGCTACCTGGTCCGCGGGCTCCTCAGCGGCGCGGTGCGGGAATAGTCTCGTTGACGACGTCTCAGTGCTCGGCGAGGCGGCCCGTCTGACGCCGGACTGGCCGGAGGCATCCTAGCGAAACGGGCTCTGCTAGAATCCGTCCATCCGCTTCGAGATCGAGCCCCACGTCACCACGGTCTGGAGAGCGAGGGAAACCATGAACTCCTTTCAGGACATGTTCCGGCGACTCCTGCGAGCCGACGGGCAGAGCCCCAAAGCCAGGACGGTCGAGATCTTCGGGTGGCTGATCCTGCTCGAGGGAGGCGTCATCCTGCTGGCCCCGCACCTCGTCGTGTCGATCCTGCATCTTCCAGCGCTCGGTCCACAGGCGGCGAATTACTTCCGGCTCCTCGGATTGCTCGTCGGAGGGGTGGGCATGCTCTACGTGGTGAGCGGGCGCCTGAACGCCGGGGGGTTCGTGTTCGCGTCCCTGCTCGATCGGCCCCTCGTGCCGCCGGTCATGGCGCTTCTGTGGTACGTGAACGTCGTGCCGGGACCCTTGGCGCTGGTCTTTTCCCTTCAGGACTTCGCCAGCTTCCTCTGGACGCTCTTTACATGGCGCGCCGAGATGCGATCGGGATCGCGATGACGGGATCTCACGCCTGCTTGGTGTCCAGCTCCGCCCAGCGGTCGTAGAGCCGGGCGACCTCGGCGCGTGCGGCCTCGAGCGCCGCATAGCGCGCCTGCAGCGCGGCCGGGTCGGAGGCGATGCCCGGGTCCTCCGCGGCCCGCCGGCACGCCTCCGCCGCCGTCTCCGCATCGAGGATGGCCCGCTCCATGCCCTCCCACTCGCGCTGCTCGAGGTATCCGAGGCGCTTCGTCCGCGGACGCGGTGCCAGCGCCGGGGGCGCGTCGGACGCGGCGCGCGGCGCCGGCGCGCGCGGGCTGCGGGCGGCTTCCCACTGCGCGTAGTCGGCGTACGTCTCGGCGCCGCCCTCCCCGTCGAGCGCCAGGATCACGGTGGACACGCGGTCGAGCATGAAGCGGTCGTGGGTGACGAGCACGAGGCCGCCGTCGAACTCGGCCAGGCTGTCCTCGAGAACCTCCAGCGTTGGGATGTCGAGATCGTTCGTCGGCTCGTCGAGGATCAGCACGTCGACGGGCTCGCACATCAGGCGCGCGATCAGGATCCGGGCCTGCTCGCCGCCCGACAGGCGGCCGACGGGCACCTCGAACTGCTCGGGTCGGAAGAGAAAGCGCTTGGCCCACGAGGCGACGTGGACGCGGCGGCCCTGGAAGGTCACGGCATCGCCCTCGGGCGCCAGCGCGCGGCGCAACGACTGCTCGGGATCGAGGCCCAGGCGCTGCTGCTCGAAGCGCACGAGGCGGAGGCCGTCGGCCCGCTCGATGAGCCCCGCGTCCGGCGCGAGGGCGCCCGCCAGCAGGTTCAGCAGCGTCGTCTTGCCGCTGCCGTTCGGACCCACGAGGCCGATCCGCGTGCCGGGCGTGACGGTCAGATCGAGGCCGCGGATGAGCGGGCGGCCGCCGAGGGACTTCGACAGCCCGCGCGCGACAAGGAGCCGGCGGGTCCGGCGCTGCGAGGACGTGAAGTCGATGCCCACGGTGCCGGCGGTGGCGCGCGCTCTCGTGTCGCCGAGCTCGGCGATGAGGCGGCCGGCCTCCTTGATGCGGCCCTTGGCCTTGGTGGAGCGCGCCTTGGCGCCCCGCCGCAGCCACTCGATCTCGCGCCGCACGGTGTTGGCGAGCGATTCCTCATAGGCCGCCTGGCCGCGCAGAAAGTCGTCGCGCCGCGCGAGGAAGTCGCTGTACCGCCCGTCGGTCTGGAACAGGCCGGCCGGATAGGCGCGGTTCAGCTCCAGCATGCGCGTGGCTACGTGCTCCAGGAAGTACCGGTCGTGGCTGACGATGACAACGGCGCGCACCCGCTCCGCGAGGACGCTCTCGAGCCAGAGGATGCCTTCCACGTCGAGGTGGTTGGTGGGCTCGTCCATCAGCAGCACGTCGGGCGCTGCCGCCAGCTCGCGCGCGATCGCCAGGCGCTTCTTCCAGCCGCCGGACAGCGTGTCGGCCGCCGCGTGGCCGTCGTTGAAGCCGGCGCGGCCCAGTGCCTGCGCGACGCGGCCGCGGCGGTCGGCCTCGTCCATTTCTGGCAGGGCCGCGGCGATGGCGTCGTCGACGGTGACGCCGGCCGGGAGGACGGGGTCCTGGGGGACGTAGCCGACGCGGACCCCGCCGCGGACGGAGCGCGTGCCGCGGTCGGGAGCGTCGAGCCCCGCCAGGATCCTCAGGAGGGTGGACTTGCCGGAGCCATTGGGACCTACGAGACCGGCCTGGTCGCCTTCGAAGAGCCCGAACGACAGCTCCTCGAAGAGCGACCGGGTCCCGTAGGCTTTGCCGACGGCCTCGCAGCTGAGGAGAAGCTCCCGGGTCATCCGGCGCTACTTCTTCTTCTGCTTCGGCTTCTTCTTTTCCTTCTTCATGCTCGTGCCCTTGGCCACGTGCTCACCCCCCTTCGTCGGGCGATTATACCGTGCGCCTTCTGTCGCCCGCCACGCTCTGCTACACTCCGCCCAGCGTCGGCGACGCCCCGTCGACCGCGAGGAGGGCCCCGTGACGCGCGCGCACCGCGCGGACGAGCGACGCAGGAGCTGATCGTGACTGAGCGTGACCGGATCGCCGAGTTCAAGGAGGTGGCCGAGCTGATGCCGGACGATCCGGTCGTCCGGTTCGGGCTGGCAGGCGCCTACCTCGAGGCCGGGGAGCCCGAGAGCGCCGTCATCGAGTACGAGGAGACGATCCGCCTCAAGCCTGACTACTCTGCCGCCCATCGCGGGCTCGGCCGGGCGCTGGAGCGGGCGGGGCGGCGCGACGACGCCCGGGCGGCGTACCGGAAGGGTCTCGAGGTGGCGGCGCGCACCGGCGACCTCCAGACGAAGAAGGAGATCGAGGTCTTCCTCCACCGTCTGGATGCGGCCGGAAGTTGAGCGCGCCCGCCCGCCGCGAAACTGGTGGTAAGTGCCCCGCTTGGAAGCCCGGATCGTTTTCACCCTTGACGACCGGATGCCGCAATGATATCTACGGGGCGACTGCTCTGCGCCGCCGTCAACTACCTTCCCGTCGAGTTCAGTCGTCGCATTTCCTTGACGGCGCTGCGGCGTTATGTGCGCCGCGGTGTGGCGATGTTCCGTCTGGAAGTCCGGCCTTCGATGTCACCCGGGGCACGAGATGTGGCATGCGAAAGCGCTCCGTTGCCCAACCGCTCAGTGGAGGAGGATCGCATCATGCTGAGATACGCGTACTGCCTCACGTCCCGCCTGTCATGCGCAACCCTCGCCCTGGGCGCGGTGCTTACGGCCACCAGCCTGATCGCCGCCGCGCAGGAAACGGTCAAGATCGGTGGTGTCTTCTCGCTCACGGGGAAGCTCACGTCCCTGGGGCTGCCTGGGGCGACGGCCGCCAAGCTCGCCGTGAAGGAGATCAACGAGCGCGGCGGTATCACGGTCGGCGGCAAGCGGCTCAAGATCGACTTGGTGCTGCGTGACGACCGCGGCGTCGCGGCGGAGGCTGTGGCGTCGACGCTCGAGTTGACCACCAAAGAGAACATCCGGTTCATCTTCGGTCCGATCGGAACGGTGGTCGGGATGCCCGCGGTCGAGGTGACCCGCAAGGCAGGCGTGATGCATTTCAACCCGCTGACGGGCATTGGCCCGCTCGTCGGTAAGCCCGAGTACCCCTACCTGTTCCAAACATATAACTGGGAGTTCGGGGAGCGCGGTCGCATCCGGACGTACGCGCCGTTCATCGCCAGGACCGCGAAGGAGCACGGCATCAAGCGCGTCGCCATCCTGGACTCTACCGACGACTACAGCTCGCAGGTGCTCGAGGCCTACGTGCCGAAGCTCAAGGAGCTGGGTCTCGAGATCCTCACCGTCGAGCGATATGATCGCGCCGGCACCGTGGACTTCTACCCGCAGCTCACCAAGATCAAGGCGCTGAAGCCGGACGCCCTGATCTGGGGTTACTCCGACGAGGCTGGCAAGCTCATCGTCCGCCAGGCGCTGGAGACGGGCGTGACCAAGAAGTTCTTCAGCTGGCAGGGGGCGACCGAGGTTCCCGCCCTCCCGTACAAAGACCAGCTCGAGCTCTACACCTGGGTCATCGGCACGCGGAGTCCTCAGTCCGAGGATCCCAAGATCAGGGACTGGACGCGGCGGATGATGCAGGTCGCTGGTCAGGACCTGGGACCGAGTCTCATCTGGGGCCTCACCATCTACGACCAGGTCTTCATGCTGGCCAAGGCGATGGAGGCGGCCGGAACGACGACGGATCTCGACAGGATCAAGCGCGCCCTCATCGGCACGACGTACGAGGGAGTCATGAAGCTCACGGTCACCGCCGACGACCGCTTCGTCCACGACTACTACATCGGTATGATCCAGAAGGGCACCATCAAGTACGCCCACATCCCCGTCGAGTGATAGAACACGAGGCACCGACCGGCGGCCCGCCGACGGTCGAGCCATCCGCGGCCTGACCGACAGGGAGACCCGCATGATGACGCACGATAACCCCGCCACCCTTCGCGGTCTCTAACCCGAGCGACCGCGCCGATGTCTGAGTTGCTCTTCGGGCTTTTCCTCCATGGGCTGATCACCGGCACGATGTACGCGGCCGTGGCGCTCGGGCTCACGCTGACGTACGGGATCATGGGCATCCTGAACTTCGCCCACGGCGAGATGCTCATGGTCGGCAGCTACGTCGCGTACGTGCTCGTCACGCAGTGCCACGCCAGCTTCGCGGTGGCGGCGCTCGGGGCGATGGCCGCCGTCGCCGCGCTCGCCTTCATCATCGAGCGCTCGACATTCCGATTCGCCCGCAGCGAGCACCTCAACGGACTGGTCATCTCGCTCGGCCTCATCGCGATCCTTCAAAACTCCGCGCTCGCCATTTGGGGGGCCGACCCGCTCTCGATCCCGCCGCCGTTTCCCCAGATCATCGAGTTCGGGGGCACCGGTATCGGGCTGCAGCGGCTGCTCGCCACGGTGATCACGCTGATCCTGCTCGCGGGGCTCGTCCTCTTCCTCAGGCTCACCTCCTTGGGGAAGGCGATCCGCGCCACCGCTCAGAACCCGGCGGTGGCGTCGATCTTCGGGATCAGGGTCAATCGCGTGATCTCGATCACGTTCGCGCTCGGCGCCGCCCTGGCTGCGCTCATGGGCGCGTTCGTCGGCACGATCTACACGCTCACGCCGTTCATGGGCGGGCTGCCGGCGCTCAAGGCCTTCGTCGTGGTGATCCTTGGTGGACTGGGCAGCGTGGGCGGGGCGATCGTGGCCGGTCTCCTGCTCGGGGTCGTCGAAAGCTTCGGCGGCGCCTTCATATCCTCTGCCTTCCGTGACGGATTCGGCTTCGCGATGCTGATCGCGGTCCTGCTCGTGCGGCCATGGGGGCTCTTCGGGCAGCGACCGGAACGGGACGAGATGTGAGCGGCCGCGCCGCCGGACGCATCCAGGCGCTGGCGTTCGTTGCCGCCGGCACCGCATATCCTTGGCTTTTCGCCGGTGAATACATGCTCCATCTCGGCATCCTCGTCTGCCTCTACATCATCCTGACCTCGAGCCTGAACCTGATCATCGGCTACACGGGGCAGTTCGCGGTCGCGCATGCGTCGTTCTACGGGATCGGCGCGTACGGTGCCGTCCTGCTCGTCACCCGGCTCGGTCTGCATTACTGGCTTGCCTGGCTGCTCGCGATCCTTCTGGCCGGTCTCGGTGCGTGGCTCATCGGCTTTACCACGCTGCGCCTGAAGGGCGCCTACCTCGCCATCTGCACGTTCGCGTTTTCGGAGCTGTTCCGGCTGATGCTCGACAACTGGACCATCCTCACGAACGGCGCCAACGGCATCATCGTGCGATTCGTGCCACCCGGCCCCGGACTCCCGCGCATGCCGGCGTGGAGCTTCGACTCGCGCCATCGGTACTACTACCTGTTCTGGATCCTCGCTGCCCTGACCGTCTGGCTCGTCGCGCATGTCGTCACCTCCGACACGGGTCGCGTGCTGAAGGCCATCCGCCAGGATGAGATCCTTGCCGTCACCGTGGGCTTTCCGGCTATGCGCTACAAGCTTTTCGCCTTCGTGGCCGGCAGCATGCTCGCCGCGATGGCCGGAGCGACTTACGCGCCCTACATCTCCTTCATCGCGCCGGACCTCTTCGACATCAACGAAACCGTCTACATTATGATGATCATGATGATTGGCGGTATCCGCACGATCGCGGGTCCTATCTGGGGATCGATCCTGCTCGTCTCGCTCCCGCAGATCCTCGGCATCAAGCCGTCCGTCCGGATGATCGTCTACGGGTTCATCCTGATCGTCATCATGATCCGCCTTCCAGGCGGCCTCAGCCAGCTCGTCGCCCAGGTTGCGCGTGCGCTGTCGAGGGGCTCCGCCGCGCCTGGACCGGGCGCGGCGCCGACCTCACCCACGCTCGCAAAGCCCGACGATGCTTGAGCTCCGCGACGTCTCCAAGCGCTTCGGCGGGATCAGTGCGGTGGATGGCCTGTCGCTCACCGTGCGTGAGCACTCGATCACGGCTCTCATCGGTCCGAACGGCTCCGGAAAGACGGTGACGTTCAATCTGATCACCGGTCTCTCGCGCCTGGATCACGGTGAGATCCGCTTCAATGGCGCCCGGATCGACGGTTGTATGCCCGACCGCATCGCGCTGCATGGCGTCGCCCGGACGTTCCAGCACCTGAAGCTCTTTCCCGAGTTCAGCATCGTCGAGACTCTCGTCCTGCTGCAGCAACCGCGCGGCCTCGGCCGCTCCCTGGCGTCGGTCCGGCCCCGAATGATGCGTGACCGCCTGCCGTCCGATGCGCAGGAGCTTCTCGAGTTCGTCGGGCTCTGGGGCAAGAGGACTGAGCCCGCCGGCAGCCTCTCCTACGGGCAGCAGAAACTCTTGGCCCTCGTCGGCCTCCTGACCATGGAGCCGCGGCCGTCTCTGATTCTCCTCGATGAGCCGATGGCCGGTATCAACCCGACACTCATCACCACCTTGGTCCGGCTCATCCGGACCTATCGCGAGCGCGGACGGACCTTCCTGATCATCGAGCACGACATGGCCGTGATGATGGACCTCTGCGAGACCCTGATCGTCCTCGACCACGGCCGGAAGATCGCGGAGGGCCCGCCGGACGCGATCCGTGTCGACGTCAACGTCATCGAGGCGTACTTTGGCCGCTGAGCCGCTCCTCGAGCTGCGCGACGTCCATGCAGGCTACGGCGCCTACGACGTCCTCAAGGGCCTGTCCCTTCGAGTTGATCGTGGCGAGATCGTCGCGATTATTGGCCCCAACGGCGCCGGCAAGTCCACCGTGTTCAAGACCATTTACGGCTTCCTGCGGCCGAGCAAGGGTGACATCCTCCTCGCCGGTGCCGTCATCACGGGATCGTCGCCCGAGACGATGTGCCATCGCGGACTGACGTACGTGCCGCAGGGTCGGAGCGTCTTCCCGCAGATGACCGTCCGGGAAAACCTGGAGCTGGGCGCGTTCGTCCGCACCGATCGCATCGAGGTGGCTCGCGATCTCGAGCGGCTCTCCGCTCAGTTCCCGGTGCTCAGCGACAAGCGCGCTCACCGCGCGGGCAGCCTCAGCGGTGGGGAGCAGCAGATCGTCGAGCTCGCTCGGGGGCTGATGCTCGGCCCCCGGTTGATGCTGATCGATGAGCCGTCGATCGGCCTGGCCCCGAGGCTCGTCGAGGAGACGTTCCGCACGATCGCGCGCCTCCGCGAGCTCGGCACGACCATCCTCATCGTCGAGCAGAACGCCCGTCGCGTCCTCGAAATCGCCGACCGCGCCTACGTCGTCGAGCTCGGCCGGAACCGGCTCGAGGGAACGGGCCGGGCGCTGCTCGAGCGCGATGACGTGAAGCAGATGTACCTCGGTGGAGCACGGCGCTGACGGGCATTCGGAGCATCGCCCCCCGTCTCTCATCCCGACACAAGGAGGTCAGCCATGGCGGAATGGCCGAGACAGAAGCCGCTGATCAAGGTCACGTTCGGTTGGTCGCTCGGCCCGGAGCTCGACCGGACGAAGTTCGAGCAGTGGTACCTGGACGATCACGTCCGCGACGCGATCCAGAAGTATGCGGGGCCGAAGCTTGTGAAGTACGTGGTCGACAGCATGATCACCAGCGCCTCCACCGACGGACCGGCGACGGATCTGTACCGGCAGGCCGAACTCTTCTTTCCCTCGCTGGACGACCTTCCGGAGCGGTTCAAGGCGACCCCGCCCCGCTCTGACGTGCTCGACCACGGTGCCGCGCGGCTCGTCCGGACCTTCTGGCGCTCCGAAGAGGTGATCCTCAAGCCGTAACTTCTCCACAAAGGAGATAGCGCATGTCGACGCCGAGGTTCCCGTCCCTCGAGTGGTTCCGCGCGCTCGCAGAGCAGCTGAACGCCGACGATGAGTTCCGGGAGCTCGCCCGCTGGACCACCGCCAGGGTCGGATTCTCGGTCACCGGACAGCCCACCATCGTTCTCGCGCTCGCCTCCGGCCGCGTCACGGCCGTAGAGGAAGGCGAGGGCCTGACCGGCGTCGACTACGCGATCGAAGGCCCACCAGAGGGCTGGGAGGTGTTCTTCGACGAACGCGGGTGCTTGCCGCTCGCCATCAACCCCATGCACGGGAGGCTTCGCCTGCGCGGGAACCTCGTCCTGGCCGCCGGCGACAACTGGACGCTGTCGAACATTGTCCGGCGGTTTCGCTTCGTGTCCGGACACGGCGTAGCTGCATGAAAAGCGTGGCGACCATCCAGGGTGGCTATCTGGAGGTCCGCGGCGTGCGTACGTACGTGGAGCGGTGCGGCACGGGGCAGCCCGTGCTGTGCCTGCACACCGCCGGCCGTGACGGCCGCCAGTGGCACTGGCTCATGCAGGAGTTGGCGAGCGACTTCCAGCTCATATCGTTCGACTACCCAGGCCACGGGAAATCCTGGCCGCTTCCGGGGAACCGATGCATAGAGGATGCGGATGCTCTGTGCGACTTCATCTGGAGCGTTGCCCGCGCCTGTGACCTCCAGCGGCCCATCATGACGGGCTGCTCGGTCGGTGGCAACCTGACGCTGATGATGGGGGCGAGGCAGAGCACCGAGTTGCGCGCGATCGTGTCGATGCAGGGCTCGGACTACAGCCCCTCGATCTCTCGGGCCGCCCTCGACCTCATGGATCACCCGCACGTCTCCCTGCCGCACTTCAACCGGGAGCAGTCCGTCTCGCTGGTCGGACGAGCCGCGCTGCCAGAGGCACGCGACCTCGTCGAATGGACCGTCTACCACCTGTCGCCGAAGACGCTGGCGGCCGATCTCAAGATCTACACGAGCATCGACATCAGGGATCGCATGGGGGACGTGCGCTGCCCGGTGCTCATGGTCCTCGGCGAGGATGACTGGCTGGTGTCGCGGGCCATGGTCGATGCGACCGTTCGACGTCTCGTCAACGCCCGCCCCGTCAACGTCGTCACCTTGCCGGGGATCGGGCACTACCCGCCGATGGAGGCTCCCGGGGCGGTCGCCAACGCGATCAGGAAGTTCGTCGCCACGCTGCCCTGAGTTCCGGTACTGCCCCCGAACGTGCGCTTCGCTCAGTCGTTGAGAACGGCTATAGCGCGAATCGGCGACCCGGTGGCCCCTCGGAGCCTCAGCGGAAGGCCGACGTAGATGAAGCGCTTCCCGACCAACTCTTCAGGAATCGAGAGGTTCTCGATGGCCAATATTCGCCGCACGAAACATGCCCTGTGAGCCGGGAAGCAGTTGTCGGAGTCGGTCCGTTCGTTGGACGGGCTGTCGACGCTGCGACCTTCGAGGCCAACCGAGTTCGCGCCACGGTCAGCGAGCCAGTGGACGACCTCACCGCTCAGACCGGGGAAACCCCGCATGTACTGCTCGAAGTCGGCGGTCTGTTCATGAACGGGCATGAAGGCGCTCCGTCCGAGCGGCGGGTAGTAGTGCGCGCTGCGAAACAGGATCGTGTCGCCTTTGCGAATGTCGAGGCCTGTCTTCTCCAGCCCCCGCTCGACGTCGGTGACTTCGATCACACCCCCAGGGCCCTTGTCCGAGGCGTCGAGGCAGATAGCGTCGCCGTAGAACCGCTCGATCGGGATCTGGTCGATCGACTCTGACGGGGCTTCGGGACTCATGTGATTGAATGCGTCCACGTGCGTGCCCGTGTGGTCCGAGAACGCCAGAGCTTTCGCTGCCCAGGAAGCGCGCTGGTTGTACGCGGGCAGCGTCTCGCTGTGCGTGAGATGGTCGCAGATCAGCGGCGTCTGATAGGTTGGGCTGATCCGCATCCGGTGATAGATCTCGCGAGTGAGGTCGAAGATCTTTGGCATAGAGAGGGCGCTCCTTCGTGAAATGGGATGGGTTGCCACCGCCCATGTCCGAGGCGCTACCCGGACCGTGAAGGGCGGTGGCCGCTGACGCTGTCGGTGGCGCTAGGCTTTGATCATGGCGGCATGGGCACGCCGGCGGCCAGGCGGGTGGCCTTGCCATGGTGGGCTAAGTTTATAACCAAGTACCAGAGATCGCGTCTAGGCAAGGGCTATTGGTCGGTGCCCCGCCCGGACCATCGACCAGGCGGCATCGTCAAGAGACGCCGCTCGAAGAAGAGATGCCGCTTGAAGAGATGAGGCGCTGATACCGGTGGGCGGCACGAGGTGGCGGCGGGGCCGGCCGCAGTCTCAGCCGCAGCCGGCTCGCGGCGCGCCGGGCGCACGGCGGGGCACGAGGGTACAGGCGAATGTCGCCGGCTGCTGGCGGTACTGGTCGAGCGTCGCCTGAAGCCGCGCGAGAGTCCGGTCACGCTTCGCCAGGCCGATCGCGTAGATGGCCAGGTCGTTCACGAGACGGGTGTAGAACACGTGCTGCGCATCGCCGCCCGTGCCCACGCAGGGCGACGGCTTCCGGGCCATGCGCAGGAGCGGGCCGAACGCCTTCACGTACTCCGCCAGGATGGGCTCGTCGCGGAGGTCACGAGGAACCTCGGGGAAGAGGGCAAGGAGCTCGTCCACGGTCATCGGCGTGCGCGCCGCCCGGGCGCTCGCCTCAAGATCCCGCGACAGGCGAATCTGGACCATGGCTCCCGCATCATAGCACCCCACCCGGCGCCCCCGTTTCGCTTGCTCGGTTGGGGCGCTAGAATGCGTCGGGATGAGGTGACGGCCGTGCCGGATCCTGAGGACACGGTGCGGCTCACCCTGAAGGAGCTCATGGCGATGACGGCTGCGCGAGTACGCGCCCATGGAGACGAGTAATGGAGCTCTACGACGTGATGCGCAGCACCTTCGCCGCGCGCGAGTTCACCGGCGACCCGCTGCCCGATGAGGTGCTCGCCAAGATCCTCGACCACGCGCGCTTCGCCCCCAGCGGGGGCAACCGTCAGGGCTGGCGCGTCATCGTCGTCCACGACTCCGCGACGAAGCGCGCGCTGGCCGACCTGAGCGGCTTCGCCGCCAAGCGCTACGCGGCCCAGGTCAAGAACGGCGAGAGCCCCTGGAACACCATCGACCCGCCCGGCATCGACGCGGCCACCATCGAGCGCACGCCCCCGCCGCCGCACCTGACGGAGCCCATCGCCAAGGCGCCCGTCGTGCTGGTCATCTGCGTCGACCTCAAGGTCGTGGCCTCAATGGACCAGGACCTCGAGCGCGTCGGCGTGATCAGCGGCGCGTCGATCTACCCGTTCGCGTGGAACGTCCTGATGGCGGCGCGCCACGAAGGCTTCGCGGGCACCATCACCACGCTCGCCGCGGCCCAGGAGCCCAAGGTCCAGGCGCTGCTCGGCATCCCCACGCACGTCGCCGTGTGCGCGGTCATGCCGCTCGGCCGGCCCGTCCGAAGGCTGACGAAGCTCAAGCGGAAGCCGGTCGCCGAGTTCACGATGCGCGAGCGGTGGGGAGGGGGACCGCTATGAGCGTGACCATCCTCTACAAGGAGCAGCCGCCGTACGCGGCCTCGGCCACGCCGGAGGGCCAGGATCTGTGGCTGCCGCCGAGCGAGCTGCCGGCGGCCACCGGCTGGGAGCTGCGGCCTGAGGGCGCATGCCGCGGGGACGTGTGCGTGCCGATTCCCCGCGGCCGGGAGGGCGAGTTCCTGCGCGAGCGGCCCGCGCGCTTCAACCTGGCCGCGCTGGCGCGGCTGCTGGGCCAGCCGGTGGTGCACGAGGACGCGCACGGCGTGTGGGTCTTCGGCGAGACCGTTGCGGTCCGCCGCACGGGGATGCAATCGCTCCAGGCGCCCGATTTCACGCTCCCGGATCTGGACGGCCGCTCCCACGCCCTGTCCGACTACCGGGGCCAGAAGGTGTTCCTCGTGTTCTGGGCCTCGTGGTGAGGGTGCCGCTTCGACCTGCCCGTGTGGCAGGCGCTCTACGAGGAGCTGCGCCCCCGAAACTTCGTCGTCGTCTCGATTGCGCTCGATAGCGGCGGGGCCGCGACCACGCAGCAGTGGATCCGCGGTGCCAGGGCGACCTATCCGTGCCTGATCGACGAGCGTCACGTGACGGCCGAGCTGTACGGCGTCGTGAACGTCTCATCGGCGGTTTGGATCGACGAAGCGGGGCGGATCGCGAGACCGGCCGAGACGGCGGGGACGAGCGACGCCTTTCGCACGCACCTGGACCGCGTCACCAAGCAGATGAACGTGGAGGGCCTGGCCGAGCGGGAGCGCGTGCGCGGGGCCTACCTGCATGCGCTGCGCGACTGGGCTGCCAACGGCGCGGCGAGCGTGTACGCGCTGCCCCAGGACGAGGCGCGCCGGCGCTTGGCCCTTCCGACCCAGGAGCACGCCCTCGCGGCGGCCAACTTCCGTCTCGGCCAGTATCTCAGCGTGCGCGGACACGCGCAGGCGGCGGGGCCATTTCTGGCCGAGGCGCGCCGGCTGCATCCCGACAGCTGGAGCTACCGGCGGCAGACCTGGGAGCTCGAAGAGCCCGGCAAGGCGGGCAGCGCCGAGTTCTGGGCTGCGGTGGACGCCCTCGGGGATCGACCGTACTACCCGCCGACGGCGCTCCTGCCGTAGCGGGGCGCGCTCGCTCAGTCGGCTTCGCCCGGCCGGGCCCGCCAGCGCTTCACGGCGGCCCGCCGCTTCTTCCCGCCGAGCCGCCGCTCGCGTGCGCCGGCCGACGGTGCCGTGTGCACGCGCCGGCGCGGGGGGACGAGGGCGGCTCGGATCAGGTCGGCCACCCGGCGCCGGGCATCCTCGAGATTGCGCGCCTGGTTGCGGGTCGCCTGGCTCGTGATCGCCAGCCGGCCCGCGGCGTCGAGCCGATGACCGGCCAGCCCATAGAGCCGGGCGCGAGCGGCGCCGGACAGCCCCTCGACCGCCGCCAGGTCGACGCGGAGTTCGATCTTGGTCGCCACCTTGTTCACATTCTGGCCGCCCGGCCCCGAGGCCCGCACGGCGTGAACCGCCATCGCCGAGGGCGGGACGCGCACGGTCTCCGTCACGACGATCGCCTCGGCCATGCCGGCATTGTAACGGAAGCCCGGGATCAGGGCCTCGTTGGCCCGCCGATGATCACCTTCTCCTCGACGGTGAAGGTCTTGATGCTGCCGTTGAAGAGCGCGCCGTCCGCGTAGAGCGCTGTGCCCTCCAATCCGTGCCTCCTCACGCAGCCGCCCACGCGGCCCTTGACGAGCTCCCCTGTCCCGGAGCAGGATCGCCGCTGGAGCCGGATCAGAGCCGGGCGGTCTCGGCTCCAGGGAGGGCCGAGCCCGGCCATCATCCAGAGGGAGAACCATCCATGAGTCTGCGCGGTCGTTTCGAGCAGCACTTCGCGAGCTCCGAGAAGCTCTTCGCTCGCGCGCGGGCGGTCATTGCCGGCGGCATCACCCACGACGGCCGGTTCATGCGTCCGTTCCCGCCGTACTTCTCGCGGGCGCTCGGCTCAAGGAAGTGGGACGTCGATGGACGGGAGTACATCGACTACTGGATGGGGCACGGCGCGCTGATCCTGGGCCACGGCTATCCTGCCGTCGTCAAGGCGCTCCGCGACCACGTCGAGCTGGGCCTGCACTACGGCGGCTGTCACGAGTTCGAGGTGCAGTGGGCGGAGCTCGTCTGCCGCCTCGTGCCCTGCGCCGACCAGGTCCGGTTCACCAACTCGGGATCGGAGGCGGTCCACCTGGCCACGCGCCTGGCGCGCGCCTTCACCGGCCGGAGCAAGATCGTGAAGTTCGCCGGCCACTTTCACGGCTGGCACGACACGCTCATGCTCGGCGTCGATCCGCCCTTCGACAAGCCGCCGACGATCGGACTGCCGGAGGCCACGCCGCAGGGCGTGCTGCTCTGCCCGCAGGGCGATACTGGGGCCTTCGCGGCGCTCCTGGCGCGTGACGACATCGCCGGGGTGATCCTCGAGCCGTCCGGCGGCTCGTTCGGCACGATCCCGATCCGCCCCGCGTTCGTCGAGCAGGTGCGCCAGTTGACGACCGAGCGGCGGGTGCCGCTGATCTTCGACGAGGTGGTGACGGGGTTCCGCTACGCCGTCGGCGGCGCGCAGCAGTACTACGGCGTCACGCCAGAGCTGGCGGCGTTCGGCAAGATCGTCTCCGGTGGCCTCACGGCCGGGGCCGTCGCCGGACGCGCCGACATCATGGGCCAGCTGGCGTACACGGCGGACGCCGAGCGCAACCGGTACCGCCGCGTCGCCCACCGCGGGACCTTCAGCGCCAGCCCCATCGTTGCCGCCGCCGGCATCGCGACCCTGGAGGCCATCGCCGACGGCACCGCCATCGCGCAGGCGGCCGCCCGCGGAGCCGCACTGCGGGAGGCGCTCAACGCGACCATCGATCGGCACGGACTGCCGATGGCCGCCTACGGCGATGTGTCGAGCTTCCACCTCTGCCTGGATCATCACGGCGTGGTGGCCTCGGCCAAGCAGTTCGACGCGTTCGCCGTGGATGCCGCGATCCTCAAGGGCGCGAAGGCGGAGACCGTGCACGCCTTCCGCATGGCCATGCTGCTCAACGGTGTCGACACCATGCGCCAGTCCGGACTCCTCTCATCGGCGCACACCGGCTCGGATGTCGAGCGGACCGTGACGGCCTTCGATCAGGCGCTCACCGATCTTCAGAACGAACGTCTCATCGGATAGCTGAGGAGGCGGACCATGCCGACCGATCGCCGGTGGTTCTCGCTGGTCCCTGCTCTCGCCGCTCTCGCCGCCCTCGCCGGCGCGCTGCTGCTGCCGCCCGCCGGCGAGACGCAGTCCACGCTTGGAGAGATCAAGAAGCGCGACAAGATGATCGTGGGCGTGAAGACCGATTTCCCGCCCTTCGGCTCCGTCGACGCCTCGGGCAAGAACATCGGGTTCGACATCGACGTCGCCTACGAGCTGGGCAAGGCGATGCTCGGCGACCCCAGGAAGGTCGAGCTCGTGTCCGTCACCTCCGGCAACCGCATCCCGTATCTCCAGTCGGGGAAGATCGACATCATCGTCGCCACCGTCACCATCAACGACGAGCGCAAGAAGGTCGTCGAGTTCTCCGAGCCCTACTTCCTGTCCGGCGCGCTGATCCTCGTGCCTAAGGCGAGCCCCATCAACGACGTGAAGGATCTCAACGGCAAGAAGGCGGCGATCATCCAGGGCGCCATCACCGACGCGGACCTCGCCGAGCTGGCGCCGCAGGCCACGCGGCTGAAGTACGGCAAGGTGACGGAGGCCGTGCTGGCCGTGAAGGCCGGCCACGCGGACGCGTTCGTCCAGGACGACATCCTGATCCTGAAGCTCGCCAAGGAGAATCCTGACATGCGGGCTGCCGGCAAGCCGTTCTACCCGCGCGGGTACGGCATCGCGGTCAGGAAGGGCGACGTGGAGTTCATCAACTGGGTGAACGCGCAGCTCAAGCGGATGCGCGCGGACGGCACGTACGAGCGCATCTGGAAGAAGCACCTCGCGGAGTTCGAAGCGAGCCTCGTGAAGCCATAAGACCGCACGGCATGCCGGGAGCGCGTCGCCGGTGAAGGCCTACGAGTTCCACTTCATCGAGATCTGGAAGGCGCTGCCTTATCTCACGGAGGGGGCGGCGCTCACCATCGGCATCTCCTTCCTGGCCATGCTGCTCGGCCTGGTCCTCGGACTCGCCCTCGCCCTGACATCGCAGGGATCCCTCCGTGTCGGCCGGTGGGCCGTCAGCGCCTATGTCGAGATCTTCAGAAACACGCCGCTCCTGATCCAGATCTTCTTCATCTACTTCGGCCTGCCACTCCTCCTCGTGAAGCTGCCGGCCTTCGCCTCGGGACTCCTGGCGCTGACGCTGTACAGCGCGGCCTACAACGCGGAAGTCTTCCGCGCCGGTCTGGAGGCGGTGCCGCGCGGCCAGCGCGAGGCGGCCCGGTCGACGGGGCTGACCGCCTGGCAGGAGGCGCGGCACGTCATCGTGCCGCAGGCGGTGCGGATCTCGTTCCCCGCGCTCGGGAACAATCTGGTCTCGCTGGTGAAGAACTCCTCGCTCGTCTCCGCCATCGGGATGGTGGAGCTGATGTTCGTCGCCAACGACATCTCGTTCAACAACTTCCGCTCGTTCGAGGTCTACGGCGCCGCCGTCGTCTACTACATGATCATCATCCTCGTGCTCTCCCGGGGCCTCGCGCTCGTGGAGCGCCGGCTGCAGAAGGCGCTCGCCTGACATGCGCTGGCAGGTCATCCCCCAGAGCCTTCCCTACCTGCTCGCCGGCATGCGGGCCACGCTCCTGCTGTCGGCCACCGTCCTCGTCACCGGCACCGTGCTCGGCGTGACGTGGGGCCTCCTGCGGGTCTTCCCCGTCGCCGCGCTCCAGCGCGTCATGACGGTGGTGGTGGAAGCCGTGCGCTCGGTGCCGCTCCTGCTCCAGATGTTCTTCATCTTCTTCGGCCTGCCCGCGCTCGGCATCCAGACCCCGGTCTTCCTGTCCGCGGTGCTCGCGATGACGCTGTGGATGGGCGCGAATCTCGCCGAGGTCATCCGCGGCGCGATCGAATCGATCCCGCGCGGCCAGCTCGAGGCGGGCGTGTCGACGGGCCTCACGTACGGGCAGGCGATGCGGTCCATCATCCTGCCGCAGGCGCTGCGGCGCATGCTGCCGCCGTTCGTCGGTCTCTGCACCATCCTGATCAAGGACACGTCGATCGCCGCCATCATCGGCGTCTTCGAGCTGACGCGGGCGGCGCAGGAGACGATCGAGCGGACGTTCCGGACCTTCGAGCTCTACCTCGTCGTGGCCGTGATGTACTTCCTCATCTGTTTCCCGCTCACGTCGCTCTCCCGCTCGCTCGAGCGCCGTCTCGGCGGACCCGATCATCCCCGGGCCGTGCTCGCCAGCATGGCGGCGTCTCGATGACGGCGGGCGCCATGATCAGCTTCAAGGCCGTCAACAAGTGGTTCGGATCCCTGCACGTCCTCAAGGACATCGACCTGGAGATCATGGCCGGCGAGGTCGTCGTGATCTGCGGGCCGAGCGGCTCGGGCAAGAGCACGCTCATCCGGTGCATCAACCGCCTGGAGGCCGTCCAGTCGGGGGAGATCGTGGTCGACGGCCACCGCCTGCTCGACGGCCACCTCGATGTCCCGCGATTCCGCGCCGAGATCGGCATGGTGTTCCAGCAGTTCAATCTCTACCCGCACATGTCCGCGCTCGACAACATCACGCTGGCGCCGCGCAAGGTGCGGCGGCTGCCCGCGTCGCAGGCGGCGAAGATCGCCCGCGACCTGCTCGCCAAGGTCGGCATCCCGGAGAAGGAGAACGCCCATCCGTCCCAGCTCTCCGGCGGGCAGCAGCAACGGGTCGCGATCGCCCGCGCGCTGGCGATGCAGCCCAAGATCATGCTCTTCGACGAGCCGACCTCCGCGCTCGACCCCGAGATGATCAACGAGGTGCTGGACGTCATGGTGGGCCTGGCGCGGGAAGGCATGACGATGGTGGTCGTCACGCACGAGATGGGCTTCGCCCGGCGCGTGGCCGGGCGCATCGCGTTCATGGACGAGGGGCGCATCGTCGAGGTCGCGCCCCCGGCCCGCTTCTTCGAGCACCCCGCGAGCGACCGGGCCCGGCAGTTCCTCAGCAAGATCCTGAGCCACTGACCGGGGCGAGACTCAATCTTGACTAGCCACCGCGGCTGCTTCAACAATGGTGCACCCCGGGAAGCTCCTTCCCGAGGCAACCGTACCGGGAGGAGATGCCACGTGAGAACCAGGACGGCCTCCGTCGTCGCGCTCCTGCTTCTGATCGCCCTCATGGGCGCCTGCCTCGGACCGGGCGCCGAGGCCCAGCCGAAGCTGCGCCCCTTCACCTTCATCCTCGACTTCCTGCCCTACGGCGAGTACACGCCGTACTTCACGGCGCTCGACAAGGGCTGGTACCGGGACCAGGGCCTGGACGTCAAGATCCTGCGCGGCGCCGGCTCGGGTGACACGGTCAAGCGGATCGCGGTCGGGCAGGGGGATGCCGGCAGCGCCGACTTCAGCGCGCTCGCCGGCGCCGTGGCCAACGAAGACGTCAAGGTACGCGCGATCGCGGCGTACTTCCGCCGCCCGCCGCACTCGATCTTCGTGCGCGAGGGGTCGGGGATCAACACGCCGAAGGACCTGGAGGGCAAGACGCTCTCCATCACGCCCGGCAACAGCCACGCGATCCTCTTCCCGCTGCTGGCCAAGCTGGCCGGCTTCCGCGCCGATTCCGTCAAGTGGGTGACGATGGACGGCGCGGCCATGGGGCCGGCGCTGATCACCGGGCGCGTCGACGGCGCCCCGTTCTTCGCCAACCACGAGGCCCGCCTGCAGAAGCAGGCGAAGACCCAGGGCATCACCCTCAAGCGCCTGTCCTACGCGGACGCCGGCTTCGACATGTACTCGCTGGTGATCTTCACCCGCGAGGACGCGATCGCCAAGGACGCCGAGCCGCTGAAGGCGTTCCTGCGCGCCACCGTGCGCGGCATGAAGTACGCGTTCGCGCGCGAAAACCTCGAAGAGGGCGCGCGCGCGCTGCTCAAGTCCAACCCCGAGGTCGATTTCGACGCGGCCCTGGGCGCGGCCACCGTCGCCTCGCGGTACTCCTTCACCGAGGAGGTCACGTCCGGCAAGGTCGCGGTCGGGCAGTTCGAGCCGGCGCGGGTCGATCGCTCGCGCGACGTCTACACCGAGTACATGCAGCTCAAGCGGCGCGTGCCCGGGGCCGATCTCTACACGAACGACCTGCTGCCCGAGCGCAAGTAGCGCGGTGGCGCTCCTCCTCCACGGGGGCCAGGTCCTCCGGGGACCCGGGCCCGCCCTCGAGTGGGCCGACGTCCTTGTCGAGGGCGACCGCATCGCCGCCGTGGGGCCGTCGCTGCCGCGGCCGGCCGACGCCGAGGCGCTCGACGCCACCCCGTTCCTGATCGTGCCGGGGCTCGTCAACTCCCACACGCACGCCCACAACAACCTCCTCCGGGGCCTGGCCGATCGCTGGACCCTCGAAGATCTACTCAATCACGGGCCCGCGCTCAACGGCGACCGGACCGCCGAGGACCACTATCTCTCGGCCGCGCTCGGGGCCGTGGAGATGCTGAAAACCGGCTGCACGACGGCCTACGACCTCTTCATGGCGGTGCCGGCCCCGGCCGTCGATGATGTGGAGGCGGTGGCGCGCGCCTACGTCGATGTCGGCCTGCGCGCGGTGGTGGCGCCCGCGGTCGGCGACCTGGCCTTCCACGACACCGTGCCCGGCCTGATGGACCTGTTGCCGGACGACGCGCGCCGCCGCGTGCGCGAACTGACGGCGTCCCCGGCGGCGGCGCTGCTCCACCTGGGCGACGAGACGATCCGCCGCTTGCACGGCACCGGCGGTGGTCGCGTGCGGATGGCCCTCGCCCCCACCATCCCGACCCAGTGCACCGACGAGTTCCTGCACGGCACGGCGCGGCTGGCGCGTGAGCACGGCGTCGGCGTCCACACGCACCTGGCCGAGTCGAAGATGCAGGCGATCGCCGCCCAGCGCCGGTGGGGCCACACGGCGGTGGCGCAACTCCAGAAGGTCGGGCTCCTGGGGCCCGGCTTCGTCGGCGCCCACGGCGTGTGGCTGACCGGCGACGACCTGGGCCGCCTGGCCGACGCGGGCGCCGCAGTCGCCCACAACCCGGCCAGCAACCTGCGCCTGGGCAGCGGCATCGCCGCCGTGCGCGAGATGCTCGACCGCGGCGTCACCGTCGGCCTTGGCGCGGACGGCTCGATGTCGTCCGACAACCAGAACCTCTTCGAGGCGATGCGCCTGGCCGGCCTCGTCGGCAACGTCCGCTTCCCGCACCACACCGCGCGCTGGCTCGACGCGCCGGACGTCTGGCGGATGGCCACGCTGGGCAGCGCGCGAGCGCTCGGCCTCGGCGACGAGATCGGGGCGGTGGAGCCGGGCCGGAAGGCCGATGTGGTGCTGCTCCGCGCCGACTCGACCTTCCTGCGCCCGCTGAGCGACGTGCTGGGCTCGCTGGTCTACGCCGAGACGGGCGCGGCGGTGGACACGGTGCTCGTGGACGGGCGCGTGGTCGTGCGCGACGGCCGTGTGCTCACCGTGGACGAGGCGCGCCTGCGGGCGCGGGCCCAGGACGCGGCTCTGCGCGTGCGACGGGGCAACGAGGCCCGGTGGCGGCTGGCCGAGGAGATCGCGCCGTACCTTTCGACGGCCTGCCGGGCGGTCGCGGCCCTGCCGTATCCCGTGGACCGCTACGCCGGGCCCGCCGGATGATCTCGCTCGCGTCCGTCTCCAAGATGTACCGCAGCCGCCACGGCGATCTCGTCCACGCCCTGGACGACGTCACACTCGACGTGAAGGACGAGGAGTTCGTCAGCCTGGTGGGGCCGAGCGGGTGCGGCAAGTCCACGCTGCTCCGGGTGGTGGGCGGGCTCACGCCGCCGAGCGGCGGCGAGGTCCGCGTCCGCGGCGCCGAGGTGCGCCAGCCCTTCCCCGACGTGGGCATCGTGTTCCAGAGCGCGGTGCTGCTGCCGTGGCGGTCGGTGCTGGACAACGTGCTCTTCTCCATCGAGATGCTCGGGCGGGGGCGCGAGGCGTATCGCGAGCGGGCGCTGGCCCTCATCGAGCTGGCCGGCCTCGGCGGGTTCGAGCGCCGCTACCCGTGGGAGCTGTCGGGCGGCATGCAGCAGCGGGTCGCTATCTGCCGCGCGCTCGTCCACGACCCGGGCCTGCTGCTGATGGACGAGCCCTTCGGCGCGCTGGACGCCATGACGCGCGAGGAGATGGGCTTCGAGCTGCTGCGGATCTGGGAGGAGCGGCGCAAGACCATCCTGTTCGTCACCCACTCGATCCCCGAGGCCATCCTGCTCGCCGACCGGGTGGTGGTGATGACGCCCCGGCCCGGCCGGCTGGCCCGCGTGCTGGAGGTGGGCCTGCCCCGCCCGCGCACGGCGGACATGGAGTTCGATGCGCGCTTCCGGGAGGCCGCCGAGGAGATCCGTCGCCTCATCTTCGCGCGACGCCAGGAGCCGGCTCGTGCTGGCCGCCCTTGAACGGCGCGCGCGGCCGGTGCTGCTGCCGGCGGGCGTGCTGCTCGGCGCGCTGGTGGTGTGGGAGATCACCTGGCGGCTGTTCAACGTCCCCCGCTTCGTGGTACCGCTGCCGTCGGGGATCATTGCCGAGACGTGGGAGTGGCGCGTGTACCTGCTCGGCCACAGCTGGGTGACGCTCTACGAGACGCTGGCCGGGTTCGGGCTGTCGATCGCGGTGGGCGTGCCCCTCGCGGTGGTCATCGTGTACTCGCCCGTCTTGCGGAGCGCGATCTACCCGCTCGTCGTCGTCACCCAGGCGGTGCCCAAGGTCGCCATCGCCCCCGTGCTCCTGCTGCTGCTCGGCGCCGGCGCGGTCTCGAAAGTGGTCGTCGCCTTCCTCGTCGCCTTCTTCCCGATCGTGGTGGACACGGCCACCGGCCTGGCCGCGACGCCGTCCGAGCTGCTCGACCTCAGCCGCTCCTACCGCGCCAACCCCTTCAAGACCTTCGTCAAGGTGCGGTTCCCGATGGCCCTGCCGTTCTTCTTCAGCGGGCTCAAGGTGTCGGTGACGCTGGCGGTCATCGGTGCCGTGGTCGGCGAGTTCGTCGGCTCCGACCGGGGGTTGGGCTACGTCATCCTGTCCGCCACGTCGTACTGGAAGTCGAACCTCGCCTTCGGCGCCATCCTGCTGCTGGCGGTGATGGCGGTGGGCCTCTTCGGCCTCGTGGAGCTGGTCGAGCGCCTCGTCTGCCCCTGGTACATCCACGCGCGCGAGCCCGACCCGCCCCCCGCGTAGGGTCCGACGGCCAGCCCGCGGGTCGTCACCCAGGTCGGGCCCTTCCTCTACTTCGTCACCCTCGCCTACCAGCGCGCTGTCTCGCCCTCTCGCCCCCGCAGCTCCGTCAGGCTCGCGCGATCGAAGAGGTCGCGTCAGGCGCGTGTGAAAGCCTGATCGACGATGTCGACGCCGACGAGCTCACTCCACGCGAGCAGCAGCCGCCCGACGATCGGCCCTGGTTTGCCGTCGCCGAGCGCCAGCCCGTTGACCTTGACGACGGGGAGCAGGCAGTAGGTGGACGCGGTGAGCATCGCCTCCTCGGCCTGGTAGAGGTCGAACTGCGTGAAGGCGCCCTCGTCCGTCTCCAGGCCGAGCTTCTCGGCGAGTTCGACAGCGGTGAGCAGGCTGACGCCGGTGAGGTGCGTCCGGCGCTGCGGTATCCGGAGCACGCCGTTGGAGATGAAGAGGAAGTCCGAGCCGCTGCTCTCGGCGATGTTGCCGTCGGTGTCCAACATGAGCGCGAACGCGTCGGGATCCGCTGCCTTGGCCTCGAACTCGGCCTGGAAGTGATTCATCTTGTTCGACACCTTCGCGCGGGGCGACACGGACTCCGGCGGCGTGCGCCGGGTCGCGGTGACGATGACGGGCGCGCCGTTGCGGTAATAGCGGGCGTGGACCGCGAAGGCAAGCGGCATGCAGTACGCGGTCACCGTCGGCATGGCGCTCTCGCCCGGCGAGTAGATGCCGCCCACGAGGCCGCGGCTGGCTTGCATGGTGAGGAGGTAGTCGCCGTCGGCCGCGTGGCGCGCAGGCTCGTTGCGGCGCACGACCTCCTCGCAGAGGGCGGTCATCGCGGGCTTGTCCAGGCGCGGGTCGATGCGAGCGTAGCGCAGCGAGCGGAAGAAGCGCTCGACGTGCTCATCCAGCTTGAACAGGCGCCCGTCGAAGGTGCGGGTGGCGTCGTAGACGGCATCGCCCCAACGGAAGCCACGATCGAGCACCGAGACCTTCGCATCCCGCTCGGGGACGTAGTCGCCGTTCAGGTAGACGAAACGCTCTGCCATGGGCGGACTCCCTTTCCGTTGAGGATCACCGCACGCGGCGTAGGAATTCCTTGAGACTCGCGTCCTTCGGCCGGTCGAGGATGTCGGCCGGCGAGCCCAGCTCGACGATCGCGCCGTCCGCGACATAGCCGATGCGGTGCGCGACCTCGCGCGCGAAGCTGAGGGCGTGGGTCACCAGCACCATCATGATGCGATCGGACAGGAGGGAGCGGATGACGTCCTCGACCTCGCCCACCAGCTCGGGGTCGAGCGCGGAGGTGATCTCATCCAGGAGCAGCACCTTGGGACGCATGGCCAGCGCGCGGGCGATAGCCACGCGCTGCTGCTGCCCGCCGGAGAGCTGCCCGGGATAGGCCGACATCTTCACCTCGAGCCCGACCCGCGCGAGCAGGCGCCGGCCGAGCGCCTCCGCCTCGGCGACAGACACGCGCTGCGCGAAGCGCGGCCCGAGCAAGACGTTGTCGAGCACGGTCATGTGCGGGAACAGGTTGTACTGCTGGAACACGATGCCCATCTGCTGACGCATGCGGCGCGCTTCGGCCTCGCTCACGCGCCGCCGGACGCCGTCGGGCGTCGTGCGGTACCACAGCTCCTCGCCGTCGAGCCGGATCTCGCCTGTGTCGTACTCCTCGAGGAAGTTGATGCAGCGCAGGAGTGTCGTCTTGCCGCAGCCGCTGCGGCCGACGAGCGCCACCACCTCGCCGTCGGCGATGTCGAGGTCGATCCCGCGCAGCACGCGGGCCGTGCCGAACGACTTCTGCAGCCCGCGGATGGCGATCACGCCCGCTCCCCCGCGAAGCCCTTCAGGGCTAGGTGCCGCTCGAGCAGACGGCCCAGGCGGTCGATGCCGAAGCACATCACGAAGTAGAACGCCGCGGCCAGGCCGAGGATGGTGAAGACGGCGAACGTGCGCTCAATGATCTCGCGCGCGGCCAGCGTCAGCTCCCACACGCTGATGATCGACAGCACCGACGACGCCTTGACAGTCATGACGCACACGTTCACGTACGGCGGCAGCGTGTAGCGTGTGACCAGTGGCGCCACGACCTTTCGGAACATGGCGAGCGGCGGCAGCCCCAGGCTCCGCGCCGACTCCCACTGCGGGCGCGGGATGGCGAGCACGCCGCCGCGGAAGACCTCCGCGAAGAGCGCGCCCGTGTAGACGATCAGCACCAGCGTGCCCGCGATGTAGGGGCCGGTGCGCAGGTCGAGCGCGGGCATCGCGTAGAACAGCAGCAGCGCGAGCACGAGGAGCGGCGTACCGCGGACGACGTAGACGTAGACCCGGTAGACGGCGCGCATGGCCGCAAACCGCGAGAAGGCGATGGTGGCGAGCAAGACGGCGAGCAGGGTGCCGCCGACGATCGCCGCCACCGCGAGCAGCAGCGAGGCGGCCGCGCCCTGCGCGAGGAGCGCGAGGCTACCGGGCGGCATCGCCGGCGCGCCGTCCTACCTCCACCGCACGGCGCGATGGGTGACGCGGAAGAGGACCTCGGTGCCCGACACGAGGAGCAGATAGAGCAGGGCGACGACGACGAACGCCTCGTACGCCGCGCCCGTCTGCTCGGTGAGCAGCTTGGCCTGCATCGTGAGCTCCGTGATGCTGATCGCGGACAAGAGCGAGGTGTCCTTGAGCAGGAGCACCGTCTGGTTGCCGAGGGCCGGGATCGAGTAGACCAGCACCTGCGGCAGCACGACCTTCCGGAACGTGCTCCAGGGCGCCAGCCCGAGACTGCGCGCGGCGTCGAACTGGACGCGGTCGATCGCATTCACGCTGCCGCGCAGGATCTCCGAGATGTACGCGCCGTTCTGGAGGATGAGCGCGAGGCCGCCGCAGACCACGGCTGGCCACGGCAGGCCGATCATCGGGAACGCGAAGTAGATGAGGTAGATCGGCAGGAGCACCGGTGTGTTACGGAAGAGCTGAACGTAGGCGTCCACGCCGCGGGCGGCCCAGCGCCCCGCCGACAGGCGGATGAGCAGCAGCGCGCAGCCCCAGATGAGGGCGCCGCACGCCGCGCCCACCGCGGTGACGGCGGTCCATCCCAGCCCCGTGAGATAGGTGGGTCCGTAGATCGCCACCCACCGGGCGAAGTTCACCGCGGGCGCCCCCCTGGGGACGCCCCGCAGGCACCGCGCCGTCGCGTGAGACGCACGGGATCAACCGCTCACTGCGGCAGGTAGAACTTCTGCGGCGGCGGGTTCCTGCCGAACCACTTGTGATAGATCTCGCTGTACTGCGGATACCACGAGCCCGTGCGCATCTCGGCCACCGCGGTGTCGAGCCACTGCCACCATTTGAAGTCACCCGGCTTCATGAAAATGCCGTTGTTCTGCGAGGCGCCGAGCAGGCCGGGAAGCACGTCCATCTCGTCCTTGTTCTGCGCTGCCCAGTACTCGGCCGAGGGCGTGTCGATCTGCAGCGCGCTGGCGCGCCCGCTCTTCACGGCCAGGAACTGCGCCGACGGCGTGTCGAAGGTCAGGATCTTCGTCCTGGGGAAGAAGCGCTTGGCCCGGTCCGCCATCTGCGGGTTGTTCAGGTTGGCGATCGTGTACTTGTCCTGGTCGAGGTCCTTCAGTGACTTGATCCCGCTCTTCTTGCTGACGAGCACGGAGATGCCGGAGTCGATGAACGGCCGCGTGAACGCCACGCGGATCGCGCGATCGGGATAGGTCGTCGTCCCGCCCACGCCCATGTCGGCACGTCCGCTCTCGATGGCCGGCCAGCGGCCCTCGGCGCTCACGCTCACGAACTCGACCTTGTTCGGGTCCTTGAACAGCGCGGTGGCGACGAGCCGGGCAATGTCGATGTCGAAGCCGACCAGTTGGCCCTTGTCGTCGTTGAACGCGAACGGCGGCACCGTGGTCAGCGTGACCACGATGAGCTTGCCGCGATCGAGCACGATGTCCATCCGCGACTTCTCCTGGGCCCCGGCTGGCGAGCCGGCGGTCACGAGGATCGCGACGAGGGCCGCGGCTACGACGTGACGAATGCGCGATGTCAGCATGAGCCCCTCCTTTAGAGTCAGGTCAGGAACCGCTTCGGGCCCGACGCGGGCCGTCATGACCTGCACGGCTACTTGGCCCCGAGCAGCAGCGTGCGGATCTTGTCCGGCTCCTTGAGCAGCGAGCCGAGCGTGGTGAGGACGGCGTCGACGGCCGCGGCGAACTTGCCGGGGCCACCGAACCGCGCCAGAGTCTCCGGCGGGATGAACTTGAACAGGATGTCGGCGCCGCCGGGCGGCATGCCGACGAAGTGCACGGTCAGCATGTTGTGGTCCTGCAGCAGGAGCATGCAGAACGATGCCGAGGCCTCGAACGGCACGATCGGCGCCTGCGTCACGCCGCCACGCTCCATCGCGATCTCGAGGAGGTCGTCGGCGAGGAGCTGCGCGGTCGTCGGCGTCTCGTGCAGGCGCTTGCCGAAGATCGGACGCAGCGCGGCGGCCACGCCCTTGGTCGTGTCGATCAGCTCCTG
>WNGF01000238.1_pt1 | contig 76512 bp, 73 predicted proteins | sample 5400641 | NCBI WGS metagenome assembly WNGF01 (sample SAMN13153371, study PRJNA577476) | soil metagenome | isolation source: 80 cm soil or saprolite under grassland replicate 2 | place: USA:California | collected 2016-06-15
GGATTGAGCTTCACGCTCAAAACGTTGTCACGCGGCACGACGAGCGGTGGATCGATTCGCTGCTCGATCTCCAGCTCTGACTTGAAGTAAACGATGAACGGCTGCCCGTTCTGTGTTCCCTTTACAACCATCGTCGCGCTACTGGGAAAATTCGGGTAGGTAGCCCGGAGGTCTGTGAGAAGAGCCGAAATTCTTTGCCTGTCGGCAGCGTTGTCATCGTCGTCAGCCTCCAGATCGTCAATCTCGAACTTGAAGGCGTCATACGTGCCCGGCGCAATAGTCTGAGTCGTAATGCTGGCATTGCCGTCGAGCGGCAAATCGACGATGAATGGGCCACCCTCGAATTCGCAGTCATCCTCGTCCCCGTCGTCGACATCATCGAGGTCGTCATCACCGCTGTCATCATTTTCATCATCGCCGCACGAGGTATTGTCCGACGAGCGCAGCTCCAGCTTCGAGACGATGAACCGAATGTCCTCGATGACGAGAGTCCCATTGCTGCCGGTCAAGGTCAATTGATCGCTTGCGATCCGCGGACTCTCCAGAGCCAGGATATTGGCGGAGACTCCCGCTGAAGAAGTGGTGCTGAATCGGACCGCGACCCTTCCGCCACGGCCGGGACCTGTGCTTGCGTCGCAGGCGGCGAGAAGCAAGAGCACCAGGGTAAAGCCAACTTTGAATCTCATAAGCACCTCGCATCACAATGGTTCACCCTATGACTCTCGATATCCGCAAGAAATGGACAACTGGGGACCCGAAAAGCTGTATTCTTGACATCGATGACCTCCGATCTCCATCGGCCGACCGCAATCGACAGCACCGTAACGATGCTGGCCACGCACAAGGACGAATGGGCAATGCTGCCCATTCGCCGGAAGATCGGCCATCTCGAGACGTTGCGGGCGAGAACGGACGAAGTCGCCGAGCGTTGGGTGAAAGCAGCAGTCGACGCGAAGCGCATCCCCAAGAATTCGCCGCTCGTCGGCGAGGAATGGATCTCGGGACCGTGGGCGTTGCTGAAGGGGCTGAATGTCCTGATCGGGACACTCGAGAAGCTCGACAAAGGCGAGTCTCCTGTTTCGCCAGACTCTGTGCACACTCGACCGGACGGCCAGGTTATCGTCGATGTGTTTCCAAGGAGCGTGTTCGACCGATTGCTCCTCAGTGGATTCTCGGCGCAAGTCTGGATGCAGCCGGGTGTGACCGCAGATAACCTCGACGATCGCACTGCGTCGTTCTATCGCCAGCCGTCGCCTCGTGGGAAAGTGGCGCTCGTGCTGGGCGCAGGAAACATCGCCAGCATCGCACCACTCGACGTGCTTTACAAGATGTTCGGTGAAGGGATGGTGTGCGTGCTCAAGATGAATCCGGTCAACGATTACCTTGGTCCATTTTTCGAGGAGATCTTTTCATCGCTCGTCGCCGAAGGCTTCGTCGGCTTTGCGTATGGCGGTGCGGACGTCGGTGCTTATCTCGTCGCGCACGACGAAGTAGATGAAATCCACATCACGGGAAATTATCTCACATACGACGCGATCGTGTTCGGCAGAGGTGACGAGGGGGAGAGGCGGCGCGAGCGAGACGAGCCGATAGTCGACAAGCGCGTGACTGCTGAGCTGGGAAACGTGTCGGCAACGATCCTGGTGCCGGGTCCGTGGAGCGATGCGGACATCGCATACCAGGCCGAGCACGTGGTGACGCAGAAGTCACACAACGGCGGATTCAACTGCGTTGCAGCGCAGGTATTGGTGCTGCCGGAGGAGTGGGACCGCTCGAATGACTTCGTCGCATCCGTACGGGGGACGATGCGGAGCATTCCCCGGCGCGAGCCATACTATCCGGGTGCGGCGCAGCGCCAACATGATGCGATGGCCGCGCATCCGGAGGCCGAGCTGCTCGACGAGCCACGCACGGTCGATGTGCCGAGGGCACTCATCACGGGGCTCGATCCGGCGAAGACCGACGAGTACTGCTTCACGCACGAATTCTTTTCCAACGTTCTGTCGGTCACGTCTCTTCGCGGAAAGAGTGCCGCCGAGTTCCTTCGCACGGCGGTGCATTTCGTGAACGAGAATCTGTGGGGGACGCTTGGCGTCAACCTCATCATTCATCCGAAGACGATAAAGGAGCTGGGTCCGGCGCTTGAGGATGCAATTGCTGAGCTGCGCTACGGTTGCATCGGCATCAACGCCTGGATCGGGGTCGGCTTTCTTCTGTCGGAGACACCATGGGGCGCGTTCCCGGGGCATGCGCGAAACGATATTCGGAGCGGGATCGGTGTCGCGCACAACCTGCTGCTCTTCGACAAGCCGCAAAAGGCGGTGATACGGCAGCCGTTCTATCCGTTCCCGCGCAATCTGTTAAAGGGTGAAATGCATCTCTCGCCAAAGCCGGCTTGGTTCGTGACGCACAAACGGGCGGACGTAGTTGGGCGGCGCTTCACGCGGTTCGAGGCTCGTCCGAAGGTTAGGGATCTTCCCGCTCTTTTTTTCGCCGCCATGAGGGGCTAGAAAAAAGGAACGGCGTGCCTGGTGTCGATCCGGTCGCGCCTGGCGATCTTCCCGAACCCTGACTTATTTCCTCGGGCGAACCGGCTTCCACCGGTTGTGGAACCAGAAGTACTGCTCCGGCTCGATGCGGACCTGCCGCTCGAGCCGGAGCGCGAGGTCTGCGGTGAGCGCAAACACGTCAGCATCCAGATTTCCGGTGCGCGACACCTGCACTAGCTCAGCCGCTACCTCGTAGCGAGGGTAGTCACCCGGTAGTCGCCGAGCGATACACGAGAATACGGGCGCGCCGAGGCGGAGTGCGAAGAGGGCTGGGCCACGATGTGTGGACGCAGGGCGTCCGAAGAACGGAACCATGATCCCCGCGTGCCGAGCGTTCTGATCACCGACGATTCCAACAACGCCATTGTCGCGCAGGATGCGAGGAACGCGCGACGAAGCCTGACTCTGATAGATCGTCTCCACTCCCAGATTACGGCGAATCTGCTGCAGCCGCTCGTCTACCAGCCGATTGCCCTGACGCCTCACGATGGCGGCGATCGGCACACCGCGCGATGCGACGGTTGCGGCAGCTATCTCCCAGTTCCCGTAATGTCCGGTGACGAGGAGTGCGCCGCGTCCGAGGGAGAGAGCGTTGTTCACCTCTTCCCAGCCGATCGGAATCGTGCGGTCGATGATTGCACGAGGATCGAGCTTGGAAAGGCGCAACATCGCCGCTGACTCACGCCCTAGGTGCTCGTACGCTTTGCGGAGCGTGTCGGCAATCCACTCAGCGTCACGCTCGGGGAATGCAAGCCGAAGATTTTCTTCGGCCAACTTCCGGCGAATCCCCGTCGCGTGTACCGCCTGTCCGATTCTCTGCCCAAAGGCATCTGAAGCCCGCTCCGGAAGCATCGAAACCGCAGTCTCGAGTGCTCGCGCAAGTGCATACTCGGCGCGGTGTGTCGGACTGTGCCGTCTCTTCTGGGGCTTCGCGGGTTCCGGAGGATGGGAAGAGCCGGGTGCGCTGGTCTCAGCGATCGCCGGCGGTGAAGGCTGTGTCAACGGATCATGCTACCCGTAGGAGGAGTGTAGCTCACTGCTGCCATGCCCGCTGCATCGGTGACTGATGACGTTGCGCTCAGGGCGCCCGCCCCAGAGACGAACGCCCAGCTCACCGTAATTCCCGGAGCTGGCGCGGCGGACTGATCCAATGCGCGAACGACGAGCGGGACCGCGTTTGCGCCGACGAGCAAGTCCTGCATGGGTGCGCCCACGATCTCGAGTGCGCCGATGCCTCGGGTTACATCAGGAAGACTCTCGCACGAACAGAGAGTCAACAGAAGGGCGGCGCTTACAACGCGTGCCCGCATTGGAAGGAGTGCCGAAGAAGCGATACGCGACACTCAGGAAAAATGATCGTGTGTTCGACGCCCGTCGAGGGATCCGGCGATATCGCTTCCATGATTTGTGCCATTTCCACCGGCTCCTCGAGCGAGCAGCAACGCTCGTCGAGGAATAGCCGGTGGAGAATGGAGATCTGCTGGATCGGCCGGCTATTTCTTCGACTTCTCGGCCTTGTGCTCCATGGCTTCCGTCTTCGCCGACTCGAGCTCTTTCGATACAACGGCACCCGTGACGGCGTCGACGTTCACTTCCTCGATCCCGCGCTTACCCGGGACCTTGATGTCGAACGAGTAAACGAGCTTTCCGTTTTCACGCTCGAGCTTCGATCCCCTCACTTTACCGGTAGGCACTTCCTTGAGCGCGGTTGCGCGAGCAGTTGCGAAGCTGATCTTCGCTTCGCGCCGTAAGGCTGCCTGTGATTCAGTGCTTGGCTTCGCCTTCGTGGTCGCTACCGTCGCGGGTTTCGGCGCCGGCTTCGCTGTTGATTGTGACGTCGTCTTCGGCGTCTGCCCCGAGAGCGTCGCGGCAACAGCGCAGAGCGCGACGGCGGTGGTAAGGGTGCGGAACATTGATTCCTCCGGAAAAATCGTTTCACGGAAGCAGTCGCTTCCGCCGCTTTTCCGGAACCTATTCCCCGTACCTTACACCACGATTACAAAACCGCCGCGGTGGCCCGCTCGCTCGGCGGGAAAACGACCGTCATCATTGTCCCATGCTCCGGCTCTGATTTGACGTTGATCGTTGCTTTATGCTCTTCTGCGATCCATCTGGCGATCGAAAGCCCCAGACCCGCGCCGTTCCCACCCTTTCGACCGCGTTCCCCGCGATAGAACCGGTCAAAGATATGTGGGAGATCGTCAGTAGAGATTCCAATTCCAGTGTCCCGCACGACAAGTGTTGGACTACCCTCGTTCATCGCGATGCTGAGCTCAATTTTTCCTCCTGCCGGCGTGAACTTGATGGCGTTGTCGAGAAGGATGAGGAGCATTTCGCGAATTAGCGCCGGATCAGCGTCCACGGGTGTCTCCTCGAACCGGGTCACGCCCAGCTCGACGCTTTTTCCCTCGGCCATCGCTCTCGCGGCTCCGAGACAATCGGCAGCAAGGTCGTCGAGATACAGCGGCTGAAGACGCGGATGAGAGACACCGCCGTCAGCGCGGGCGAGAACAAGCAGGTGATCCACGATCACGCCCAGGCGGCGTGACTCTTCCTCCACGGATCCGAGCGCCGATCTGTAATCCTCCGGAGCACGCGAGCGCTGAAGCGCAACGCCCGCGTTTGTGCGAAGTATCGCGATTGGTGTCTTGAGCTCGTGCGCCGCGTCCGCCATGAAGCGACGCATGTTGTCAGCCGCCGCCTCGATTGGGGCAATTGATTGCCGGGCGAGAACCGACCCGCCCACTGCCACGAGAATGACAGCAACTAGTCCCGCTCCGGCGAAAGCGCCGATCAGATCCGCATAGCGCTCCTCCAGCTCGAGTCGATCGGCAATTGCCGCAGCAATGAGTGTTCTTCCCGCTGGTGTGCGAAAACTTCGCGCCTCGAGCCGCAACGTGCGATTGTCATCGGTGTCGTGCAGTGCGGACGCGACGCCTCTTCTCGCGGCCGTAATCGCGCTTCGGCGGATCCACTCCTCCGCCTCGCTGGGCACCAACGGATGGCCCGAGGCATCGAGCAGATAGAGACTTCGCTCCGGAATCCTCAGCTCGTCAACCGCATCGATCAGCGCGGAATCTCCCTGTTCCTGCTGAAGCTCACGGCTGCTCGCTACACGCGCTAGCTCGAGCGTGGCATCGGAAAGAGAATCATCCAGCTGTCGGGAAAGCTGTCTGCGCACGGCAACGAAGAGTCCGATACCCAGCAGGAGAAGAATTACTGTGAACGTGCCCGCATACCACAGTGTGAGCCGCTTGCGGACGCGCGCTACGGCGCGGTCGGCCGTCGCCAACGGCGTGGAGCTATTCGCCAAAGCGATATCCCGCCCCACGCAGCGTCTGAAGCAGTTTTGGCTCGAATTCGTCATCGATCTTCTTTCGCAGCCTGCGGACGAGCACCTCGAGGACGTTCGTGAACGGATCGTGGTTGTCATCCCAGACATGCGCCGTGATAGACGCCCTGTCTACGACTTGGCCGGCGTGAAGGACGAAGAACTCGAGCAGGCTGAATTCCTTGGCAGTAAGATCGATGGGGCAGCCGGCGCGCTTCACTCGCTGCGCCTCGATGTTGACCTCGAGATCGGCGACGCGAATCACAGTCGGTATCGGCTTCGCCTTACGTCGGGACAAGGCGCGCAGCCGAGCGACGAGCTCGCGGAAAGCGAATGGCTTGGCGAGATAATCGTCGGCGCCGGAGTCGAGACCTGACACCCGATCGTCCACCGAATTGCGCGCAGTGAGCATCAGTATCGGCGTCGCGATGTTTCGCTTCCGAAGGTACGCGCAAAGATCGAATCCGCTGCCACCGGGAAGCATGACGTCGAGGACGATGACATCGAACGTCCCAAGCATCGCCTGCACCCTGCCGTCCTGGAATGTGTAGGCGACGGTCACTTTGATGCTGTGCTCCTCAAGTCCGCTGCGAATGAGCTCGGCGAGACTGCTGTCATCTTCGATCAGTAGTATCCGCATTGTCGAGTCGTCTCAGTGCGGCAGCGCCGAAATTATCAGCTGTGCGAGCACGTCGAATCCGCTTCCGAAATGATGCCCGCCCGCTCTCTCGACACGCTTGGTCAATCCCGGAGGAGCGTCGCGGCATGCGGAATCGTCTTCGTCGGACCCGTACACGCAGAGCATGTTGAGACCCTCGAGCCGCTTCAGCTCCGGAAGAGTCAAAACATCTGAAGGACGCCGCACAGCACGAATGAAATCCACGAGGTGGAAGTGAAAGTTCGCGTGGTTCGAAACGCCGAGGAGTGCGAGCAGTTGAACACGGCTTCGAAGATCCTCCGGAAGCCGTGTAACCGCGAAGGGCGCCAGATCCGCGCCACGCGAGTATCCAACAATTGCCACTTTCGGCAGATTCCAGTGCATCATGTAATATCTGATCACCCGACCCACGTCTGTCGCCAGCTCGTCGGGTGAATGCTTGTGTTCGATGTATTCGCGCGAGTTGAATCCAACAACCGACGCGCCCTGTCGCACGAGCTCCTTCGACACCTCGCGATCCAGAGTGGCCCAACCGCCATCTCCCGTGAGAAATACCACGAGCGTCGAGCTGCCTGGCAGCGTGACGCTGCTCGGCTTGGCCGGAGCTTCAATGAGGGGCAGATCAGAAACCCCGGATGCTCCAGGCGCTAATGAACGTTGCGCAACCGTGACCGATGTGCACGTCATCAACAGAAACAACCCAGCGCCGAATTGGCGTGACACGCAGTGATGTCCACTCATCGCGCGACCGCACCCCTCAAGCCACCCGATATCAAGGCTGTGGTATTGGCGAGAACGCGCGGCAGCACGAGTCCTCCAGGTGAAGCGAGATAGCGAGGCTCCCAAACGGGATCGAACTTCTCCTTATACTGCCGAAGCCCGCGAAAGTTGTAGAATTGCTCGCCTTGTCTGAAAATCAGTGCGCCAGCGCGATTCCAAATCGGCGCGAGCGCTCGACTCTCGAGTCCGGAAAGCGGTGCCATTCCGAGGTTGAATTGCTGGTAACCGTGCTCCTTTCCCCATGTCATCAGCTCGAGGATCACGATGAGCACGAGTGCTTCCTCCCAATCCAGTCCTTTTAGAAGCGAGGCCGCGACGCCGAGCACCAGGAGTCCGACAGTCAGACGGTAGGCGGAATCGAGACGTCGACTGAGTCCCCATGCGAGTACGATCAGGCCGGCGCCGGCGATGCTGCCCGCAAAATGGAACAGCTCGATCAAACCGAGCGGGAGAACTTCGTCCAGCTGCGCGAGGCGGGCACGCACTCCCGGCGTCGCACCTGAGAAGAGCAGCATGACACCGGCGAGGAAAATCGTCGTCGCGAGTGCTTGCGGGAGTGCAACGGACACCCATCTAGCGGCGAAAGTCCCAGCCGCTGTCGCGACGGAGACGACGCGCTTCCGTTGTCTTCTCACCTCGTACGACGCGAGCAAAACCAGAGAAATGCCGAACGGCAGCAGGTAGTAGATGGCGCGATAGGCGACGAGAGCTGCGAGCGCAGTCGTCGCGGGCACATGCGGCTTGAGGAACAGAAGCATCAGCGATTCGAACACGCCGATGCCGCCAGGCACGTGGCTCAGCTGTCCGGCGAACTGGGCGAGGAGAAATGCGCCAAGAAACGCGAGAAAGCCGAAGCCGTGTCCACCAACGAGAGAGTAAAGCACAGCTCCCGCCGTAGCCCAGTCGATCGTCGCTACTATGAGCTGCTTCCCGACCAACGCCGGCGAGGGGACCGGGAATTCCCATCCGCGAATCGTGATCGGCGTGCGCCTAAGCGCGCTCCACGCGACATACGCCCCGACAAGCGCAAGCAGCAACACGCCGACGACGCGAATGAGCACATACGGCAGCCCGAGAAGCTTCATCGTGTCGGCGGGCTCGAGCAGGAACACGACGCCGCCGAGAAAGATCATGCCAATCGCGAACGTCGCTCCGACAAAGCTCACTGCTTGGGCGACCTCGGTTGTGGAGAGACCCCAGGCGCTCCAGAACCGGTATCTGACGGATCCTCCGGTAACCGGAGCGAGACCAAGAGTGTGACTCAGGCCGTACGAGATGATTGAACCGAACGCGAGGCGGTGTACTGGTAGGGGCTTTCCTATATAACGAAGGGCGATGGCGTCGTAGGCGGGGAGTATCGAGTATGAGATCACCGTGAATGCGAGCGCGATCAGGACACTTCGAACGGGAAGGGCGAAGATCGCGCGGGTGATGTCATGGTAGACGTAGCGCTGTAGCTCACCGTGCACCACGTAAAGAGCAGCACCGAGGACGACTAGAACCGCGAAGGCGCGAATCCAGGTGGACCGTCTGAGGGCGCTCTTCTTGCCTCTATCAGCTAGCATGCGGACCCGTTTCGCAATCGGAATCCTCGTCACATTCGTCGCGTTCTCGGTGGCATCCGCCGCGACGTTCACGTGGTACGGCTATCGTATCTACACCGAGCTTACGCCAGGTTCCTGGCGCGACCCTACGGAGATCCTGGACCGCAACAGCCGACCCCTCGTCGCTCTCTATGGAAGTGAATGGCGAGTCGCGGAGCCTGTGACGCTGAGCGATCTCCCGGACTACGTACCCAACGCCTTTCTTGCCGCCGAGGACACGCGGTTCCGGAGTCATTTCGGCGTAGATCCAATCGGCATTGGGCGCGCCACTGTGTCAAATCTCGCGGCTGGTGGAGTGACCGAAGGTGGGAGCACGATCACCCAGCAGCTCGCAAAGATGCGGTTCCTATCTCCGCGGCGAACACTCCGCCGGAAGTTCATGGAATTCGGTCTTGCGCCTCTCATCGAGCTGCGGCTTTCCAAGAACGAGATTCTCGAGGCTTACCTGAACGAGATTTACCTCGGACACCGTGATGGCCGGGAAGTGCGGGGGATCGGCGAAGCTGCTCGCGTCTATTTTGGAATGACTCCCAAGAATCTCACGGTTGCGGAAGCGGCGATGCTGGCAGGAATGATTCGCGCTCCGAATCGCGACAATCCCGATGAGCGCGCACGAATCTCCAAAGAGCGCCGTGACGCCGTGCTCGGTGTGATGCTCGACAAGAAGTGGATCGACAAGGATGCGCACGATCGCGCGGTGGCAGCCGACGCAGAATTCCGTCCAGGCTCGCGGAGACTCAGACCCTACCCGTATCTGATTGCCGCTGTGCGACAGGAATTCATCGATCGCGTTGGCGAACGGCGGCTGTACACCGGCGGGCTCAAGATACACACGTCGGTTGACAGGACGATGCAGATTGCCGCCGAAGCAGCAATCAGATCCGGAACGCAGCGCCTTCGCGCAGCCAATCCGGCGTTGCGAAGGTCACGGCCCCTACAGGGGGCACTGCTGAGCGTCGAGCCGGCAACCGGTGGAATTCGCGCGCTTGTTGGCGGCTCCGATTTCCGCCGGTCGCAATTCGATCGAACCAGACTGATGCGACGACAACTCGGCTCTGCCGCAAAGCCGTTCGCGTATGCAGCGGCGATCGAGTCGCGCAGCATTACTCCCGCGACCGTTATCGAGGACGCGCCTGTCGAGATCAGACTCGCGAGCAATCAGGTATGGCGTCCGAGGAACTACGATCAGCAGTTTCGCGGGCCGGTGACAGTGAGGGAGGCATTCGAGAAGTCTCTCAACGTACCCGCAGTTCGCGTTGCCCAGGAAGTTGGCGTGGAGCGTGTACGTGACGTGTTCGCCAGTGCGGGATTCAGTGGTGATCTCTCGGAGACGCCGGCGATTGCGCTTGGGGTCGACGACATCTCGATGCGCGAGCTGGTAGCCGCATATAGCATCTTCCCCAATCTCGGAGTGCGAATCGAGCCGCACCTCGTCGAACACGTGGACACCCGCACCGGCGGTGAGATCTACAAGTATTCAGACAAGCGAACCCGAACGCTCGATCCATCGGTCGCTTACGTCATCCATTCGTTGATGCGCGGCGTCGTCATGCGTGGAACAGCGGCCAGTCTCAATCAATACGGACTCGGATACGTCGCGGGAAAGACGGGGACGACGAACAATTACCGCGACGCATGGTTCATCGGCTACACGCCGGATCTTCTTACTGCGGTGTGGGTCGGATTCGACGATGGCACACCGTTGCGCCTCTCATCGGCGCAGGCGGCTGTTCCAATCTGGGCGGCGTACATGAGCCGAGCGCCGCACATTGCCGCCGACATCAAGCCACCGACAGGTGTAACCATCGTTGAAATCGAAGCCGCGACGGGGCGATTGTGGGAGCTTGGCTGCGGGCCGAGCGTCGTCGAGGCATTCCTGAGCGGGACCGAGCCGCGCGAGCAGTGTGGCGGGTACTTCAGCGGCTCACTTGTAATGGGCCCCTACGAGGAGCCGCCGATGATGACCGAGGAACAATGGGCGGAGTGGGCGAAGTCGATGTCTGCACTTCGCGAGGGCGAGGTAGTCAAGGATCCGGATTTGAGCACGATGTCGGACGCCGACACCCTAGATCTGGATCAAGCCGACTCGATCGAGGCGAATCGGCAGCTGGATGAAGCAAGGCGCGAACTGGAAGAGGAAAGGCGACGGGAGCAAACGCGACAGCCTGTCAACACACCGGTGGTTCCTCCTCCCGCGGTAGCTATACCGCTGCCTCCTCCGCCCCCGCCTCCTTCACCGCCAAAGGACAGCACCGACTCTATTGGCGTTTCGATTCCGTCTTCAGGACCTCCCATATCCGCTCGTCCTCCGGGCCAAGCACCCACACCGAAAAACCGCGCAGCTTTTTCTCCTTCGCCAGATTTAGCTTGGCGCGAAACGCGCGGACGTCTTCAAGGAACACCCACTCGTTGACTCCGCCGACACTGTAGGATGCAAATGGAACCTGCTGTACCGGATCCCACTGAAGCGCTGTCCCATAACGCTCCGGGAATCCGGATCCCCACTTCCAGCTGACAGACTCGCTGGTCGAGCTCGCACGCTCGGGAGTTGAAGGCTCGTACCGTGTGTACCACCGTCCGCCATATGCTGGAATACCGAGCGAAAGTTTTTCAGGGGGGACGGAACGAAGGAAGTAGTCCACCGACTCGCGCATCCACGGAAGTCCAGCCACGGGCCCCGGTGTCGTGCGCCGGGTGTGCTCGCTGTACGTCATCAGCGAGATGAAATCGCCGACCCGTGCGAGCGCAGCGATATCGTATCCGCCTCGCCAGCTGTCCTGGAGAAATCGGTGGTAAGCGGTTGGTCCGGCGTTGTCCTCGGTGCGGTGGACGACCGCAACGCTGATCTTGAATCCTGCTGAGTGCAGCGCGTTCGCTGCGTCTGAGTACCAGGCGGTGAAGAGATCGCGGTCGGCGATGTTCAGGTTCTCGACGTCGAATTGAATTCCCCAATAACCGTTCGCCTTGCAAAGGTCGACCATCGTCTGGACGGCACGATTACGGGCGACCGTATCGGCGAGAAGGCGCCGCAAGCCAGGCTGTTGAAACCCTTCGTTGGTGAACAGCGGCATCACCTTCACGTTATGCGCTTTGGCGAGAGCCATCACGCGGCGATCGAGTGAGCCCCACATGATTCCGAGGCTGTCCACGACGTACACCTGCGGTGCTAACACCGTGATTTCTCTGATGTGCCTGACGAGACTGTTGTAGCTGTCTTCTCTATCGACGTAATAGAAGAGTCGCTCGGACGCGGGCTGAGCCGACGCTGTCGATGCGAGCGTTGCCCATACTGCCGTAGCGGACAAGATACGGAAGCTCATCGCAAGACCTCACTCATCGCGTTTCCCCTGCAACTCTGGTCTGGGGGTTGCACCTAATCTAGAGCCGTACTGTTCAGCACGTTCCCACAGCGACTCGATAATGCTCATTGCTTTTCTGGCCGGCGGGATTGCCGGCGCGATTGCCACCTGGGTGATGACGAAGGTCACCACCCTCATGTACGAGCATGAGGATTCGCGTGCCCGCAAGCGTGAGGATGAAGTGCGCGGAAACGTGAGCGCGTACGAGACCGCAGCAGCAAAGGGTGCCGGCTTACTAGGAAAACAGCTCAGTGCGAACAAGCGTCGTAGAATCGGAACGACAATCCACTGGGCCACCGGTGTTCTCGCCGGTGCTGTCTACGCTCTGATTCGTCTGCACATCACAAATCCCAATATCGGTCACGGCCTGTTGTTCGGATTCGTGTTCTGGCTCGTGGTGGACGAGACGATGAATCCGGTTCTTCGACTCACACCGGGCCCGTTGGCTTATCCGTGGCAGACGCATTTTCGCGGTCTCGTCGGCCACCTGGTGTTTGGTGCCGTGACTGAGTCGAGCCTCGTCCTGTTCGCGATCGTCGGGTGATCCCGCTCAATCCGGTACGCTGATTGACATTGCGGTGGCGCCTGGCTGACCTGCTTCGGCTTCTCGTGTCGATCCTCGTGCTCGGTGTGTTCGCGCTCGTTGCATGGAAGCTCGGGCTCTTCAAGCCGGAGGCAGCCGAAAAAGTATCCGCAGCTGGTGGCCGAGTCGGCGGAATTCGCTGGATTGTACCGACATTCATTGTCGTCTACGCTGCTATTCCGGCGTTCGCGCTGCCGGTTGGTCCGCTTGCTTATGGCGCGGGAGCCGTGTTCGGGTTCGTGCGCGGGTCGATCTATGTGTGGATTGCGTCGATGATCGCAGCGGCGGTCGGTTATTATCTGGCGAGTAACGTCTGGGCGAAGCCCGCGCGCCGGCTCCTCGGGCGGCAGGGCGAGAAGCTCACGCATCTCGGGAAGGAAAACGTCGCGCTCACCGCATTCCGAATGCAGCTCATGCCGCTCGTTCCCTTTGGTGTCTTTAATTACGCTGCGGGGATCAGCAAGCTGCCGATCGTTCCGTTCCTGGTAGGGACTGCATTCGGGATAATACCCGGGACACTTCTCGCAACATTCATCGGTGACAGGTTTATCGCCGGCGTCAGAGGTAATGACCGACAGCCGCTCTACATCGCGCTCGCGGTGACGGTAGTGCTGTTCGGGCTTTCATTCCTTCCGAAGGTGCTGAAGAAATCGCGCAAATAGGCGGATCCGCGCTGAACCGGGTTCGAAACCCATGGTGGAAGTGGTGGTGAAAAAAAAGCCTGGCTCGTCGCCGGGCTTTTCTTGTCGGAGTTTTTTTCTTATGGCAGCGCGACGTAGTTGCCGAGAAAGCCGCGTGCTGCAGGTGTGTCGAGCCGCCAATCCCAAGTCGTCGCGCGGCATGGATAGTCGCCGGTCGTGACGGTTGCCAAGACCATGTTCGGATTTCCATCGAGAAACTTCGGGCCGCCCGAATCTCCGTAGCAATCACCGCCCTGACCGGTGGCGTTGCTGTTCATCAGCAAGCCGAGCCAGTTCTGTTGAAGCCCCATGAACTTCGACTTCGACGTCTTGCGCACTCCGTCGTACGGCCAGCCCGGTGGCCCGGTAAGCGTAGCCGACGTTCCATACCCCACGTTTATGAAGAGAGCCTTGTTGAGCCCTCCATGTGCCGACAACTGATCGAGATAACCCGCCGGTGGAAGCTGTAGCGGTGTGATTCCCGTCGTCGAATTCTCAGGCAGGAATACGAGTGCGAGATCGTGAAGCTTCGCCTGATCGTGCCCGAATTGCGGATCGTAGACGTAGCCGGTTGCCGTGATGTAATTCGCCGTTGTCGAATAGAGGTCGCTCGCGAACGAGACGTAGAACTGGGTCCCCGCAGGCGTGTATGACGAGACCACGCAGTGAGCTGCGGTCAGGAAAATGGTCGGAGCGATGAGGCTGCCAGTGCACCATTCGTCGTCGCCGGAGATGCCGTTATTTCCGTAGTCGAACAGCAATGCGCCGACATTTCCATATGCGCTACCGGTGGGTTCGCCGTTTACGATCGCGCGAATGCCATCGGGTGCAGCGATGGACGTTGGGCGGTCGGTGCATGCAGCCAATAGGATCAATAGTGAAGCGAGTGATGTCGTCCATTTTCGAAGCTGCATTAAGGTACCTCCTGCGGGGTGAGGGACTCATTTGTTTTATTGTAGTCTGCCGACTCAATCCGGGCAAATGATGTCAACGACATTAACCCGTTTCGTGACTTATCGTTCTGCATGAAAAGAACCCCCGTGGCGGTGGCTGGCCTACTAGTGGTTCTGACGGCGGCAACGTGCGAATCGCAGCCCGGACGCAAAAGTCAGCTCGCTACGGTCACGCAACTCGTCGGCTCGGCGCGAATCGAAATCAGATACCGTCGCCCTGTTGCGCGTGGACGTAGTCTTTTCGGCGGAATCGTTCGATGGGACCGACCATGGACGCCGAGCGCGGATACCGCGGCGATCTTCGCGACGACGACACCCCTCGATGTCGCCGGCTCTCGATTACCCGCGGGCCGTTACAGCCTGTGGATGATTCCCAATCCGAATACGTGGACGGTGATCTTCACTTCGGAGCAACCGGTCTTCCACATCCCTTACCGCCCGGGCCACGAGGTGCTCCGCGTGCGAGTCAAGCCGACCACCGGCGATCACATGGAAACGCTGGGGTTCTATTTCCCGATGGTGGATGCTGATTCGGCCGTGCTCAACATGCACTGGGGAAAGACGATCGTTCCGATACCGATTAAAGCGCACGAGCCACCAAACGGTCTGTAGTGCCGAAACTCCATATCGACACCGACATTGGCGGAGACATCGACGACCTTTGCGCGCTGGCGATGGTCCTGGCGTGGCCCGACGTCGAGCTGGTCGGAGTCACGACGGTCTCGGACGATCGAGGCAAGCGCGCGGGCTACGCTCGATACGCGCTCAATCTCGCCGACCGAAATGATGTACCTGTCGCCGCTGGAGCTGACGTCGCACTCGGCTGCTATCGTGGGCGACCGGGATTTCCCGATGAATCGACGTACTGGCCCGAGCCGGTAGCTCCCGCTCCTACTCCTCTGGATGATGCGCTCGCTCTGCTGGAAGAGAGCATCGAGCGACACGCAACTATCGTTGCGATCGGGCCGTACACCAATCTCGCGCTTGTCGAGCAGCGATCGCCCGGGATTCTCAACAGAGCCAGCCTGTTTCTCATGGGGGGCTACGTTTTTCCCCCACGCCGCGGTTACCCGCAACGCGAGGCAGACAGTGACTACAACATCCAGGTTGATGTCCGATCCGCGAAGTACGTCCTCGACCATTCGAACCCGACGCTCGTTCCCCTTTCGATAACGGTCGGGACATGGCTCAGACGCGCGTATCTCGACCGTTTGAGAACTGGCGGCCAACTTGCTCGACTCATTGCACGGCAAGCGGAGGCGTACGCAGCAGATGAAAAAAAAGAGGAACGCTACGGCCGCGCGTGTGCCTCGTTACCCGATGACACGATAAACTTTCAGCACGATCCGCTCGCCTGTGCAGTCGCGCTCGGTTGGAACGAAGGCGTGGAGATTCGCGAAATTCCTTTGACAGTGGAGATCGACAACGGGTTCGTTCGCGAGCGAATAGACGACGCCGGACGGCCCATGAAGGTTCTAACACGGGTGGATGGAGCCGCATTCAGCGATTTCTGGCTACGAACGGTCGCGGATCAAGGAGTTGCAACGCTATTCCGTCGCTGATGCAATGTGGTTCTGCTCGCGACAGCGAACTGGTGCTCACTTCTATAGAATAGAGGCGCAGCCAGCAAATGGCCGGCTGGCCCTCGGAAATCCATGATGACAGGAACCTCTTAGTGGATTCACGTTTCTGGGTCGCCAATTACGACGACGAAGTTCCGCCAACGCTCGCTCCCTATCCGGAGCGAACGCTACTGGACTATCTGGCCGAGAATGCGGAACGCTACGGCGAGCGGACGGCGCTTCTGTTCAAAGGGCGCGCGATCAGCTACCGCGAGCTCGAGCGCCTAAGCGATGCTTTCGCTGCCGGCTTGTTGAAGCTTGGAGTACGAAAAGGGGATCGAGTCGCACTCGTTCTCCCCAACTGCCCGCAGTTCCTCATCGCGGAGTTCGGAGCCTGGAAAGTTGGCGCGATCGTCAGTCCGCTCAATCCAACGTACACTGTTCGTGAGCTCGAGGAGGCGCTGACCACAACCGGCGCGCGCACGGTCGTCGTTCTATCCCGCTTCTACGAGAAGTTGAAGGAAGTACAACCGAGGACCGCGGCGGAGCGCGTGATCTCGACGAGCATCAAGGAGTATCTGCCGTTCCATCTTCGCGTGGCATACACGCTTTTCAAGGAGAAGAAGGAAAGGGACCGTGCGAAGCTCGAGCGGGGTGATATCTCGTTCGCTCGACTGATCCGTCAAAATCGGTCCGCGAAAATGCAGAAGACCCATGCATCCCCCAATGACATCGCGGTGATCCTGATGAGCGGCGGAACCACCGGCACGCCAAAGGGTGTGGCCGGAAATCATCGTGGAATGGTCATCGCGGGACTCCAGCTCCGGGCGTGGCTCAGCCCCGCTGTGAAGGAATGGGAAGACAGCTTTCTTCTTCCACTTCCGCTCTTTCACACTTATGGCAACACAGGTCTGCAGTCACTCGGACTGATCAACCACAACCCGATCGCACTGATCCCAAACCCGCGCGAGCTTCGCGAAGTCCTCATCGAGATCAACAAGGTGAAGCCGGCGTTCATCTGCGCTGTACCGACGCTGTTGAATGCCATCATGAACCATCCGATGGCTCGCGAGGGCAAGGTTGACTTTAGCTCGATCAAGCTCTGCTTCTGCGGGGCAGCCGCGTTGCTTGCGGAAACGAAGAAGCGGTTCGAGGAGCTGACCGGAGGTGTGGTGGTAGAGGGTTATTCCCTCACCGAGGCGCAGATGGCGGTCATCGCGAATCCGGTGCGCGGTGAAAAGAAAATCGGCTCCGTCGGGATGCCGCTTCCCGACGTCGAAGTTCGAATCCTCGATCCGGAAAACGGCCGCACACATCTGCCACAGGGAGAGACGGGTGAGATAGTGCTCCAGGCACCGCAGCTCATGCACGGATATTGGGAGCGACCGGACGAGACACGTGAAATGCTGCGTGAAGGCGAGCGCGGCGAACGATTGCTCTTCACCGGCGACCTCGGCTACCTCGACAGCGACGGCTACCTGTTCATTGTCGACAGGAAGAAGGACCTCATCAAGACGAGCGGCTACCAGGTATGGCCGCGCGAGATTGAGGAAGTGATTGCAACGCATCCAGCGGTCGCCGAAGTCGGTGTGGCTGGACTACCCGATCAGATGAGAGGAGAGATCGTCAAGGCGTGGGTCGTCCTCCGCCACGGCATGAAAGTCAGCAAGGGCGATCTCAAGCTTTACTGCCGCGAGAATCTCGCTCCGTACAAGGTGCCGTCGGCGTTTGAGTTCGTCGCCGAGCTTCCCAAATCGGCGGCTGGGAAAGTTCTGAGGCGAGTGCTGAAGGAGAAGGAGCTGGCGGCGGCCGGAAGTTAAGCTTCTCTCGGAGCGTTACGGTCGATCCCGTAGATGAGCACCGGCATGCCGAACACTTCGGTCTCTCCTTCTACCTTCTCGCCGAGTTTTTCCGCAACTCTGCGCGACGGTGTATTGTCTGGGTGGATCAGACTGATGACGTGCGGTCGCTCGAGCTCGGCGAAGGCGTAGTGGAGCAGTATTCGCGCGGCTTCGGTCGCGATTCCACGACCCTGATATTCCGGAGCGATCGTCCAACCCAGCTCGAATCCCGGCCAGCCAGCCTGATCGGTGAAGCCGACGCGACCAACGAGGTTGCCGGTGTCCTTCTCCTCAACGGCGTAGTAACCGTATCCGCGCAGCTCCCAGTGCCCGAGGATGAATGCCATTTGGCGCCAGGCTTCGATGCGGTTCAACGTCCTGCCGCCGAGGAAGCGCATTACGTCGATATTTGCGCACCACGTTTCGTAAACCGGGAAATCACTGTCGCGGAACATGCGCAGATGAAGCCGCGGCGTTTCGAGCTCACGTACGGCCTGAATCATCTACCCGGTACGTTCTCCAGCGCTGTCTTCACCGCGGCGACCGTCTTGCGCGAAGAAGGGAGAATGCCGAGGGCCGCGAGCGCGCCTCCGTCGACAACGGTGTTGCCGTCCACCAGCACCTTGTACTCACCGTAGTGGCCGTGAACCATGGCGACGTCGATCTGAAGCTCGCGCCGAAGCCGCGCCGCCGCCCGGACGGCGTGAAGTCCGGAGACTCAGTAAACGCAGTAGCGGAATGTTACCCTGCCCATAAAATCCCTAAGGTGCCACTTCAGTTGCGCTACGCGTCCGTAGAATCAGCCTTAACGCCCAGATGGCGAGCGAACCCACGACACATATCGCGACTCCGGATGCCCAGAGTGGAATCGCCACGCCATTCACCGTGATCGGCCACCGCATGATGAGCCTGACGAGCTGCACCGCTGTGAGCAGATCGAAAATCACTGCACTCGCAACCAGGTACGATCGCATCATGAAGCCCTCATGAATGGCCGTGTTTCGCTGATTGCCGGCATCTTCGCACTGGCCTGTAATCGTGCGGATGCCCCACCGGCGCAATCTGCTGCGAGCCCCGACGTTCCGATAGAGCGATCGCTACCTTCCGCGGCGGCGGTGCCCGCTCCTGACACCGCCTCTCTGTGTCCGCACACAGGACGGTGGGCCCTGTGCAATGTAGAGAACCGACTTCGCCAATCCGGGTTCGTCGTCAAGCGACAGGACGAGTCGCTCAAGCGGGACGGCTTCTCAGTGGCGCCCGCCATCTACACGCTTGGCAGCGCACGGCTCGAGGTCTTCATCTATCCGGATGAAACAGCGCTCGCGCGCGACATCGCCGGGATGGACACTCTCACTGCATCGCCACGCGGCGCTGTCACAAAGTGGGAAGTTCCTCCGCTGCTGGTGCGATCGGCGAATCTCCTCGCCGTCTTTCTAACGCAGAATACCCAACAGGCCGAGCGATTGACGCTGGCGCTCACGGCAGGGCCTCCACAGCCCGGCTCACCTAGATGATGGCTTCGCGCTCAAGCTCGACCGGATGAAAAACGAAGGGGTGAAATAAGGCCTAAGCCGGCGATATGAGGCGTGCGCGTCGCCGCGCTGTGAGCATCGGTGCCATCGGGATGAGCGCGATCAGCGCCGCACCGAGCGCAAGGGCGCTAACGCCGAGCCCGGACAGGACGTAGCCGCCGAGCAGCACGAACGTCGCGCCGGTGACACTCGCAACGAGATCATTGAACCCGAGCAGCTTTCCGCGCTCCCATGGCGCGGCGAGGTCGGCGAGCTGCGTGGTCGCGGCGACGAATGAGAAATTCCATCCGAGCCCAAGCCCGAACAGCAGGATGGCGATCGGCACGACCGATTCGAACCACATCAGCCCCGAAGTCGATGCTGCGATCAAAAGCAGACCGCTGACCAGTGTGCGCGGGCGACCAACGCGATCGGCGATCCAGCCGACAGCTGGCATCAACAGGAACATCCCGAGAACGTGCGCACCGATGATCGGGAAGATGAGATGCTGCGGATGGTGTCGGTGCTGCACAACGAGGTAGCCCGTGAGATTCATCACGGAGACCATCACTGCGTAGCTGACTACACCGGCGAGCATCGCCGGCAGCACTCCGCGCCGCGCGAGCAGCTCGCGCATAGGGGCGGTTTCACCTTGCGCGCCGACAGACGGCGACGCGGATCCCAGCTCCAGCGCCTCGGCTATTCGCTTGGGGTCGGGCCTGATGTTCACCACGATCGCGAGCGCGATCAGCATCATCCCCGCACCGGCGAGCCACGGAAGCGCGAGCGACTCGATCGAGAGGGTTCTACCGCGGAACAACGGAGCGAACACGGCAGGGCCCAGAATCGCGCCAAACACCGCTCCGAACATCACGTACGCGATGCCGCGCGCTCTGCGCGCCGGGGGATACATGTCACCAGCGGCTGCGCGGGCGAGCTGGCCGGTGGCCCCCGCTGTGCCCGTGAGGATGAATCCGGGAATGACGAGCCAGCTCGATGCCAGATGCGCACCGAGTGCGGTGAGTGCACAGCCAAAGGTACCGAGGAGGAATCCGCCGGCGAGAACCGGGACCCGTCCAAGCCGATCCATCAGACGTCCGGCGGGAAAGGAAGTTGCCGCGGCGGACAAAAGAAAGAGTGCAGGACCGAGACCGAGGAGACTGGACACACCAGTGACGAGCGCGAACGTGAGCGCGGAAACCGCGGCTACGAGCTGAAGCGTCGCGGAGTTGACCGCGATCGCCGAAGCAAGCAGCACGGTGTTCCGGCGAATCGGGAATTCCGTCATTGTGCCGTCAAGGTAGTCATCGCTCGAAGCTGCGCGGAAGGGTGCGTCACAGTTCTTCGCAGGTACATTTCAGCATGACTTCGACATTGCGAGCGAGTGTTGCAGCGCTCGGACTGATTTTCTCCGGATGCAATCTGAGCGTGGACGCCGCCAGTTTTGGTGGGCGGCAGCCGGCGTTGATCGACCTTGGCGGCAGCAATTCGGTCGAGGTCACTCTTCCGGCGACTGTCACCGCTGGTATTCCTTTCGATGTCGTCGTCACGACGTACGGCGGAGATTGTGTGCTTCAGGGAGACACGCAGGTGACCGTCAACGGTCTCTTGGCGGAAGTGAGGCCGTTCGATGTGTTCCAGCCGGATGCATCGGGCGCTCTTTGCAGCCGTAACCTGATCCTCTACGCGCACACTGCCTCGGTAACTTTTGGGACGCCGGGGACGGGCACAATCCGGATCTTTGGGCGAAGAGCGCCTGGAAACATTGACATCACCATAGACAAGACTGTCGAAGTCAAGTGAGCGTATAGTCGTCGGACCGCGCACTCGTTCGGCACATTGAGCGCCGCAGGTGGTCTTGCCGGTGCACTGTTATACCTGAAATTCTCGTCAAAGCATCTCACGATAATTCTTGGCTTTCTTCTCCTCGCAACGAGCGTGGCGGCGCTGACCCACTGGGCCGAACGCTGGAAGCCCGCCGGCGTCGCCGCGAGCCTACTCGGCGTTGCGTCCGGATTCTTTGGCGGGATTGCTGGAAATCAGGGCGGTCTACGTGCCGCAGCACTTCTGGCTTTTACCCTCCCGCCGGTGGCGTACGTGGCGACATCCACCGCGGTGGGACTTGCAGTAGACGTCGCACGGATGCCGATCTACGTCTGGCGAGCAGGAAGCGGCCTCGCGAGCTTTGCACTGTTAATTGCTGTCGCGACGGTTGGTGTGATCATCGGAACGTTGTTCGGCGAGCGTCTCCTCTTTGGACTCTCGCCTCGTGTCTTTCAGCGACTGATCGCGATCTTGATTGGTGCGCTTGGAGTGTGGGTAATCGCGTCCACCCTCAAATGACATCCGACTCCGCCGTCGACGCCGCGATCGCATTTGTAAAGCGACTCTATCCACCTCCGCGTCGCTTCGACCTGCGACTGTGGGACGGGACGCTTCTCCCCGGAGAAGCCGGGTCCACTTTCACACTGCGAGTGAACACTCGCGGCGCGCTCCGCAGGATGTTTGGAATTCCGCTTGCGCTTTCGCTTGGCGAGTCGTACGTCCGCGGGGACTTTGATTTCGACGGCGACCCGTGGGCTGCCGCACCGGCGATTCGGGCTTACGCGGATTCCCTCCGGAGCCCGAGAGATGCGGCTCAACTCTATCGGCTGTGGCGCGCGCTTCCCAGGGACGACGCAGCTCCGATTCCTGTGGATGCAGCCAACATCAAGGCGGAACAGGGAAGTCGGCAATGGGATCTCGAGGGAATCCGCTACCACTACGATCTCGGAAACGATTTCTACAATCTCTTCCTCGGTGAGCGTATGGTTTACTCGTGCGGCTACTATCCCACGGGGACTGAGGATCTTGATACGGCGCAGGACCTCAAGCTCGATCTCATCTGCCGCAAGCTCCGGCTCGAGCCGGGTGAGCGACTTCTGGACATCGGCTGCGGGTGGGGAGCACTCGTGATTTACGCGGCGCAGCGATATTGCGTGCGCGCGCTGGGAGTGACGCTCAGCAAGGAGCAGCATTCGCTGGCGACGCAGCGCGTCGCCGAGGCGGGCCTCGAGGATCGAGTCACCATACGACTACAGGATTATCGCGACCTGAGAGAGGAGCCGTTCGACAAGATTGCCAGCGTGGGGATGTTCGAGCACGTCGGTGGAGAGCGACTCCCCCAGTACTTCGAACACACGTTCTCCCTCTTACGTCCGGGTGGACTGTTCCTCAATCACGGCATCTCGGGCCGGCCGAGCTCTCCGCATCGGCTGCGTGGCAGAATTGCAGAGGATCTCAATGAGCTTCTCGTAGGAAGTGTAAAGTTCCGGAAGCGGTACATTTTCCCGACTGGCGGGTTGGTGGCAGTGAGTGAAGCCAATCTCCCGGCCGAGCAGGCAGGCTTCGAGGTTCGTGATGTTGAAAGTCTGCGCGAGCATTACGCGCGCACGCTGCAGTTCTGGGTGCGCAACATGGATGCGAATCGGGAGGCGGTTGTGCGAACGGTTGGAATGGCCGCCTATCGTCTGCATCGAATCCATTTAGGAGTCGCCTCGTGGCAATTCATGACCGGGGACTTATCGATTCACCAGACTCTTCTGGCGAAGAAGGATCGCGGGCGCGCTCGGGTTCCGTGGTCGCGGGAGGATATCTATAAGTGACTGATGTCGAAGGGCACGACGGGATTCTGGTGATTCGCGGTGCAGGAACGACGCGGACATGGAATGGAATCCGGTACAAGACCGGGATGTCGGGACAAAACGTTGGTGCGCGGAAGCTTTCGATGAACGTCGCGACGATTCCTCCGGGCGGGGTGGCGTACGCGCACATTCATGTCGACTTCGAGGTGATGCTCTACATTCTCGAGGGGAGAGTGCGGCACGAGTACGGGCCGGACCTAAAGGTGAGCGTCGAGAACGAAGCTGGAGATTTCATTTTCATCGAGCCCGGCGTGCCGCACGAGGTGTGCAACATCAGCGAAACCGAGCCAGTTGTCGCTGTGGTCGCGCGCTCGGATGCGAGCGAGTGGGAGCACATCGCGGAGTACCCGAGCCGACGCCGGCCGAGTCGCCAGAAAAAAAGAGCTGAGCTGGGGCGGGTGGACTCGAACCACCAACTTCCTGATTAACAGTCAGGCGGTCTGCCAGTTGACCTACACCCCAATTAGTCGTACCCAACTATATATAGGGGCGGCGAATCGACCAATGGTGTCTTAAAAGCAACATGTTGCTTTTTCTTTCGGGCGCTACCGACTATACAATCGCCACGGTGTGGTAGCAGCACGAAAAGCCGATGCTTCGCGCCTCCACTCGGAGAGTACTCGTTCGATTCCTCCGTGTTCCACCGCCGTCCTGAGCGCCCGCGAGCCCGACAACCGTTCGATCCCTTCCTCCCGCCAATGAAATTCGCGCGGATGGCGAAGGTAGATCTCACGCAGCAGGTGCGCTCCGATCTCGGCGGATCTCACACTATCACGATTGGTGACGATAACGTGAATCATCGGGATCACTTCACCTCCGAACTTCTCTCCGCGAGCGACTCGTCTTTGCGTTGGCTGAAACCGAACGCCTCGAAGACCCTTTGCGTTCATTGCGCGCGAAACAGCCGCGGCATCGGTGAGCCAACGCGCGCCAACGAGTCGAAATGGGAGCTCGGTTCCACGACCTTCGCTCACGTTCGTCGCCTCGAAGAACGACATTCCCGGATAGAGTAGCGCGGCTTCAACCTGGCGAATGTTGGGTGACGGCCCAACCCAATCGAGGCCGGTGTCCTCCCACCACATCGACTGCCGATAACCCTTCATCGGAACGACGATCAGATCGGCATCGATCTGCCGCGTGCGCACGAGATAAAGGGCCAGCTCTCCCACGGTGAGACCGTAGCGCAGCGGGACGTCGTGAAGACCGGTCAAAGAGCGATACCTTCGCTCGATCAGACCTCCCTCGATAATGTCAGCGCGAATCGGATTCGGCCGATCCAGGACTACGAACTTCTTTCCCGCCTTTTTCGCTGCTTCGGCGGCGAGCGTCATCGTCCATACGTACGTGTACATCCGCGCGCCAATGTCCTGGATGTCGTAGATGAGCACGTCGACGTCGCCCAGCATCCGCGGCATGGGTGCCGTCGTATCTCCGTAGAGCGAAAAGATCGGCACTCCGGTTGTGCGGTCGACGCTGGAAGCAACCCGCTCGCCACCCTCGATGGTGCCTCGAATGCCGTGCTCCGGTGAGAAGAGAACGGTAAGTCGCGCGCCGGGCGCGTGGAAGATCAGGTCAATAGTGGTCCGACCACGCTCGTCTACGCCCGTGTGGTTGGTAATGAGCCCGACACGATTTCCCCGAATGAGGTGGATCGAGTCAGCGAGAAGGACCGACACACCGGGCGTGACGCGCTGAAGATTTTCCGGAGCGAGCCGGAAGGCGGAGATCGCCGTCGCAATTGCGCAAAGCGCCAGGAGCATCGAAACAGTGAATCGAGGATAGGCGAAGAATGCTTTCAATTGTACTTTGACGTCGCGTGGAAAGATCACCTCGGAGCCTTCCACATGCGGCGACCCGACGGACGTTTTCTGATTGGTCGAACTCCACAGGGAGCCCTGACTCATTCCGTGAACGTGATTCTAAACTGGGCGTCGACCGTCAAGCACTGAGACCGAAGTCATGCGGATTTTCGTTGCCGGTGCAACCGGTGTCATAGGGCGAAGAGTCGTACCGCTGCTCGCTGCCGCTGGTCACCGCGTCACCGGGATCGGCCGCACACCTGAAAAGCAGAATCTTTTGCTGCAGCTGGGCGCCGAGGCAGTTGCTCTGGATTTGTTCGATGCTGCCGCTGTTCGGTCCGCAGTTGCGGGGCACGACATTGTCATCAACCTCGCGACGAGCATTCCACCGAGCTCGCGCGCCTTTCTTCCGTGGGCATGGCGCGAGAATACCCGCATCCGCCGCTTCGCCTCGAAGAATCTCGCTGATGCCGCGTATGCAGCTGGCGCCGAGCGATTCATTCAGGAATCGTTCGCACCCATTTATGCTGATAACGGTGACGAATGGATCGACGAACGATCGTTAGTTAATGCGCCAAGCTACGCTCGTGCGGTAATTGACGCGGAGGCGGCGGCGGCGCAGTTCGCGCAGACTGGACGGAACGGAATCACGCTGCGTTTCGCGTTCTTCTATGGTCCCGACAGTGGCTACCTGCTCGATACCATTCGCATGGTGCGGAAGGGGTGGGCGCCGACATTCGGGCGACCTGAAGGCTTCATGTCGTCGGTCTCGCACGACGACGCCGCATCTGCGGTAGTCGCTGCGCTCGGCGCGACGGCGGGCGTATACAACGTCGCGGACGACGAGCCGGTGCGGAGGCGCGAATACTTCGATTCTCTGGCGAACGCGATCGGTGCGGGGCCTCCAAAATTTCCCCCTGCCTGGCTCGCGCATCTCGTGGGGTCTGTTGGAGAAATGCTGTCGCGATCCCAGCGCATTTCGAACAGGAAGCTCAAGGAGGAAACAGGCTGGACGCCGAGGCTGCGCAGTGCGAAAGAAGGATGGAACACCGTGATCAAGGAGATTTGAGCTTCGGCCTGCTATCATTGATCGATGGCAGGCTACTTCACACGGCGAAGACGCGCGCGGCTTCGTGCTTCACAGTTCCCCGACATGTGGCGGCAGATCATCTCGCGGAATGTTCCGTTGATCGCGGCGATGCCGAAACAGGATCAGCGTGAGCTGGAAGGGCACGTCCAGGTTCTGCTGGCGGAAAAAAACTGGGAAGGGTGCGGCGGACTCGAGCTGAACGATGAAATTCGCGTCACCGTCGCCGCACAGGCCTCGCTGCTGCTTCTCCATCGAGACGCTGACTATTTCCCGCGGGTCACCTCGATTCTCATCTATCCAACTTCATACATCGCGAGCGGAGAGCGCAGCATCGGCGGAGGAATCTGGGAAGAAGGCGAGGAGGAGCGACTAGGTCACACACAGCAGCAGCTCGGCGCAGTAGTGCTCGCGTGGGACGCAGCACTGCACGGCGCCCGCCGCTCTGAAGACGGCCAGAATGTCGTGCTCCACGAGTTCGCCCACCAGCTTGACTTCGAGAACGAGGGCACCGACGGGACGCCGATCCTTCGCGATCGGGAGCAGTACGCGTCGTGGGCGCGGGTTCTCGGTCGCGAATTCGAGCGGCTAAGGCAGCCCGCTGCGGGGGATGAGACGCCATTCCTCGACGAGTACGGCGCTCAGAACCCCGCTGAATTCTTCGCTGTCGCAACCGAGTTCTTTTTCGAGAGACCGGTCGAGCTGAAGGAACGGCACCCGGAGCTATATGATGAGCTGCATGCGTTCTACAGGCAGGACCCGGCCGGATATCATCCAGCCAGCCAACGGTGAGTGAGTCTTAAGCTTCCGGCGAAGAGGCTCCCGGCCTGACATCAGGATCGTCACGCCCTACAGACTGAGCCCGACCCTCGACATGCTTTACTAACGACACCAGTCGGTGCCGCTCGAGCGGCAGTTCCAATTCCGCAATCGTCAATCGCCTGATACGCGGCGGAAGCGGAATCGCCCCGTGCTCGGCGACATGAAAAACCAGAATCCCACCCCCGGGAGCGAGCGGCAGTCGCGCGGCTGATTCAGAGAGGAGCAGCTCGTGCTCGACAATTGCGACTAGAGCAGGGCGCTGCCTGAGCGCTTCAACTCCTTCAGCAATGCTGTGCGCTGAAACGACAACGTGTCCGGCAGCAGTAAGTGTCTGCGAGACACCTTCGAGAAGAGATTCCTCACTACCGACAAGGAGAAGCGTCGTCATTTATCTCCTCCCTCTCGACACACGCCCGCGATCAGCGAGATCGTGTATCGCACTTTCGACTGCGCCGGCGACCTCGACAGTCTTTGCTCTGGATGACGCTCCGCTGACTATCCGCACATCGCGCCTTGCGACCCCCAGCTCCTTCGCCAAAAAATCGACCAGCGCTTCATTTGCCGCTCCGTCCACCGGCGGCGCCGACAACCGCACCTTCAGCGCATCTCCATACTCGCCAACGATTTCACTCCGCGACGCGCGCGGCTGCACTCTGACATCGAAACGCACTCCATCTCCCGTGGCAGTAATCCGGACTGAACTCACCGCAATCCCGGGACCGCGATGACTTGCTCGTACAGCGCATCTCTACAAAAAAGAATCACAGTAGCCGCAGTACCGCGCCCTGAAGAAACCCGAGCAGGAAATAAGCGATGATCGGAGTAATGTCTATGGGGCCCAGCGACGGGATCACTTGTCTGAGCGGCTTCAGGATCGGCTCGCTCAATGCATACGACCAGCGGATCCACGGAGAATACGGCGATATCGGCAGCCACGAGCTTACCACTCTGACGAGCAATGCGATCCGCAGCACGTCGAAAAGCCACGACACGATCAGCCGGAATATCCCGCTCGGTCCGCTCTGGATCGCGAACCCTGCGGCGAACACCTCCGCACGAATGAAATCGAGCACGCTGACGAGGAGAATCCCGCCGATCACCACCGCGGCCAGCGCCCAAAGAGGCGCACTCGCCGGATTTCCACCGGCACGCACCACACGCCGCTCGATCGGCTCGATAAATGGATCGATCTTCGTGCGTGAAAAGCGCCCGATCCCACCGAACAGATTCACACGGCGCGTCCGTACTGCCCAGTCGAGAAGGCAGAAAATCGCCAAGATGAGCGCCATTGCCAGCAAAGCCAATTTGACTATCGCAAGCGCCGAGTCGAGCCCGTAGAGCGCGGAGCTCACCGGAACCTGGTTCACTGCCTGGGCGAAACGGATACGTTCAGATTCTTCACCAGGAACGCGAGCCGGTCCGCGGATTCCTCGATGTCTTTCGAGGTCGGCTTTCCCGCACCATGTCCAGCGCGAGTCTCGATCCTGATCAGGATCGGTGCCGGTCCCGCCTGCGCCGCCTGCAATGCGGCCGCGTACTTGAATGAGTGGCCCGGCACTACACGGTCATCATGATCCGCTGTCAGGACCATCGTCGCCGGATAGCGCGTACCCGGCTTGACGTTGTGAACCGGCGAATACGCCCGCAGAAACTCGAATTGCTTCGGATCATCCGACGATCCGTAGTCCGATGTCCACGCCCATCCGATAGTGAATTTCTGAAAACGGAGCATGTCCATCACGCCTGCGCCCGCAATCGCAGCGCCGAACAATTCGGGACGCTGGTTGAGGACAGCTCCGACCAGAAGTCCGCCGTTCGACCCGCCGGCGATCGCGAGCTTGGGCGTGGACGTGAATTTCTCCCTGATCAGATACTCGGCGGCCGCGATGAAATCGTCGAAGACGTTCTGCTTCTTCCCCAACATTCCGCCTTCATGCCATTCCTTGCCGTATTCGCCTCCGCCGCGGATGTTGGCCACTGCGTAAATGCCGCCGAGCTCCAGCCAGGCGACATTCCGCGGGCTGAATGCCGGCGTTTCCGGGATGTTGAATCCGCCGTATCCATACAGAATTGTCGGGTTCGCTCCGTTCAGAGCCAGACCTTTTTTTGCGGTGATGAACATCGGGACACGAGTCCCATCCTTGCTCGTGTAGAACACCTGCTTCGTCTCGTATTGCGAGGCATCGAAACTCAGCCTGGGCTGCTGATAGACGGTGTTCGTGCCATGACCGAGGTCGTACCGGAATACCGTCGGCGGATTGAGGAAGGACACAAACCGGTAGAACATCTCGCTGTCGCCCGCCTTTCCCGTAACCTGATCTACCGAGCCAAGTCCAGGAAGCTGGATCTCGCCGCGGAACGGATAGCCGAATGCGCCACCGAGTCTGGCATCCGGCGGAGTACCGGCAGGAAGAGGCGTGCGGTCGGCCGGTCTGCCACCCGGTGGACCAGCCATCGTTCCACGACCGCGACGATCGTCCGCGTTCGGCATCCCGTACAACCGCAGGCTCGATCGCGCGTCCTGGAGATACAATGCGACGAGCGACTTGCCGATTGGCTTCACACTTTCGAGAGCGTCACGCCCCTCGGGGATCACTGTCATCCAACGACGCGGCTGGGCAAAGTTGATGTCGACCGCAATCACTCGCCCCCGCGGCGCGGCGAGATCGGTTCGAATCAGAAAGTTGTCGCCGATGTTGTGGACGAAGTCGTACTTCGCGTCGAAGGTGTCGATCAGTCGCACGACCGGAGCGTTCACGGTCGGCTTCTTGGGATTGTCGAGGAAGATGTAGTAAAGACGCGTCCGTTCGTCGGTTCCCTGGAAGACGGTGATTACCGCGAAAGTACCGTCCTCTGAAACCCGCGTGTCGAACAGCCAGTCAGGCTGATCCGTCCGCTCGTAGATCAGCTCGTCCGCGGACTGCGGACTATTCAAATGGTGGTAGTAGACCCTCTGATTCCTGTTCACGTCGGTCATCACGTTGCCGCTTTTCGGCTCGTAATACCGGGAGTAGAAGAATCCGTGGTTGTCACGCGTCCACGAAGCGTCGGAGAACTTCGACCACTTGAGGGTGTCGCGCAGATCACGTCCGGTATCCACGTCCCGCACGCGAAATTCGACCCAATCAGAACCCGCTACTGATACTCCGTAGGCCAGGTACTTGCCATTGGGCGACACCTGCGACGTTGACAGTGCAACTGTACCGTCGGTGGAGAGACCGTTCGGATCGAGAAGGACCCTCGGAGCGCGATCGCCCTCACGCACATAGAGAACGCTCTGGTTCTGGAGGCCGCTGTTCTCGGAGTAGAAATACTTTTTCCCTTCCTTGAAAGGAGCGCTGTACTTGGGGTAATTCCAAACTTCCGTTAGGCGCTTGCGGATGCGGTCTCGTTCGGGAATTCCAGCCAGGTATCCGAAAGTCAGTGCATTCTCCGCTTCGACCCAGGCCTTTGTCTGCGGCGAGTCGGTGTCTTCCAGCCAGCGGTACGGATCGGCCACCTTCGTTCCGCGATAATCGTCGACCTGATTTCCCCGCACGGTGACGGGGTACTTGAGCCCGACGGCAGCAGTCTGCGCGAAGAGCGTTGTGGGACTGGAAAGCAGGAAAAGGGCGAGGCCGCGTGCGGCCAGCGGTCGGACGTAAGGCATCTTTTTCACGGGCTAGCGTTTGGGTAGCTCAATGTACGAGAAATGAGCCGGATGGTTCCAGACTACGCGCGCCACCCTCGCTAGATTTTAGGGAAGCAAGGAGAAAGAATGCCCAAGGCAAGTACGATGGCAGCACCACCCGCCGCCGAGCAGCGAACAGACTCGCTCGAGATCACCGATTCGCGCACCGGCAAGAGCTACGACGTTCCGATCAGCGAAGGCGCCATTCGCGCCGCCGACCTCAAGAAGGTTCGGACCGACGATTCCAACGATCCGGGCCTTCTCAGCTATGATCCCGCCTTTCTCAACACCGCCGCATGCCGGAGCGCGATCACCTACATAGACGGGGACAAGGGAATCCTGCGGTATCGAGGATATCCCATCGAGCAGCTCGCTGAGGGCTCGACTTTCCTCGAGGTGGCCTGGCTCCTCAGGCATGGTGAGCTGCCCAACCAGCAGCAGTACGACCAGTTCATCAAGGACATCACGTACCACACGTACGTCCACGAGAACATAGGCAAGTTTCTCCAGGGCTTCCGATACGACGCCCATCCGATGGCAATGCTCAACAGCTCGGTCGCTGCGCTGGCGTCCTTCTATCCCTCTGCGCGGAACATCTTCGACGAGCGCGAGCGGAATATCTCGATGGTCCGGCTTCTCGCGAAGCTTCCGACGATCGCTGCCTTCTGCTACCGGCACGTAAAGGGGCTGCCATTTGTCTATCCCGACAACGATCTGTCGTACGTCGAGAACTTCCTCTCGATGGTCGCGCGGATGAGCGAGCCGAAGTATCAGGCAAACCCGGTATTCGTGCGGGCTCTCGAGATCCTCTTCATCCTCCACGCAGACCATGAGCAGAACTGCTCGACGAGCGCAGTGCGAGCGGTGGGATCGTCGCATGTCGACCCCTTCTCGGCCATGTCGGCCGGGATCGCGGCACTGTTCGGTCCGCTGCATGGCGGAGCGAACGAGCAGGTTCTGAGAATGATCGAGGAGATCCGTTCGGTGAAGAACGTGCCTCAGTTCATCGAAGGTGTGAAGGCGGGGAAGGGAAAGCTGATGGGGTTCGGGCATCGCGTGTACAAGAGCTACGACCCGCGCGCGAAGATCGTGAAGAAGCTTGCTGACGACGTATTCGATGTCGTAGGAGTCGACAAAGACCTCGAGATCGCGCTCGAGCTCGAGCGGATCGCTCTCTCGGACGACTACTTCAAGTCGCGAAAGCTGTATCCAAACGTGGATTTCTATACCGGATTGATCTATCGGTCGATGGCTTTCCCGACTGAATTCTTCACGGTGCTGTTTGCGATTGCTCGCACTGCCGGTTGGTTGGCGCAGTGGGAGGAGATGCTTCTCGACAAGGAGCAGAAAATTGCGCGGCCTCGACAGATTTACATCGGCTCCGACGAGCGGCCCTACAAGTCGAGCATCGAGCACCGGCATATGGTCGGGCCGCGCCAGCAGAAAGACGCGCTGAGACAGTAGTAGAACGTGTTCAGGAGCAAGAGGCTGGAATGCCGCGCCAAGCGGCGGCGATCGCACGTGGCTGCCGCCGCCGGAATTGCCGTGCTGACCCTTGGCTGCAGCGGCGGCGGCGGTGGAATATTCGGCCCTGAAGAAGCGCTCACTTACACAGCGTCGACCCGCGTCCTCATCGCAGCGCCGACGACGTTCGAGACGAGCGTGACACTCACAAACTCAAGTACTGCAGTGCTCACCGTGTCGGTGCTGTGCGGTCCGCATATAATCGTATTTGCGACCGCTGACAGAACAGGCACCGCCGTCTTCGGTACGGGTCCCCTCACCAATTGCAGCCCGGCTCCCGTGTCACTCACGCTACAGCCAGGAGCGACGAAGACTTACAGCGCCACTGCGACAACCTCCCAGGTCCTCGGAGCCTCCGGTGCGGAGGGAACTTATTACATCGTCGCGTTGATGGCGGTTGGGAACACAACCGCAGCGGTGTCCGCCGGACAGGTAGAGCTCCGGCGCTAGATCTATCGTCGAACGTAGCCAGGCCCACGGAGCGCGCGACCCGGCAATGCAGACGTGACCTTTCCGGCATCCACAACCGGAACGCCGTTCACGATCACGTAGCTCACGCCCGTCGCGAGTTGCTGCGGTTGCTCGAAGGTCGAGTTATCGATGACCGTTGCCGGATCGAATACGGTGATGTCGGCGTACATCCCCGGCTTGAGCAACCCGCGATCATTGAGGCCAACACGCTGCGCGGCCAACGATGTCATCTTCCGAATTGCAAACTCGAGGGTGATCACTGAATCCTGGCGGACGTAGCGGCCGAGTATCCGAGGGAAGGTTCCGAATCCTCGCGGATGCCCGCGCTCTCCCCATTTACCCGTCGAATCCGGGCTCACGGCGCCCGCATCCTGGCCGACCGATACCCACGGCTGTCTCATCGCGTAGCGGAGCGCCTCCTCGTTGAAAGAGAAATAGATCGCGCTCGTTCGGCCGCTGTCGGCGACGAGGATGTCGAACGCAGCATCGTATGGGTCCTGATTGCGCATTTGGCCGACTTCGGTCAGCCGCTTTCCCTGATACTGCTTCAGCGAATCCGCGTCCACCGAGTTGATCATCGTCCGGCTCGCGCTGCGGATTCCGGCAGCGCTGTCGGCGGCGAGCTCCTGCTTGAGACGCGCACGAATGGCTGGATCACGAAGTCGCACCACCATGGAATCGGGACCGCCCTCCTGCACCCACGTGTTGAGCATCGCCGCCAGCCCGGTGCCGCTCGCGATATAAGGGTACTGGTCCGCGGTGATATCGATGCCCGCCGCGCGCGCCGAATCGATTATCGCGACCGCCTGCATCATCTGCTGGAGCGACCGAGACTTGATGTGGCGGATCTCCGCCCACGTACCCGCCTCCTTCGCGATGCGGATCGTCTCCCGAACGGCATCGAGCATCGCCGTTCCCTCACTCCGCATGTGCGCCGCGTATCCCCCGTGATACCGCTTCGCGTATTTCGTCAGCGCGATCAGCTCCTCAGTGGAGAAGAACGTACTCGGCAGATATATGAGTCCGGTCCCCACTCCCATCGCACCGTCGCGCATAGCCGAATCGATCAGCGCTCCCATTGCGGACATCTCTGCGGGGGTTGGATGGCGTGTCGCCTGACCCATCACCGCTTCGCGAACGGAGCTCGTGCCAACGTAGGTGCCGAGGTTGATCGCGGTTCCCTGTAATTCCAGGAAAGCGAAGTAGTCGCCGAGCGACCGCCACGGCTGCTTTGGGTTCGGCGCTTCGCCGAGCGCGAGGTTCGGCCAGGCGGAGCTTACCTCCCCGGTGATCTCACTCGTGATCCCCTGCGTGATCTTGGAGACCGCGTGCGGGCCGCGAAGAATGGCCAGCTCCGAGTGCCCGAGCATGTCGATGAATCCTGGCGCGACAACTTGTTCACGAGCATCGATGACGCGTTTTGCCGAGATGCCGGGAACGGCTGGTCCAACGTAGGCGATTCGGTCACCATGCGTCGCCACCGCTCCGCGAAACCATGGATTTCCGGTTCCATCTACGACTCGCGCATTGGTGATGAGAATGTCATAACCGGCGGGGCTCGGCGTGGTGCTGACGTGTGGCGCACAGGCGGCGAGTAAGAGAACAAGAGCGGCGGCTCTCAACGCGTGGCCTCCAGCTCTCTCGTCGCCTTCTCGATCTCGGTTGACGCCGCGTCGAGAGCTTTGGCGATCACTTCCATCTCGGTCTTCGCCTCGGTCCAGTTTCGCTGCTCGATCGCCTCGCGGACGCCCGGCAGAGTTTTCACGCCATAACCTGTGTAATAGCCAGGGGCATAGATCTGGTGCTTGAACCACGGTCGTCGAGGCAGCCCTGCGTCGGACATGAGCGCCCGCTCGGTGCGCATCAGAGTCCTGTCGAGCGAAATCAGATTCGCCGTAGGTCTCTTCGTCGAACCGAGCAACACTGCGGCGGTCGAGTCGTAAGCTTTCGAGACTTTCTCCAGGCGAGTGAGCGCCGTCTGGATGGGCGTGAACTCAATCGCCGGCACCGCTTCCATCGGAGTGGGAACGATCAACTTCTCGTTAGGGTCGGCGGCGAGCTCGTACACCCGATCCCGAATCCGCGTATTACGCGTCTCCGTCTCCTCCCGCATATCGTTCGCGAGCTTTGTCACCTCCTTGAGGTACTTGCCTACCGTTTCCGCGAGAGGAGCGAAAGCCAGCGGCAGAACGTCGGCGTTCGCGAGTCGCAGCACAGCGCGACCACCGACCTTCGCGAGCGCGATTCCATAATTGAATCCCGGGTCGCCGAAGCGCGTGTAGTGAGCGAACGAATCGTAGATGGAGTGATACGATCCGCCCGAATCCTCACCGCCGAAGCCGAGGTTCAGCGCCGCGATACCGAGGTGTTGAAGGAACGGCGTGTAATCCGAGCCTGATCCGAGCGCATCGATGCGGAGGTCGGCGCGCGATGCAGCTTCCTTTTGATCATCCGCGGATCCGCGGAGTCGCACCGATGCCTTTGCCCGTTCCAGCACGTTCACCTTCGTCTGGGGATCGGGAACAGCTCGCGCGACTTCGTTGATGAAGCGCTCGAGAGTGTGAGATCCCGCGATGCCGAGGAATCCGCGGCCGTTAGTGTCGCTGTTGATGTACACCGCGCCAACACGCGAGAGGAGACTCGCGTGCTCTTCCACCCACTCGGTCGAGCCAAGCAAGCCCGGCTCCTCGGCATCCCACGCCGCGAACACGATTGTGCGCTTCGGGCGCCAGCCGCTCTTCGCCAGCGCGCCGATGTTACGTGCTTCCTCCATCAAAGCAACGAGTCCGCTGATCGGATCGTCGGCGCCGTTGACCCATGCATCCTGGTGGTTGCCGCGGATTATCCATTCATCGGGTCGCTCACGTCCGCGCAGAGTAGCAATCACATCGTAGGCGGGCTTGATGTCCCAGTTGAACTCGAGCTTGAGATGAACTGTCGCCGGACCGGGGCCGAGGTGGTACGTGATCGGCAGCGCGCCACGCCACGTTTGCGGCGCGACGTGACCGCCCAGAGCGCGCAGCAGGGGTAGCGCGTCGGCGTACGAGATCGGAAGCACCGGGATCTTCGTGATAGTCGGCGCGCTCTTCACATCGAGCCGCTTCGCGTTCTTCGTCGCGCCGATTCCGGGCGTGAGTGGATCGCCCGGATAGGTCGGCATATCCTGCACTGCGCCGCGCTGCGCGCCGTACTCGTTGCGGAACGCTCCCTTGGGATAGACATCACCGGCGAAATAGCCGTCATCGCGCGGATCGGAGTAGATGATGCACCCTATCGCTCCATGCTCGGCCGCCACCTTCGGTTTGATGCCGCGCCACGACTGGCCATATCGTGCGATGACGATCTTCCCCTTTACGTCGATCCCGCGCACGGCGAGCGAGTCGTAGTCGCGCGGAATTCCGTAATTCACGTAGACGAGCTGACCGGTAACGTCACCATCAGTGGAGTAGGCGTTGTAAGTCGGCAGCTGCTCGCTCGTTTGATTGCTCGTCGGATCCTCAGCCAGCGCCGGCTCCGCGAGCTTGGCCGCGAATTGTATCGGCGAGACCAATGCCAGCACGCGCGTCTTCGGGGTCGGGAAGAGGACATCGAACTGCTCGATCCTCGTGTCGTATCCCCATGACTTGAACTGGCTCGCGATGAAATTCGCGTTCGCCTTGTCGTACGGCGAGCCGACATGATGAGGGCGTGCGCTCAGGCGCTCCATCCAGGTGCGAAGATTGTCTTTGTTCAGACCCGCGTCGAAGCGTGACTCGAGCTCCAGCTCGCGCGACGAGCTCTCAGCTGTGAAGCCGAGGAGGGGACTCTCGACGAGAGGCTTGCTCGCGGCGGCCGTGAGAAAAAGAGCTGCCGCCGCAGGGATATAAAAACGCCTTGCTGTCACTTGAACTCCGAATGTGTGGTCGTGGTGCGGCCGCGCCGCGATCAGGAAACCGTGCGCGTCTTCTTCCGGAGGAAATCCATCAGGATGAATTGGCCGAGCGTCATCGTGTTGGTGAAATACGCTTTCCCGCGGCTGATCTCCGACACGCGCTTCACGAACTCGACCAGCGCGCGGTCCCGGGCGAGCATGAAAGTATTGATCATTATGCCGGCGCGCCTGCAGTTCGCGACTTCCTTGAGCGTTTCACCTACCACTGCCAGGTCGAGCCCCATCGAGTTCTTGTAGATCGCTCCGTTTGGCATCGTCAGCGCGCTCGGCTTGCCGTCGGTGATCATGACGATCTGTCTCATGTCCTTCTTCTGCGCGAGCAGGATCCGCCGAGAGAGCTTGAGTCCCTCCGCGGTATTGGTGTGGTACGGGCCGACCTGTGCCTGAGGCAGCGTCGCGAGTGGAATCTCCTCGGCGGAATCGTGGAACAGGACTACGCGCAGCGTGTCCCCGGGAAACTGAGTGCGAATGAGGTGCGTCAGCGCGAGCGCGACCTTTTTCGCCGGAGTGAACCTGTCCTCACCGTAGAGAATCATCGAGTGCGATGTGTCGAGCATCAGAACCGTCGCGCACGATGACCGGTATTCTGCCTGCCGAACCATCAGGTCGGAGTAGTCGAGGTCCAGCGGAAAATCCAGTGAGCCGGTGCGTGCCAGCGAGTTCGTGAGGGTCTCGTTGACGTCGAGGTTGAGGACGTCGCCGAACTCGTACTGCTTGCTCCACCCATCAGCTTCGATTCCCGTCGCGAGATAGGGCGTGTCATGACTGCCGAAGCTTGATTTGCCTAGTGAGCCGAGGATTCCGCGAAGCGACTTGTATCCGAGGAAGTCGATTCCCTTGTCGGTGAGATTGAACTCGACCGACTTGGCGGCGGCGTGAGCGAGGCTCCCGGGACCGGTTACGGGCTGGTTGGTCGCGGGCATCTGGGGAGGTGCCTGAACGTTGAGGTAACCTTCTTCAGTCAGCCGCTTGACCAGGTCGTCGAGGAGCTCAGCTAGCTTTTCCTCGGATTCCTCATCGCCGTCGCCGCGCATCGCTTCGAGTAGCTCCGGCGTGAACTGTCCACTCTCGATGAGGGCGTCGAGGATCGCCTGCTTCAGCGCCTCGAGCGAGCGATCAGCCTCGCCGTCGAAGTCGCTCCATGGATCGAACTGACGTCCACCGGCAAACCCCGATTGAAGGAGAAAGTCGGCGAGCTTTTCGAGGAGCGCCTGGAGGTCGACGGCATCGGCCATCTCCGGGCTGAATTTCGAATAAGTATGGGATCGCATTATTGCGAGCGTGCCCTACTACGCACAAAGAGAAAAACAAAGCTGGGAGCTTGCAGAGGCACAGCTGCAAGCTTGGAGCGAACCACTCGGAGACAGTTCTCCAAAAATCGCGCAACGTTGGTCGGTGACGTGGTGTAGCTCCCAGCTAGGCGCTGTGCCCTCTGTAGGCTGCCAGCTTTAGTTCTCGAGAACGTTCAGAACCGCGACACTGCTCTGAAATAATACAACGCGTCTCACGTCCCGTGTATTATCCCCCGAATGGTCGGGAGGCTACAGGCATTCAATCCGTTCCGCGTCCTACAGGCGCATCGGAACTTCCGCCTGTTCTGGATTGGACAGACGGTATCACTGATCGGAACGTGGATGCAGCAGGTGGCGCAGGGGTGGCTCGCCCTCGAGCTCTCCAACAGCGCGCTCATCGTCGGCTTGGTCAGTGCGGCGTCGTCGCTCCCGATTCTGGCGTTTTCGTTGTATGCAGGCGTGATCGTGGACCGCCGCGACAAGCTTCGGCTCGTAACGTTGGCGCAGGTGCTGCTTTCGATCGAGGCGGCGATTCTATGGTGGCTGGTGTGGACGGGGAGAATCACCATCCCGCTTCTGATTGCGCTGGCGCTCATCAACGGGCTGATAAGTGCCATCGAGATTCCCGCACGCCAGTCGCTGATCGTGGACCTTGTCGGCAGGGACGACATCGTTGACGCGATCGCGCTCAACTCCGGTGGCTTCAATCTCGCCAGGATCGTCGGTCCTTCCCTCGCGGCGGCGGTCATCGCCGGTGCCGGGCTCGCGTGGTGCTTCGGGATCAACGCGTTGAGTTACATCGCGGTCATTGGATGCCTCGTGGCCGTCAAGCTTCCTCCGTTCGTTCCGTCGGAGACGCCGATCCGAGCGATTGACGGATTCAAGGAGGGGATCCGCTATATGCGGTCGCGGCGCGAGGTGACGGGCCTCATGGGGGTGATCGCCATCTACTCGATTTTCGGATTCATGTATCTGACGATGATGCCGGTGATCGCGCGCGATGTGCTGCGCACCGGCGCGAGCGGGTATGGATTCCTCGTGACGGTCGTGGGGATCGGAGCGTTGACTGGGGCGCTGGCGCTGGCCGCGTTGAGCGCCCGGGTAAAGCGAGGCAGGCTGTTCGTCACCTCGGCTTACACGTTCGCGACGCTGCTTCTCGCCTTTTCGATCAACCGCATTCCCGCTGTGGCCGCAGCGCTGCTGCTGGTGATCGGCCTGACGATGATGATCAACGGCGCGCTGGCGAACGGGATTCTCCAGTCGGTGGTGCCCGATGAACTCCGCGGCCGCGTGATGGCGGCGTATGTGTTCGTCTACGTTGGATTTGTCCCGATCGGGTCGCTGCTGGCTGGATGGATATCGCGAGTCGTCGGAGTGCAGTGGGCGATCGGCCTCGGCGCTGTCGTGATGCTGGCGTACGTGACGTGGGCGTTTTGGAGGTTTCCGGAGTTGCGAGCCGTGTGAAACCAATTGCGAACTGCGACCTAACTGCGAAGTTCGAGCTAACTGCGAAGTTCGAGCTAAACCGCGCGGAGTTCGCAGTTCGTAGTTAGTTCGCAGTTCGTAGTTAGCTGGCAGTTCGCCTTGATCTTATTCTCTTGTTGCTGCTGGTGCTCCTCTTACAAAAGCGATGTAATCGGTACCAGCCGGTGTATCTCCCCCCGCTCTCAACGTCATCGCGATCTGTCCACGGTGATACGATCCGTGCAGCGCGACATGCAGCAGGATATCCTCGAGGTTCGACGTGAACTCCACACCCGCGCTGTTGCGGTAGGTAATGTCGCGGTCGAGTCCATCGACCTTCACTTCCTCCACGAGCTCGCCGTAGTCGGTGCGGTTCTTCCGCGCGAGATCGTCACACTCGTCGAGCGTTAAGGATGCCCAAACCGGAAACAACGGCCGGTCGGCCCGAATTCGCGAGAGCCACACATGCTCGGCGGCCAGAACATGGGCGTAGAGAGCGAACGTCTGTGGCGCCGGCGTCCGCGCCTCGCGGAGAGCCTCGAGCACCCTCTCGTCCGCCCATGCCATGTGAGCGAAAAGGCGGGAAATATGGTCCGGCATAAGACCTCTAGGCGGTGAAATAGATTGAAATTCGCGTCTTTGATGTCACAAAATGACACCCAAATTGGTTATATTCCATTGTGCCAGAGCGCTCCGCCGGCGACCCCGCGCGGAGCGTTCCAATTATGTACCGCAGTGAGCAATGGAAGGTGATGTCATATGGCTACGAAGCAGAAGAAGACCCCCCAGGCGATTTACCGGCTCGAGAAGAAGCGCTCGGAGCGCGAGCGCCGGTCGGCGCACGCCGGCCTGATGAAGGAAGCGAAGGCCGCATTTGAGCAGATGCTCGAGGACGGGCGTCAGGCGCGGAAGGGTGGTCGCCCGAAGGGGAGCAAGACGCGAAAGGATTGAGCTACGAAGTACAAAGGCGCCTCGAAAGAGGCGCCTTTGTGTTATTGAGCCTTACCTGGCTCCAGTCTCCGTGATGGTGGGTCCCGTTGCTCGATTAGCCGCGCCGTAGAATCTGGTGTCGTCGAAATGGCGGTCGGCGTAAAAGTCGATTCCTTCTCCCGGTTTCATCTGGCCGGCCCCACGGAACGTCGGCAGCACGCTCGCCTCGTACTCGCGGGTGATCTGCACGTGATTGAATTCGGGAAGGTCCGCCAGCTGGGTGACGGTTAGCCCCTCGATCACCACTTTTTCGTCGCTGGTGTCGAGCCGCGCATCCCCCACAGGAATGAGGACGTCACGCTCCTGGTTCAGGCGGAGCGCCTTCTTGTCCAGCGATATGTCGATGTAACGGGTTCGAAGCGCGCCGGTATCGACGATTAGCTCGTGCACTTTGCCGATCTTGCTTCCGTCGGCTGTGAGCACGTCCCATCCGCGCGGATCACGGATGTCCTTCGCGACCTCGAAGTTATCGAGGTCTCCCAGCGGCGCCATCCGTCCCGACGGATTGGTGCCCATTCCTGCCCCGGTCGCGTTGACGTCCCGGGCCTTGCCTTTGTTTTCGGCCATGTCGCTGGCCCTCCATCTGTGCGACGATCGCGCGGATGGAAATGCCCTCCACGCTGCCCGCCGCGGTTGCCACAGTGATAAGAACTGGAGCAATTCACATTCCGATTTTTTAGAGCGAAACGTCGTGAGTGCGGGCCAGTGTGCACTCCCAGCCTGCGGCTGAATTGTGAGTGAGTTGTGACGCATCTGTGATACGCCGTTTCGAAGAGCCCCTACGCAATGCCCTTCCTGATCGCTCTTGTCACCGCATCGGTGAATGTGTCTATCTCATCCAGTGTCGTGTACACGTTCGGCGTGATCCGAATGCCGTTGAACTCCGGATGCAAAATTGGTGTGTTCACGATTCGGTAATTCGCCATCAGCCACGCGCCGAGCTTTCCGAAGTCCAGGCCGTCAACGTTGAACAGCGCGAGCGCACCGGATTGCTTCGGATCGAACGGCGTCAACACATGGACGCGCGGGCTCTCCGCCGTCAATCGCTTCGCCCAGCGATCTCTCAGATAACGTAGCCGGGCGATCTTTCTTTCGGCCCCGATGCCGCGATGAAATGCGAGCGCCGCGGAGATCGCGTTGTGATTTGCCGCGGGATGCGTTCCGATCTCCTCGTATTTCCTGATGTCATTGTCCTGGCTGACATTCGCCGCCATTAGCGGCCAGAGCTTCTTCTGCTTTTCCTTTCTCACGTAGAGGAATCCGGTTCCGATCGGAGCCAGCAGCCATTTGTGCAGACTCGTCCCGAAATAGTCCACGCCCAGCTCATCGCGCGTGAACGGAAAATGGGCGAATGAGTGCGCGCCATCGATCAGAACCTCGATCCCCCTCGGCCGTGCAAACTCGACGATCTCCCGCACTGGCATGATCTGCCCGGTGAGATTGGTGATGTGGGGGAATTCGATCACCCGCGTCTGTGGCGTCACCGCTTGCCTGATCCGCTCTGCGATGTAACGCATCGACGGTGGTGGCACCTTGAACGACACCTGCTTGAGGACGATTCCTTCTCGGCGCTCGCGCTGCTGCCAGGTGGTGAGCATTCGTCCGTAGTTCTGGTTCGTCACCACTACTTCCTCGCCGCGCTTGAGATCGAGGCCGAGAATCATGATTTCGCACGCTTCGGAAGCGTTGCGCGTGATCGCCATCTCCTCGGGATCGCATCCGAAGTCGCGTGCAAGGTCTCGCCGCACGCTCTCGACCCGCGGTTCGAGAACCCTCCACATGTGCTCGGCCGGAGATTCGTTCGTGAACCTGAGGTCGCGGATCATCGCCTCGAGCACGTGGCTCGGCGTGGGACACACGCCGCCGTTGTTGAGATTGATGATCGTGCGATCGGTGTCGAAGGAGCGCTGGATCTCCGTCCAGTACGATTCGTCCTCGGCGATTTCCTGCGGCGACCGACCTGCCGCAATCGCCTCGGCGCCGAAGAGGGAGCGGATCGCCGTCTCACGGAAGACGGCGGTCGCCATTCCTGCGCGCGCGAGGCCGCTGACGAAATCACGACGTGAGGTCATAGGTCGGTCCTAGTGGATGGTGGCGCTTTCGCCTTTGCCGTACGAGCAGCACGCGCTCCGCGCCACGCAAGAAAAGCGATTATGCAAGTCGAGGCGAGAGTGACGAACAGCACCACGAAAGGATGCGTGCCGAGCGAGCTCGGAATGCTGTTGGCGGCGTACCAGGTGAAGTACAACACCGGCGCGAGACAAACGACAATCGCGGTGGTCAGCCAGAAGCTGTGCTTGAGGTGGATCCAGATCGATGCGAGCGCTGGAAAGACAAATGGGTAGCCCCACCAGTACGGAAGCAAAAGCGACCGCGGGCCGCCCGCTGCCTGGTCGGCAATGAACGCGAGCAGATGCGCCGCGAACATGCCAACGATGCCAACCGCGAAGAGCATTGCGTAGTCGCTCGCGACCCGCTCCGGATTAAGCACTACCCAGTTACCCGGCTGCCGCTGCCCGCTGCCCGTCGTGAGCTCGCAGTCCGCAGTTAGTTCGCAGTTCGCAGTCGCCGTTCATCCTGTTGTGCTCGCTCCACATCCGGCAAGGAATGTTTCCCGGAAGTATGAAACCGGTACGGTGCCCATCCCCATGAACCGCTCGTGGAAACGCTTTTTCGAGAAGGTCGAGCCCTCACGCGTCTTGCACTCTTCTCTGAGTCCGATGATGGCATTCTTTCCCAGGTTGTACGTAATCGCCTGAGTGGGCCACTTGGAGTACCGGTATATCGCCCGGGTCGCACCCTCCGTAACGGCGCGGGCCGTCGCGTCGGCGGCAGCGTTGATCCGCGCATTCGGCACGAATGACACGTGCTCGGTGAAGTAGTCGACCGCCTGATCGAACGTCATGCGGCCCGTATGGATTCCGACGTCGACGACGATGCGTACCGCACGGAGCAGCTGACCTTGAAGCTCGTACAGGTATTCGCCGCGCGAGTAGAAACCGTACGTATGGTTCGGCGCAGGCTCCGACATCAGCTCTTCCGCGTACAACGCCCACCCCTCAGCGGCCATGGAGTCCGTCCACATCGACGACGAATCCTCCACGGCCCCCGGCGTGAGCCAGCGAATGTTCGAGATGGTGTCGGCGTGACTGGTCATGTACTTGTAGTGCCAGTCGTGACCGGGAAAGCCTTCGTGAACCGCCGTATCGGCTACCGACGAGAAGTTGTTTTCCTTGAGCGCCGCCGGATCGTTACCCGTGGGAGTGAGATAGAAACGGCCGACTCCCGTCTTCTTGAACGCCGGTGCAGGGTAATACGCCGCGTCGATCGTGCTGCGAAGCACTGGAGGCGTGGGAAATACATCCAGTCGGTACGACTGAGGGACGTCGAACAGAGCCTGCTCACGGCCGTAGGCGACTGCGCGCTCGCCCGCCTCACGGTACCATCTGAGCAGCTGGTCGTCATCGCGCGGGGAATCCTTCGACAGGAACTCCATCACGCGACGAACACCGGCGTACTTCTCGGCGTCGGTGTTGAATTGCAGGCCGAGCTTCGCTTCGGTGGCGAAGTCCCGCGCGACCTCGACGATTTTTCCGGTATACAACAGCACCTGTTGTGCGCCGTAGTCCGATAGCTCAGCCGCAGTCCGCGGATCGCCGAGCAACGTATGCACGCGCCACTCGTACTCGCGCTCGCCGGCGGCGAATCGGTCAACCGCTTCGTTAACGTCAAAAGTGGCGGCGAGGAATTCGGCGAACTGATCCCATGCGTTCGCCGCCGCCATGCCGGCGCCGGTCACCTGGGCTAGCGTCGGCCCGGCGAACGGCTGCTTGCTGACGAAACCCGTTGTCGTCGCCGGAAGTGTCTTGCGGAAGTACTCGGCGTTGGCTCGGCTGCCGCTGATTCCATCGCGTTGAACCATTCGCTTGTCGGGAATATTGCCGGCGCGCTTGCCTGCAAGAAGATTCGCCTTCGCGATTTCCAGATATCCAGGTATTCCCTGCGTGCGCGTCACCACGAGCAGCCATTCCGGCTCTGTTCCGAGAGATCCTCCCGGAATCTCGGTCATCTGCTGTATCTGCCAGTCAACGCCGCGAAAGGGCTCAGCGACGTACGTGTCCACAGCGCGCTGGTGGTAGTGCAGCTCTCCGATCTGATGGATGAGAAAGACGAGCTGCGCCGTCATCAGCCGGTAATCCACCTGCTCGACCGGCGTGAGAGTCGTAGGCGTGATGAGCTCGAGCGAAGCACGAAGACTGCGGCAGAACGCGAGCTCCGCGTCGAGCGATGCCTGACGGAAATCCCTGAGCCGCCCATTGCTGTCGGCGAGCGTTGGACTGTATCCGTCGCCGCCGAGGTATGTGGACGTCACTGGATTCTGCTGGAGATGATAGACGAAGTACCGCTCGCGAAGCTCGGCGAACGTTCCGGCTATAGGGACAGGAGCCGTGACAACGGGTGCGGCGGGGGCGCATGCCTCGATATTGCGGAGAATTCCGAATCCAGCCGCCGTCACCGTCGCTCGCTGAATGAATCGCCGACGGTCCATCACGCGAGATACCTCTTCCGAAGGATCTCCTGATGGTGGTTCTCGTGGCCGGCGATGATGAAAGCCAGCGCCCGAACCGTCGTATTGAATCCGTTCGCGGGTCCGCTTCTCATAAGCGCATCATCGTCGAGATTCTTGAAAAAATGAATTGTTGCGCGACGGAGGCTCGTCAGCTCCGACAGGAGATCGGGAAGCGGCACTTGACTGAAGGGCGAGTGACGCATGTACTCATTCTCGTCGAAACCGGGAAGCGGCGTCTTGTCACCGCGCGCGAAGCGCATGGCGCGGTACGAGAATACACGCTCTGCGTCGCTCAGATGGCCGATGATCTCGCGGATGCTCCACTTCTCCGGAGCGTACCGATGATCTGCCTGCTTGTCGGATAGCCCGCTCACCAGCGCCAGCGTTTCCTCGAGCTGAGACTCTAGGGTCGCGATCATGTCCCGCTCAGGAAGGCGCGAGACGTATTCCGCGACCCCCGGCGAATATTCCGAGGGATCGGGCTTGGTGCTCAACAGATGCCCTGCCATGCGTTCTCCTTTGCTTGCTTCGGGCGAGCTCTTCACGGAGGTCATAAGGCGGTTCGCCGATGGTGGGTCGTTACCGCTTTTTTCAGTAGCCCGATCTGGCCTCCATGATACGCGGCGTGCTGCGCGAGACCATGAAGCATTCCGGCGATGCTGCGGTCACCTCCGGGCACCTTCGCCGACAGCTCTGCCTCGCTGAGATGAGAGACAAGCTCTCGCACGCGCTCGTGACTGCGAGCGAGCGCCGTGCGCGCAGCGGTCCACTCCTCCTCCCCAGCCGGGTGAGCCACCGGCCAGTCCTCGTCCTCGAAGGGCTCGACCTGCCCGCCGCTCATTCGTCGGTGGACGATGTTCGCCCACGATGTCATATGGAGCACAAGCTCCCAGATGTTGTGCCCCCGTGGAATCGGTCGCTGAATTGCCTCTTCAGCCGTGACATGCGCGAGCAGCTCCGCCAGCGCTGGACCGTGCCACGCGCCGCCCGCAACCGCGCGTTCGATCTCGTCCGCAATGAGCTCGCTTTGCGTCACCAGATTTTCGCTCGCAGATCGTCCGCGCGCACCATCGCGTCACCCGGCTTACAACCGAATGCGTGTGCGAACTCCGGCATGTTCGACAGCGGGCCGTTGACCCGGAACTTTCCCGGAGAATGCGGATCCGTGCGTATCTGAAGGAGCGCCTGCTCGGGACGCTGGTTCGCGCGACGCGCCTGTGCGTAGGCGAGAAAGAAACGTTGCTCGGGCGTGAACCCGTCGATCTTCCGCTGCGGCTTTCCGGCGATCGCCTTCTCCATTCCCTCGTACGCGACAGACACTCCAACGACGTCCGCTAGGTTTTCGCCGAGTGTCAGCGCGCCATTGACGTGCACTGTGTCGAGCACTGTGTAGGCATTGTATTGATTCTCGACGAGCTTTGCGCGCTCGGCATACCGGCGCGCGTCCTCCGCAGTCCACCAATCACGGAGGTTTCCCTGATTATCGTACTGCCGTCCCTGATCGTCGAAGCCATGCGACATCTCGTGTCCGATCGTCCCGCCGATTCCACCGTAATTCGCCGCCTCATCGTAGCTGGGATGGAAAAACGGAGTCTGCAGCCGGCCCGCCGGAAAGACAATCTCGTTCAGACTCGGGCTGTAGTACGCGTTCACTGTCGGGGGCGTCATGAACCATTCGCCGCGATCGACGGGCTTGCCGATCTTCTCGAGGTTGCGCCGAATCACGAACTCGCGGGCGCGAAGTGAATTCGCGGCGTATGGCCCGGGCTCTACGCGAAGCGCGCTGTAATCGCGCCAGGTGTCGGGATAACCGATCTTGCGATTGAATGATGCCAGCTTGACGAGCGCCTGCTTTCTGGTGTCGTCGCTCATCCAGCCGGCGTGCATGATCCGCTCGCGCATCACCGACCGAAGGCTCTCGACCATCTGATGAACCTTTGCCTTCGCCGCCGGCGTGAAAGCGACTTTCACATACTCGCGGCCGAGGGCTTCTCCGAGGACAGCGTCAGTAGCGTTGAGGCAGCGGCGCCAGCGGGGCTGCCTTTCCCGTGCTCCAGTTAGCTTGGCGCGGAAGGCGAAGTCTTCGGCGACGAACGGCGCCGACAGAGCTCCGCCCATCGCGTCGAGTACGCGAGCCCGCAGATACGACTTCCAGTCAGCGAGCGAATACTGGCCGAGTGTTGCACCAACGGCGCGGAAGAACTCGGGTTGGTTGACGTTGATCTGTGAAACTCCTCGAAGGCCTACGCCGGTGAGGAACTCGTTCCACGCGAAGCCGGGCGTGAGCGTGTCGACCGCTGCGACGCTCATCATGTGATAGGTCGCAATGGGGTCGCGAAGCTGCACCGGAGTCATCGATGCGTTGGCGAGCGCAGTCTCGATCGCCATCACCCGCTCTGCGGCGGCAGTTGCATCAGCCAGTGACGCGCCGGCGAGCTCGAGCACCTTGGCTGCATGCCCGATGTATGCCTCGCGGAGTCTGACGGAGTTTGGATCCGTTTTCGTGTAGTAGTCGCGATTCGGAAGCCCAAGCCCGCCCTGGACTGCTGTTGCGATCACGGCTGCGCTATTCCGGTCGTCCTGCGAAGACGAGAATCGGAACACCGCGGGAAGGCCGATCGCGTGGAGGTGGGCAATTTCCGAATTGAGGTCGGCCCGGGTTGCGATCGCATCGATCCGTATGAGCTCCGGCCGCAGCGGCTCGATCCCGGCACGATCCGCCGCGGCAGAGTCCATGCAGCTCGCGTAAAACGTTCCGACCTTCCTTGTGTTGGGATCGCGTGTCGTCGCGGCGTCGCGCGCCGCATTCTCGAGAACGCTTCGTAGCAGCTCGTTGTTCCGCTCGGTGAGCTCGTTGAAGCTTCCCCATGCCGAGAACGCCGCCGGAACCGGATTGGCCTTGAGCCAGCCACCGTTCGCGAAGTGATAGAAGTCGGTGCAGGCGGAAATGCTGCGGTCCATGTCAGCCGGATTGAGAGCCGGGATCAGCTTGGACGGACGCGACTGACCACTGGCGATGGTGGGCGTCGCCAACGCCAGAATGAGCATCGAAAAGGCGAGCGATCTGGAACGGGTCATATGGTCTGACGGTGTAGAATCCGCGCTCCCGTCAATGATACCGGCAGGAGATACGAAGCGTTACTGCCATCGGCGGCGATGCATAAAAAAACCCGCTCCACGGAGCGGGTCTTCTCGATACGCGAAACTCGAAGGACTCAGCTCGCTCGCAACGCCTTCTGAGCGGACACATCACTGTCCATCAGATACGGCAGCTGCCACGAGTTCCCGAGCTGCTTCTGGAAGCAGCGCTTCGGAACGATCTCCACGCCGTCGGCCTCGAGGGTCTCGTACCGCGCCAGCTTCTCTGGATAGCAGGAAATCGAAGTGGGCTCGTAACCCATTCCGAGGAAGAACCGGTCAGTGAGGCTCAGGGCGAATAGCTCGTTGATGTCGCGAGAACGCGCGATCCGCTCGATGCCGAGCACCACCTGTGTACCCAGACCGTTGCCGTGCTCCGATTTCACCACTGCGACCGATGATACCTCGGCGAGTGAGGGCGAATATTCCTCGAGGGCGGCGCAAGCGATGACGCGACTACAAATCGCGGCAACTATGTAGTTGTCGATGTTGAGCGCGATCTGATCGGGTGTGCGGGGAAGCATCAACCCTTCTGCGGCGTACTCGGATACCAGCGCAGTGATCTGATCTACGTCGGCGCGAGTAGCGGCACGGACCACGGGCTGTCCCGGTGTGGCGCGGGTCCTCTTGAAGGGCAGGGCGGCTATAGACTGATTATGCACGATAAATGAATAAATTATCACGCCCGGGCGCGCAAGAGGCGGTTTGAAAATGGCTCCTGGGGTCGGCAGCCGGCCGCCCCTACCCGTCGGCTTGCTCATCAGCGACTACGCGAATCACCGCTTCGCGTAGACCGCTGTGCGACCGTTCCTGTCGAAGCTGAGCACGTCATAATGCTGCCTGAAGGCGCCCTCCATGCCTGGAGACCCGACTGGCATCCCCGGAACCGCGATTCCCGCCACCTTGGGTCGCTCTGCCAGCAGCTTCTTGATGACGTCGGCAGGAACATGACCCTCCACGACGTAACTACCGACGATGGCGGTGTGGCAGGCCTGCAGCTGTGGCTTCACCCCATACTTCTGCTTCACCGCCGAAAGATCGGGCATGTTCACCGATTCGACGACGAACCCGTTCTTCTCCAGGTGCTCGATCCAGCTCTTGCAGCACCCGCACGTCGGAGACTTGTAGACCTTTATCGCCACCGGCTTGGCGAGAGTGGTCGCCGATGAGGTCCTCGGCTTGGCATCCGCGCCGTGTATCGTCAGCACTCCGAGCGCCACGACCGTGGCCGTCAGCCCTGCAACTGCAATCATTCTTCGCATCATCAACCCTCTGATCGTTCTACTGGAGCTCCGGCCTCCTGCCAGGCGCGCCAACCGCCCGCAACCGACTTCACGTTCGTGTATCCCATCCGCTGAAGAGAATCCGCCGCAAGTACCGCGCGAAAGCCTCCACCACAATACAGTATGAGCTCGGCGTGTGGATCGGGCGCCAGCTTCTCGATGTCGCGCTCGATCACTCCTCTGCCGATGTGCTCGGCGCCCTCGGCGCGCGCCTCATCCCACTCGTTGTCCTCGCGCACGTCAATGATGCGGGCGCCGCGCTTCGCGGCTTCACATGCTTCGGCGACGCTCAGCTCGCGTACTCTCGGCCGAGCTTCCTCGACGATTCTGAGGAACCCGGGCGAATGCTTCTTCATCGTGCCGCGGGTTGCGGGCCGTCCAGCTCGGTGATCGTTCTGTTGGACGGGCTGCGCTCGCGCTTGAGACGCGCCGATACTTCCTCCGCCCGCTCCTTCACCCGGAGAATATTTCGCGACGCGAGCTTGGTTAGATCCTCATCGGACCAGCCGCGTCTCGCCAGCTCCGCGAACAGTGCGGGATAGGTGGACACATCCTCGAGTCCCTTGATCACGTTGGATATACCATCGAAGTCCCCTCCGATTCCCACGTGATCTACTCCCACGACTTTCCGCACGTACTCGACGTGATCGGCGGCCTGCGCGAGCGTTGCCTGCGGTCGGGGATGCGACGCATGCCATGCATCGACGCCGCGACTGATCGCTGCTGAGTCGCCCGCGCTCGACTTGCGAAGATCCGTGGTGACCCGATTCTCCGCGCGTTCGTATTCCGCCACTTCCTTCGACACGAATCCGGGAACGAAAGTCACCATCACCACACCGTCATTGGCAGGCACCCGCTTGAGAATGGAATCCGGGACATTGCGTGGGACGTCCACGAGCGCGCGCGCGTTCGAATGCGAGAAGATCACTGGCGCCTCGGATACATCGAGTGCGTCGCTCATCGTTCCTGGGGAGACATGCGAGAGATCCACGAGCATTCCTATCCGGTTCATCTCCCTGACGACTTCCTTTCCGAACTCAGTGAGCCCTCCGTGCTTCGCCGAATCCAGCGCTGCATCGGCCCACGCGGTGGTGACATTGTGCGTCAGCGTCATGTATCGGGCGCCAAGGTCGTAGTACGCGCGCAGCACACCGAGTGAGTTCTCGATCGCGTGTCCTCCCTCGACGCCCAGCAGCGACCCGACCTTGTGGTCAGCGAATGCTCGGCGCATGTCCGCGGCAGTGAGCGCCCACTCGAGCCGCTCGGGATACCTCGCGATGAACTGCCGCGCGATGTCGATCTGCTCCATCTCCACGCGCGCGAATCCCGAGTCGGCGATGTCCCCCGGGATGTATACCGACCAGAACTGTCCGCCGACCATTCCCGAGCGCAGTCGGTCCAGATCAGTGTGGCCCGCAGTGCGCGTCCGCAGATCGTATGCATTCACGTCGTGCGGCGCCGTCTTGCTCTCACGGATGACCCACGCGAGATCGTTGTGCCCGTCGATCACCGGGTTCGACGAGAGTACGCGCTGCGCGCGCTCGAGATACGGCTCAGTCGTAAGTGACGTCCTCGGAGTTGCGCAGCCCGAGAGAGCGGCGAGCGCGATGAACGATGCTTCCCATTTCATCGGGCGAAAACATAACGTGCTGGACTGACCTCCTCCATCGGGATAAAATCCGCGAATGGCTGAGCGCGCTGCGGGAGAGCTCGATTTCGGAGATCAGAAGACACTCGATGCTGTACTCTCGGAAACTGCTCGACGGCTGAGCGAGTCGGGAATACTGCGCGTCACGCGTCAGGTGCGCGCAAAGCTCGCGCGCGGCGAGACGGTGGTGAATCTCACCGTCGGCGATTTCGATCCCCGCTATTTCCCGATTCCTCGCAAGCTTGCGCGAGAGATTCAGGATGCGATCGCTCGCGGCGAGACTAACTATCCGACCCCCGAAGGCATGCTCGGCCTGCGGCAGGCGATCTCCGACCACGTCTTCCGCACCGCGGGTGTGCGCTATCCAGTCGACGCGATCGTCGTTTGCAGTGGGGGACGGCCGGTTATCTATGGTGCTTATCGCGCGATAGTGAATCCGGGCGACAAGGTTCTCTATTCGGTACCGTCGTGGCAGAACGACGCGTACTCCTTGCTGGCGGGCGGAGAGTCGATCGAGATCGAGGCGTCGCTCGATACGGGATTCCAACCGACGATCCAGCAGTTTGCGCCGCATCTGAGCGAGGCGGCAATGCTGTGTATCTGCTCGCCGGGAAATCCTACGGGAACGGTGATGGGCGAGCAGCAGCTCGGCGACATTCTTCGAGCTGTAGTCGAGGAAAACCGCTCGCGTGAAGCGAAAGGGAAGCGGCCCCTGTTCGTTCTCCACGATCAGATGTACGGCGCGCTCGTATCGGCGGGACAGCGACACTTTTATCCGGCGTCGATCGTTCCGGAGATCGCGCGATGGCTCATCTCCGCCGACGGCATATCGAAGGCATTCGCCGGCACTGGCCTTCGAGTGGGGTGGATGCTGGCACCGCCCGCGATTGGTTCGAGGATCCGCGACCTGCTGTCGCACGCGGGTGCATGGGCGCCGAGAGCCGAGCAGAGCGCGGTAGCCAACTTCCTGAACGATCCGCAGGCGATCGCCGAGTTCCGCCGGGAGATGGACGAGCGCTTGGCAGACCGCCTCGGGGCGATGTACGAGGGCTTCGAGTCGATGCGGAAGGATGGATATCCGGTGGATTCGATTAATCCGCAGGGGGCGATCTATTTCTCGGCCCAATTCGCGCTCCACGGCGCGAGCCTGGATGGCAAAACGATCGAGACGGACGAGGACATCCGCGAGCTCCTCCTGGAGCGCGCCGGCGCGGCCGTGGTCCCCTTCCGCGCGTTCGGCGTGAAAGCGAACACGGGATGGTTCCGACTCTCGGCGGGGGCGGTGTCGATGGATGAGATTCGAGAGTTATTCCCGAGGGTGAGGACGCTTTTGGATCAGGTGCACTGTTAAAAAGGGCCTGCCGACTGCGGACTAACTGCGGACTGTGGACCTGAAACTATTTCCGGTCGTTTTTCGTGGGGACGGTATGTTCCCCGACCCCCGGCAGATAATCGCCTTCGCGCTCCTGGTAATCGCCGCCGGATACGTTGCCCGGGGCCTCCTAGTGACCTGGTATCGCTTAAGGCGCGGCGGCGATCAAAGTGGTGACCGTCTGGCCCAGCTGGAGGAGAGGGTCCGGAAGATCGAAGCCGCAACGAGCAGCCTTCTGGTTGACGTCACCAACATCCGCGACAAACAGCGATTCATGTCCGCGCTGCGCGATCCGCGTCCCGCCACGCCGCCTGTCGCGTCTCAGGCAGCGAGCAATGCCGGCCCGTCGCCGATGGTAACGCAAAGCATTCCGATCATCCCTCGCATTCGCTGACGCAGCCGATCAGGAAGGCTTGACCGGAACGGGCCGTTCCGCTCCGGTGGTGTCTGGAGCCTGCGGGTTATCCGCGACGTGGTCGGGCGGAGCATCGCTGGCATCTGAATCTCCGGGCTTCGTATGTCGCCGCACGAGCGTGAGAATGGTGTATACGGCTACCGGCTCAGCGTTCTGGTTTGTCACCTCGACATCCCAGGCAACGACACCCTGCGGAATCATGCCGGGCCGTGTCTCTTTCTCGGTTTTCTGCTTGCAGGTGAGCCGCGCCTGAATAGTGTCGCCGACGTACACTGGCTTTGTGAAGCGAAGGTTGTCGAGCCCGTAATTCGCTAGCACCGGTCCCGGTGCAGGATCCACAAACAGTCCGGCGGCAGCTGAGAGAACGAAGTATCCGTGCGCGACGCGCTTCTCGAAGATCGACTCTTTTGCAGCGATGTCGTCCATGTGTGCGTAGAAATGGTCGCCGCTGATGCCCGCGAAGTTGACGATGTCCGCCTCGGTGATCGTCCGTCGATGCGTGATGAGCGTCTCACCGATCTCGAGCTCGTCGAAGTATTTCCTGAACGGATGCACTCTGTCCGACGGCTGTGCGGCACCCTTGATCCAGTCGCGCGAGATTCGCGTGAGCGTAGTAGGCGATCCCTGTAACGCCGTTCGTTGCATGTAGTGAAGTGTGCTGCGCGCGCCGCCGAGCTCCTCTCCGCCACCCGCGCGCCCAGGTCCGCCGTGCACGAGTCCGGGCAAAGGCGATCCATGGCCGGTGGATGCCTTCGCGCTGTCCTTGTTGATGAGGAGCAATCGGCCATGATGTGATGAGACTCCGAGCACGACGTCACGCGCGACCTCGTCGTCGGACGTGAACAATGAGCCGACGAGACTCCCGCGTCCCATCTTCGCCAGAGCGATGGCTTCATCAATGGACTTGTAGGGCATGACGGTGCTCACCGGACCGAACGCCTCGACGTCATGCGGCTGTGTGCTGGTGAGCGGAGAGTCGTTGTACAACAGCGTCGGAGGAAAGAACGCTCCCTTGTCCCTGTCTCCCGCGGCGACGTCGAACTTCGACGGATCGCCATAAACGAGCTCGGCGACTCGGCGAATCTCCTCCACCCTGCCGCGCACTTCTGTGACCTGCGACTTCCCGACGAGCGGACCCATTCGAATCCCCTCGACCTGCGGATCGCCGACCTTCACTCCATCGAGCCGCTTTCCGATTGCTTTGATCACGTCGTCGACCATCGGCGCCGGCACGAGCGTGCGACGAATCGCCGTGCATTTCTGTCCCGCCTTGGATGTCATCTCGCGAACAACTTCCTTCACGAAGAGATCGAACTCTTGGGTGCCGGGCTTCGATTCCGGCCCGAGCATGGAGAAGTTGAGCGAGTCCGCTTCCATGTTGAAGCGAACCGCGTTGTCGATGATCGCGCGCCCCGATTTGAGCTTTCGGCCGGTGGTCGCAGAGCCAGTGAAGGTCACGACGTCCTGACCACCAACGTGATCGAGCAGATCGCCGGTACTGCCGACAATGAGCTGCAGCGCGCCCTCGGGGAGAATTCCCGAATCGATCATCGTGCGCACCATTCCCTCGGTGACGTACGACGTGATTGTCGCCGGCTTGACGATCGCCGGCATGCCGGCGAGGAATGTCGGCGCCAGCTTCTCGAGCATTCCCCAACACGGGAAGTTGAACGCATTGATGTGGACGGCGACGCCCTCGAGCGGAACGCAAAGGTGGCGTCCAACGAATGTGTTGTCCTTGGACAGAGGCTCGACTCCACCATCTATGTAGAATCGCTCGTCTGGAAACTCGCGACGTCCGCGACTGGCGTAGGCGAAAAACGTCCCGATGCCGCCCTCGATATCCACCCACGAGTCGGGTTTGGTTGCGCCTGTCGCCTCGGAGAGTTTGTAGAACCGGTCCTTCCTCTCGAGAAGGTGCTTGGCCATTTCCTTGAGCATTCGCGCGCGCTCATGGAAAGTCATCGCGCGCAGCTTAGGACCACCGACGGTGCGGCCGTACTCGAGCATTCCGTTGAAGTCGAGACCTTCGCTCGTCGCCTCGGCGATCTTCTCGCCGGTCACGGCGTGAATGAGATCGGTGGCCTTTCCGCTCCCCTCCACCCAATCGCCCCGCGCGTAGCTCCGAAGTTTCATTCGCCTATTCCTGTTTGGACGTCTCTCGCTACGTCCGGTAAGTCGCTGACTGGTTCGGCCAAGCCGATCAGAGCATTGCGGCAGATTCGCGCGCCGTGAATCACGGCTCCATGTCCGATGTGTGCGCTCTCCTCCGACTCGTGCACGACAGGCACCATCCCTTGAAACTCGTACACTCCCGATTCTCTCGACCGATCTCGTTTTGTCATGGCGCCTCGAAGACAGCTATCACAGATCGACCGACCGATCGACCGATCAGCGGATCAATCCTCCGGGAGATCGGCACGAAGAAGCGGTCCCAGAATTTCACGCTGGCGAGCCGCGGAGACGCTCTGCGCAGGAGGAGTCGGTTCGCGAGGGAAAGCGTTGCGCCCAACGCATCAGCGTAAAAGAGAGCGTGCTCGCGCATCTTCTCCGGGAACACGCGCCGAAGCGATTCTCGCGTATATCGGCGATGGTGGCCGATCGCTCGATCGAACGCGCTGTACAGGCCCTGGAATGCCGGCGCAAGAATGACAAGCCTTCCGTTCGATTCGAGCTGTGCCGCCGCGCGCCTGACCTCTTCGGCATCGTTCTCTATATGCTCCAAAACGTCGATATAGAGAATGGTATCGAAGGGCCCCGCGTCCGAAATGTCCTCGATGGTGCCGACGATCACCCGGGGATTCGGTGAGAGCTGGCGCACCGACTCCCGTAGCTGCCTGGCAAGTTCGGGATCGGGCTCCAGGCACGTCCATGATGATACGGCTTCGTTAAGCAGCACCATCGTGGTGGCGCCTATTCCAGCTCCGACTTCGAGGACCCGCCCGCTGATGAAGGGTCTGAGAAGCTCTCCGAAGTACGCTTTCCAGTTCCTCGCTTCCGCAAAAAGCTCGAGCTCGGTGCCCTCATACTCATACTGATTGTTCACCTGGCCAGATTCGTTCGTGTGATGCGACAAAGACCTCGAACTCCCTTGCCGGAATGAATAACGCATCAGCACGGCCGACGTGGATCATGAAGGTGAAGACCATCAGAAGCAGAATCCCCTGCACCAGAAGAATGGCGCCAATACCGAACGCGGCCAGGGTCCAGTCCGGCATGGTCGCACCCGCAAGATGCAGCGCGAGCGCTACTATGCCGGTGATGACGAAGAGGACGATTACGCCGCACGTCGCAAGCATCAGTCGAACTCCAATGCGGTCGGAAAAGACGGACATCGCCCCGAGACCATGGCTCACCAGCGCTATGAAGTTCATTCCCGACTTCCCAGCTATTCGGGAGCCTCGGCGCGTTGGCACCAGCGCCGTTTTCATGCGTGCCTGCATTACCGCGGCAGCGTAATGATTCCATAGACTGGAGAATAGCGGAAGCGTCGTCACCGCAGACCACGGAAGGACGCTGAAATTGCCAACCTCCACCTTCATCCCGGTCAACAATCGGTGCACCCCTCTGTACAGAGCGTAGAAAATCTTGAAGACCAACCCCTCGGCACGGCGGGTTCGCTTTGCAAAAACCACCGTCTCCCCATCTTGTCGCTGAAACTCTTCGAGAAGCCTCGGGACGTCGGAGGGGAGATCTTCTCCATCAGCATCCATCACAACCACCGGCCTCTCATCTCCTTTCGAAGCCAGGTAACTCAACCCGATAGCGATCGCGCGCTGATGACCGACGTTTCTCTTGAGCCGGAGGCAGCTCAACGAGCGAATGGCACTATACTCGAGCGCAAATGCATCCTGCGAGATGGGTATCGCGGATCCGTCATCGACGATCATTACGCTAGCGGTATATCCGCTGGCAGAGAGCTCGCCGTCAAGGCGCGGGAGAAAAGCTTCGAGCGCGGCCCAGTCGTTGAACGTGGGCAGTAGAATCAGCGGTTCCCGGAACGCCGACCGATTCACTCGGTCACCGCGCGAATCGTCTGCCGTACACAGAATAAAAGCGGAACTCTCGCACGGGCTTGAAGTCGCTGAAGGTGGCTCCCACGAGCGGACGCGGCTTCTCACCGCGTCTGGTTATCAGAAATTCTATCTGCCCACGAGCGACTTCAGTCCTGAAGCGCGAGTAATCCACGAGGCGGCGGTCGTGGGCGATCTGCGCGAGCTCCTGCTGCGGAACGATCATGCTGCGCGGCAACATGTTACTCAATCCGGCAGAGAAGCCGATCACGGTGGCGCCGGGCCTGAGGGACCTGCGGACGAACTCCACCGCCGGCGCCTGACTCGTCAATCTCGTCTCCGGAGAAGCTCGGTGATACAGATAGTAGGCGTACAGCTCATGCGAAGTGCGAACGAAAAAGAAACCCAGAAGATAGATCGCCAGCGCTGAAACAATCCGACTGTCTGCCGGCCCGGGCGTCACATCGCGCGCATGCGGCGCAAAAAGGGCTCGCACGACTGCGAACGTGCCCAGAACTATGAAATCGTTGAAGTAATTCAGCGACGAGCCACGCTTGAGAGCGGTAAGCGCGCCGATGGTAAGCGTCCCAGCCGCAGCGAGGGCGACCAGCCTATCGATGGGCGGCGTGCGGGGCAGGAGTGAGAAAATGGCCACCAGCGAGCATGCCAGAAGCGGAGCGAACCAGTAAAAAAAGGGCCCATAGGCATTCAGCAGGCCTGCTCTCCATGAGATCCCATTGTTGACACCCTCGACGATGTTGGTCCAGAGAGCTGTGCCAAGCAGCCGGCTATCAAACCACATCATCAGAGCTGAAAGAGTGGCGGCAGCGGCCACGATGCCTATTGCTCGCCACGCCCTGTTCGTCGCCAAAAACGTCAAGAGGACAACCAGCGCGTAAATACCCGTCTGTTTTGACAGCACAGCACAAACAGCGCACACGCCGGCAGCGATGAGCGCTGCACGCCAGCGACTATCCGTCGTATGAGTCGATACGAAATAAAAACTGGCGACCGCGAATAACGCGGCCAGGCCGTCGGGCCTCGCCGTGAAATACCATGGCGATGTCGCAGCGAGAATGAACGCTGTTCCAATGAAGCTTGTCCGTCGAGAGGCGCCGAGCCTGACATCCATGAATCGGTAACAGAGCGCCGACAGGACAACGGCGGTGATCACGGAAAACGCGCGCGCGACCACGGTGACTCTCAGCGCATCGTCTCCAACGATCCGTAACACCTTCGCCAGGCCGAAGACGCAGAGATAGTAAAGCGGGGAATACTGAGTGATGTCGTATGGTGGGCTTTCCGGCGGAGTATACAGCGGGCTGCCCAGCAACATCTTCTGAATGCTCCACACAACGTTCATGTCGAGCCCGATGATGTCGATCGCGTTGCTTTGAACGATCCATACAGCGAACACGAAAAGCGCCACCACCGACGCCAGTGACGCGACGAACACCCATTCGGTCCAGTCTCGCTGGAAGATTCTCAGTAATGGTGGTCTTGGAGATCTGACGGATCCAGAACTGTCAGACTCTTTCAATGATCGTCGCCATTCCTTGGCCGACGCCGACGCACATGGTGCAGAGGGCGTAGCGCTCGCCTCTCTCCTCGAGCTCGCGAGCAGCAGTGAGGATGAGCCGCGCACCCGACATGCCGAGGGGGTGTCCAAGTGCGATTGCGCCACCGTTGGGATTCACTCTCGGATCGTCGTCGGCGATTCCCATCTCGCGCGTGCACGCGACCGACTGCGCGGCGAACGCCTCGTTGAGCTCGATCACCGACATATCGTCGAGTGAGAGACTCGCTCGCTCTAGCGCTTTGCGCGATGAAGGGACAGGGCCCATTCCCATTATACGTGGCTCTACTCCCGCCGCAGCCGACGACACCACTCGAGCGAGTGGTTTGAGTGCGTACCGGTCAACCGCTCGCTCGGATGCGACGAGCAGTGCCGCTGCCCCGTCGTTGATTCCCGACGAATTACCAGCTGTGACGCTACCCTTTCCATCGGTGCGGAATGCGGGCTTCAGCTTCGCCAGCGCTTCCATCGTCGTGTTCGGTCGGATGAACTCGTCGCGCGAGAAGGTCGTCGGTTCGGCGCCTTTCTTTGCTGGAGGAGTCTCGACCGGAACGATCTCGCGGTCGAATCGACCGCTCTCTCGCGCCGCGGCGGCCTTTTCCTGCGATCGGCACGCGAACCGATCCTGATCTTCACGACTGACTCGGAACTTCTCGGACACATTCTCGGCCGTCTGACCCATTGAGTCGATGCCATATGCGTCCTTCATCTTCGGATTCACGAAACGCCAGCCGATACTGGTATCGAACATTTCGACGTTTCGCGCGAACGGCTGTGCCGACTTCCCCATCACGAACGGCGCGCGTGTCATGTGCTCGACTCCGCCGGCAACATATACGTCTCCGTCTCCCAGACGAACTGCACGTGCCGCGTCGACGACTGCGTTCATCCCCGATGCGCAGAGACGGTTCACTGTCACTCCAGGCACCGAATGTGGAAGTCCTGCGAGAAGAAGCGCCATGCGTGCTACGTTGCGATTGTCCTCTCCCGCCTGATTCGCGCACCCCATGATGACATCATCAATCGAATCCACTGGAATGGCTGGATTGCGACCGACGAGCTCACGAATGACGTGCGCGGCCAGATCGTCGGCGCGAACATTGGCGAGTGAGCCACCGAAGCTGCCGATTGGCGTGCGAACACCGTCGATTATGTATGCGTTGGGCATCGATTCGGAGTCTGGCTCCTTCCACGCCAGCATTGCAGCGCTGAAGAGGGTACCCAAATCTAACGACGCATTCGGGCCGTTCGACTCGGGTGGCGCGGGTCTGGCGGGTGTACGCGACGCGCGTTAACGTCGCCGAAACAATGACAACTACAGAGATACGCACTACCCCTCGAGGGTTCGTACTGGTGGAGGTGCGGGGGAGCGTGATGAAGATCACGCTCAACCGCCCTGAAGTTCTCAACAGCCTCAACAGCGAGATGGCGCGGCTCGTTCGTGACGCGCTCGACTCTGCACGAGCGGACAAATCGGTGCGAGCGGTGTTGATCACGGGTGCAGGCCGCGCGTTCTGCGCCGGACAGGATCTGAGTGAAGCTGCGAAGGGCGATGACAGCGCGGCGAAGGATCTCGGCGAGATCGTCCGGACGAACTACAATCCGATTATTCGCGCGATTCGGAAGCTCGAAAAGCCTGTTGTCTGCGCCGTGAACGGCGTTGCCGCCGGCGCCGGCGCGAACCTCGCGCTCGCCTGCGACATCGTCATTGCATCGGAGCTCGCATCGTTCATTCAGTCGTTCTCCAAGGTAGGTCTCATTCCCGACAGCGGCGGAACGTTCTTCCTTCCCCGAATCGTCGGGTTTCCTCTCGCGACGGCACTCACTATGCTCGGCGAAAAAGTTTCAGCGGCGCGCGCGCTCGAGCTCGGTATGATCTACCGCGTCGTTCCCGACGATGATCTGCTCAGAGACGCCATGGCTCTCGTAAAGCAGCTCGCCGAAATGCCGACACGCGGGCTCGGTCTGATCAAGCGCGGCCTCAATGCTTCACTTGGCAACGCTCTCGACGCGCAGTTGGATCTGGAGGAGGAGCTCCAGCGCGAGGCGGGCAAGACCGACGATTTCCGCGAAGGGATCGCCGCATTTCTGGAAAAACGAAAGCCCGAGTTTCTTGGAGAGTAGCTCGATACCGGCACAATGACGATCACGCGCGATGCATGCGTCGGAGTGGTAGGCGCCGGCGTGATGGGGAGTGGCATCGCCCAGGTTGCAGCTACGTACGGACACCGCGTCGTTCTTCATGACACGAGCTCGGAAGCGCTCGCCCGCGCAATGGACAGCGTCCGTAGAAACCTCGCTCGCTCGGTCGAAAAGGGACGGATCGCGGAGGGAGATGCCGCCACGGTCGCGAAGCGGATCGAGACTGTTGGAGGCGATGGCTCGGACAGCTCTGCACTCGACGCATTCGCCGAGTGTGCGATCGTAATCGAGGCGGTGATCGAAAGTCTCGAGGCAAAGCAGGATATCTTCACCCGTCTCGAGGCGTTGTTCGTTGAACCGGCGATCCTGGGCACCAATACATCGTCGCTTTCCGTCACCGCAATCGCCCAGGCGTGCAACCGGCCCGACAACGTCGTCGGTGTCCACTTTTTCAATCCACCCACGGTGCTGTCGCTGGTCGAGATCGTACCTGGCCTGGTGACGAGCCCCGAAACTACGAGAACGACGCGTGAGCTAGTTGACGCGTGGGGAAAGACGACGGTCCTTGCATCTGATACTCCGGGGTTCATCGTCAACCGGATCGCGCGTCCCTTCTACGGTGAAGCGCTACGCATCTACGAGGAAGGGATCGCGTCGATGGCGACGATCGATTGGGCGATGCGCGACATCGGCGGCTTCAGAATGGGCCCATTCGAGCTGATGGACTTCATTGGCAACGACATCAACTTCGCCGCGACCAGCTCCGTATTCGCGGGAACGTTCAACGATCCGCGGTACAAGCCGACGATCACGCAACAGCGTCTGGTCGACGCCGGGTTCCTCGGCAGAAAGACAGGGCGCGGCTACTACGATTATCGAGAGGGTGCTCAGCAGCCCGAGCCTGACCGCGATGAGGAGCTGGGGAAGAGAATATTCGGCCGCATTCTGGCGATGCTCATCAATGAAGCGGCTGACGCCGTGTTGTTCCGAATCGCGTCACCCGCGGACGTGGACCTGGCGATGACGAAAGGAGTGAACTATCCGAAGGGTCTCCTCGCCTGGGGCGAGGAATTGGGGCTGCAAACAGTGCTCGGGCGGCTCGAGGCGCTCCAGGCGGAATACGGCGAAGACCGCTACCGTCCCAGCGCTTTGCTCAGGCGAATGGTTGCCGAGGGGCGAAGCTTCTTCGCCGACTGACAGCGAGTAGCTTTCAGCCTACTGCCTCTCACATTCGCCAACGAAATGACCGGCACGCTCGCCCCGAAATCAGCCCGTTCTCAGAAGCCCGCGGAGCATGACGGGCTCGATTGGACGCGGGTCGCGTACCACCTCCTAGTTTCGCGCGGACTGGACGACGTCGAGGAGACGCGTCTCGTCCCCCAAAAGAAGGTGGTCTACCAGTTCTCCGCGCGCGGGCACGACCTCGCCCAGATAATCCTGGGCTCGATGCTGACCGGCGCGCACGACGGCGTGGGCGCGTATTACCGGTCGCGACCGCTGTTGCTGACTCTCGGGCTCACTCTCGAGGACGCCTTTGCCGGTCCGCTCCGAAAATCCGGAGGGTTCAGCGACGGGCGGGACATAGGTGTCGTCTGCAGCCTGCCGAACGAATCGGGTCCGATCGTTCTACCGATGTCCGGAGACGTCGGATCACAGTACACACCAACTGCCGGCTGGGCACAGGCGATCACCTACCATCGCGAAGTACTCGGCGACAAGTCATGGAATGACTCGATAGCGGTGGTACTTGGCGGAGAGGCATCGGCTGCGACGAACGGATTCTGGTCTGCGCTTACGATCGCGACGACGCTCCAGCTGCCGATGCTTTTCTACATCGAGGACAACGGATACGGGATCTCGGTGCCCGCGTCTCTCCAGACGCCGGGCGGAAACATTGCGGCGAATCTGTCGGGTTTCAGCGGTCTGTACGTTCGGGACGGCGATGGGACCGAGCCCGCTGAAGCGGCGACGCTCTTCGAGGACGTGGTGTCACACGTTCGCGGAGGGAAGGGGCCGGCTCTCCTGAGGCTCAAGGTTCCGCGGCTGTGCGGACATTCGGGGCAGGACACGCAGACGTACAAATCGCCGGAGTTTCTGGCGGAGGAAGAAGCGTGCGATCCGCTTCCCAAGCTCAAGTCTTATCTGGTGCCTCGGGTCATCACCGAGGACGGGTGGGCGGAGCTCGAGTCGAGGGTTACGCGGGATGTTGAGGCAGCGCTCGCCGGCGCGCTGGCGCGTCCGGAACCTGATCCGTCGCGAATAACGCGGTACCGTTACGCCGAGATCAACACTGATGGGTCCCCCGAAATCCAACTTGTAGGAGGATTGGCGCCGACAGGACACCGATTTCCTCCATCGAGCACCGAATCTACGCCGGAGCCGCAGCGCACCAACATGCTGACGGCCATCCGCCGCACGCTCGAGAAGGAGTTGGAGAGTAATCCCAGGGTTCTGATATTCGGCGAGGACGTCGGTCCGAAAGGCGGCGTTCACGCGGCGACGATGGGACTCCAGGACCGATTCGGTGATCGACGAGTGTTCGATACGAGCCTTTCCGAGGAAGGAATCATCGGCCGTGCAGTGGGGATGTCGCTCGCCGGATTGATGCCGGTGGCGGAGATACAGTTTCGCAAATACGCTGACCCCGCTACCGAGCAGCTCAACAACTGCGGAACGATCCGCTGGAGAACGGCGAACCGTTTTGCCGCCCCGATAGTGGTTCGAATGCCGGGCGGATTCGCCAAAGTTGGCGATCCATGGCACAGCGTTTCGGGCGAGGCGCTCTGGGCCCACGGCATTGGCTGGCAGGTGGCGATTCCATCCAACGCCGAAGACGCTGTGGGTCTGTTGCGCACCGCCCTCCGCGGAAATAACCCGACCATCTACTTCGAGCATCGTCACCTCCTCGACAGCCCGTGGGCGCGGCGGCCGTATCCCGGCGACGGCTACGTGATTCCCTTCGGGAAAGGACGCGTCACGATGAAGGGTGACGCGCTCACAGTCGTCACGTGGGGAGCAATGGTGGAGCGCTGCGAACAGGCTGCGAAGCAAACTGGTGAATCCGTCGCGATCATCGACTTGAGAACGATTGCTCCGTGGGATAGCGAGCTCGTGCTGGATTCGGTGAAGCGCACGCGTCGTTGCCTCATCGTTCACGAGGACGGGATCACCGCGGGATTTGGAGCAGAGGTCGCCGCGACGGTCGCGCAGGAGGCGTTCTTCGATCTCGACGCGCCGATTCAGCGTCTGGCGATTCCCGACGTGCCAGTGCCTCACAACTTCGGATTGATGGAAGCTGTAGTTCCGAGCGTTGCCTCGATAGCGCAGCGAATCAATGAGGTTCTCGAGGCATGACCGTCGCGGGCGCAAAAATGGTTGACGTCACGCTCCCCGTTGAGCAGACCGAAGGAACCGAGACTGTCATCTCGGTCTGGTTCAAATCGGTCGGCGAGCGCGTGACCGAGAATGAGCCGCTCCTCGAGGTGAGCACGGACAAGGTGAACGTCGAGATCGCCGCGCCGGTATCGGGCACGCTCTCGGAGATACTCAAGAAGGATGGCGATCAGGTCGAGCCCGGCGAGCTCGTCGGCAGGATCGCTGTCGATGGAGCAGAATCCGGCACGCCCTCCAGTGAATTGCAACCCGCCGAGCCAACGAGCTCGCCGCAGGCCGACGGTGCGTCAAGAACTCCAGCGCTCGGCACGCCGGTCGTTGTCGACATTGAAGCCCGAATCTCTGCCGCAGATGCGTCGGCGGATCTCAGCCCGGCCGTTCGTCGGCTGCTCAGGGAATACAATCTCGATCCGTCGATAATCATTGGTACGGGACGCGGCGGTCGGATCACGCATCAGGACGTGCTGAATGTCATTGCATCGGGTGCCGCCGATGCGGGGAGAGACGTCGCGTCGAAGGACGATTCGCTGCTGCCGGGTGGTCCATCTGCCGCACCTGCCGCGAAAGCTGAAGCCAGGCGCGGCGCTCCGCCGATTCCGAGCCGCAGCGTCCCGCACTCGCAGATGCGGCGGAGTATCGCCCAGCACATGGTGCAGAGCATGGCTGTCGCGCCACACGTGACGAGCGTGTTCGACGCCGATCTGTCTTCTATCGTAGCGCACCGGGATGCCAAGAAGAGCGAGTTCGAGTCCCGCGGCGCAAAGCTGACATACACGCCTTACTTCATCGCCGCCTCAGTCGAGGCGCTCAAAGCCGTTCCCGAGGCGAATGCTCGCTGGCACGACGACCGACTCGAGATCTTCGAGGACATCAACATCGGCGTCGCGACCGCGCTTCCAAACGGCGGATTGATCGTACCGGTGATAAGAAAAGCACAGGAGCTCGATCTGTTCAGAATCGCGAAGCGCCTTGGTGATCTCACCGAGCGTGCGCGCAGCGGATCCCTGGATCCGAAGGACGTCCAGAGCGGAACGTTCACGATCTCCAATCACGGAGTGAGCGGCAGCCTGGTCGCTGCGCCGATCGTTATCAATCAGCCCCAATCCGCGATTCTAGGCGTCGGCAAGATAGAGCGCCGAGTGGTCGCTGCGAACGTCAACGGGAAGGAAAAGATCGTCGTCAGGCCGATGTGCTACGTCACGTTGACGATTGACCACCGCGTGCTGGACGGCTATCAGGCGAACGTTTTCCTGACGCGCTTCGTCGAGGCGCTGTCGAGCTTCTGACAGCGGCTCGATATCGGGCGGCTCTCATAGGCCATGAATCCAATGTCCCCGAAAGCGTGTATAAAAGACCCATGACCATGATCATTCGTTATTCAGCTGCTGCCATTCTCGCGATAATCGCAATCAGCCCGGCCGAGTTACGTCCGCAGTCGGGACAGACGGCCAGTCCGGCGGCGCGGCCAGTCTACACCAAGCCGTCCAAGTCCGAGCTCAAGAAGCGGCTCACACCCCTCCAGTACGCCGTCACCCAGGAGGACTACACCGAGACGCCCTTCCGGAACCAGTACTGGGACAACCACCAGCCGGGGATCTACGTCGACGTCGTCTCCGGCGAGCCACTCTTCAGCTCACTCGACAAATACGAGTCGGGAACGGGCTGGCCGAGCTTCACCCGTCCGCTCGAGCCCGCGAACGTCGTCACGAAAGTCGACAAGACGCTGTTCATGGTCCGCACAGAAGTGCGATCGAAATACGCGAACTCGCACCTTGGGCACCTGTTCGACGACGGTCCACCGCCCGCCCACTTACGCTACTGCATGAACTCGGCGGCAATGCGGTTCATTCCGTTATCGCGCCTCGAAGCGGAGGGCTACGGGAAGTATCTCGCTCTCTTCAAGAAGAAGTAGCAGCGCTAGCGCAGGGGCGGCCCATTTTCGAGCCGCATCACGATTGCAGAAGATGGACAGAGCTCGCTGAACTGCGAGCTCTTTTTTATCTCATCCGGCGCTGCTTCACGATCGATACGAGCGAATCCGAATGCCGGGAAGTATCCATCTGCCGTTGTCGTCAGCAGGTAGATGTCGCTGAGCCCGCGCATGCGCGCAGTGCCGATGGCGCCATCGACAACAGCTCCACCAATACCCCGCCCGCGCATCGCTTCGCTCGTCGCGACGGATCGCAACAGCCCGTACGGCCCATGTCGCTCGACGCCCGCGACTCCGACAATTCCCCCGTCCGCCTCGGCGACGACGAACTCCGCGAGCGATCCCGCGGTCACGTCCGAAATCGGAAGATGACACTCGGTGAGCAGAGAATGAACCGCCTCCAGATCTGATTTCAGCGCCGGCCGAATCGATACGTCCTGATCAACAGTCATCGTTCTCTCCCCTCGATCAGCTGCAGCACTCGGATCCGCAGCACGCCGCATTCTCGGATGACGACACCGAAGCCAGCGTCGGCGCGCTAGCCGGTTTCACAGCTCTGATGAACGCGCTCGCCACCCTGCCGTCAATCTCCGCCGAGATCCGCTCGCTTTCCAGACCCGTCCCTTCAAGGAATGCCGCGGCGTCGGACGCCGAGTATACGCGGGTTGGCTCGATGTCAATCTCATCGAAGCCGGCGTCAGCGAGCAGTGATCTGTATTCGGTTTCCTCCAACGCGCCGGCGACACACCCCACCCAGAGCTCCATGCTCCGGCGAACCTGAGCCGGCACTTCGCCACGTACCACGACATCGGAAACCGCGAATCGGCCGCCCGGCTTGAGCACCCTGAACGCCTCCCCGAGCACTTTTGCTTTGTCCGCCGAAAGATTGATGACACAGTTGGAGATGATCACGTCGACCGTATTGTCGGGGAGGGGAATGGATTCGATCTCCCCCTTGAGAAACTCCACGTTCTCTGCCCCCGCACGGACCTTGTTGTGCTCGGCGAGCGCCAGCATCTCGTCGGTCATGTCGAGACCGTACGCCTTTCCCGTAGGACCGACTCGTTTCGCCGATAGCAGGACATCGATCCCCCCGCCCGATCCGAGGTCGAGCACCGTCTCGCCGTCGTGAAGCTGGGCGAGGGCGGTGGGATTGCCGCATCCCAACGAAGCCAGCAGGGCCTCCGCAGGAATTCCGGCAGTCTGGCCCTCCTCATAGAGATTCGACGTGATGGGATCCAATGTCTCGGACGCGCCGTTGCCGCATCCGCAGCTCGAGCCGCAGCAGCTCGCTGAGCCCTCTCCATTCGCTACGCGCCGGGCAGCTTCCCCGTACTTCTCCTTGACGGTCGCCCTCACCTCTCCTGCAGTCAGTCCCGACATTGCCCTATCCTCCAATCAAAAATTGTTGATGTATTAGCCAAAAAAAAATCAGCCGCAACACTCAGCCGCTGTGCTACGAGTCGGACGGAGCGCGCGAAGTGCAGCTTCCATCTCGTCCAGGCGCTCACGGTTGATCGAGTAGTGCACCCACCGGCCCTCCTTTCGGTCAACGACGATTCCAGCATCCTTGAGCACCTTGAGGTGAAAGGATAGGCGGGACTGCGCCGCATCGAGCGCAGCGGTGAGGTCGCAGACGCATCGCTCGCCCGACGCGAGCATCGAGACGATCTCGACCCGAGTCTCGTCGGAGAGGGCGTGGAACCACGAAGCTACCCTCTCCTGCTCTGCTGCCTTTTTCGGAGAGCGGATCTGAACCATTGTCGGCATGGATAAAACATATCAAGAAAATTTGATGAGTCAAGGGCGTCGCCCGTGGGCCGTGGCCCGCTGCCGGGCCAGCTGGTGACGGGCCAGCTGCTGACGGGCCACTGGCTGCGGGTCACGGGTCACGGGTAGCCGGTAGCCGGTAGCCGGCAGCGGGTAGCGGGCAACTGGGTAGTTGAGTGAGATTGGGTTTTCCCCCGTTCTCCGACTTTTCACGTGAGGGCGTCATCCAATGGGTGCATCCCCGCCATCGGCGAAGGAGCCACGGTGAACAGCAATCGGCGGCTGGTGCAGCTTCTCGCTGTCGCCTTCGCGGTTGCGGCGTGTACGTCGAAGGAATCGCCGTCGAATGCCCCCGCCGCGTCGGCCAATGCGACTCCGCCACCCGCTGCTGCCGCTCCGGCTGCCCGTGGTGAGCCCACCGCCAACGACGTCAGCAACTACGAGCTGACGATGGATCGCTTGAGAAAATGGGCGGCCGCGGTAAAGGGATTCCAGACTGCGGCGCGCAGCGATTCAGCGGCAGCGGCCGCAATGCGGATGGACCAGCGTGCCACCACTGCACAGATGATCTCAGCCCTGGAGAACAATCCCGTCGCGAAACGCGTTCTCAATCAGGTGCGCCTGAGCGCGCGCGATTACGTCTGGACAACCGCGGCCTACATGCAGGCCGCGATGATGGCGGGCGTGATGCAGATGCCAAACGCCAAAGCACCCGAAGGAATGAACATGAGGAACGTCGAGTTCGTCAGAACACATAAAACGGCGCTCGACGCGATGATGAAGGAAGCCGGAATGATGGAGGGGAGGTAGCGAGTCAGCCCTCCGGACCGCTCACTTCTTCGTTTCCTCCAGCGCGAGACTATCGCGAAGCAGCCGATAACGGCGCTCTTCCGCCTGTGAAGGGCAGCACGCCGGGTCCTCCGGTCCGTGCGCCACAAGCTGCAGATACACCCGCCCACCGCTGACCCAGAGACTGTCGGGACGGACGCGATCACCCACGAATGTCGCGCGTCCTGTCCGGGCTCGTGACCCTTCCGCAAAAACCGGCACGATGTCGAGGAACTTGCCGCTTTCCCCGGAATCGCTGAACAGAATGACGATCGCTTCGGCTTCACCATCGCCGGTGACGTCGCCGCGCGTACTCATCACGAGCGATGTGGGCTCCGCGGCGGCGCTCCCGTTCGGAGAGACCGATTCCTCTGAGTTGACCGGAACGCCACCGGTCGGCTGAAGCATCGTCGGATATCGCAGCTGGAGGAGGGCGGTGTCGGAGAGTGGATCCACGCTGGCCGTCGAGTCCGCACGCACGATCGGTTTTTCTGCGCGAGAGCACGCTCCCAACACGAGAAGAGCCGCGCACCCGACGGCGAAACGAAATCGCATTCCTGTGAACGCGATCAGCGGTTCGTTGGAACTTAGCTTACGGGCGATTCACGTCAGGCTCGAACTGAATGTCGATTCCCCCGACGATCCCCGCTGCCCAGTTGTAGATCGAGGCGACGATCAACATTCCGATGAATCCGAACACCGCATAAACACAGGGAAGGATGATGATCGCACCTGCTCCAAAGAGAGGACTCAACCCTCCGAAATTCTCCCGGCCGGCGAATCCTCCGCCCAGACTCGCCAGTGAGAAGAGAGCGCCTACGAGGAGACCGATGAAGAAGTAGACGGTAGCAAAGACCTTTGCTGCCGAGAGAGGTGCCACGCGCCGAATGATCATCGTGCCTCCTGGGTGGGTTGTCCGTTTCCGCGCCTTCTTATACTAGAACGCCTTGAAATGGTCGAACGGCTGGCGACAGCTGTTACAGTAGTGGATCGCCTTGCACGCCGTGGATCCGAACTCACTCTTCTCAGTCGTGTCCGATGACCCGCACCAGGGGCATTCGACTGCCGCCTTCGCGCGCCGGATCCCGACGAGCTCATCAATGGCGCCGTTCCTCCCAACGCTGCCCGGAGGCGCAATACCGGCTTCTCGCATCTTCTCCCTCGCTTCCGGAGTAACCCAATCGGTCGACCATGGAGGAAACAGAACGGTATTGATCTCGACTTCGGTAAACCCCGCCGATCGAGCAGTGCCTTCGATCTCGCGCTCGATCACCTGCATTGCCGGGCAGCCCGAATACGTCGGCGTGACATCCACCCGAACCTTGTGTCCCTCGATCGCAACGTCGCGAACAATCCCGAGCTCGACGACGTCGATCATCGGCAGCTCCGGATCCTTTACCGAGCGGAGAAGTTCGAGCAGATTCTCGCGCGACATATCCGTCACCACGCCGCTCCCGGATGTGACCGCGCCACGATCTGCATCTCCGACAGCATCCTGCCAAGAAACTCGGTGTGATATCCGTCGCGACCCGATGTAATCATCGGGACCTCGGGGGGAATCGCCAGCGTCGAGCGCTTGAGAACATCGGTGACGACGCTTCGCCATTTTGGCTCGATCGCCGCGGGGTCCGGCACGATAGCCGACTGAATCAGGTCACGGTCCACCTGGTCCGCCCGGAAGATTTCCGGTGTGAATCGCCACAGATCATCGAGCGCGCGCTGTGCACGGCCATGGCTCTCCTCGGTCCCATCTCCCAGTCGTGCCACCCATTCGCTCGAATGCCGCACATGATACCGCACTTCCTTGAACGCTTTCGCCGCGATTCCAGCAACGTCCCGATTCTGCGACTGCTGGAGAAACTCGAGGACGTGATAGCTGTAGACGTCAAACAGAAACTGCCGCACGGTTGTGAACGCGAAGTCACCCTTCGGAAGCTCGACGAGCTGAAGATTCCTGAACTCAATCGCTTCCCTGAAGTACGCGAGCTGGTCCTCATCTCGTCCCTTTCCTTCAACTTTCCCCGCCAGCCGTAGAAACAGCGTCGCCTGACCAATGAGATCGAGTGCGATGTTGGCGAGCGCGATATCCTCCTCGAGAATCGGTCCGTGCCCGCACCACTCCGAAAGGCGATGCCCCAGTACGAGCCGATCGTCGCCGAGGCTAAGGAGGTACTCGAAGAGAGCGGGCGAGTTGGTCAGAAGCCCTTCAAACCGCGCGGCACTTTGTAGAACTGCGGGTGCCGGTAGATCTTGTCCGCGCCCGGATCGAAGAACGGCCCTGCCTGATCGCTCGGCGACGCCGTGATGGCGATCGATGGCACAACCCAGAGACTGACCACCGGACCGCGGCGAGCGTACACGTCTCGCGCGTTCTGCAACGCGATCTCTGCATCCGGAGCGTGCAGACTTCCAACATGCTCGTGAGGTGCGCCGCCTTCGCCCTGAGCGAAGATCTCCCACAACGGCCACTGTGAATCGGCACGGGGCTGACCGTCCGGAAGAGGTGCGCTCTCGGGAACGGTGGTTGGACTCGCGCCGGCTCCTCCAGGCGCGGAATTAGCGACCGCAGTGCCGTCGCTTTTACCTGCCATGCTAGGCTGCCGTTTGACGCTCGACCGCGTGCTTGCCGGCGTATGCTTCCGCGGCGTCGCGCACCCATCGCCCATTTTCGTGGGCGTCACGTCGCGCCTGAAGCCGCTCGCGATTGCACGGGCCATTGCCCTTCACTACAGCCCAGAACTCATCCCAGTCGATCTGGCCGAACTCCCAATGACCCGTCTCGCTGTTGTACTTGAGGTCGGAGTCAGGCAGCGTGAGGCCGACGGCGTCTGCTTGCGGAACGGTGAGATCGACGAACCGCTGCCGCAGCTCGTCGTTCGTCTTGCGCTTCACCCTCCAACGAATCAGCTCCGCGGTATTCGGCGACTCCTTATCACTCGGCCCTAACATCATGAGGGAAGGCCACCACCACCGATTCACCGCGTCCTGTATCATCGCCTTCTGTGCCGGCGTACCGCTGGCAAGCGTCGCGACGATCTCGTAGCCCTGCTTCTTGTGGAAGTTCTCTTCCTTGCAGATGCGGACCATCGCGCGGGCGTAAGGCCCATAGGATGCCTTCGCGAGCACGGTCTGGTTCACGATCGCTGCGCCATCCACAAACCACCCGATCGTGCCCATGTCGGCCCACGACAGTGTGGGATAGTTGAAGATGCTCGAGTACTTCGCCTTCCCCGTCAGGAGTTGCTCGACCAGTTCGGCGCGATCGACGCCGAGTGTCTCGGTGCCGCAGTAGATGTAGAGGCCGTGCCCCGCCTCGTCCTGCACCTTCGCCAGCAGTGTCATCTTCCGCTTGAGGCTCGGCGCGCGTGTGATCCAGTTGCCCTCGGGTAGCATCCCGACGATCTCGGAGTGTGCGTGCTGCGACATCATCCGGATCAGCTGCGTGCGATACCGATCGGGCATCCAGTCCTTGGGCTCGATCGTTTCGCCGGCGGCTATTCGCGCCTCGAATCTCTCGTTGAGAGCCGCTTCGTCGGGGTTCTCGCTCACGCCGATAAAGTTAGCCGACGGCCTGCCGGTTGGGTAAACTTTGCATGCCGCATCGGTTTCGTGGACCCGACAACCAGCCAAAGGATGTGACAGCAACGCCAACGATCGATCCGGGACACGTGCGATGCGAGATCACGGCCGGTATCGCGACCATCACCTTCTTCCACCCGAAGAGCAACTCGCTTCCGGGCGTGCTCTTGACGCGGATCGCGGAAGAAGTAGCGGTTACCGGCTCGAATCCGGACGTTCGGGTGATCGTCCTTCGAAGCGATGGCAAGAAGGCGTTCTGCGCCGGCGCTTCGTTCGACGAGCTCAGGGCAGTCCGAGACGCCGAAGGAGGAAAGCGATTCTTTTCCGGCTTTGCTCGGCTCATTCTCGCGATGATCCGATGTCCCAAATTCATCGTTACCCGTGTACAGGGAAAAGCGGTAGGAGGCGCTGTCGGCGTGATCGCAGCGTCGGACTACGCGATCGCGAGCGAAGCGGCTGAGTTGAGGCTGAGTGAGCTCGCGATCGGGATCGGTCCGTTCATCGTCGGCTTGCCGATCGAGCGAAAAATTGGACTGGCCGCCTTCAGCGCGATGGCCGTCGATGCCGATTGGCGAAACGCGACATGGGGATACCAGCACGGGCTATATGCCGAGCTGCATTCCGACATTGACGCATTGGATGCGGCTGTCGCACGTCGTGCGGCGACGCTCAGCCAGCGCAATCCTGAAACAATGGCTCAGCTCAAGAAGATCTTCTGGAGTGGAACCGAGGATTGGGAGGAGAGGCTGGACGAACGGGTCGCGATGAGCGGGACGCTCGTGCTCTCCGAGTTCACGAAAAAGGCGGTTAAGGGATAAGGAAAAAGAGGGCGCCCGAATTAAATCGGGCGCCCTCGTTTCTCCTGGAGCTTCAGGCGCGGTTACATCCAGAAATCGACGCCCCCGTGTCGCAGGCACGCGCCCTGACGGGAGATCGAATGGTAGAAGGTCCCATCGAAGCACCGCGCGATGGCACCGGTCGCGTCGCGATTGTAGTACGCGTTTGCTGCGTACCAGAGAGCAACACCTCCGTGTCCGACGCACGCCGTGTTTCGATAGCTGTAGTGATAGTACGTGCCGTCGTTGCAGCGGGCGATCGCGCCAGTGACGTCAGTGTCGTAGTACGCGCTTCGCATCACTGCCGAGCGGACGTCCGCTCGCTCACGAGCGCGCGCCGATGCGCGCGGAGTGGGCAGTGAAGACTGATACGTTCCGCGCGTGGTACGTGTGGTTGTTACGGTCCGCACCGGCCGTCGCGTAGTCGTTGTCTTCCGTTTTACGACGACCTTGCCCTTGGTCGGCTTCTGCACCGCCTTAGTGCCGTACGTCGTGGTCTTGACCACCTTGTGCTCACCCGATTTGCCCTGCGCCATGGTGCCGCTGGGCGCAACGACGGCAAATGCCGCGATCAGCGCCCCGGCGCTGCAAAAGGCTCGAATCCCGGTAATCATTCTGGCCTCCATTTACCAGATAACAGCACGATGAAGGGGAAGGATCGTGCCAGAAAGGGCGGGCATCGAGGAGAAAAAGGCGCGCCGCCATGGAACTTTTTTTGTGATTCAATCCGGGAGATCGGCACGCTCGTCGCTGATCGCCCTACGTTGGTGGCATTTCGGCACGTGACGCAAACCTCGGCGGTTTTCGGTGTTTCGTCGCCTGCTCGAACGCATAAGCAATGCGAATCAGTTTTGCCTCCGAGAATGGAGCACCGAAGAACGAGATTCCGACAGGCAGTCCGTAGGCGAATCCCGCAGGGACGTTGATGTTGGGATATCCCGCCACCGCTGCGGGCGTGGAGCTCGCTCCGGTGAAATGGTCGCCGTTCACTAGATCAGTCGGCCACGCCGGCGAGCCGGTCGGTGCCATGATTGCGTCGAGTGAGTAGCGCTTCATCACCAGGTCGATGCCCTCGGTTCGCGAAAGGCGCCGGTTCTTCGCCAGTGCGGCTTTGTATTTGGCGCTGGTAAGAGGACCCTTCTCCTGCGCCTGCTTCATGATCTCCTGACCGAAGAAGGGCATCTCGCGGGCCTTGTTCTCGTCGTTGAAGCGGATGATGTCGGCGAGGGTTTTCACACGCGTGCCCGCACGGAGCCCGGCAAGGTAGGCGTTGAGATCCGTCTTGAACTCGTAGAGGAGAACCTCGAACTCGCTGTCGTCGAACTTTCCGGCGGTAGGAATGTTTGCGGGATCCACGATCTTCGCTCCGAGACGGGACATCGTGGCGATCGCTTCTTCGGTTACGCGGTCGGCGGCATCGCTGTAACCAAAGAACTTCGTGCGTGGGACACCGATTCTCGCGCCTCGCAGTCCATTCACGTCGAGAAACCGCGTATAGTCGGTTCCCAAGTTACTGCGTGATCGTTCCGTCTCCCGGTCGCGCGGATCAACGCCCGTGAGCAAGGTGAGGACGATTGCCGCGTCGGCGACAGTGCGCGCCATTGGGCCCGCCGTGTCCTGCGTGTGCGCGATCGGAATGATTCCGGCTCTGCTCACGAGTCCGAGCGTAGGCTTAATTCCGACGATGCCATTTGCCGCCGACGGACAAACGATCGACCCGTCAGTTTCGGTGCCGATGGCAACGGCGGTGTAATTAGCCGACACCGCGCCGCCGGATCCTGAGCTCGACCCGCATGGATTCCGATCGAGCGCATACGGATTCTTTCCCTGTCCGCCGCGCCCGCTCCAGCCACTCGTGGAATGAGTCGACCGGAAGTTCGCCCATTCGCTCAGGTTGGTTTTGCCAAGCAGCACGGCTCCGGCCGCTCGGAGGCGCTGTGCGACGAACGAGTCGCGCAGCGGAATGGACCCTTCGAGAGCGAGTGAGCCCGCCGTGGTAGTCATCCGGTCGGCCGTATCTATGTTGTCCTTGAGCAGGACGGGGATTCCGTGAAGCGCGCTGCGCGGGCCGCGGGAGCGGCGTTCGCGGTCCATCTGATCAGCGATCGAGAGCGCGTCCGGATTTGTCTCGATGAGGTGGTGCAGGGCGGGTCCGCGGTGGTCCAGAGCACCGATGCGCTCGAGGTATTGCTCGGTAATGGACCGCGAAGTGCGTTTCCCCTGGGCCATCGCCCGCTGGAGGTCGGCGATCGTCGCCTCTTCCAGCTCGAAGTCTGCGACCGCGCGGTCTGTTCGAGTCTCACTGGTCGGAAGAGTAGCATTTTCACTGCGATCAACGAGACCAGTGAGTGCTGCGCCGCCAAGTGCACCATTGAGGAGAAACTCTCTTCGTTTCATAGCCGCTCCGTTAGACAACTGCGGACTTGCTTCTACGACGGGAAACGCGTGGGGCGGGCTGATGGCTGGGCGGCGGCGAGCTATGGGCTAGCCCACAGCCTACAGCCGCCCAGCCAAATGCCCGCCGCACGCTTTTTCGTTCTTAGCCAATATGGCAACTCGACAACCCTCTCTTCTCGAGGTACTGCTGATGATAATCCTCAGCTTCATAGAATTCGGATGCGGGAGTAATCTCGGTGACGATCGGACGTCGGTAGCGGCCGCTCTTCTCTCGCTCCTCCTTCGACGATTCCGCAGCGGCGCGCTGCGATTCGTTTTGATAGAAGATCGCTGACCTGTATTGAGTTCCCACGTCCGGTCCCTGTCGATTCAGCGTAGTGGGATCGTGATTCTCCCAGAACACCGTCAACAGGTCGTCGTAGCTGACACGCGCCGGATCGTATGTCACCTCGACCACCTCTGCGTGTCCCGTGCGTCCGGTGCAGACGTCGCGGTACGTTGGATTCTTCATCGTTCCGCCGAGGTATCCGACGCGAGTCGAGAGTACGCCGGGCAGCTGCCTGTATGCGGCTTCGACTCCCCAGAAGCATCCGGCGCCGAACGTCGCCTTCGCCGAAAACGATTTCTCCGGGGATCCCTCACTCGCGCGGCCGATTGCGCCGGCGAGCTCTCTGTCACTTGTTCTCGTCATGTCATCACTCATCATTCGCTACCATCGGATTGAATTGTTCCATCGTTCATGTAGTGCGCTAGAAGCTTGTGGAAATGATGTGTTCCGGTTTCACGGCGGGGTGAGTATCGGCCGCGATCATAGAGACGTGAGCTGACCCCGCGCTGCACTGATTCGACGACTTCTTCGTCTTCCATCTCGACCTTGTGCAGGTCACCACCGACGCCGCTGTTTCGCAGCGAGTCCTTCCACACGTATGAGATGAAGGATACACGCGTGCGGGCTACGCCAAGCGGTGCGACGACGTTGAGCGACATGCCCCACGGGTAGAAGTTCAGCATCGTATTCGGAAACAACCAGAAATAGAACGCGGCGACGGCTTTGCCGTGGTCGGGATGGTCCTTCGGAAGATCGAATACAGTCTCGCCGGGGCGCGCGAGCCCCATCTGCAGAGTCCCATGCGTGAAGAGCTCGGTGTAGTACGATCCGTAATCGAGCTGCTCGGAGAGTCCCTGATGGACGTACGGAATGTGGAACTCCTCGAGGTAGTTGTCGCAGTACAGCGCCCAGTTGGCGTGAATCAGGTAGTCGCGCGACGTCGCCTGGTCGCGTCTGAACTCGTCGAATGGCATCCATCCGACGCGATGCTCGACGGGCGCGATCCATTCCGAGAACGGGACCGAAGGCGTAATGCTCGTGAACAGGAGTGGTCCCCATTTTTCCAGAGGGAGTCGCGGAAGATTGTCGGCGGGCGAGGGAAACCCTTCGGCGCCGTCGAACTCAGGCATCGAAACAAACGAGCCATCCA
>WNGF01000334.1_pt1 | contig 76408 bp, 72 predicted proteins | sample 5400641 | NCBI WGS metagenome assembly WNGF01 (sample SAMN13153371, study PRJNA577476) | soil metagenome | isolation source: 80 cm soil or saprolite under grassland replicate 2 | place: USA:California | collected 2016-06-15
GCTCGTCCATGAGGCAGACGGCCGTCTCGGCGATGATGGCGCGGCCGAGCGCCGCGCGCTGCTGCTGGCCGCCCGAGATCTGCGAGGGCTTGCGCTCGAGCAGCGCGCCCAACCCGAGCAGCTCGGCCACGCGCTGGAGGCGCCTGGCGCGCTCGGCGGCCGGCACCTTGCGCACGCGGAGGCCGAAGACGATGTTCTCGGCGACGGAGAGGTGCGGGAAGAGCGCGTAGGACTGGAAGACCATGGACAGCCGCCGCTGGGCCGGCGGCAGGTGGGTGACGTCCACGCCGCCGATCAGGATGCGCCCCGACGTCGCCGCCTCGAGCCCGGCGATGAGCCGGAGCGTCGTGGACTTGCCGCAGCCCGAGGGACCCAGGAGGACCAGCATCTTGCCCGCGGCGGCCTCGAAGCTGATGTCGTCCACCGCGCGGGTCGGGCCCCACCACCGGCTCAGGTTCTGGACGGAAATCGCCGACAATCGCCCTCCACGCTAACGCGGGTTGTGCGCGAGCACGCGTTCCCCTCACCCTGCCCTCTCCCCCATTGGGGGAGAGGGATCAGAAAGAGGGCAGCATGACGAGGTTGTTTTCATCCCTCTCCCCCGTCGCGAAGGAAGGGATCAGAAGGAGGGCAGCGTGACGAGGTTATTTTCATCCCTCTCCCCCGTCGCGGGGGAGAGGGCAGGGTGAGGGGGTGATCAGAACCCGCGACACTAGGAGGCCGCGCGGCGCTTGTTGGCGACGTAATCGACGAGGACGTACTCGCCCAGCCGCTCGGGGGTGGCGAAGAAGGCGCGGCCGCGATTGATCTTGGCCATCTGCTCGACGAAGGCCGTGAGCATGCGGCTCTGCTCGAGCATGAAGGTGTTGATGGTGATGCCCTCCCGCGTGCAGCGCTGGACCTCCTTGAGCGTCTCCTGGATGGTCCGTCGGGTGGGCGGGTACGAGAACTCGGCCTCGCCGTCTTCCATGTGCGCGGTCGGCTCGCCGTCCGTGATCATGATGATCTGCTTGTTGCCGCCCTTCTGGCGCCCCAGGAGCTGCCGCGAGAGCTGGAAGCCCGCGTGCATGTTCGTGCCGATGCTGGTTTCGCTGGGCGCGAGCCCCGGGAGCTCGTCGGCGCCGAACTCCCGCGCGTAGAGCGAGAAGCCGATGATGTGCAGGCTGTCGCGCGGGAACTGGCCGCGGATCAGCGCGTTGAGCGCCATCGCCACCTTCTTGGCCGGCAGGAAGCAGCCGTTGTAGATCATCGAGCGGGAGAGATCGAGCATGACCACCGTGGCCGACTGGGTCGAGAGCTCCGTGCGGTAGACCTCGAAGTCGTCCGGCACGAGGCGCACGGGTGTGCCCACGCCCGCCCGCTCGACGGCGTTCATCACCGTCTCCTTGAGGTCGAGCAGGAACGGGTCGCCGAACTCGTAGCGCTTGCTCTCGTCGGTGCGGTCGCCGCCCGCGCCGCGGCGGCTCAGGGCATGGCGGCCGAAGCGGTCGCGCTTGAGATGGGAGAAGATGTCGCGGAGCGCCTTGTCGCCGATCTTGCGGATGGCCCGCGCCGTCAGCTCCAGCTTGTCGCCCTGGCGGTCGAGGTACCCCGCCTCCTCGAGCTTCTTCGCCAGCTCGCGAAGCCGCGCGAGATCGCGCGCGGCCTCCTCGCCGAGGAGCCGCTCCACCTGCTCGGGGTTGATCGCCTCGAGGTCGTCCTGATCCCGGGCCGCGCGGAGCTGGCGCTCGAGCTCGTCCATCTGCTGGAGCTCGCTCATGAGCTCCATGGCCTCCCGCATGCCGAGCTCCTCCTCGCCGCGGAACTCGTAGCGCTGGCGGAAGGCGTCCATGGGCAGGAGCTGCTCGAGGTTCGCGGCCAGCTGCCGCATCTCGGCCTCGAGCCGCTCGTCCTTCATGAAGAGCGCGCGCATCATCTCCTGGAGCTGCTGGCGCTGCTCGGGCGAGAGGCTCTCCATCATCGACTGCATCTGCCCCATCTGCCTGCCCATCTGCTCCAGCACGTCGTCGAGGCTCTCCGCGCCCGGGAACTGCTGGCCCCACTTGTCCTTGAAGGCCTGGAAGTCGGGCTCCTCGCCGTTCAGGCGGTCGCGGAGCATGCGGTTGAGATCCCGCATCATCTCGCGCATGCGCTGCAGATCCTGAGGGGTCAGGTTCTGGAGACCCTGCTGCATGTTCTGGAGGAACGGCTGGAGCATCTGCTGCTGGAGCGACTTCATGAGCTCGTCGAACTTCTCCATGGCCTCGGGCTCCGTGAAGTCGTGGCTCTGGAGCGCGCGGATCCGCCCGGCCGGCGTCGGCGGCATCTGGTCCAGGCGCTCGAGCTTCTTGTCGCGCTCGGGCCCCGGCGGCACGCGCCGCTCCGTGCCCTCGCGCTCGGTCTTGAGGATGTCGTCGAGCTTCCTCGCGATCTCGTCCATCGCAGAGCCGAGATCGTAGCGGTCGAGCCGCTGCTGGCGCTCTCGCCGGAGCCGCTTGAGGAGGTCCTGGAGCCCCGGCACCTGCCCCTGCGGGGTCTTGGCCCCGCGCTGGTACATGCGGCGGAGCGCGCTCCAGAGATCACCGTCGGCCAGGAGATCGTCGGAGATGGCCGAGAGGATCTCGTCGGCGTCGAGGTCCGGCACGGCCTGCGAGCCGTCCCAGCGCGAGTAGCGGATGCGCACGCCCATGCACTTGCCTCCCCGGCCCGCTCTGCCTCGCGGACTTGACGTATGCTACCACCCATGACTATCCGACTGCGCGCCGGCTTCGAGGACATCGTGGAATCCTCCAACGAGCTCTGGACCGTCCAGACGGCGGGCACCGGACCTCGCGGCAGCCTGCCCCTCACCGGCGAGATGTTGCTCGAGTGGTCGAGTGGAGACCTCTTCGGGCTGACACAGAATGCGGGCATGGGATGGGACCCGCGCGAGCTCACGCGCCCGCAATTCCTCATGCTCTCCACCCAGGGCGGCGTGCGCGCTCCCGACGGCCAGCCCATCGCGCTGGGGTACCACACGGGGCACTGGGAGGTGGGACTGCTCATGCAGGCGGCGGCCGCCGAACTGAAGCGGCTGGAGTGCCTGCCGTTCGCCGCCTTCGTCTCCGATCCCTGCGACGGCCGCACCCAGGGAACGACTGGCATGATGGACAGCCTGCCCTATCGCAATGACGCAGCCATCGTCTTTCGCCGGCTCATCCGCTCGCTGCCCACGCGCCAGGGCGTCCTCGGCATCGCCACCTGCGACAAGGGACTGCCCGCCATGATGATGGCGCTCTGCGCCATGCGCGATCTGCCCTGTGTGCTCGTGCCCGGCGGCGTGACGCTGCCGCCGAAGGACGGAGAAGACGCCGGACGCGTGCAGAGCCTGGGCGCGCGCTTCGCCCAGGGCGAGGTGACCCTGGAGCGCGCGGCCGAGCTCGGTTGCCGTGCCTGCGGAACGCCGGGAGGCGGCTGCCAGTTCCTCGGCACCGCGGCCACCTCCCAGGTGGTGGGCGAGGCGCTCGGTCTCTCGCTGCCTCACTCCGCGCTCGCGCCCTCGGGCCATGCCATCTGGCTCGACATGGCGACTCGCTCCGCGCGCGCGATGGCCGCGCTTCGCGCGCGCGGGCTCACCGGGCGCGACATCGTGACGGACGCCAGCGTCAGGAACGCCATGGTCGTGCACGCGGCATTCGGCGGCTCGACCAATCTGCTCCTGCACATCCCCGCCATCGCCCATGCCGCGGGCCTTCGCCGGCCCACGGTGGACGAGTGGGTCGAGATCAACCGCCGCGTGCCTCGCTTGGTCGACGCGCTGCCCAATGGCCCGCAGAATCATCCGACGGTGCGCGTCTTCCTGGCCGGCGGTGTCCCCGAGGTGATGCTGCATCTCCGCCGCGAGCGGCTGCTCGACGAGAATGTCCTCACTGTCTCGGGCGACACGCTCGGACGCGTGCTCGACTGGTGGGAGGCCTCCGACCGGCGCCGCGCGCTGCGCGAAGAGCTCCGCACCCACGACGGCGTCGATCCCGATCAGGTCATCATGAGCCCCGAGGGCGCCCGACGGGCCGGGCTCACGAGCACGGTCACCTTTCCGCGCGGCAATCTCGCGCCCGAGGGCTCGGTGATCAAGAGCACGGCCATCGATCCCTCGGTGGTCGATCCCGACGGCGTCTATCGCAAGCGCGGCCCCGCGCGCGTCTTCACTCGCGAGCGCGACGCCATCGCCGCCATCAAGAGCCGCGGATCGGAGCGCCTCAAGCCGGGCGATATCCTGGTCCTGATCTGTCGCGGCCCGCTCGGCGCGGGGATGGAGGAGATCTACCAGATCACTTCCGCCCTCCGGCACCTCTCCTACGGCAAGGAGATCGCGGTCGTCACCGACGCGCGCTTCTCGGGAGTGTCGACTGGCGCCTGCATCGGCCACGTCGGCCCCGAGGCGCTGGCCGGTGGGCCCATCGGCAAGATGCTGGAGGGCGACGTCGTCGAGATCATCGTCGACCGCAACCGCCTCGAGGGCAGCGTCAACCTGATCGGCCACGGCGAGAAGATCTTCGGCGCCGACGAGGGCACGCGCGTCCTGACCGGCCGCGCGCCGCGCCCCGATCTCTCGCCTGATCCGGATCTACCCGACGACACGCGCCTCTGGGCCGCCCTCCAGCAGGTTGGCGGCGGTACCTGGGGCGGATGCGTCTACGACGTCGACGCCATCGCCGACGCGCTGAAGCGACGGTAGCTCGAATTCCCCTCACCCAGTCAGCGGAATTGCGGAAATTCTGCTAATATGATGGTGGAGGTGAACCGATGGCTTCTCGCACGCCTGGCACGACGACGACGCTAATCGTCTCTCCGAGAGGCCAGATCACATTGCCCAAACCCGTGCGGGCTCGCCTGCGGCTTGCCCCCGGCTCGGTCCTGCTCCTGCGGGAGGAGGCCGGGAAGATCGTCCTGGATCCCGCTGCGGTGACCCCAGTTTCGCACTATGCAGACGAGGAGATCGAGCGCCTGGTCGTGGCGGATCGCGTTAGCCCAGTTGAGCGGGCGGCGCTCCGCCGGCGCTGGGGCCTGAAGGCCGGCGCGCGCCGCCCTCGCGGTCGTGGCTGACCTCCGTGTCTTTCTTGACGCCAACATTCTGTTCACCGCCGCATACAGCCCGGACGGCCTCTCGGCGCTTCTGATCGAGTTGGGAGCGGCCGGCCGCGTCACGCTCCTGACTTCGCTCCTAGCGATTGTCGAGGCCGAGCGGAACCTCGAGGCGAAACGGCCGGCCGCGCTGCCCACCCTGCAGAGGAGTCTTACCGTGATTCGCGTCGTCGGAGAACCGGCACCCGCCGATGTCGAGCGGCTGACGCCTCTGGAGCTGTCTTCGAAGGATCGGCCACTCCTCGCGGCGGCGATCGTCGCCCACGCCACCCACTTCGTGACGGGCGACGTGGCGGACTTCGGACGCTGGATGAATCGGCGTGCCCGGCTGCCGCTCCGGGTCATGACCCCACGGCAGTTCCTCACGGAAGCGCACCCATGATCGCCTCAGCCGGCTCTAGCCATTACCGCATGTCCATCTCGCTCTCTCTTCCCCGCCAAGGCTTGACGGATGGTGGGGCCCGAGGATACAGTCCGGACTACTCCGGCGAGCGTGAAGGTGGGCCCCTCGGCTATGCGCCCCTCAGTTCCCTCTCGACCTGCTCCAGCCAGAAGCGCATGTCCATGTCGCGGTACATCGTCGTCGCGGTGCTGAGGTGCTCCTGCGCCTGCTCGCGTTTGCCCGTGCGCCGGTAGAGTTTGCCGAGGCCGAGGTGGCAGTGGGCGAGGAGGGGGCGCATGCCGAGTTCCTCGGCGAGCGCGAGCGCGTCACGGTAGTGACCGTCAGCTTGCTCCGGGCGATCGCGGCGGGCGGTGACCTCGCCGAGGAGGCGAAGGGCCCACGCTTCGTAGGGGCGTTGACCGCGCTCGCGGGCAAGGGTCACGGCTCGCCCGGCGAATGTGAGAGCGTCCTCGAGCCGGTCGGCGAGGACGTACGCTTCGCCCAGATACGCCGGGAAGAGCGACCGGAAAGCTCCGTATCCCATAGTCTCAATGGCACTCAGCGCGTGCTCCAGCAACGGGATGCCCTCAGCAATCCGCCCCGAGAGCGCGTACGCGTAGCCCAGCCTCCCTGTGCTTACCTCTGAAAGGATGGTCAGGTTCCACTCGCGACTCAGCGCCAGCCCGCGTTCGAGCAGGCCGACGGCGTGGCTGAGATCTCCCCTGGTGATCTGGAGATGGGCGAGAACCCAGCACGCGAAGGCCAGGCTGTAGGGGTGATCGAGCGCCTCAGCGAGGCGGAGGCCTTCCTGGCCATGGACGATCCCTTTCTTGAACTTTCCCTGGTCGGCGAAAATCCAAGTCAAGAAACAGCGGGCCATCACGGCAGGAAATCCGGCGAGGCCAAGCCGTTCACGGCTCAGCTCGCCTTCAAGCAACTGCAGGACTTTCAGGAGAAGATCCTCGGCCCGTCGATAGTCGCCCGTGTTGAGGCAGGCCACGCCGAGGTAGTGAGTTCCCGTCATCTGGAGCGGAACATCCCCGAGCGACTCGGCAACAGCCTGGGCGTTCTGACCGAACGTGAGCGCTTCCGTCGGATGCCCGGTCATATAGAGGTTGAGGCACATATGGACGAACATCTGGCCGAGTCGCCGTTGATCGTCGAGCGTCCTCGCCAGGCCTTCGGCTTCGCGGAGACAGCCGACGATCCGCTCGAATTCTCCGAGCGGGAAGAGTGAAGTTCTCAAATCGAAGCGAAGATCGATGGCCTGCTCCAACGTCTCGCGCGTCTCGGGCAGATGCTGCAAGGCCGTCAGCGCCTGCTCGAAGCAGCTCACCGCCTCCCGGTTGGCCGATCGCACCAATGCCTTGACGCCGGCCTGATGGAGGTACGTGACCGCCTGCTCCCACAGCTCCCCCCGCACGGCGTGGTGGGCCAGCCGCTCGACGTGCTCGGTCAGCCGGTCCGGATAGCAACGCTCGATGGCGCCGACAATCCGCGCGTGCAGGGCCTTGCGCCGGTCCTGGAGCAGGGTGCCGTAGGTGACTTCATGGGTCAGCGCATGCTTGAAGGTGTATTCGGGATCGGGAAAGAGGCGCGTCTCGTACAGAAACTCGGCCGCCTGCAGATGCGTGAGCCCCCGATGCACCGCCTCCTCTGTCGCCTCCGCCACGGCGTGGAGGAGCACGAAGGGCACGTCCTTGCCGATGACCGAGGCCGTCTGGAGCAGCTGCTTGTCCTCCGCCGAGAGCCGGTCGATCCGGGCCGCCAGGATCACCTGCACCGTCGCCGGAACCTCGATCGCCTGGATTGGCCGAGTCAGATGATGGGCGCCGCGCTCCCCGGTGAGAGCACCCGTCTCTACGAGCGTCCGGATGCTCTCCTCGATGAAGAAAGGGTTCCCCCGCCTGACCAGCAGTCGCTTGAGGGGTTCCAGCGCCGGCTCGTCGCCCAGCAGGGCGCTCAGCAGCTCGCCCGCACTCTCGGGCGGGAGCGCGTCGAGCCGTAGCTGGCTGTAGTAAGTCTTGCTCACCCAGCCGTGCTGGTATTCGGGCCGGTAGTTGACCAGGAGGAGGAGCCGCGCTGTGGGCAGACTCTCGACCAGGCCGTCGAGCAGGGCCTGCGTCTCGACATCGATCCAGTGCAGGTCCTCGAAGACCACGAGCAGCGGTTGGCCCTGGCTCTCCCGGAGCAGGAGATGCTTGACGGCGTCGAGGGTGCGCTGCCGGCGCTGGGGGGGATCAAGCGCCTGCCAGGGGGCGTCCTCCACAGGCACGTCGAGGAGGGCCAGCAAGGGAGGCAGGGTCGACTCGAGGGTCCGATCCAGGGTGAGGAGCTTGCCGGTCACCTTCTCGCGGATCTCGCGGTGGGTCTCGCGATCGTGCACCTTGAAGTAGGCCTTGAGGAGGTTGATGACGGGCAGGTAGCTCGTCGCCTTGCCGTAGGACACCGAGCCCGCCTCCAGGATGCGCCAGTCCTGGGTGCGGTGGGAATGGGTGAACTCATAGACGAGGCGGGACTTCCCCACGCCGGGTTCCCCCACGACGGCGACGAGCTGGCCGCGGCCATCGTGCGCGAGGGCCAGCGTCCGGCGGAGCTGCTCGATCTCGGCGTCGCGACCGACGAACCGCGTCAGTCCCCGAGCGGCGGCCGCGTGGAGCCTGGTCCGCTGCGCGCTCGCCCCAGTGAGCGCGTAGATCTCCACGGGGTCCGCGAGGCCCTTGACCGCGACTGGACCTCGGGCAGCGACCTGCACGTAGCCTTCGGCGAGCTGGAGTGTCGCGGGGGCGAGCAGGATCGTGCCGGGAGTCGCCATCTGCTCCATGCGGGCGGCCAGGTGGGTCGTCTGACCGACCGCCGTGTAATCCATGTGCAGATCCGACCCGATCGCGCGGACGACGACCTCGCCAGAGTTGAGGCCGACCCGGATCTGAAGCGGCACCCCGTGCGAGCGGAAGACCCCCTCCGCGTACTGCGCGACCGACTCCTGCATCCTGAGCGCTGCGTAGCAGGCCCGCACGGCGTGATCCTCGTGGGCCAGCGGCGCACCGAAGAGGGCCATGATCCCGTCGCCCATGACCTGGTTGACGGTGCCCTCGTAGCGGTGGACGGCCTCCATCATGCGCTCGAGCACCGGGTCGAGGAGCTTCCGCGCCTCCTCGGGATCGCGGTCGGCGAGCAGCTCCATGGAGCCCTTGAGGTCAGCGAAGAGCACGGTGACCTGCTTCCGCTCGCCTTCCAGGGCCGCCTTGGAGGTGAGGATCTTCTCGGCGAGATGCTTGGGAGTGTACGTTTCGGGGGATTGAAACTTCGGTGGTGCGCCAGTGACGGCGCGGAGCGGCTGGGCACATCCGCCGCAGAACTGGTCGCCGGGCTCGTTGGAGAACCGGCACGAAGGGCAGACGACCGCGAGCGGCGCGGCGCATTTGGAGCAGAAGCGGCGGTCCTCGCGGTTCTCCGACTGACACCGAGGGCAGAGCATCAGCGTAGCTCCACCAGCTCCGCCTCCGCCTGCTCCAGCCAGAACCGCACGTCCATTTCGCGGAACATCGTCGTCGCCGTGCGGAGATGCTCCTGCGCCTGCTCGCGCTTGCCCGTGCGCCGGTAGAGCTTGCCGAGGCCGAGGTGGCAGTGGGCGGCCTCGGGGCGCATGCAAAGCTCTGCCGCCAGGGCGAGAGCTTCCTCGAGGCGCTCGCGCGCCCCAGCCGGGTCCTCCTGCGCGAGAACCTCGGCCTCCAGGCGCAGCAGCGGGGCCCGGTAGCCCCACGCGTTTCGCTCGGCCGCCGCCGCCAGCCCCTGCCGGATCTCGGCGCGGGCCTCCTCGGGGCAGCCGGCCGCGAGATAGGTGTTCGCGGTCACCGTTCTGTAGCCTGTCGCTGTTAGTTGGCTATGCCGCTCAGCCCTGCTTGCTCCGGTCGATCTCTCGAGGGCCCGCGCGAGACACTCCAGGCCCCGCTCGCGCTCACCGTGCAGGACGAGAGTGTAGGCGAGATGGGAAGAGGCGCGGATGGTCCCGTGATGCAGCTCGTGCTCGCTCGCTATCGCGAGTGCGCGCTCGAGAAACGGCACCGCGGTCTCTGCCTCGCCGCGGAGGGCGTGAATGTACCCGAGGTAGATGTTGGCGACGGCAAGACTGCTCGGGTGATGAATGTCGGTCGCCACCCGTAGCGCTTCGCTTGCCGCGGCGAAAGCCTGCTGAAAGTCGCCCAGGGTCGCATACGCTTCCGAGCGCCAAGCGCTGAGGCTCACGTAGATCGGGAGCACGAGGCCAGAGTCCTCACCATGCCTACCCACCTGCTCGAACAGCGCGATACCGGCGCCGAACTCCCGCACTGCCTCTCCGATGCGTCCGAGATCCCGGCAGGCGAGCCCCACGATGTACTGCGCGTAGCTCCGCGTTCTCAGGTCTCGTGGGTCGGCATTCTCGAAGGCTTCGCGCGCCTTTTCGATGGCCAACGACAACGTCCCCGGGATCACACCGCTGGCAGCAACGGCCTGTGCCTGCCGCACCTGCACCTTCAGGGTGAGGTCCGCGGCGTCACCGAGCCGGTCGAGCGCCTCACCGCCGCCTGATACGAGGTGGCGCCGGCCTGGTATCGGCCCTGGGAGAACGCCTTTTCGCCCGCCTGATAGAGGTGGCGGGCAGCCCGGTGCCAGAGTTCCGCCCGCACCGCGTGGTGCGCAAGCAACTCGATCTTCTCCCGTTCCCGCCCGGCCCACTGCTGCTCGAGCACGCGCAACGCCCGCTCGTGCAGGGCGCGGCGGCGTTCGCGCAAGAGACCCTGGTAGGCCACCTCGTGAGTGAGCGCGTGCTTGAACGTGTACTCGAGGTCCGGAAAGAGCCGGGTCTCGTAGAGGAACTCCCCGGCCTGCAAGTGCGTGAGCTCGGCGCGCACCTCGTGTTCCGGAGCGTCGGCGATGGCCAGGAGCAGCGGCATGGGCACGTCTTTGCCGATGACGGCGGCCGCCTGCAGCAGTCGCTTGGCCTCGGGCGCCAGGCGGTCGATCCGCGCGGCCAGGATGGCCTGAACGGTGGCGGGGATCTTCAGGTGCTCGACGGGCCGGGCGAGTCGGTAGGCGCCGCGCTCGCCGGCCAGGGCCGCCGTCTCCACCAGGGACCGCACACTTTCCTCGAGGAAGAGGGGGTTCGCTTCCGTCCGCTCGACCAGGAGCTGCTTGAGCGGGCCGAGTGCCGCGTCAGTGCCGAGGAGCGCATCGAGCAGCTCGTCGGCGCTCTCGGGCGGCAGGGGATCGATCCGGAGCTGGCGGTAGTAGGTCTTGCCGCCCCAGGCGTGGCTGTACTCGGGGCGGTAGTTGACGAGGAGCAAGAGGCGCGCCGCCGGCAGGCTCTCCACGAGGCTATCGAGCAAGGTCTGGGTCTCGCCGTCGATCCAGTGCAGGTCCTCGAAGGCCACTACCAGAGGCTGGGCCTCGCTCTCGCGCAACAGCAGGCGCTTGACCGCGTCGAGCGTCTGCTGGCGCCGCTGGCGAGGATCGAGGGCTTGCCAGGACGCCTCGTCCACCGGCACGTCGAGGAGCGCCAGGAACGCGGGCACGAAGGGCCCGAGCGCGGGGGCGAGCGTCAGGACCTTCCCCGTGACCTTCTCCCGGATCTTCTGCGGATCGTCGCGGCTCTCGATCTCGAAGTAGCCTCGGAGCAGCTCGATCACGGGAAGGTAGGCGGTGGCTTTCCCGAAGGAGACCGAGGCGGACTGCAGGATCAGCCAGCCGTGCACGCGGTGGGAGTGGGTGAGCTCCCAGAAGAGACGCGACTTGCCCACGCCCGGCTCCCCGACCACTGCGACCACCTGGCCGTGCCCCAGGCTCGCCCGGTCGAGGGCGCTTCGGAGCTGCTCCAGCTCCGCGTTCCGGCCGACGAATCGCGTGAGGCCCCGGCGCGCTGCGACCTCGAGGCGAGTGCGGGCGGCGCCGGCCCCCACCAGCTCGAACACCTCGACCGGCTCGCCGAGCCCCTTGATCGGCACGGGGCCGAGTGGAGCGACCTGGACGAAGCCCTCGGCGAGATTCAGCGTCTCGGCGGTGAGCCGGATGCTGCCAGGCGCCGCGAGCTGCTCCATGCGCGCCGCCAGGTGCGTGGTCTGGCCCACCGCCGTGTAGTCCATGCGGAGATCGCTGCCGATCGAGCGCACCACGACCTCGCCGGAGTTGATTCCGACGCGGATCTGCACCTCCACGCCCTGCGCGCGGCGAAGCTCATCCGAGTAGCGCCGCACGGCGTCCTGCATCCTGAGCGCGGCATAGCACGCGCGCACGGCGTGGTCCTCATGGGCGAGCGGAGCGCCGAACAGCGCCATGATCCCGTCGCCCATCACCTGGTTCACCGTTCCCTCATAGTGATGGACGGCGTCCATCATCAGCGTGAGGACGGGATCGAGAATCTTGCGCGCTTCCTCCGGATCGCGGTCGGCGAGCAACTCCATGGAGCCCTTGAGGTCGGCGAAGAGGACAGTGACCTGCTTGCGCTCGCCGTCCAGGGCGGCCTTGGAGGTGAGGATCTTCTCGGCTAGGTGCTTGGGGGTGTACGTCTCGGGGGCGGGCGAACGAACCGGAGCCGCGGTGCCCGCGGCCACAGCCTCGCCGCACTGGAGGCAGAAGCGGGCGCCCCCGGGTAATTCTGCGCCACAGGAGCCGCAGGCGAGCGCGAGGCGGGCGCCGCAGCCGAGGCAGAACCTGGCGTGGGCCGGATTGTCCTGCTGGCACCGGGGACACTTCATGCCCTGATGGTCTCCAATTGAAGGAGCCGGGGCGGTTTGCTTCGTCGGACGAGTGGACCGATCTTACGCGCGTTGCTGGTCGATCGTCAGGGGCAAGGTGAAGGTGAAAGTCGAGCCAGTACCCATTTGACTCTTCACCCAGATCCTTCCGCCATGGAGCTCGATGAACTTCCGCGAGAGGGCCAGCCCGAGCCCGGTGCCTTCCGCCTTCTTGTCCGCGGTGCCTACCTGGCGAAACTCCTCGAACACCGCGTCCTGATCCGGCGGCGCGATGCCGATGCCGGTGTCCGCGACCGATACCTCCGCTACACCGTCGTGCAGGCTGGCGCCGACGTCGATCCGTCCCCCTTCTGGCGTGAACTTCAGGGCGTTGGACAGGAGGTTCAAGAGCGCCTGCTTCACCTTTCGCTCGTCACCGCCGATCATCCCGAGCCGCTCGTCGATGGTGCTTTCCAGCCTGATTCCGCGCCGGCTCGCCCGCTCTCTCACCAGGATCAGCGCGTTCTCGATGGCGCTCGGCAGGTCGAAGTCCGACAGCTCCAGCTCCATGCGGCCCGCCTCGATCTTCGACAGATCGAGGATGTCGTTGATGAGGGACAGGAGATGCCGCCCTGACTCCAGGATGTCCTTCAGGTATTCGGTCTGCTTCTCGTTGATCTCGCCGAACATCCCCTCGGACAGGACTTCGGAGAACCCGATGATGGCGTTCAGCGGCGTGCGCAGCTCGTGCGACATGTTGGCGAGGAACTCCGACTTGTGGCGGCTGGCGGCCTCGAGCTGGGCGCTCTTGTCCGCGATCTCACGGAAGAGCCGGGCGTTCTGGATGGCCAGGGCGGACTGGGTGGCGAACGTCTTCAGGACGTCCACGACCTCCGGGGGAAACTCGCCGGGCGCTTTCCGGTTGAAGGACAGGCTGCCGATGATCTGGTCCTCGCGGAGCAGGGGCACGGAGAGGAGCGCCCGGTAACCGAACCGGATGAGGGTGTCCCGGACGCTGCTCTCGTAGGCCCCGGGCTGGGTGATGTTGGGGACCTGGATGGGCTCGCGCATCTCGGCCGCGCGCCCCATGAGCCCTTCGCCCTTCCGGAGGGGCACCGCCCGGAGGGCCTCGACGAACGCCCTGTCGTCGTTGTGAGTCGCGCGCAGCTCGAACCGCTCGGCGGCTGCGTCGTACTCGAAGATCGAGCAGCCGGCGGCGCCGGCCAGCTGGCTGGCGCGGGAGACGATCGTGTCGAGCACCGTCTCGACGTCCAGCGTCGAGCTCACCGCCACGCTGACCTCGCCCAGCGCCGTCAGCTTCTCGACCGATCGGGTCAGCTCGCCCGTCCGCGTCTCCAGTTCCTTGAACAGGCGCACGTTCTCGATGGCGATGACGGCCTGGTCGGCAAAAGTCTTGAGCAGATCCATCTCGCTGTTGGAAAACGGTCCAGCCTCGGCACGCGCCACAAAGATGACGCCGATGGGAGCGCCTTCCCGCAGCATTGGGACGGAGAGACTGCTTCGAAAGCCGATCGCGCGGGACAGGGCTCGATGCTGGAACTCCGGATCGGCCTCGACGTCGGGGATGTGGGCAACCGCGCGCTCGAGGATCGCCCGGCCCGACCCGAGGGCCCGGGTTGGGCGCGCGCCTGCAGCTCCTTGAACAGGCGCACGTTCTCGATCGCGATCACCGCCTGGTCGGCGAAGGTCTTGAGCAGCTCGATCTGCTCCTCGGAGAACGGGCGCACCTCCATGCGGCGAATGAGAATGGCGCCCAGGGGCACGCCCTCGCGCAGCAGTGGCGTGGCGAGGGCGGTCCGAAAGCCGGCTCGCTGTTGGTATGGTCTGGCGTCCTGATATTCGGTGTCCAGTTCAGCGGCGACGTCGTGGACGTGAATCGTCTGGCGGTCCACGACGGCCCGGCCGCTGACGGCGCCCCGGCTGATGGGGACTCCACGTTCGCGCACGAGCGTCGTGACGGGAACCGTCGTCCCATAGGTCGCCACCAGTCGAAGGACATCACCCTCGATACGAAAGACCGAGGCATCGTTGGCGTTGCAGAGGCGTGCCGCTCGCTCCGCCACGGTGTCCAGCACCGATTGCAGGTCCGTCGGCGAGCTGCTGATCACCCGCAGGATCTCGCTTGTCGCCCTCTGCTGCTCGAGGGCCTCCGCCAGGCGCTTCTCGAGCCGGCGGGTCCTGGAGGTTTCGGTCTTCGGCGACTTGCGGGAGGAAGGACGCGCCGCCTTGACCTTGGCCTTCACGGGCTTTGCACCCCGACGCATCGACCGCTCCTCGTCTCTCACAGGCCGTACGACCGCGCAGCGCTGGACGGCAGTCTAGGGGAAGGCGCCTCCGCGGGCAAGCGACCAGCTCTTCGACGATTCCTGCAAGCTTCGGGAGCAGGACACTACGAGCGGTAGCGGGTCTGGCCGGCCTTGACGTCCTTGTTGAGCTTGCGCGAAAGGTGGAGGCCCTCCAGGACGAACTCGAGCGCGGCGGCCGTGCTGGCCGGATCATTGGCGCCGAGCTTCTTCACCGCGGCGTGGAGCGGCCGCGCCTCCCCGATCTGCCGCAGGTAGTCGGCCGAGGGCATGGTGTCCGAGACCTCGATGGCGAGGCCACTCTGGAAAGCCAGCACCACCTCGTCCAGCTCGCCGCCCGTGAAGGCGCGGTTGAAGACATTGAGCACGGCCTTCTGGGCGAGCTTGGCCAGGATCTTGTCCTCCGCCGTATCGCCCGCCGACTCCATCTCGATCTTGCCCGTCGTGGAGGCCGCGATGGCCTCGAGGTCGGTCACGCGCGGCGCTGCCGTCTTTTCCTTCAGGCGGATGGCCCGCTTCAGCGCGCTCGAGAGCAGGTTCTCGTAGTTGCAGATGCTCACGCGCACGGAGACGCCAGAGCGCTGGCTGATCTCCGGCGCGCGCCGCGCCAGGTGCGTCAGCTCCGCTACCACCAGCTTCATGTACTCGGGCGCGCGCATGTCGATGCCGTCGGCGTCGAAGCGTGTGCGCTCGGCCTCCATGATGGTCATCTCGTCCGCCACGCGCCGCGGGTAGTGGGTGCGGATCTGCGAGCCGAAGCGGTCCTTGAGCGGCGTGATGATACGACCGCGGTTCGTGTAGTCCTCGGGATTGGCGGAGGCGACCACGAACAGGTCGAGCGGCAGCCGCACCTTGTAGCCGCGGATCTGGACGTCGCGCTCCTCCATGATGTTGAGCAGGCCCACCTGGATGCGCTCGGCTAGGTCGGGCAGCTCGTTGATGGCGAAGATGCCGCGGTGGGTGCGCGGCAGGAGGCCGTAGTGGATGGTCAGCTCGTCCGAGAGGTACCGCCCCTCGGCGACCTTGATCGGGTCCACCTCGCCGATGAGGTCCGCGATCGTGATGTCCGGGGTGGCGAGCTTCTCGCCGTAGCGCCGGTCGCGCGGGACCCACGCGATCGGCGCGCGGTCGCCCTCCTCGGCCACGAGCGCGCGGCCCGCGGGGGAGATCGGCGCGAACGGGTCGTCGTGGATCTCCGAGCCCGCGAGGGCGGGGATGGCCTCGTCCAGCAGATCGACGAGGAGGCGCGCCATGCGGGTCTTGGCCTGGCCCCGCTCGCCCAGGAAGACGATGTCCTGGCCCGAGAGGATGGCGTTCTCGATCTGCGGGATGACGGTCTCTTCGTAGCCGACGATGGTGGGGAAGAGCGCCTCGCCGCGACGCAGACGCTCGATCAGATTGTCGCGCAGCTCCTGCTTGACCGATCGTGGAGCATAGCCGCTCTGGCGAAGCTCTCCGAGGGTGGTCGGTCGGGCCGGAGTCACGAGGCAATCATGCGACTGACCGAGAGCGCTGTCAATCGTGTCCAGGGCTGAGCGGCAGCATGTAGCCCATGAGCAGGACGTTGAGCTGGACGAGCAGGATCTTGTTCCACGCGGTGGCCGCGTCGAGGGCCTGGGCCGCGTCCGGAAGCTCCGCCTTGAACACGCCGGCCAGCGCCGACTGGGTCAGGCTCATGGCGCCGACCATGTATTGTGGCGGGATCTTGCCGCCGGGCCCGTACTCGCGATGGCTGTGGGAAAGGGCGACGCCGAGGAGGTAGTAGACGAAGCCCTCGTTGATGGCGACTTCGGCCGTCTCCCGGAGCCAGCGGCCCAGGCTATGCTTGCGTCGCTCGATGCGCTCGCGGTCCGGCGCGCCGTCCGGGCTCAGGAAGAACTGCGCCGTCGCCGGGAACTGGAGAAAGTGGTCGTAGAGCGCGGCCGTGAGCGCCGCCTCGTGCTCGAGCACGAGCGGCGCGGTGCGCCGGATCAGCGCGATGTCCTGCTCGCCCAGCCCGACGAAGGCCATCTGCTCCCTGACGAAGCGCTCCATGTCGGCGCCAGGATGGACGCGCTCGGCCTCGCTCATGGCCTCCGAGCATAGCGCGTTTCGCGTGTCGCGGGCCAGGCGTCCGCGCCCGCGGCTGGCGTGCTACCATGCCCGAACCCAGCAACCCACTCGCCCGGAGGCATCCATGAACGCAGCCGACCTCTGCTATACCCCGGCCACCAAGCTCATCCCGCTCATCCGATCCAGGAAGCTCTCGCCCGTCGAGGTCACGAAGGCCGTGCTCGAGCGGATCGAGCGGCTGAATCCCACGCTCAATGCCTTCTGCACGGTGACGGCGGATTCCGCGATGAAGGCCGCGCGCGCGGCCGAGCAGGCGGTGATGAAGCGCAAGAAGCTCGGGCCGCTCCACGGCATTCCGTTCTCGATCAAGGACCTGGCCTTCACCGCGGGCGTCAAGACGATGTCCGGCTCGCACATCTTCGCCGACCGCGTGCCCGACCACGACGCGCCCTACGTGCGGCGCCTGAAGGAGGCGGGCGGCATCCTGATCGGCAAGACCACGGCGCCCGAGTTCGGCTGGAAGGCGCTCTCGGGCTGCCCGCTGACCGGGGACACGCGCAACCCGTGGAACACCGCGATGAATACCGGCGGCTCGAGCGCGGGCGCGGGCGCGGCTGCCGCGGCGGGCCTCGGCCCGCTGCACCACGGCTCCGACGGCGCGGGCTCCATCCGCGTGCCGTCGGCCTTCTGCGGCGTCTTCGGCCACAAGCCTTCCTACGGCCGCGTGCCGCAGTGGCCAGTCTCGAACAATGACTACACGACGCACAATGGGCCGATGACGTGGACGGTGGGAGACGCCGCGCTGATGCTGAGCCTCATCGCGGGTCCTGATGACTGGGACCGCACCTCCCTCGACGCCGAGCCGGCCGACTACACGGGCAAGCTGAACCGCGGCGTGAAGGGCCTGCGGGTGGCGTGGAGTCCCAACCTGGACGGGCTCCGGGTGGATCCGGAGGTGGCCGAGGTCGTCAAGCGGGCGGTCGGCGCCTTCAAGGAGCTGGGCTGCAAGGTGGAGGAGGTGAAGCCCGGCTTCGCCGACACGCACGACATGATCCGCCTCATGTGGCCCGCGCACTATGCCGGCTCGTGGTCGCAGTACCTGCCCAAGTGGCGCGACAAGATGGACCCGGGCTTCGTCGCCTGCATCGAGGCCGGCCTGCGCGTGAGCCTCGCCGATTACATCGACACGCGCGGCAGGAAGCTGGCGTACTGGGATACCGTGCGCCCGCTGTTCGAGAAGTACGATCTCCTGCTGACACCGTCGGTCTCGGTGGCGGCCTTCCCGCTGGGCCGGCTCAACCCCGAGCACTGGCCGCAGCACGAGTGGGACTGGCTCGGCTGGGCATCCTTCTCCTATCCCTTCAACTTCACCGGCCAGCCGGCCTGCTCGCTGCCGGCGGGCTTCACGAAGGCCGGGCTCCCCGTCGGGCTCCAGGTCGTGGGGCGTCGCCTGGCGGACCTCACCGTGCTCCAGGCTGCGGCCGCGTTCGAGAAGGCGCGGCCCTGGCAGAAGACGCGCCCAGCACTCGACTTGTCATGACACTCGCTGGCGTCAAGGCGCTCACGTTCGATGTTTTCGGCACCGTTGTGGACTGGCGCTCGAGCATCATCCGGGAGGGCGAGGCCTTCGGGAAGGCGCGCGGGCTCGGCGTGGACTGGGCGGCCTTCGCCGATCGCTGGCGGGCCATGTATCAGCCGGCCATGGAAGAAGTCCGGAGCGGCAGGCGCCCCTGGACCAAGCTCGACGCTCTCCACCGCGAGAGCCTCGACAAGCTCGTCGGCGAGTTCGGCATCAAGGGCGCCTCGGACGCAGACCTCGACGAGCTCAACCGCGCCTGGCATCGCCTCGATCCCTGGTCCGACTCGGTCCCCGGGCTCACGCGGCTCAAGCGCAAGTACGTGCTGGCCACGCTGTCCAACGGCAATGTCGCGCTCATGGTCAACATGGCCAAGCGCGCAGGGCTGCCCTGGGACGCCATCCTCGGGGCCGAGGTGACGGGGCACTACAAGCCACAGCCCGCCTGCTACCTCGGCACCGCGGCCCTGCTCGGGCTCGAACCGGGAGAGTGCGCGCTGGTCGCCGCGCACAATGGCGACCTGGCCGCGGCCTCCGCGCTCGGCTTCAAGACGGCCTTCGTGACGCGCCCGACGGAGCACGGCCCCGGCCAGACCAAGGACCTCACCGCGGCGCGCGACTGGAACGTGGTTGCGCGCGACTTTTTCGACCTTGCCGATCAGCTCGGCTGCTGAGGCGCGCGTCCCGGCCTGGCTCGACCGGCGGGAGTATCCGTTCGCCTCGCACTGGCTCGACGTGCCCGCCGGGCTGATGCACTACGTGGACGAGGGGCAGGGTCCGCCGCTCGTCCTGGTGCACGGCACGCCCGACTGGTCCTTTGGCTGGCGCCACCTCATCAAGGCGCTCTCGCCGCGGCATCGCTGCATCGCCGCCGACAACCTGGGCTTCGGCCTCTCCGACAAGCCACCGGGCTACTCCTACAGCCCGGCCGAGCAGGCGGCCAACCTGAGACGGCTGATCGAGACGCTCGGCCTCCGGGACATCACGCTGGTGCTCCACGACTTCGGCGGTCCCTTCGGGCTCTCGTATGCCATCGAGAAGCCGGACAATGTGCGGAGCGTTGTCCTGATGAACACCTGGATGTGGTCGCTGCGGGGCGATCCGCACTACGAGCGCTTCGGCAGGCTCTTCGGCGGCGCGCTGGGCCGCTTCCTCTACCTCCGACTCGGCTTTTCCGTGCGTGTCATCATGAAGCACGCCATCGCGGACAGGTCGCGCTTTCCGCGGCGCATCCAGGAGCAGTACCTCCGCCCGCTGGGGTCACCGGCCGAGCGCGTGGCCACCCATGCCTATGCGCGCGCGCTGCTCGACGGCGGCGAGTGGTACGACAGCCTCTGGCGGCGCCGCGAGAGGATCCACGACATCCCGGCGCTCATCCTCTGGGGGATGAAGGACCTGGCGTTCCGCCGCCAGGAACTCGACCGCCTCCAGACCGTCTTCGCGCGGAAGCGCACGGCCTGCTTCCATGACGCCGGCCACTTCCCCCAGGCAGAGCGTCCCGAGCGCGCCGTCACGCTGATCGAAGAGTTCCTCTGATTCCCAAGGCCCACCCTCACCCTGCCCTCTCCCTCCATCGCAGGGAAAGGGAGTCATGAAGAAGCATTTCCTCTGATCCCCTCGCCCCCGCAGGGGGAGAGAGGGGAAGGCGTCCCCGCGCTACACGGAGACGACGGCGCCCGCGCCGACCAGCGTGCGCGCCAGCTCGATCTCGCCGAAGTGCTGCATGCCGTGCGTCAGGCACACGTGGCCCAGCGCGCGCATCGCGTGCATCTCGCCCACCGGCCTGATCATCACGGTGCGGTCGAGCAGCGCCGCGTCGTTCCTCGCCAGGAGGGCGTCGGTCTCCGCCCACACCTTCTGCATGTACTCCTTGAAGAGCGGGATGTCCTTGATGCGGAGGGCCTGGGCCTCGGCCGTCGACATGCCGGTGCCCTGGGCCGTCGGAGGCAGGCCCAGCTTCTCCGCATAGCCACCCTCGATCCACTGCGGCGTCTTCTTGTTCTGGAGGATATAGCGCACCACGTTGTCCTCGGTGCGGACGTAGTGCCAGATGCCCCAGGCGATCGTGTTGGCCTTGGGGTTATTGCCGGGGATGGCGTGGAGCTGCTCGGTCGTGATGCCCTCGAGTTGCTTGGCCATGTTGACGTGGAGCTGCGTGAGCCCGCCCTGGATGAACTCGGCCGCTGTAATCATGAGCGCCCCCTCCGTGTAGGCCCGCCTATCTTACCCTTCGGCCCAAGCCCCCGGCGCTCCTCGAGCTCCTCGAGCGTGCGCGGCCAGTCGGCCCGGAGCAGTCGCGAGAGCGCGCGGTCGGCGAGCACCCTGCCGCCCGTCTGGCACTTGGCGCAGTAGTTCGTCTCGTTGTCCGCGTGACGGATGCGCTGGACCGGCGCGCCGCAGTCGGGGCAGGGCTTGCCGTAGCGCCCGTGGACGGCCATCTGCGGCCGAAAAGCCGTGACGCCTTCCGGGAACTCTCCGCGGGTTTCCTGCCTCAGCCGTTCCATCCACAGGACGAGCGTGGCGCGCGCGGCCTCGAAGAGCCGCGCGTGCTCCTCGTCGGTGAGGCTCCGCGTCTGCTTCACCGGCGAGAGCCGCGCGCGGTGAAGGATCTCGTCCGAGTACGCATTGCCGATGCCGGAGAGGATGTGCGGGTCGGTGAGCGCGCGCTTGAGCGTGTGGTTCTCTCGCTCGAGCGTCGCGCGAAAGGCTCCCGTGTCGCAGTCCAGCACCTCGAGCCCCTCGGGCGCGAGCGCCCGGAGCGCCTGCTTGCCGTGAACCAGATGGATTGCCGCGCGTTTCTTGGTGCCGGCCTCGGTCAGCGTGAGCGTGCCCGTCGTGAAGTCGAAGGCCGCGAGCCCGATCTGGCCGGGCACCCTGGCGCCGGCGGCCTTCCAGTGAAGTCGCCCCGCGATCATCAAGTGGATGACCAGGAAGAGATCGCCCTCGAGGCCGATCACGATGCGCTTGCCTAGCCGGCGGAGCCCGGTGACCGCGCGCCCGTGGGACGAGGAGATCGGGGGATCGAACGAGCGGAGCACGAATGGGCTCGCGAGCCTTACCCGCTCGAGCCGCGCGCCCATGACGCGGGCATCGAGCGCCTCGAGATACGCCGTGATGTCGGGCAGCTCAGGCATGCTGGCTACCCCCTCACCCTGCCCTCTCCCCCAGCGGGGGAGAGGGATCAGAATGAGGAGAGCAGCGTGGCGAGAGTGTTCTCTTCCCTCTCCCCCGTTGCGCGGGAGAGGGCAGGGTGAGGGGGCCGTACCGCGAGAGACTCTCCCTCATGAGTAGTTCTGGCTAGAGCCTAGCCAGCCTTCCTGCGAGGAACGGCTTGGGCTGAGCCATGGAGGGGATATACCACAACCGGCCACCTTGACAACCCGCCGTCCCCCGGTAAAGTGGCGAGGTCCATGCCGACACCGCCCGTCGCCAAGAAGATCCCCAAGATCGACGCGCTTCACGGCGACATCCGCCAGGACGACTACTTCTGGCTGCGCGAGAAGGACAATCCCGAGGTCCTGGACCATCTCCGCGCCGAGAACGCCTATACCGATGCGATGATGGACCCGACCAGGGCTTTCCAGGAGACGCTCTACCAGGAGATGCTCGGGCGCATCAAGGAGGACGACTCCTCGGTGCCGTATCGTCGGGGCGGGCACTTCTACTACTCGCGCACCGAGAAGGGCAAGCAGTACCCGATCTACTGCCGCAAGGCCGGCAGCCTGGACGCGGCCGAAGAAGTGGTGCTGGACTTGAACGTCCTGGCCGAGGGCCATCACTTCTTCTCCCTCGGCGCCTTCGCCGTCAGCGACGACGGCGATCTTCTGGCCTATGCGACCGATGTCACCGGCTTCCGCGACTACACGCTCTACGTCAAGGACCTGCGCACGGGGCGGCTCTTCCCCGGGCCCGTCGAGCGCGCGGCCTCGGTCGCCTGGGCCGCCGACAACCTGACGATCTTCTACGTCACCGAGGATGTGGCGAAGCGCCCCTATCGTCTCTGGAGCCACCGCCCCGGCATCGCGGGGACCGAGCTCGTCTACGAGGAGACGGACGCCCTCTTCCGCATCGGCATCGAGCGCTCGCGGAGCCGCGACTATCTCTTCCTGGCCTCGGGCTCCTTTACCACCAGCGAGTGGCAGTATCTCCTGGCCCACGACACGGCAGGCGTCTGGCGGATGCTCCTGCCGCGCGAGAAGGACCACGAGTACGCCGTGGACCATGGCAAGGACGGCGGCGGTGACCGCTTCTACATCCGCACCAACGGCGGCGGCCGGCGCAACTTCCGCCTGGTCACGGCGCCCGTGGAGGACCCGCGCCCGGAACGCTTCACCGAACTCATCCCGCAACGCGACGAGGTCATGCTGGAGGACGTCGAGGTCTTCGCCGACCACTACATCGCCCACGAGCGCGAGGACGGGCTGCTCCGCCTGCACATCACGACGCTGTCCGACGGCACCGCGCACCACATCGAGTTCCCCGAGCCGACGTATGAGGTGAGCGCGGACGCCAATGCGGAGTTCCAGACACGCGTCTACCGCTTCCGCTACCAGTCGCTGATCACGCCGGCCTCGGTCTTCGACTACGACGTCCACACGCGCCAGCGGACGCTGCTCAAGCAGACCCAGGTCCTGGGCGGCTACGACCTGGCGCAGTATCGCTCGGAGCGTCTGTGGGCCACGGCCCCGGACGGCGCGCGCGTGCCCATCTCCCTCGTCTGCCGCAAAGAAACCCCGCGCGACGGCACGGCGCCCATGCTGCTCACGGGCTACGGCGCCTATGGCATGCCCTATCCGGTGACCTTCTCGTCCAACCGCCTCACCCTGCTCGATCGCGGCTACACCATCGCCATCGGCCACGTCCGCGGCGGCGGCGAGCTCGGCAAGCGCTGGCACGATGCCGGCCGCATGATGCAGAAGAAGAACACCTTCACCGACTTCATCGCCGTGGCCGAGCACCTGAAGAAGGAAGGCTACACGGCCACCGAGCGCCTCGTCATCGAGGGCGGCAGCGCGGGCGGGCTCCTGATCGGCGCCGTGCTCAACCTGCGCCCCGAGATCGGCCGCGCGGCCATCCTGCGCGTGCCCTTCGTGGACGTGATCACCACCATGCTGGACGAAACACTGCCGCTCACGGTGGGCGAGTTCGAGGAGTGGGGCAATCCCAAGATCCGCGAGCAGTACGAGTACATGAAGAGCTACTGTCCCTACACCAACCTGAGTACGCGCAGCTACTCGTCGATCCTGGTCAAGACGTCCTTGAACGACAGCCAGGTGATGTACTGGGAGCCCGCCAAGTACGTGGCCAGGATGCGCGCGCTGAACGACGGCGCGCCCGCCACCCTCTTCAAGATCAACCTCGACGCCGGCCACGGCGGCGCCTCGGGCCGCTACGACTACCTCCGCGAGATCGCCTTCGACTACGCCTGGGTGCTCAAGTAGCGGGGACCGTCGGGGCGAGCATCGCCTGCGCCTTGGAGCGCAGCGCGTCGGGAAGCGGCGCGGAGCGCCGCGCCTCCCGGTCGAGGTGCACGCCGGACTGCTCGAGCGTGGCAACCTCCTCGCCCGTTCGCCCGTTCGTCATCCGGTGGAAGAGCCGGAGCGACGAGTTCCCGACGTGCACGAGTGCGCTCTGGACGCGCACGAGGTCCCCGGGCCGCAGTGACGCGGCGATAGTGAGCTGGAACTCAAACGTCGATAGCCCGCGTTGCTCGGTCCGCATGTAGGCCGGTGTCATGCCGAAGGCGGCCATGAGGTGACCGCCCGAGGCCGAGAAGCGGTGGACGTAGTGCGAGAGCGCGCTCCGGCCGAGGATGTTCATCTCCAGCGGCTCCACGGTATCGAGCAGCCCGTCGACGAAGCCCTCATCACCGATGGGCCGGGGCCGGCGCTCGGGCGGCGGCTCCTGCCAGTCGATGCGGTGCGCCTCAGCCGCGCGTCGCGAGCCCGCCGCGAGGGCGATCGGCTCTCCCGTCGCCAGGGCGACGTGGTGGACGCGTTGCTCCACCGTCGTGCAGAGGACGCCGGAGGCGGAGTCGAAGAGCTTGTGGCCGAAAACGACGGCCGCCTCCTCGACGAGGAGAACGCCACTCTGGACGTGATAGATGTCGCCGCTGCGCAGCTCGTGGAGATAGCGAACGTGGCAGTCCGTGGTGAGGCAGCCCCGGCTTTCGCTCCGCGCGTAGGTCGGCCCGAGCCCGAGCGCCTCCAGGACGGCAAAGCCGGCATCCTCGATCCGCTGATGGTAGTACGCGACCGTGAAGTGACCAACGTGGTCGACCTCCCACGCGGCCACGCTACCCCGACAGGACTCGATCATGGGGTCAGGTCTTGCAATCCAACATTTCGGGGCGGGGCGGCGGCGCCACGGCTCAGGAGCGGAGCACCTGGCCCGCGGCCGCGCCGGTGAGCTTTCCGTCCGCCCAGGTCACCACGCCGTTAACCACGGTGTACTCGACGCCGCGCGAGGGCATGACCATACGCTTGGCGCCGCCGGGCAGGTCGAACCGCCGCTCGCCGCGGTTGGTTGACCCAACGCGGGCCGCGTCGAAGATGGCTACGTCCGCGGCGAGGCCGGGGGCGAGTCGGCCGCGGTCCCGGATGCCGAAGACCTCGGCCGGATCCGAGGTGAGCCGCCGCACCCCTTCTTCCAGCGTCAGCGCCTGGCGCTCGCGCACCCAGGTGCCCAGCAGATACGTCGGGTAGCCCGCGTCGCACAGCATGTCGACGTGGGCGCCGCCGTCGCCCAGCGCCACCAGCACGCTCTTGTCGTTCAGGATCTCCGTCATGCGGTCGACCCGCGTGTTGAACGAGGCCATGGTGAACTCGATGTCGAGATCGTCCTGCAGGGTCAGGTCCAGGAAGGCATCGACGCCGTCCTTGCGCTGCTCCCGGGCGATGTCCGCGATCGAGCGGCCCTCGAGCGCTTTGAGAGCGGGCGACCTCACCTCGTGCACGTTGATGCGCTCCCAGTTGCCGAAGGCCATCGGCTGTTTCAGCTCCTCGCGGAATTGGTCGCGGAAGGCCGGATCGGCGTAGACCGCCGCCTGGGCCGGCTTCGACTTGTCGACGAACACCCGATTCCAGCTCGGGAACGCCGCGAAGGAGAACGGGCTGCGCATGTTGATGTCGCGCGTCAGCGGCAGCGGCGAGGTCTGCGGCCGCGCGCCGCGCGCGATGAGCGGCGCCGCCTTGCGCAGCGTGTCGCGCGCCGCCTCCGGGATGTCGTCGCGGTCGAAGAGCGCCAGGAAGGTGATGTGCCGGCCGCTCTCGCGCAGCAGGAAGTCGAGCAGCTCGTACTCCTCGTCGTCCATCACCGCGATCTTGCGGGTCAGGGCGATCTCGATGGCGCCCTTGCCGCGTTCCCTGAGCGCGTTGGCGGAGGCCTTGAGCTCGTCGCGGCTGGCGTTGCGGCAGGCGAGCGGGCGACCCTGGAAGCCCATGTGCTGGTTGAGGATCGTCGTCGAGAAGCCAAAGGCGCCGGCATCGATCGCCTCGCCGAGCAGCGCCTTGATCTGCGCCGTCTCGTCGTGGGTAGCCGCGCGCTCCATCGACGCCTCGCCCATCACGTAGTGGCGGAACGGGGTCAGGGGCGCCAGGAAGCCGAGGTTGAGCGAGGGGCTCCGCCGCGCCGCCGCCTCGATGAACTCGGGGAAAGTCTCCCAGTCCCAGGTGATGCCCATGTTGAGGACATCGAACGGGATCGCCTCGACGTTGACCAGGTCACGCATGGCGACCTCGCGCGCCTTGGGCTTGCACGGCGCGATGCCCACGCCGCAGTTGCCCATGATGACGCTGGTGACACCGTGCCACGACGAGGGGGTCACCGCGCCGTCCCAGCAGATCTGCGCGTCATAGTGGGTGTGCGGGTCGATAAAGCCCGGCGCGACCACGAGGTCGGCGGCATCGATCACCGTGGCGGCGCCGTCCTTCACCCGGCCGATCTCGGCGATCGTGCCGCCCGTGATGGCCACATCGGCCCGGCGCGCCGGCGCGCCCGTGCCGTCCACCACCATGCCGTTCTTGATCACCAGGTCGTGGGCCATCGAATCCTCTCTATCTGCGCGTGGCCGCTTACTCGGCCAGCCACACGGTGTCGAGCTGCTGGTTCAAGAAGTGCGACGGGGTGATGGTCCATCCCCGGACTTTGGCGCTGTGCGGGACGATCCGGTGCCACTGCAGGGTGTAGATGTAGTGGGCCTCCTCGTCCAGCAGCCGTTTCTCGAAGGCGCGGAGATGCCGCTTGCGCTCCTCGGGATCCACGGCGCGCGCCTGCTTCAAGAAAAGCTCGTCGAGGACGGTGTCCTTGTAGCGGCCGTAGTTGTTGTCGGAGACGCCGACCGACTGGAACTTCGCCACGTCGATATCGGGCTCGACGACGAAGCTGCACTGAGCGTCCGAGGCCACGTCGAAGTCGCCCCGCCGGAGGACGGACACCATGGCCGAGGCCTCCACGGTCTCCTGCTTGACGTTGAGCCCGATCTGACGCCACTGGTCGATCAGCCAGATGCCCACCGGCTCGTACGGCATCGGGATGCCCCGGTTCTTGAAGGTGAAGGCAAAGCCCTCGGGCACTCCGGCCTCCCGGAGGAGCCGGCGCGCCTCCGCTCGTGCCTTCGCGATGTCGCGCCCATAACCGGCCAGCTTCTCCAGCTCCTGGGGCGGTGTCGCCCAGGGAGTCCCTGGCACCTGGATGCCCGCCACGTCCCGAACGACGGCGATTCTGGAGAGGTTCTTCGAGGCCTCGTATCGGTCCAGGGCCAGGGTCAGCGCCCGACGGACGCGCCTGTCGTCGAAGGGCTTCCGCTCGTGATTGATCGCCACGAGCGAGAGGCAGTCCCAGGGGCTTTCCTGGACCGTGATCTTCGAGCCAAGCGCCTGGACGAGGCTGTCGCGCTCAGAGGGGGTGAAGCCGCGGAACTGGATGTGGGCGCGCTCCCCGCGGACGGCCGCAAGCTGGGCCGACGAAGCGGTGATGAAAATGGCCCGGTACCCGTCCAGATAGGGCTTCCCCTTGTCCCAGTAGTCGGGGTTCTTCCGCCCCACCCAGTGCGAGCCCTTCACGTGCTCGACGAACTTGAACGGGCCGGTGCCCATCACGTTCGTCTCGTACCACCGCACATCCTTGGCCAGGATGTCCGCCTTGTAGATCCAGTTGTAGGGCGAGGCCAGGTTGACCAGGAACGAGGCCTCGGGCCACTTGAGCCGGAACCGCACGGTATACGGGTCCGGGGCCTCGAGGGCCTCGACAGCCTGGTAAGTCCCCTTGCGGGCCGAGATCACGCCGGCCGGCGGGAAGATGATCTTGTCGTAGCTCGCCTTGACGTCGCGCGACGTCATCGGGCTGCCGTCGTGGAACCGGACGCCCTGGCGCAGCTTGAGGGCGTAGGTCATTCCATCCGGCGTGATCGTCCAGGACTCGGCCAGGTCAGGCACTGGCCGCGTGCCGGTTCGGTCGGTGGGATCGATGCGCAGGAGGGTGTTGTAGAGGGGCGCGAGGGGGTGCACGGTGCCGAAGGTTCCCTCGCGGTGCCCGTCATAGGACGGCGGTTCCGAGGGAACCAGGAAGATCAGCTCCCCACCATACCGGGGCCGCTCTTGCGCCCCGGCATTACCGCACGCCAGAAGGGTCGACGAGAGAGCTAGAGCAATCAGAGCACGGAGCATGTGGCTCGCCCTCCGGACGAGATGGCTCGTCCACCGGCCCGGAACGAATCGTCCAGAGGGGAAACGGTCCCCTGGGGCACTCGACGTTACCGGCGCGTCCGCCGCCCTGTCAAGGCGCGGACCAAGTAGAATGGGGCCCCGCCGGGCTTGGTCCCGGCCAGACGCTGTTGACCCTCATCATCTCGGAGGTGCTCCCGTGCCATTCGGAGGCAATGACTGGCTCGCATTGACGACGGAACCGACGCTGGAACCCGAGCTGCCCATCTGCGATCCTCATCACCATTTCTGGGACTTTCGCACCGCGCGCCTGCCCTACCAGCGGTACTTGCTCCACGAGCTGGCCGCCGACATCCACAGCGGGCAGAACGTGCGCTCCACGGTGTTCATCGAGGCACGAGCGATGTACCGCGCCGACGGCCCGGAGGAGATGCGTCCCGTGGGGGAAGTCGAGTTCGTCCAGGGGCTTGCCGCGGCCAGCGCCAGCGGGCTCTACGGCCCCGGCCGGGCTGCCGCCGCCATCGTCGGTCACGCCAACCTGAACCTGGCCGACCGCGTGGCACCGGTGCTGGAGGCCTTACGCGCGGCCAGCCCCAATCGGTTTCGGGGGATCCGCCATTCCGTGACGTGGGATCCCCATCCCGAGGTCGAGAACACGGCCGCGCACAAGATCGAGGGGCAGCTCGGCAGCGAGCAGTTCCGCGCCGGCGCGCGGGTGCTGGCGCGGATGGGGTTGTCTCTCGAGGGGTGGCTGTACTTCCCGCAGCTACCCGAGCTGGCGGCATTCGCCAAGGCCGTTCCGGACCTGCCGATCATCCTGAACCATATCGGCGGCCTGCTGCGGATCGGCCCCTACGCCAACCGGGACGACGAGGTGCTGGCCACCTGGCGGCGCGGGATCGCTGCGGTGGCCGCGTGCCCCAACGTCTACGTCAAGCTCGGTGGCATCGGCATGCCTCGCACCGGGTTTGACTGGTCTGCTCGGAACACGCCCATCGGCTCGGAAGAGCTGGCGGCCTCGATGGCCCCCTTCATGACCTACTGCATCGAGCAGTTCGGCCCCACCCGCTGCATGTTCGAGAGCAACTTCCCGGTGGACAAGGTCTCCTACTCCTACAACGTGATGTACAACGCCTTCAAGCGGCTGTCGAAGGGCTACTCCGCTTCCGAGCGCGCCGCGATGTTCCATGACACGACTGCTCGGGTGTATCGGATAGACGTCTAACGCGAGCAGAGTGACGCCGGCCCGAGTTGACGAGCGACCCGCGCCCGGGAACAATATCGGCTACTCAGGGATAACGGATGCCACTCTCGTCCAGCCTTCTCGATAGCCGTCGATCAGTCCCGGCCGTGGACGCGCGATGATTTCGAGCGCTCAGCCCATCGCGCGAGGGGCGCACCTGGTGGGCAGCGTGCCGCTCGCGAGCGCGGAGGTCGTCTTCCAGACCGTCGCCGCGGAGATCGGCGACCGCCTGCGCCGGATCCCCGACGGCGAGACTGGTCCGCGGTCGGACTGGATCGTCTGGCAGCTACCTGTCTTCACTTCCCACCCGCAGCTCGAGGTGGTGCCCCCGGGTCCGAATAGCTGGCGGCCGCTTCCGAGAGTTCGCCTCGGAGAGGGCGCTCGCTCCGACAGCGTGATCTTCGAAGCCCTGGGGTATGCGGAAGCGGCCATCGCCTCATATCGCGTCTTCGCGCGCTTGAAGCGTGACGGCCTCGTGCCGGTCGCCTGCCGGTTCCAGGTCTGCCTGCCCACTCCGCTCGCTCCGATCAGCGCCTTCGTGGTGCCCGAGCACCAGGGCCTCGTGGAGCGTAGTTACGAGGAGCGCCTGCTCGCCGAGCTGCAGGTGATCCTTCAGGACGTGCCACACGACCAGCTCGCGGTGCAATGGGACACAAACTTCGAGTTCGGAATGCTCGAGGGTGTCTTTCCGGTCTGGTTCGAGGACGTCAAGGGAGGCATCCTGGAGCGTCTCCTGCGTCTCTCCAGGCAGGTCCCGCCGGACGTCGAGCTCGGATACCACCTCTGCTATGGCGACGTCCAGCACCGGCACTTCAAGGAGCCGACCGACGCCCGCAAGCTGGTCGAGATCGCGAACGCGCTGGCCGCGAGCCTCGGACGGCCGCTGAACTGGATCCACATGCCGGTTCCTCGTGACCGGATTGACGAGGCGTACTACGCGCCGCTTGCGGAGCTGCACCTGCGGGCCGAGACCGAGCTGCACCTGGGGCTGGTGCACCACACCGACGGCGCGGCGGGAACGGGACGTCGCATGGAGGTCGCTGGCCGCTTCGCTTCCGGCTTCGGCATCGCCACCGAGTGCGGCTGGGGCCGGCGAGCGCCTGCCACCATCCCCGAGCTGCTCCGTATCCATCGAGAGCTGAGCGCCCCGGTTCACGAGTCGGGCCGATCGCGCGGGCGATTTGCGTGGCCCTCAGGCTTTGCGCGCATTCCCGACGAGGAGTGGACGCGACAGCCGGTGGACGTCTTCGGTCTTCGCTACGACACAGTCGAGAACCACGGCTGGTACCGAAACCTCGACCCGACGGTGGAGGATCTCGCCCGGCATCTGGAGGAGGGCCAGCTCCTCATCGACTACTCGGGGGGAACCGGGATTCTCCTCGAGCGTCTCCAACTGCGGATCTTCGACCGCCGGGTGGGAATGCTGATCGTGGACAGCTCGCCCAAATTCCTGCGGGTCGCCCTCGACAAGTTCAGCGGCGACGAGCGGGTCGGCCTCCGGCTCCTGCGCTGGCTCAAGGAAGCGAAGCGGCTGGAGTTCCTCGACGAGGCGATCGGGCCGGAGCTTGCGGCCCGTGGGGCCGACGCGATCACCTCCACCAACGCGATCCATCTCTACATGGATTTGCCGGAGACGGTCACCTCGTGGGCTCGGGTGCTGCGACCCGGAGGCCGCGTCTTCGTGCAGTCGGGCAATATCCGGAATCCGCAGGCTCGACCGAGCGAATGGATCCTGGACGAGACGGTCTGGGCCATTCACGAGGTCGCCCTGGGTCTCGTCCGCAATGACCCTCGCTACGCAGCGTACCGGCCGCTCCTCGATGACGAGCCCAGGATGCAGGCGCACGTGGCCTACCGGGACCGCGTCTTCCTACCGGTGCGCCCGCTCGACTACTATGTGGGGTGTCTCGAGGGAGCCGGGTTCACCGTGGAGGCGGTGACTGCGCGCACCATCGAGACCAGCGTCGAGGACTGGTTCCAGTTCTTGACCGCCTATCACGAGGCCGTGCTCGGTTGGCTCGGGGGCTCCGCGAAGGTCAACGGCGCGCCGCCGACCAAGGAAGCCGAGCGCGACCGGCTGCTCTTGATCCGCCACGCGATGGACACGCTCCTCGGCGGCCGTCAGTCATTCCGGTGCTGCTGGACCTACATCAACTGCGTGAAGTAGTTGGAGTCAGATCTCACATTGCGACATCGCGGTCGAGTGGCCGCTCTTGCGGTCGGCGTTGTTGGCCACGGAGTCGTAGATGCAAATCTTCTGCAGGCGCCCGCGGTGGCGCGGGTCCTCGCGCAGCGTGAACCAGCGCTGCTCGTGCGTGGCCAGCCCTCAGGAGCGTCAGGCTCCGACGGCGAGAGACCGTCGCACGAGCTTGGTCACCTGGTTGACTGCGACCTCGGCGAGGTAGAGATTGCCCCGGGAGTCGCCCCACACGCCATGCGCACCCGCGTTCACCGGCTTGCCGCGCGTCAGCATCATACCGTCCGGCGAGTACATCGTGATGCGCGGGATCTGGTCGGTGACGTAGACGGTGCCGCCGCCGTCGACGTAGATGTCCATCGGATGATAGAGGTCGAGCCACTCGCTGTAGAAGTCACCCTCGGGGCTGAAGAGCTGCACCCGGTTGTTCTCCCGATCGGCGACCAGGACCCGCTCCCGCGCGTCGATCCAGATCCCGTGCGGGGTTGTGAACTGCCCACGGCCTGCGCCGGGCGCGCCCCAGGAGCTGAGGTGCTTGCCCTCGGGGGAGAACCGGTGGATTGCCGAGTTACCGTAGCCGTCAGCGACGTAGATCTCCCCGTTCGGCGCCACCGCCACGTCGGCGGGATGGTTGAAAGGCGCCTGGAGCGATGCCCGGCCGCGCTGACCGAGCGCGAGAACGATTCTCCCCTCCGGCGTGAGCTTGAGTACCTCGTGCTCGTCCCGGTTGCAGACATAGATGTGATTGTCGGGGCCGATGTAGATCCCGTGCGCATCGCGGAGCCGGCCGTTGCCCCAGCCCGTGAGGAAGTTGCCGTCGCTGTCGAAGACGAGGACTGGAGGATCCTTGCGCTGGTAGAAGTAGACGCGGTCCTTCGAGTCCACGGCCACGTGGCTGATGAGCCCGAAAGTCCAGCCGGCGGGCAGCACGCCCCACGGGCGGAAGACGTCGTAGCGGAAGTCGCCGGTGCCGACGACGAGGCCGGTGACATTGTCAGCGTTCACGGGCTCTCCTCCCCTCACTGCGCAGGGTCATACCGGCGGCCAGGGGTAGTGGTGGCCGCTGCGGTCTTCGGGAAAGCGGGCGTAGTCGATGAGGGCCTTGGCGCGGACGCGGAGGGCCTGCTGCTCGTCGGGATCGAGCAGCTCGGCTAGCGGGTCGGGCAAGTCTGCCTCCACGAAGCGCTTCAGGTCGTTCAGCACGTTCGAAGGAATCGGCTCGCCGGCGTAGTCCCAGATGACGGTGCGGAGCTTCATGTCGGTGTGGAAGGTGAGGCCGTTGTCGATGGCGTAGATCTGGTCGTCGGGGCCGAGAAGGCAGTGGCCACTCTTGCGGTCGGCGTTGTTGGCGACGAAGTCGTAGACGCAGATCTTCTGCAGGCGCTCGCGGTGGCGCGGGTCCTCGCGCAGCGTGAACCAGTGCTGCTCGAACTCGGCCTCCACGAAGAGCTGGAGCGAGCCCTCGCCGAGCGGGCCCTCGCGCACGATGGTGGGCGGCACGAGGCCCCAGCCGAGCGCTTCCGAGAAGAGATAGGCGGCCAGCTCGCGCTTGTAGAGGCCCGGCGGAAAGTCCCAGAGCGGGCGCTCGCCCCGCTCTGGCTTGTAGATGGCGCGCACGCAGGCGGGGCCCAGCGTCACCTCTGCGAGCAGCGTCACGTTGCTGGCCCACGGCATGCGGCCCTTGACGGTGACGGTGCCGCGGGTCAGCAGGTCGAGCGCATCAGTGGACGACATGGCCATTGCTGCGCGGGCAGACGTGGCCGGTGGGATCGATGGGCGCGCTGCAGACGGGGCAGAGCGGCCGGCCGCCCTTCATCAGCTCCTGCGCGCGCGCGGCAAAGGCCTGGGCCTGCTCGCGGCTGATGCGGATGCGCGCGGAGGCCGGCTCCTCGCCGGCGTGCTCGCCCTCCTCTTCCTCCTCGAAGAGCTCGTTGAGGTCCACGATGACGCGCTCGTGCGCATCGTCGTAGCTCACGCCGATGTTGGCCACGATCCAGGCGGGCTCGATGGGCTCGTTGAGCTCCATGTCGCGCGGCAGCGGGCCCTTGGGCGCGCCCAGCTTGGTGGTGAGGCCGGCCAGGTACTCGCCGAGCGCCCGCACCTGCTCCTTCTCGCACTTGAAGGTGACCAGATGACCGCGCTCGCGCGTCTGGAAGTAGAAGACCCGGTGGCCCGGCTCGCCGACGGCGCCGGCGGTGAAGAAGTCGGGCTTCTCGATGTCGTAGGACTGGCTCATTTGAGCCCCAGCGCGGCGAGATCGCCGTCCATCGAGTTGACAGTCAGGACGGCATCACCCGAGGGGCGGCAGGCGATCGCGCTGATGGAGGCCGTGCCGATCACGATGCGCTGGAAGAGATCGAGCGGCGTGCCGAGGGCCTGGGCCACGGCGGCCTTGATGGGGTCGGCGTGGGAGACGGCGACGACGATGTGACCCGCGTGGCGGGCCACGATGCGCGCGATGGCGCTCGTGATGCGCGCCTGCATCTCGACGAAGGACTCGCCGCCGTCGAAGCGAAAGCCGCTCGGATGATGCTGGATGGCCATCCACTCAGGGCGCTGGACCGCGTCCTTGATGGCCATGCCGGTGAACTTGCCGCTGTCCAGCTCGAGCAGGCCGCGCTCGATGCGCACGGCCTGGTGCCGTGCCTTGGCGATGATGCTGGCCGTCTCGCGCGCGCGCTCGAGGGGCGACGAGTAGATGGCGACCACCTTGGAGAGCTTGGCGATGCGCGCCGCCACGGCTTCGGCCTGGCGCCGTCCCTCGTCGGATAGGTGGAGGCCCGGCGCGCGGCCGGGGAGCTTCACGCCCGTGGTCGGCGTGAGCCCGTGGCGGACCAGGAGGACCACGGTCGGCGGCGTGGGTTTCTTCTTCATGGGGCGCTCGGATGCCCCCTCACCCTACCCTCTCCCCCATTGGGGGAGAGGGATGAAGGGAGCTGCCCGCTGCCCGCGATGGGAGAGAGGGATGGAGGGATCTGCCCGCTGCGAAATGTATCCCTCTCCCTCTGGAGGAGGGAAAGGGCAGGGTGAGAGTGATAGTTTGGGCTAGGCATGAGGGCGGACATCCTGCATGGCCTGCCAGATGCGCGCGGGGGTGGCGGGCGCCTCGCGCAACACCACGCCGAAGTCGCCGAGCGCGTCCTCGACGGCGTTCACGATGGCGGCCGCGCCCGGGATGGCGCCGCTCTCGCCCACGCCCTTGACGCCGAGCGAGTTGATGACCGAGCGGTGCTCGGTGAGCGCCACGGAGATATCGGGCACGTCGTCGCACTTGGGGATGGCGTAGTCCATGAGGCTGCCGGTCAGGAGCTGGCCGCCCTCGTCGTAGACGAGGGCCTCGAGGAGGCCGGCCGCCAGGCCCTGGACGGCGCCGCCCTGGAGCTGCGACTCGACGATGGCGGGATTGATGGCCCGCCCCGGATCGTGGACGACGGTATAGGCCAGCAGGCGCACGTGGCAGGACTCGAGGTCCACGTCCACGACGGCGGCCTGCGTGCCGAAGGCCCAGGTGACGGTCCCCGGATAGAAGTAGGTGCAGGCATTGAGGCCGGGCTCGCCGAGCGGCTTGAGCGCCTTGGACTTGATGGCGGCCAGCGCCAGGCGCGCCAGCGTGATGCTCTTGCCCGGCGAGCCGACGACGAAGGCCTCGCCGTGCTCGATGCGGATGTCCTCGGCCGCCGCCTCGAGGAGCTCGGCCGCCACGCGCTGGGCCTTCCTGCGCACCTCGCGCGCCGTCTGCGCCACGGCGGGGCCGGCATTGGCCATCACGCGGCTGCCGCCAGTGCCCATGCCGAAGGGGAAGAGCGTCGTGTCGCCGGCGACGACGACGACGTCCTCGAAGTCGGCGCCGAGATCGGCCGCGGCGATCTGCGCCAGCGTGGTCGCATGCCCCTGGCCCTGCGCCGTGACGCCGATGAAGACGTAGACCTTGCCGCTCGAGTCCACGCGCACCGTTGCGCCCTCGTAGGGGCCGAGCCCCGAGCCCTGCGCATAGCAGGAAAGCCCGATGCCGATGCGGTGCTGCCCGTTCGTGTGCGTCTTCTGCCGCCTGCGCCACTCGTCGTAGTCGATCAGCGCCAGCGCGCGCCGGAAGGAGCCCGGGAAGTCCGCCGGGTCGTAGGAGATGGGCGTCCCGTCCTTGTAGATGAGGCCGGGCTTGTAGGGCATCTGCTCCGGCCGCACGAGGTTCTTCAGGCGCAGCTCGGCCGGGTCCATGTCGAGCTTGCGCGCGGCGATGTCCATCAGGCGCTCCATGACGAAATTGGCCTCGGGTCGGCCCGCCCCGCGATAGGCGCCGTTCACCGTCTTGTTCGTGACCACGCTCTTGCCCCGGCCCCGGTAGTGGGCCACGCGGTAGGGCGCGCAGAGGTGATTCACCGTGTTGAGCGTGAGCCCTTCGCCTTCGACGGGGTAGGCGCCGACATCGGCCAGGAATGAGTCGTCGACCGCCACGATGGTGCCGTCGCGCTTGAAGCCGACGCGCGCTTCGTGCACCTGGTCGCGGTCCTGACCTGTCGTGACGAAATCCTCGCCGCGTCCCGAGACCCACTTGACCGGGCGGCCAGTCTTGATCGCGGCTGCGGCCACCAGCATCTCCTCGGGATAGATCGAGCCCTTGGGGCCGAAGCCGCCGCCCACGTCCGGCACCATCACGCGGATCTGCTCGGCCGGATGCTCGAGGACGGCGGCCAGGGCATCGCGCAGGGTGTAGGGGTTCTGCGTGGAGGACCAGAGCGTGAGGTGGCCCGTGTCGGCATCGTGATAGGCGAGGACCCCGCGCGTCTCGATGGCCACGCCGGCGAGGCGCGGGTGGCGGAGCTTCTCGCTGACGACCACGTCGGCCTCGGCGAAGCCCTCGTCCACGTCGCCGTAGGAGCCGCCGACGGGCAGCGTGGTGTTGTCGGGCCAGTCGTGGATGGCGGGCTGGACGCGCGCGGCCTCTTCAGTGTCCGAGGCGACGGGCAAGGGCTCGTACTCGACCTCGACCGCCTCGGCGGCGTCGGCCGCCAGGTAGGCGCTCTCGGCCAGGACGATGGCGACCTGCTCGCCCACGTGCCGGACGCGCTCGCGGGCCAGAACGGGCACGGCGAAGGCGCGGCCCTTGTACTGGCCACCGTACGACGCCGGCATGGAGCGCTTGATCTCGGGCAGGTCGGCCGCGGTGAAGACGGCAGCCACGCCCGGCAGGGCCCGGGCCGCCTCTCCACCTATCTTAATGATGCGGGCATGGGCGTGCCGGCTCCGCACCACGGCCATGTGAAGCAGACCGGGGCGGTGGAGGTCGTCCAGATAGCGGCCGGCGCCCGTGATGAGCCGCCGGTCTTCCTTGCGCCGGGGCGAGGCGCCGATGAGGTCCTGGGGCGGGGTCACACGGGGAGTGTATATGCGCGAAAGCCTCACGCCAAGCGTGGAGGGTGAATTACGAGGCGGGCGGTTTCGAAATGGGTGAGCGATAGTCGAGCGCCGCGCGCACCTTGGTCGCCAGCCCGGCCACCGTGAAGGGTTTGGTCAGGAATGGCTCGCCGAAGAAGAGCCGGACGCCGGATTTCATCAGGTCCTTCTCGCTGGCTCCCGACATGAACAAGATCTTGCATTCCGGACGGAGGGCACGGTACTGCTTTGCCAGCTCCGTGCCATTCATGAGCGGCATCATCACATCCGTCACGAGCAGGTGGATGGGATCGAGCCGCGATCGCGCCCAGCGGAGTGCTTGCTGCGGGTCTTCGGTCTTGAGGACCGTGTAGCCTCTCGGAGTCAAGGCACCATCGAAGAGTGCCAGCACTTCGGGCTCGTCATCCACGACGAGGATGGTCTCTGCCATATCGCTCCCTCCAGCATCTTCATGGCCGGATAGTGCTCGCCGGTCTCACACAAGTGGGTGGTCAGTCGCTCGACGCGGCTACGGCGAAGACAGCTAGGAGGCGGGAGGCGCGCGTGGCTGCGGAGAGCAGAGCGAGAGCGAGATGACAGGATTGTCGTCTGGTGCCGTGACGGCCGCGATGACGACGAGGTCGGGCCGGAGGTCGTCGCGCGAAAGCTCATTGGCGAGGCCGCTTCCCGAGGTGATGAGGATGACGACGTCGTCGAAGTCTGCGCCGTCGTACAGCCCGCGGACCCACGAGGGATCCACCGGGCTCGCGGCGGCCATCGGCATGAGGCAGGCGATGACGGCCACGAGCAACAGGGCCAGGCACGCGGGCCCGAGCCGATCTGACCGCATGGTGCTATTAGCGCCGGATCTGGGGCAAAGTCAAATGAGCCGGCTGGGCCCGCGCTACACGTCGATCGCGCGCGTCACCGGATGGGCGCCGATCTCGCCGCCCATCCAGCCCGGGACCACGGCGGAGAAGCGCCCTGCCGTGCCGCCCGCCACGACGACCACGAGCTCTTCCACCGAGGGGAACTTGGGGACGAGCGCGTCGGGGTCGGCTGAGCCGGCCATGCTCTTGAGGCGCCCCGTCTCCGCGCCGTCGGGTCCCGGGGCCAGGTCCCGTGCGCGGCGCCGGACCGACTCGTGGAGGTAGCGCTTCACGTCCTGCTTGGACCAGCCGTCGCCGGCGATGGTCTTCGCGTGCTCGGGGCCGATGACCCAGAGCGTGTGGCCATAGAGCGGAAAGCTCTTGTGGTTCCAGACACCCGCCGCCGACCAGCCCAGCGAGGCCACGAGCTGTGGCGCCGTGCGGCTCAGGTGGTCATTGATGATGAAGGGTCCCTCGCCGGGAAAGAGCGTCACGGTGCTCTCGTCCTGGCGGCGGCCGCGCTCGACGTGGAGCGGCTCCCAGGGCGAGGCCTCTTCGTGCTCGCCGATGCAGTAGGTGTAGCGGCCGGGATGGCCGAGCGTGGACATCGAGATCTCGCCCGCTCTGGTGCCGCCCAGGTTGATCATGATGAGCCGGAGCGCGCGGCCGATCGTCGCATTCGCGCGAAAACCGGGACCGAAGACACCGGCAGCGCAGTTGACGCCAAGCTGCGCGCGCACCGGGCCGTTGATGATGATGAGCGGCGAGGTGGCATTGGTGGTGCCCGACTGGCCGTGGAGATTGAAGGCGGGATCGCACGCGGCCTCGACCACGGCCAGCACGACGGGAAGATACTCCGGCCGGCAGCCCGCCATCACGGCATTAACCGCCAGCTTCTCCACCGTGGCGCGGCCGAAGTTGGGCGGCACCTCGGCCACCAGGGCCTCGCGCGGCCGGCGCGTCGCGGCCAGCATGCGCTCCACGCGCTCGCGCGTCGGCGGCACCACGGGCAGCCCGTCGGTGACGCCGCGCTCGAACCAGCTCTCAATGTCATCGACCATGGCGGCGCTAGTATACGAATGCCGTGCAGCGCGCCTGCGTGGTATTATCCGCCCGCCTAGGTCATGGACGCCCTGGCCGCTCCCCGCGCCACTCGCTCCGGAGGAAATCCCATGAGGCTCGTCTTCGCCTTGCTCGCCACCGTGGTCGCCCTGGCTCCCGTCGCCCACGCGCAGACGGTCAAGATCGGCACCACGCCGTCCTTCATTTTCCTGCCGATCTACGCGGCCGATCAGCTCGGCTACTTCAAGGCCGAGGGCCTCAGCGTCCAGTTCGTGGACTTCGAGGGCGGGGCTGAAGTGACGACGGCCATGGTGGGCGGCTCCATCGACCTGGGCGGCACGATGGTGGAGCGGCCGCTGATCCTGGCGGAGAAGGGGTTCGGCGCGAAGAACCTGGTGGCGCTGGAGAGCAAGAACCCGCTCCATCTCGTGCTGCGCGCCAACCATCCGGCCAAGGAGGTCAAGGACCTCAAGGGCAGCAAGCTCGGCATGACGCGCGCGGGGAGCGGCACGGACCTCTCGCTGCGCGCGCTCCTGAAGGACGCCGGGCTCGAGCCCGACCGCGACGTGGCGATCATCGGCGTCGGCGGCGTCAGCTCGGCCATGGCGGCGCTCAAGGCCGGCCAAGTCGACGGCTACATGGGTGGCGAGCCGGCCGGCGCCATAGCCGTGCACCAGCTCAAGCTGGCGCGCTACTTCATCGACCCGAGGCTGGGACAAGGCCCCAAGTTCCTCCAGTTCATGACCTTCCCCACGCTCCAGGCCAGCGACCGCTTCATCCAGGCCAATCCGCAGGTGACCGAGAAGCTGGTCCGCGCGATGGTCAAGGTGCTCAAGCGCATGCGCGAGGACCCGGAGTCCGCAGTGCAGGTGGGCCAGAAGATCTTCCCCACGATGGATGTGGCCATCATCCGGTCCGTCGTCGCCATCGAGAAGAACACCTACTTTCCGCAGCTCACCGAGGAAGCGATCCGCCTCTGCAACCAGTTCCAGAAGCAGGTGGGCGCGGTGAAGACCGACATCGCGTACGAGAAGGTCGTGGCCACGCAGTTCAAGCACCTCTGGGACCAGTAGTCGGTCGAGCCCGTGCCGACGAAAGTCGCCGTCTCGGGCCTCTCGATCGCGTTCGGCGCCACCCAGGCGCTCGATGGCGTGAGCTTGACCGTCAGCGACGGCGAGCTCGTCTCCATCGTGGGCCCCTCGGGCTGTGGCAAGTCGACCATGCTGAACGTGATCGCGCGGCTCCTGCCGCCGGCTGCGGGGAGCGTGCGGGTGGCCGGCATGGAGGGCAACGGCGCCTCGGCCAAGATCGGCTACATGTTCCAGAAGGACACGCTGCTGCCGTGGGCCACGGCGCTCGACAATGTCTATCTGCCGATGGACGTCCAGGGCGCGCGGGACAGCCGGCGGGCCGCGGCGCTCATGGAGATGGTGGGGCTCGGCGGCTTCGAGCATCACTACCCGCGCCAGCTCTCGGGCGGCATGCGCAAGCGCGTGCAGCTCGCGCGCCTCCTGGCGCAGGATCCCGAGGTGCTCCTGATGGACGAGCCCTTCGGCGCGCTCGACGCGCAGACACGCCTCATCATCCAGGACGAGTTCCTCAAGATCTGGGAGCGGTCGCGGAAGACCGTGCTCTTCGTCACGCACGATCTGCAAGAGGCGATCGCGCTCGGCGATCGGGTCGTGCTGATCAGCGCGCGCCCCGGACGGATCAAGGCCATCTATCGCGTGGATCTGCCGCGCCCGCGGCGGGTGGAGGAGGCCATGGCGCATCCGAGCTTCATCGCGATGTTCCAGGAGATCTGGGCCTCCCTCAAGCAGGAGGTGCTGGCCGCCCGGGAGATGCCGACGTGATGACGGCGGGCTCGCGCTCCGAGCGGTGGATCCTGCGTCTGGCGGTGCTGGGCCTGATCGTGCTGATCTGGGAGGGGCTCTGCCGCGTCGGCCTGGCCTCGGAGTTCTGGGTGAGCCGCCCCTTCCTCATCGTCGCGCGCCTGTGGGAAGCCGTGCGGTCCAGCGCGCTGTGGTTTCACATGGGCGTCACCGTGATCGAGACCGTGCTGGGCTTTCTCCTCGGCGCGCTGGCCGGCATCCTGGCGGGCTTCGCGCTCGCGCGGTGGCGGCGGGCGCACGTGGCGCTCGATCCCTACCTGATGGGCGTGTACGCCCTGCCGCGCGTGGCCCTGGCGCCGCTCTTCATCATGTGGTTCGGCATCGGCATCCCATCCAAGATCATGCTGGCCATCTCGATCGTCTTCTTCATCCTGCTGATCAATACCTATGTCGGCGTGCAGAACGTGGACCAGGACCTGGTCAATGCGGTCAAGACCATGGGCGCGCAGCCGCGCTTCGTCACGCGGCGGGTCGTCCTGCCCTCCTGCGTGCCCTGGATCTTCTCGGGCCTCAGGATCTCCATGGCGCTGGCGCTCACGGCCTCCGTGGTGGGCGAGATGCTGGCGGCGCAGTACGGGCTCGGCTTCATGCTGGCCCGCGCCTCGGGGACCTTCGACACCACCGGCATCTTCATGGTGCTGATCGTGCTGGCGCTCCTGGCCGTCGGCACCTACAACCTGATGTCGCGCCTCGAGAAGCGGCTGCTTCACTGGCGCGGTGACACCGTGTCCATCTGAGGAGGAGCCTGCCATGGCCCGCGTCCCGCTGATCCCGATCGAGCGGCTCGACCCGAAGCTCCGCGGCCTCACGGATCAGGCGACACGCAATCGCCAGAACCCGGCCATCTTCCAGGCCATGGGCCATCTGCCCGAGGCCTTCAAGGCCTACTGGAACTTCTACGCGCCGCTCAGGCTCGCGGGCCTGCTGGACGCCAAGCTCAAGGAGCTGGTGCGGCTCAAGATCGCGGCGCTCAACGACTGCGCCACCTGAAAGAAGTCGCGGGCCGCGCCGGCGGTGCGGCAGGGGCTGACGGAGGAGATGGTGGCGGCGCTCGATGACTTCGAGCGGGGCCAGTTCACGCCGCGCGAGACGCTGGCCCTGCGCTTCGCCACGCTGATGGCGCAGGACCATCACAAGCTCGACGACGGCTTCTTCCGCGAGCTGCGCGGCTACTTCACCGACGCCGAGATCATCGAGCTGGGGATGGTCACGGGCCAGTTCATCGGCTTCGGCCGCCTCGTCGCCGCGCTCGACCTCGAGAACCCCTGCCAGCCGGAGGCCTAGCGGGACTCCAACGAGTTCCGCCGAAACCTCGCCCACGACCCCAGAGTGCCGGGCCAAATAACGAGCCAGACGAGGCCCGAGGGAGGCAGCAGCCCGAGGCGTACGTGGGTGTACGTTGAGGGTTGCTGCCGACCGAGAACGAAGTCTGGCGAAGTTAGTTAGTTGGCCCGGCACTAGCCGACCAGCCGCTCGACGATGACGCAGTCCTTCCAGGCGCCGTCGAGCTGCCCGTGCGCCTTGTAGACGCCGACCTCGCGAAATCCCGCCGCGCGGCAGGCGGCCCGGCTCGCGGCGTTCTCCGGGAAGATCCGCGACACGAGCTTGTGCAGGCCGGCCTTGCGCGATTCCTCGATGAGAGCCTCGAGTACCTGCGTGCCGACGCCGCGGCCGCGCCGGTCCCGGCCGACGTAGACCGAGAACTCGGCGATCTTCGCGTAGCACTTGCGCGGCCGGTAGGACGACGTCGAGGCGAAGCCGACGATCTGCCCGGTCTCCTCGGCCACGACGATCGGGTGCGTGTCGTCGAACCAGCCCTCGACGTCCGCCGGCGTCCGGAGCCGCGTCTCGAACGTGGCGATGCGGTCCTCGATGCCCTGGTTGTAGATGCGAGCCATGGCCCCCGCGTCAGCCTTCGTCGCTCGCCTCGTGGTCATGACCTGCCCCCCTTGAGAGATCCGGCTCCAGCCCGCGCCGCTTCGTCACACGCTGCTCACTCTGCCGGGCTCGGCACCGGCTGGGGGAACCAGCCGCGCGTGCGATTGCAGAACGCGCAGACCGACAGCATGACGGGCACCTCGACGAGCACGCCCACGACGGTCGCCAGGGTCGCGCCCGAGGTCAGGCCGAAGAGGGAGATCGCTGTCGCCACCGCCAGCTCGAAGAAGTTGCTCGCGCCGATCAGCGCGCCCGGAGCGGCCACCGCGTAGGGAACCCTGAGCCACCGCGCCAGACCGTAGGCCAGGCCAGAGTTGAAATAGACCTGGACCAGCAGCGGGATCGCGATCAGCACGATGTGGGAGAGCTTGCCCAGGATCACCTCGCCCTGGAAGGCGAAGATCAGGACGAGCGTCGCCAGGAGTGCCAAGACCGATACCGGCCTGAGCTGGGCCAGGAAGACGCGCTCGAACCACGCTGGCCCCCGCATCCGGAGGAGGAGGATGGCCCGGGAGCCGGCGCCTGCCGCCAGCGGGATCACGATGTAGAGCAGCACGGAGTACAGCAGGACGTCGTAGGGCACGGTGATGTTCGACACGCCGAGCAGGAGGATCACGATCGGAGCGAAGGCGACGAGCATGATCAGATCGTTCAGCGCCACCTGGACCAGCGTGTAGGCGGGGTCGCCGTCGGTCAGATAGCTCCAGACGAAGACCATGGCCGTGCACGGGGCCGCGGCCAGGATGATCGTCCCCGCCAGGTACTGATCCCCGAGGTCCGGCCCGAGCATCCCGGCAAAGAGATGCTTGAAGAAGAGCCAGCCCAGGAAGGCCATGCTGAACGGCTTGATCAGCCAGTTGACGAACAGGACGACGAAGATGCCGCGGGGCTGACGACCGACGCCTCGGAGCGCGGCGAAATCGATGCGGAGCATCATGGGGTAGATCATCAGCCAGATCAGCACCGCGATCGGGAGGTTGACGTGGCTGACCTCGAGCCGGCTCAGCCCGCTCACCAGCCCGGGCCCGAGCCGGCCGACGGTGATCCCCGCGGCGATGCAGAGCGCGACCCAGAGGGACAGGTAACGCTCGAAGATGCTCAGACGCTTGGCTGTCTCGGCGGATCTCACCCCGCGGTGGGCTTCCGGGCGCGCACGAAGGCGCTCATGAACTTGTCGTCGACCTGGGGCGCGATGGCGTCGGCGTCGAGGCCCGCGCCCGCCAGGAACTCGCGCGCGTCCGCGGCGCGGTAGATGCGCGTCGGCTCGACGTCAACCCCTTCGAACCCGGCCTTGGCAAGCTTGTCCCGGTACTCCCCCTCCTCCAGCGCGCCGGCCACGCAGCCGATCCAGAGCTCGATGCTCCGGCGGATCTCGGCAGGAACCTCGCCGCGCACGACCACGTCCGAGACGGCCAGGCGCCCACCGGGCTTGAGCACGCGGAAGGCCTCGGCCAGGACGCGATCCTTGTCGGCCGAGAGGTTGATCACGCAGTTGGAGATGATGACGTCCACGGAGTTCGCGGGCAGGGGGATCTGCTCGATCTCTCCCTTGAGGAACTCCACGTTGGCCATGCCGGCCTTTCGCTGGTTCTCGCGGGCCAGCGCGAGCATCTCGTCGGTCATGTCGAGACCATAGGCCTTGCCCGTCGGGCCCACGCGCTTTGCGGAGAGCAGGACGTCGATCCCGCCGCCCGAGCCCAGGTCGAGAACGGTCTCGCCCGGCTTGAGCTCGGCCAGCGCGGTCGGGTTGCCGCAGCCGAGCGACGCCGCGGTGGCCTCGGCGGGCAGCCCCGACGTCTCGCTCTCCGCGTAGAGATTGGAGGTGATCGGGTCGCACTCGCCTCGAGAGGAGGTCGAGCCGCAGCACGCGTTGCCGGTGGTCGTCACGCGGAGCGCTGCCTGGGCGTACTTGTCCTTCACGATGTCTTTGATGTTCTGGTCGGCCATCGCCATTCTCCTCGTGTGATCAGGAACAGCAGGACGCGCTCTTGGCCATCTGGAGCCCCTTCGCGGGCTGCGGCGCGTCCGCCTCGTCCTCGAGGTCGTAGTTGAGGTGGTAGACCTCCCACTCCACGCCATCCGGATCCGTGACCCAGAACTTGTCCTGGTTGGCGTGGCAGCAGTTGACCCCCATCTCCTCACGTACGGGCAGGCCGGCCGCCTTCACGCGGGCGAGCTGGGCCATCACCGTGTCCACCGTCTCGACCTGGACGCCGACGTGATCGATCGTGCCCTCGCGGGCCGAGCCGCCGTGCGAGAGGGCCAGGTTGACGGGCGCCCACGCGGGGAGAAACTTCGCGTATCCCGCCTTCACCTTGACGGGGCCCTCGCCCAGGAACTTCTCGTAGAACTCGCGGCTCTTGCCGAGGTCCGACACGTGCATGTGCAGATGCACCTTCGCGCTCATGGCGGTCTCCTTTAACAGCAGGCGGTCAGCAGGCGCGCCAGCGTCGTCGCCGTCTCCCGCTGCACGGAATAGTAGATGTACCGCTCTTCCTTCCTGCTCTCGACGAGCCCGGCCCGCCGGAGCAGGTCCAGGTGATGCGACAGGGTCGGCCCCGGGATCTCGACTGCCGCCTGGATCTCGCCGACCGAGACTTCCTTCCCGGCACGGACCAGGAAGAAGAATACCTGGAGACGGGTCAGGTGGCCGAGGGCCTTGAACGCCTCGACGTGGCTTTCGTCCGCGTCCAGCCGGGCCAGCGGGAGACGGGCTATGGTTTTCACGTTTCGAAGTCTATGGAACTATCGAACAGATGTCAAGCGGTATTCTTGAAGGAGCGCGAGATCCAGTAGAACGCGGCCGCGGCCACGGCAAGCATCGCCAACCCCGCGCCGGTGTAGCCGAAAATAACCTTCCCGATGCCGAAGAGCGTCGCGTAGACGGCGATGATGCCCGCGATCCAGTTCGTCCACGCGAGCGCCCCCCCGGGGATGGGCTCGCGCCCGAAGCCGAGCCGCGCGGACACCCTGGCCCAGCCGGGGCCGCCGGGGCGCACGCGCCGGTAGAAGGCCTCGAGCACCGGCTCGGGCTCCGGCCGCGTGAGGAGCGTCACCATGAGCCACGCCACCGTGCTGCAGGCCACGGTCACCAGCATGACGGCCGCCGTCGCGTTCGGATCGTTCGCCGCGAACCGCGGCTTGACGTAGGCGAAGGCGAGCAGGCTGACCACGAAGCTCGCCACCATGGCCGAGATCTCGCTCCACGCGTTGATGCGCCACCAGTACCAGCGCAGGATGAGCACGAGCCCGGTGCCGGCGCCGAGGGCCAGGAGGAGCTCCCACGCCTTCTCGACGCTCGAGAGCTGGGAGGTGACCACGAGCGACGCCAGGAAGAGGAGCACCGTGGCGACGCGGGAGACGGCGACATAGTGCCGCTCGCTCTCCTCCCGTTTCACGAAGCGCTTGTAGAAGTCGTTGACCAGGTAGGAGGCGCCCCAGTTGAGGTGGGTGGCGACGGTGCTCATGTACGCGGCGGCGAAGCCCGCGAGCATGAAGCCGCGCCACGGGGTGGGCAAGAGATCCACGAACGCCCGCACGTAGCCCGCCTCTCTGTCCTGCAAGGTCGGGTAGAGGATCACGGTGGCGAGGCCCGTGACGATCCACGGCCAGGGCCGGAGCGCGTAGTGCGCGATCTGGAAGAAGAGGGTGGCGAGCACGCCGTCCTTCTCCGTCCGGGCGCTGAAGATGCGCTGGGCCACGTAGCCGCCGCCCCCCGGCTCGGCGCCCGGATACCACGCGGCCCACCACTGGACCGACAGGTAGACGGCGAGCGTGAGGAGCGGCATCCAGGCGTAGGCGTGGACACCGGTCGCCGTCACGCTCACCGGGAGGACGGAGAGCGCCGCGGTCTCGCTCCCGAAATGGTCCACGAGCTTCGTCTTCATGATGTCGATCCCGCCCACCGCGCGCACCGCGTACACCGCGAGCACGATGACGGCGCCCATCTTGACCACGAACTGGACGAGATCCGTCCACAGCACGGCCCACATGCCCCCCGCGACCGAGTAGGCGAGGGTGATCGCGAAGCAGATCCCCACCGCGACGACGTCGCCGCTCACCGTCATGCCGGCCATCGTGACGTCCCGCAGGCCGAGGGCGATGGTCAGGATCTTGATCATGGCCCGCGTCACCCAGCCGAGGATGATCAGGTTGATCGGGATAGCGAGGTAGAGCGCACGGAAGCCGCGCAGGAAGGCGGCGGGCGTGCCGCCGTAGCGGAGCTCGGCGAGCTCGACGTCCGTCATCACCTCGGCCCGGCGCCAGAGCCGCGCGAAGAAGAAGACCGTGAGCATGCCGCTCATCACGAAGTTCCACCAGAGCCAGTTCCCCGCGACGCCCTTGGTCGCGACGAGCGCCGTGACGACGAGCGGCGTGTCGGCGGCGAACGTCGTGGCGACCATCGCGGTGCCGGCGAGCCACCACGGCACCTGGCGCCCGGAGAGGAAGTACTCGTCGAGGCTCCGGCCGCCGCGCCTGGTGAAGAAGAAGCCGATCCCCGCGGAGAGGAGGAAGTATGCCGCGACGATGGCCCAGTCGATCGGGGATATGGTCATGGCGACGTCCCAGGCGAGCCCACGGGGGGAGTGTATACGCGGCCGAGGCCGGGGCCAAGGGGCCGCCCGACCATGCGATCCCGTTACTTTCGGCGGTCGAAAGTGAATTCATAGGCGAGGTAGCCCTGGAAGTCAGTGGGTCCCTGGATCCCCCGGCCTGCCGAAAGGAGGAGGTGATGGTTCTGAGTGAAGTCGATGACCAGGCCGACATTGAAGCGGGTCTGCGCCTCTCCATCCTGTCTCGCCGCCGTCGTGTGGAACACCTCGACGCCCATCGTCGCCCACTCGAGGATCCGACGCTGGACCTGCCAGCCGACAAACCAGTAGTCCTTGTTGCCCGTGCCCGGGTTGATCCAGTAGCCCCCGCCGCCGTATGTCGTCCAGGGGCCGAAGCTCTTCTGGAGCCACAAGGGCAGAAAAGCCTGGACGTGGCCGGACACCAGGCCGCTCCTCGAGCCGCCGCTGAGCAGCTCGAGGAGGGGAGCCGTGCCGACTTGCGGGCTCCACTCGGTCTCGTGCATGAAGCGCAGCGTGAACCCGATCTCGGTGTCGCCGTAGCCGTAGCGTCCGGTGCCCTCGTCAGGCCTGATGAAGACGAAGGGGGCGACGAAATGGAGCTCCAGATCGGGAAGGAGACCATAGTCCGCCTCGAAGTGGGGACCGGTGCCTGCCCAGAGGCCTCGAAGGTGCGCAACTTGCGAGACCAGGTAGAGCTCCCAGGACTGGTAAGCCACCGGTTCCGGGTCGCCCGTGACATACGGAGCGCCCGCGCGCGAGGGCACCGGCACCACGAGCAGCAGCACGACGAAGCAGAGGCCGCCCAGATGTGGGGCGCGGCCCAGGACTAGGCGACGATGCCTTTGTCCCGAAGCGCCTGACGAAGCTGCCGAGATCCAGCAGGGTGATGCCCTCGAGCGCGCGCGGCCTGTCACGCGAAGCGCCAGCCGTCGAGCGCGCGCGGGTTCTTCGGGATGATCCGGAGGGGGAGATCGCGCGCGCCGAGTATGCCCAGCGCCAGGAGCGGCTGGGCGGCGCGCGGCAGCGCCCTGCAGCTCAGGCTCGGCATGGTGGAGAGCCGCTTCGCGGTGGGCCAGGCGGAGGCAGGCAGCCTGACGACGCCGCCGGGCAGCCAGAGCGGGAAGTCGCCGCGCTGCCTGTCCACGGGCCCGGCGAAGACCGGCACCTGCGTCCAGAGGCGATCGCGGCTGGCGCGCGGCACGGCCTCGGCGTGTCCTGCCGCGACGTCCCAAGCCGCCATCGCGGCGGCGGCGCGGCTGCCAGCCAGCGGCTTCTTCCGGAGCTTCCAGGTGAGCGAGAGCGCGAGCGAGCGACCGTGGCAGACCACGCGATGCGGAGTCCGTGGCTTCATGTAGAAGAGCGAGCCGGGCTCGAGGTGCTGAGTCCGCCACCCGCGCCCGATCACGGTCTCGTCGAGGTCCTGGCGCGTGCCCGGCTTCACGGGCGGCCCCGTCGTCACGGTCCGCCGGCCTTCGAGCTGCACCCATACCGATTCGACCTCGCCGTCGTGATGAAGGCCCAACCCCTGCCGGCCCCGGCCATCGACGATGAAGAGGAAGGAGGTCTCCTCGCGCCCGGGCCCGAAGAGGCTCGCGCGGAGCGCCGTCATGAGCCGCGCCACCCGCGGCAGCACCTGGTGGATCTGCGGCATGTAGACCGTGGCGCCCGCGGCGAAGGCCGCCGCGAGCTGCGCGCGAGTGGGGCGCCGCTCGTAGTGCCGCTCGGCCGCGATCTGGACCGGCAGGCCCGAGCGGGCGAGCGCCATCGCCTGAGAGAAGGGTGGCGCGAGCCTGGAGCGGCTACTTCGTGGACGGGGCGTAACGGTTCTCGACGTAGTCGTCGAGAATCTCGAGGAACTCGGCGACGATGCGGTCGCCCTTGAGCGTGAGCTTGAGCGCGCCGTCCACGAAGACGGGCGCCTTGGGCTCCTCGAAGGTGCCGGGCAGCGAGATGCCGATATCCGCGTGCTTGCTCTCGCCGGGGCCGTTGACCACGCAGCCCATCACCGCCACCTTCAGCTCCGCCACGCCCGCGTACTTCGCCTTCCACACGGGCATCTGGTTGCGGAGATAGGTCTGGATCTCCTCGGCCATCTCCTGGAAGAAGGTCGAGGTCGTGCGGCCGCAGCCGGGGCAGGCCGTCACCTGCGGCAGGAAGCTCCGGAGCCCCAGAGACTGGAGGACCTGCTGGGCGACCAGCACCTCTTCCGTCCGGTCGCCGCCCGGCTTGGGCGTGAGCGAGACGCGGATGGTATCGCCGATGCCTTCCTGGAGGAGGATAGAGAGCCCCGCCGTGCTCGCGACGATGCCCTTGGCGCCCATGCCCGCCTCGGTGAGACCGAGATGCAGCGGGTAATCCGAGCGGGGCGCGAGCTTGCGATACACGTCCACCAGGTCCTGGACGCCGGAGACCTTGGCCGAGAGGATGATCTTGTCGTGGGCCATGCCCGTCTGCTCGGCCAGCTCGGCCGACTGTATCGCGCTCTCGACCATCGCGTTCATGGTCACGTCGCGCGCGTCGAGCGGCTCGGGCAGGCTCGCGTTGGCGTCCATCATCTTCGTGAGCAGGTCCTGGTCGAGGCTGCCCCAGTTGACGCCGATGCGGACGGACTTGTCGTTGTCCACGGCCACCTTGACGATCGCGCGGAAATTGTCGTCGTGGTGCTTGCCGCCGACGTTGCCCGGATTGATGCGGTACTTGGCGAGCGCCCTCGCGCACTCGGGGTACTTGGTCAGGAGCACGTGGCCGTTGTAGTGGAAGTCGCCGATCACCGGCACGTGGACCTGCTTAACGATCTTGGGGACGGCCCTGGCCGCGGCGTCGTTGTTGACGGTGACGCGCACCAGCTCGCTGCCGGCGGCGTGAAGCGCGTTGACCTGGGCCACCGTCCCCGACACGTCGGCCGTGTCGGTATTGGTCATGGACTGGACGACGATGGGCCGCTGGCTGCCGACCTTGACGCCGCCCACGTCCACCAGCACGGTCTTCCTGCGCTTGGCGACACTCATACTGTCGAGAAATATACCACGGCGGCGGGCGCGGCCGGCGCTGGTAGGAGAGCGAGCAATGGGGCATAATCGGCGGCGGCAAGCAGGTCCCCACTTCAAGGAGCCGCGCATGCTCATTGTCGAGACCCCGCAGGACCTGAAGCAGCACATCGGCACGACGCTCGGCCCCACGGAGTGGATCACCGTGGACCAGGCGATGATAGACAAGTTCGCCGAGGCCACCGGCGACCACCAGTGGATTCACGTGGACGTGGAGCGCGCGAAGAAGGAGATGCCCGGCGGCAAGACCATCGCCCACGGCTACCTCACGCTCTCGCTCCTGCCGCGGCTCGTGCCCACGCTGCTGCAGGTCAAGAAGCGGCGCCGCGGCCTCAACTATGGCTCGAACAAGATCCGCTTCACCAATCCCGTGCCGGCGGGCTCACGCATCCGGCTCAGGCAGACGATCAAGAACGTGGAGGACGTCGAGGGCAACGGCGTCCGCGTCACCTCGGAGATGGTCATGGAGGTCGAGGGCCAGGAGCGTCCCGCCCTCGTGGCGGAGGTGCTGGGCATCCAGTACGCATGACCCAGGGGAGGTGCCCCATGCGATGCGTCCGCGCGGCCGTCCCGCTGCTGATCGTTCTCGTCTTCGCCTCCGACGCGGCAAGCCAGCAGGGCCGGGGAAGGCCGGTGCCTCCCCGTCCGCCGGCGCCGGCGCCGGCGCCGGGGCCCATCACCCAGGTCACGCTCGGCCAGCTGCTCCGCGACGCCGGCTACACGCCCACGCAGAAGAACGATGCGTGGTACACGATCCCGGTGGACATCCTGGGCGCCTCGAAGTACCCGCTCGACGTGTCGCTCAGCGAGAGCGGGGAGAAGCTCTGGCTCCACGTCCACCTCGGCAGCGTCCCGGACGCGGCGCGGGTGCCCCCGGCCGCGCTGGCGCGGCTGCTCCAGCTCAACGACGGCGGTCCCGCGCATTTCATCTTCCGGCGTTGCGAGACGTGCGCTCCGCTCAAGGACAAGCTCTACATGACTCTGGCGATGGACAACCGTGGCGTGAGTCCGGCGGTGTTCAAGGCGACGCTGGAGAAGTTCATCGAGGAGATCAGAGCCACCCGGGACGCCTGGCTCGTCCAGCGGTGGCCCAAGTAGGGCGGGCGCTTCCTTTGGTAGGCTCCCTCCGTGCTTGATCCGGCTCGCCGCGCCGTGCTCGTGGTGTGTGACAGCCTGCGGGCCGACCTGATCCGCCCCGACACGGCGCCGACGCTCCACGCGCTTGGTCGGAGCGTGACGAACTTCACCGGTTGCCGCGGAGTCTTCCCGTCCGTGACGCGCGTCACCTCGGCCTCCATCGCCACCGGCTGCCATCCAGGGCGTCACGGCCTCCTCGGCAATACCATGGTGCTCGACGAGGGCGCCGGGCTTGTCTGTCTCTCGGTGGGCAAGCCCGAGTTCCGCGAGCGCATGCGGAAGGCGACCGGGCGCACCCTTCTCGCGCCCACGCTCGCCGAGCGCGTTGCCGATCACGGCGGCGCCATCGTGATGTCCAACGTGTCCCCGGGCGCCGCCTATTTCCAGGATCCCGACGGCTTCGGCCACGTCTATCACCGCGCGGGCTCCTTCGCTCCCGGCTTAGCACCGGTGGCCGACGCCGATCACCTGAACATCGCCATCGGCGCGGCGGGAGACGCCGCCATGACGGCGCGCTTCTGCGACGAGGTGCTGCTGGAGCGCCGGCCGCGGCTCGGCGTGCTCTGGCTCTCGGAGCCCGACCATACCGGGCACGGGTCGCCGCTGGGCTCGCCCCAGCATCTGGCGGCGATCCTCGCCGCCGACCGGTGCGTCAAGCGCGTGCTCGACACGGTGCGCGAGCTCGACAGGCGGGGCGGCGAAACACTCGTCATCGTCTGCTCCGACCACGGCATGGAGACGACGGCCCGGACCATCCGCGTGGACGATCTCCTGATCGGAGCCGGTCTCAAGGCCGGGCCGGGGTCGAGAGACCTCGTCACGGCGCCCAACGGCACGGCAACGATGATCTACCGCGCGCGCGAGGCCAGGGCGAGCGCGGAGGAGCTGCGGCGATTCCTCGAGGCCGAGGACTGGGTGGGCACGCTCTTCACGGGCCCGGCGCTCGCCGAGGTCGGCCTGCCCACCGGCGGGCCCGTGGCCGCGGCGGTCTCGCTCCGCACCGAGCACCGGCCCAACGAGTTCGGCATCTGGGGGTATGGCGACATCGCGGCCGACCTCGAAGGCAAGGACTACACGGGCTGTGGCCAGCACGGCGGACTCGGGCCGAACGAGCAGCGGCCCTTCCTCTTCGTCAACGGACCCGGCTATCGCGAAGGCGCGACCGTCGAGACACGAGTCTCCCACGTGAGCGTGGCACCCACGATCCTGCGCCATCTGGGCCTGCCGTGGGACGGCATGGACGGCCTCCCCCTGCCCGTCGCCACCCAGGTTGACAGTCCCGACGCGAGTTGAGATAAGCGGACTCATGATGGGAGCGACACGGTGAGCCTCAGCAGCCCGGGAGCCCGCCCCGCTCAGGATGGGATGCCGACCACCAGGGGCATGAACTTTTACCTGGAGGACAGGAACCTCCAGTTCCTCTGCGAGACGCTGATGGATGCCGCGACCTTCGAGCGCGCGCGGCCGCGTCTCGTCGAGCTGGGCCAGGTCGCGGGCGGTGAGCTCGACGACCTGGCCGCCCAGGCCGACAAGAACCCGCCCGTCCTGCGCGCGTTCGATCCAGCCGGCCGGCGCGTCGATGACGTCGTGTTCCACCCCTCGTATCGAGAGATGGAGAGGATCGCGTTCTCGCGCTTCGGCCTGGCGGCCATGTCGCACAGCGCGGGCATGCTGGGCTGGCCCACGCCGGTGCCCCACGTGGTCAAGTACGCGCTCTCCTACCTCTTCGCCCAGTCCGAGTTCGGCCTGCTCTGTCCCGTCAACATGACGGACTCGACCGCGCGCATGCTCCGCCACTACGGCAGCGAGGAGCTCCAGGCCGCCTATGTCCCGCGGCTCACCACGACCGACTTCGAGCAGCTCCTGCAGGGCACGCAGTGGATGACGGAGAAGACCGGCGGCTCGGACGTGGGCGCCCTGACGACGGTGGCGCGCCGAGGGCCGGACGGCCTCTGGAGGCTCTGGGGCGACAAGTGGTTCTGCTCTAACGTCAATGCCGACGTGGCGATGACGCTCGCGCGGCCCGAGGGCGCGCCCGCGGGCACGCGGGGCCTCGGCATGTTCCTCCTCACGAAGTACCTGCCCGACGGCAGCAGGAACGCCTGGACCATCAACCGGCTCAAGGACAAGCTCGGCTCGCGCTCCATGGCCTCCGCCGAGGTGACGTACTCGGGCGCGGTCGCGCACGTGGTCGGCGACCTCGGCCGCGGCTTCAATCAGATGATGGAGATGGTCAACTCCTCGCGGCTCTCCAACGCGATGCGCGCGGCGGGGATCATGCGGCGGGCCCTCCTGGAATCGCTGGTCCACGCGCGCGGGCGCCTGGCGTTCGGCAGGTCACTGATGGCCCTGCCGCTCCTGCGCGTCAATCTCCTCGAGATGCTCCTCGACACCGAGGCGGCGGCGTCCGTCGTCATGAATGCCGCGGCGGTCTTCGACCGGTGGGACGGCGGCTCCGCGGAGGACCGCAAGCTCTTCCGGATCATGACTCCGCTCGCCAAGTGCTGGACGACGGCGCGGGCGCGCGCGGTGACGGGCGAGGCCATGAACGTCCGCGGCGGCAACGGGTATGTCGAGGAATGGGTCAATTCCCGCCTCGTGCGCGACAGCTACCTGGGGGCCATCTGGGAGGGCGCGACGTCCGTGGTGGCGCTCGATGTCCAGCGCGCCATACGCCGCGAGCGCTGCCACGAGCCGTTCCTCGCCTGGCTCGGCGCCCGGCTCGCCCAGGTGAACGAGCCCGCGGCCAAGCCTTCGGTCGACGTCCTCCTCCAGGGCATCGAGACGCTCAAGCGCCGTATCGAGGGCTGGGCGGCGCTCGGCTCCGACGAGATCGAGCTCGAGGCCAAGCCCGCCGCGGATCTGCTCTATCACCTGCTGGCCGCGAGCCTCCTGCTGGCCGAAGGGCAGGCGCTCCGCGACCGCTCGCGGGACTTCAGAAAGCTGCTCGTGGGCACCCTCTACGTCCAGCGCTGGCTCGCGCCGCGGGATCCTCACGTGCCGCCCTTCGCCGCGCGCGATCTCGCCTGGCTCGAGGCCCTGGTGTCCTGGACGCCGGTCCCCAGGACGGCGGTTGCCCGGACCTCGGGCGGCTAGGAAGCCCCGGCCCAACTCCCCGTCGACATAGGGGAAAGGCGGTTCAATGCGAAAACCCCTTGTGGTATCCTGACCCCCACACCGCGAGAGTGGCGGAATTGGCAGACGCGCTGGACTTAGGATCCAGAGGGTTACACCCGTGGGGGTTCGACTCCCCCCTCTCGCACCAGCCTCTCTTTCAGGAGCCGGGATGAAAGTTGCCGTCGAAGAGATGGGAGCCTGCAAGCGCAAGCTGCAGGTCGAGGAAGGCCCCGAGGTCGTCCGCGCCGCGTGGCAGAAGGCATTTTCCCGCGTCCAGAAGGAAGCGCGCCTGCCCGGCTTCCGCAAGGGCAAGGTGCCGTCGAGCATGATCAAGCTGCACTTCGCCGACGAGGTGCGCCAGGAAGTGGCCCGGCGCCTGATCCCCGATGTCTACCGCCAGGCGCTCCAGGAGACGCAGATCAAGCCGGTCGAGGAGCCGGACCTGCAGCAGGTGACGCTCGAAGAGGACGCCCCGCTCAAGTTCGAGGCCGTGGTCGAGATCAAGCCGGCCATCACGCTCGGCGCGTACACGGGGCTGTCGGTCGCGCATTCCCCCAAGCCCTTCGAGGACCACGAGGTCAACGAGGCGCTCGAGCGCCTGCGGGAGCAGCACGCGGAATACCGGACCGTGGAGCGGCCGGCCGACCCCGGCTACCTCGTCCTCATGGACTACACGCTCACGCCCGAGGGCATGGAGCCGCGGACCGAGAGCGGCCATGGCTTCATCGTCGGCTCGGGCGGGGTCATGCCGGAGATCGAGGAAGCCGTCATCGGGCTCCAGGCGGGGGGCGAGCGGACGGTCAATGTCCGCTTCCCCGAGAACCATCAAACGGAGTCGCTGCGCGGCAAGCCCGGCGTGGCCAAGGTCAAGGTCACCGAGGTCAAGGAGAAGGTCCTGCCGGCGCTGGACGACGAGCTCGCCAAGACCGTGGGGCAGTTCGACACCCTGGAGGCTCTCAAGGAAGAGATCCGCAAGGGGCTCCAGGCGCGGCGTGAGTCCGAGAACCGGCGCGCGCTCGAGGACGCGGTCACCGAGGCCGTGGTGGCGAACCACCCGGTCGAGGTCCCGGACGCGCTCGTGCTGCGGCAGGTCGGACACCTGATCGAGCACACGCGCGAGCGGATGAGACGGCAGGGGATGGACCCGGACAAGCTGCCCTGGGACTACGGCAAGCTGCTGGAAGAGCTCAAGCCGGGAGCCGAGAAGGCCGTGCGCAGGGCCCTGGTCCTGGAGGCCATAGCCGAGAAAGAGGGGCTCAATCCGACCGACGCCGATATCGAGGCCGAGGTCGAGAAGATCGCCGTCGCGAACAACCGTCCCGCCCCGGCCGTCAAGCGCATGATGGAGCAGAACGGGGACCTGGACGGCCTCCGGCATTCGCTGCGCGAGGCACGCACGCTGGAATTTCTCATCTCGAAGGCATCTCTGGCGGCCTAGGGTACACTGGCGCCATGGCAAGGAGACGTCCGATGGGCCTGGTTCCGATGGTGGTCGAGCAGACACCCCGCGGCGAGCGGGCGTTCGACATCTTCTCCCGCCTCCTCAAGGAGCGGATCATCTTCCTCCCGACCTATATCGAGGACGAGATCGCGAACCTCGTGATCGCGCAGATGCTCTTCCTCGAGGCCGAGGACCCGGACAAGGACGTGAGCCTGTACATCAACTCGCCGGGCGGGTCGGTGACGGCCGGCATGGCGATCTACGACACCATGCAGTACATCAAGCCCGACGTCAGCACGATCTGCATGGGGCAGGCCGCCTCCATGGGGGCGCTCCTGCTGGCCGCCGGCGCCAAGAACAAGCGCTTCGCGCTGCCGCACGCGCGGATCATGATCCACCAGCCCCTGGGCGGCGTGCAGGGGCAGGCGACGGACATCGACATCCAGGCCAAGGAGATCCTCCGGATGCGGGAGGAGCTCAACCGCATCCTGCTCCACCACACGGGCCAGACCATGGAGAAGATCCAGCGGGACACCGACCGCGACTTCTTCATGACGGCCGAGCAGGCCAAGGAATACCACATCGTGGACGAGGTCATCTCGTCCAAGCCGACGCCGCGGGCTGTCGCGGAAGTGGCGATGGCGGGCAGGTAGCGGGAAGCCCCATGGCGGCTCGGGCGCGCGAGGGCAGCGGGACGCTCAAGTGCTCGTTCTGCGGCAAGAGCCAGAACGACGTCCGCAAGCTCATCGCCGGCCCTACCGTCTACATCTGCGACGAGTGCATCGACCTCTGCAACGACATCATCGCGGAGGAGTGGGAGGAGGAGAAGAGCCGGGACATCCGGAGCCTCCCCAAGCCCGCCGAGATCAAGAACGTGCTCGACCAGTACGTGGTCGGGCAGGAGCGGGCCAAAAAGGTCCTGGCCGTCGCCGTCCACAACCACTACAAGCGCATCGAAGCCGGCTCCGACTCCGGGAGCAACGACGTGGAGCTGCAGAAGGCCAACATCCTTCTGGTCGGCCCCACCGGCTCCGGCAAGACGCTGCTGGCCCAGACGCTCGCCAAGATGCTCCACGTGCCGTTTACGATCGCCGACGCGACGACCCTGACGGAAGCGGGCTACGTCGGCGAGGACGTGGAGAACATCATCCTGCGGCTGCTGCAGGCCGCCGACTACGACGTGGACCGCGCCCAGCGCGGCATCGTCTACATCGACGAGATCGACAAGATCGCGCGCAAGAGCGAGAACCCGTCCATCACGCGCGACGTGTCGGGCGAGGGCGTCCAGCAGGCGCTCTTGAAGATCCTCGAGGGCACCGTGGCCAATGTCCCGCCGCAGGGTGGGCGCAAGCATCCCCACCAGGAGTTCATCCAGGTGGACACCGCCAACGTGCTCTTCATCTGCGGTGGCGCCTTCGTCGGGCTCGACAAGATCGTCGAGAGCCGCGTGGGTAAGACGGGCATGGGCTTCGGCGCGGAGGTCAAGAGCCGCGAGGACCGGCGGGTCGGCGACCTGCTGGCCATGGTGCAGCCCGAGGACCTCCTCAAGTATGGGCTCATCCCGGAGTTCGTCGGGCGGCTCCCGGTCGTCGCGACGCTCCACGACCTCGACGAGGCCGCGCTCGTGCGCATCCTGCGGGAGCCGAAGAATGCGATCATCAAGCAGTACCAGAAGTACTTCGACCTCGAGAAGGTGCGGCTCAAGTTCACCGACGACGCGGTGGCGGCCATCGCCCGCGAGGCCATGAAGCGCGGCACGGGGGCCCGGGGGCTGCGGGCGGTGCTCGAAGAGGTCATGCTCGAGGTGATGTACGAGCTGCCGTCGATTCTGGGGCTCAAGGAGTGCATCGTCACCCGCGAAGTGATCCTGAACCGCGAGCGCCCCATCCTGATCTCGGAGCCGAAAGAGCAGTCCGCCTGAGGCGTCCCTGACCTTTCCCTCCCTATGGGGAGACGGGAGGCTCAGCGGGCAGCGGGTGCTTCATCCACACGTTGGCTTCCTCGTAGCGCCCCGTATCGCGCCTCACGTCGATCTTCACGGGCTCGAATGCGCCCGGCACCACGTACGTGCCGATCTCGGGAAAGCGCAGCCCGGTCCACTCTTCCCAGCGCGCGACCGTGTCCGTGATGACTATCGCCTTGGGAGCGATCCGCACGATCTCCGCGCCCATCCGCTGGTGCAGGCGGAGCCACGGGTCGAAGAGGCTGCCATCCGGGCGCGTCCAGGTGATATAGCGCTCCATAGGTTGCAGCGGGTAGAGCTGCTTGAGCGCCGGGCGCACCGGAGCCACGAGAGTCTTGAAGCCGTGACGCCGGGCGATATCGGCCATGGCCTCGATGACTCGGCGGCTCACCCCACGCGCGCGGTGCGTGGGATCCACGATGGCGGCCAGCGCCGAGAGCGCCGTCGGGCGCCGGCCTTCTTGCTTCACGGCGAGGCCTCGCTCCAGGATCTCCTTGATGTCCGGCGGCAGGTCGCCGGCGGAGCCGTCGCAGATGAAGGGAATGCTGTTGCCGACCGCCACGAGGGTCCCGGCGTCGTCCCGGAGCCCGAACTGGAAGTCGGCAAACTCGGTGTAGATACGAGGAAAGAGGCCGCCCGTGCCATCGCCTTCCGAGAGAAAGCGGGGCCAGGCCTGGCGGTGGAAGTCGTGGAAGCGCTCCCTGAGCGCGGGCTCCTCGCTGAGTGTCCGGACCCGCAATTCCATGCCAGAATGATCCTCGAATGCACGCCCGTCGTCCAGTGCTCCCCCTGCTCCTGTCCGCCGCATCCGTCCTGCCGGCCTGCCCGGGGCTGAATGGTGAGGGGCGTCAGTGACACAAGGGACGCTCTACGTCGTCGCCACGCCCATCGGCAATCTCGAGGACATCACGCTGCGCGCGCTCCGCGTCCTCAAGGAGGTCGGGCTCGTCGCCTGCGAGGACACCCGGCGCACGCGCACCCTGCTCACCCACTTCGGCATCCACGCGCGGGTCACCAGCTACTTCGAGCACAACAAGATGACCAAGGGCGCGGCGATCATCCGCGCGCTAACCGAGGGCACCTCGGTCGCCCTCGTGACGGACGCCGGCACGCCCGGCATCTCGGATCCGGGCTTCCTCCTCGTCAAGGAAGCGCGCGAGGCGGGCATCCCGGTGGTGCCGGTGCCGGGCCCTTCGGCCGTCGTCGCGGCGCTCTCGGCCGCCGGTGTTCCCGCCGATCGTTTCGTCTTCGACGGCTTCCTGCCCGTTAAGTCGGGGAAGCGCATCCACCGGCTCGAAGCGCTTCGCGAGCTCGGGATGACCCTCGTCTGCTACGAGTCGCCCCACCGGATCCTCGCCACCCTCGAGGCGATCGGGCAGGTCTTCGGCGAGTTCGAGATCGTCGCGGCGCGGGAGCTGACCAAGCAGTTCGAGGAGATCGCGCGCGGCACGCCCAGCGCCCTGCTCCAGCGATTCTCGACGGCGCCCGTCAGGGGGGAATTCACCCTCGTCATCCCGTATACTAAGAGGCCATGTCCATCCCCAAGGCCTTGACCGTCGCCGGCTCCGACTCAGGCGGCGGCGCGGGCATCCAGGCCGATCTCAAGACCTTCTCGGCGTACCAGGTGTTCGGGATGTCCGTCATCACCGCGGTGACGGCGCAGAACTCGCAGGGCGTCCAGGGCGTGGAGAACCTTCCACCGGCCTTCGTCGCCCAGCAGCTCCGCTCGGTGCTCGGCGACTTCGGCGTCGACGCCGCCAAGTGCGGCATGCTTTCCACGGCGGCGATCATCGAGGCCGTGGCAGCCGTGCTCGGCGAGCACGCGGTGGATAAGCTCGTCGTGGATCCGGTCATGGTCGCCAAGTCGGGCGACGCGCTCCTGGAGCCCCAGGCTGTCCAGGGGCTGATCCAGCGCATCCTGCCGCTGGCCCTCGTGGTGACGCCGAACCTGCCTGAAGCCGAGGCGCTGGCCGGGATGCCGGTGTCGAGCCTCCCGGACATGGAGGAGGCCGCCCGTCGCATCCACAAGCTCGGCTCCCGCCACGTCCTCGTCAAGGGCGGGCACCTCAAGGGCGAGCTGGCCGTGGACATCCTCTACAACGGCCGCGAGGTCACGACCTTCCAGGCCCCGCGCGTCGACACGCCGAATACCCACGGGACGGGCTGCACCTTCTCGGCGGCCATCGCCGCCGACCTGGCGCGCGGGCGCCCGCTCGCCGAGGCCGTGCGGGACGCCAAGGCCTACGTGACCAAGGCCATCCGTGAGGGCTTCGCGCTCGGCCGCGGCGTGGGCCAGCTCCGGCACTTTCTCACGGAGTGGTGATGGCCGAGGACATCAAGGCAGAGGATCCGACGCAGGAGCGAGCCCTCGGCAAGATGTCGTTCATGGAGCACCTGGGCGAGCTCCGCACCCGCATCATGTGGGCGCTGGGCGCCGCCGGCGTCGGGCTCGTGATCGCCTTCTTCATCACCGACCCGGTCATGCGCTTCATCTCGCGGCCGCTGGTTGGGCTCAAGACCGAGCTCGTCTTCACCTCGCCCACGGAGGCCTTCTGGACCTGGATGAAGGTCGCCATGGTGCTCGCCATCTTCATCTCCATGCCCGCCATCCTCTACCAGGTGTGGAAGTTCGTCTCGCCGGGGCTCCACGCGCACGAGAAGAAGTACGCCGCGCCCTTCATCGTCGTGGGCTCGCTGCTCTTCCTGATCGGCGGCGCCTTCGCCATGCTCGTGATCATCCCGTACGCCTCGAACTTTCTCGTGACCTTCGGCCAGGAGAAGGGGTGGAAGCCGATGATCACGGTGTCGAGCTACACCGACTTCGTGATCAAGTTCGCCCTGGCCTTCGGCGTCGTGTTCGAGCTGCCGGTGGTGATCACGGTGCTGGCCCTGATCGGGGTGGTGACGCCGCAGTTCCTCTCGAGGAACCGCAAGTACGCAATCCTGATCAACTTCATCATCGCCGCAGTGCTCACGCCGACGCCCGACATGATCAATCAGACCCTCATGGCCGGGCCGCTCTGCATCCTCTACGAGGTCGGCATCATCTGCGCGCGCCTGGCGGTCAGGAAGCGCAAGCGCGCGGCGCCGGACACTCCGGCGGACACTCCGGCGGAGGCGACCAAGACAGAATGAGCCCGCTGGACTTCAATTCGTTCGAGCTGCCCGAGCCGGTGCTGCGCGGCATCCGCGACGCTGGCTTCGTCGTGACCACACCCATCCAGGAGGGCACGCTGCCGCTCGCGCTCAAGGGCAAGGACGTGGCGGGCCAGTCTCAGACGGGCACGGGCAAGACCGCCGTCTTTCTGATCGCCGCCTTCACGCGCTGCCTGCGCCATCCGGCGCCGGCCAGGAGCGGGCCGACGGCGCCGCGCGTCCTCATCATCGCGCCCACGCGCGAGCTCGTCGTCCAGATCGAGGCTGATGCCCGGCTGCTCGGCGCCCACACAGGGTTGCGGATCCTCTCCGTTTACGGCGGCATCGACTACAACAAGCAGCGCGAGGAGCTTCGCGAGGCCTGCGACATCCTGGTGGGCACTCCCGGCCGGCTCATCGACTACCTCAAGCAGCACGTCTGGTCCCCCCAGCGCGTCGAGGTGCTCGTCATCGACGAGGCCGACCGCATGTTCGACATGGGCTTCATCGCCGACCTGCGCTTCATCCTCCGCAAGCTGCCCAAGCCGGAGAAGCGGCAGTCCTTCCTCTTCTCGGCGACGCTGTCGTTCCGCGTGATGGAGCTGACGTGGGAGTTCATGAACAACCCGACGCAGATCTCGGTGACGCCGCTCCAGAAGACGGCCGAGAACGCCGTGCAGGTGCTCTACCACGTCGGGCGCGACGAGAAGTTCAACCTGCTGCTGGGCCTCCTCAAGCGCGAGGGCGGCAGCCGCATCCTGATCTTCTCGAACACCCGCGAGGAAGCGCGACGCCTCGAGGACCGGCTGGGCAGGAACGGCTGGCAGGCGCGCGCGCTCACCGGCGACGTGGACCAGAAGAAGCGGCTCAAGATCCTGAACGACTTCAAGAACGGCGACCTGCCCATCCTCGTGGCGACGGACGTCGCCTCCCGCGGGCTCCACATCGAGGGCGTCACCCACGTCATCAACTGGGACATGCCGCAGGATGCCGAGGACTATGTCCACCGGATCGGCCGCACCGCGCGGGCCGGCGCCACGGGCCAGGCGGTGAGCCTGGCGGACGAGGCAGGCGCCCTGCAGATCGAGCCCATCGAGAAGTTCATCGGCCAGAAGATCCCCGTCGAGTGGGCCGAGGACGACTGGTACCTGCCGGAGATCAAGCCGACCAGCGAGGAGCGCCGCAAGTACGCCGAGGAGAAGCGCGCGCGAATGGCCGCCCGCGGGCGCTCGGGAGGCGGGCGGGGCGGAACAGGCGGCGGGCGCGGAGGGCCGAGTGCCGGCCAGGGCGGACGCCGAGGTGGTGGCGGCAGTCACAGCAGTCATCCTCGGGGGCGGGGCGGCCGCTAGGGCCCACGCAGGCACTCGGCAGCTGATGATTCTTTTCCCTCTCCCTCCAGGAAGGGAGAGAGCCGCAGTTCGAGCCGAGACGCCCGCCTCGGACGACGAGGCGAGGGCTGAGTAGGCGAGGGTGGCGGCGAATACACTCGAGCTTTCGCTCCCTCAGGCCGAGCGCGCGCTCGCCGCTGCGCTCGGAAGGCCCTGGCGCGATCTCCTCTACGTTCCCGGGCCCGACTTCACCTCACCGCTCGACCCCGGCCTCTTCCGCAGCGCCTTCGTGGTGGTCCCGGCCGACGGCCCTGCCGTCCGCGTCTCCTCGATGGTCATGCCGGCCTTCGGAGCTGAGCTGTGCCGCATGCAGCTCGAAGCACTCCCTGCCTACCGCGTCGAGATGCTCGGATCGTTCTTCGACCCCAGTCGGCGCGGGCAGATCTACGTCATGAGCCGCGAGCGCGAAGCGCCCGCGGCGCAGCCGCCCGGCCACGATGGCTGGGCCTATGAAGGGGGGTCGCTCGCCGAGCGGCTCGGCGGCGTCGAGCGCGTGAGGGTTCTCCGCGAGCGAGTGGCGGCGCGCCTCGATGGCCAGCCCGTCCGGTGGACGGCCGACCGTGGACTGGTCGTCGACGTCACCGGCGACCAGCCCTGTCTCCTGCTCGCTTCGGCCCGCAGCGCCGAGGAGGCCCTCTTCATCCCCGTGCCCCGCCTGTACCGGGCGCTGCTCGGAGCGTCTGCGGCGCCCGGAGCGACGGCACGCGAGCTCCTGGGCTACGGCGACTGGGCGGGCGACTTCGAGCTGGTGCTCGAGACGGTCGGAGTCAAGGCGGGCTGAGCGTGCCCGTCCCGGACGAGCCGGCCACGTACATCATTCCGTGTCTCTTCCGGTCGCCGCAGCTCGTGGAGTATCACCGTGAGCTGGTCGACTCGATTGCCGATCGCTTCGGCTTGACCTTCACCCGACGCCAGCGGATCCCCGCGCACTTCACCCTCAAGTACCACTTCACCACCGGAGAGATCGCGCGCGTGGAGACGCTTCTGGAGCAAGTCGTGTCACGACACCGGCCACCGCCGGTCGAGGTGGGAGGATTCGGTCATTTCGAGGCGGACGTCGTCTTCGTGGAGGTGCGCCTCTCCGATGACGCGACGCGCGTCCTCTCGGAATTGACGGCCGCGCTGAGGCCGCTGCCCTGGATGTCGTGGAGCGCCCACGACGCCGAGAATCTTCATCCGCACATGACCGTCGTGGAGTTCTGCCGGTCACGATTCACCGAGGTGTGGGAGTGGGTGAAGACGCGCGAGCGGCATTTCTCGGCTGCGCTCGACAATGTCACCATCCTGAGGAAGGCGGGCGAAGAAGACGGGATCGACCTGTGGACCGTCCACAGGTCCTTCACCCTCGTTGGCTAGAAGGGGCGTCGGTCATTTACCACTGGAGCCTTGCTTTGGCCTGCCCCCGGTTGCGCGCCCGCTTGACGAGCGCGTTCTCCGGGGTGGGCACGTTGAGGACGCGCTCAGCTCACTTGGCAGAGGGCCGCGAGGCGGGAGCCTCCGGCGGGACCTGGTACAGGTACTCGCGCAAGTGCTGGACCTCCTCGTCCTTGTCCCCCATGTCAACCCGCATCAGGTCCCGAATCGAAACCATGGACAGCATCTTCTCTCCGCTCATGACGAGCAGGTGACGGATATTGGCGTCATCCATGGCACGCATGGCCGACTGGTAATCCATCTCGGCGTCAGCCGTCACGACCCGGGCGGTCATGACGTCGCCAACCCGCGTGGCGGCCGGGTCGCGGCCCTGATTGACCACGCGGCGCACGACGTCGCGCTCGGAGAAGACACCTTCGAGCCGGTCGCCGTCCAGCACGATCACGATGCCGATATTGTGGGCCGTCATCATCTGTGCCGCTTCAGTCACCGTGGCATCCTTCTGGACCATGAAGAGAAAGCCCGAGCGCATGATGTCACGCAGTGTCTTCATCGTCTGTCCTCCTTGGGACCACGGGGATTGAGGCGTCCGGCATCCCGATCGCCTCGTGGGGATCCGGGACAGCTCCCCAGGAGAAGCCCGGCCCAGTGATAGATATTGTACACTCGCGCGGACTGGTGCATCCGGCTCATGCGGGCGCGCTGCTCCTCGGGAGGCATCTCGACGACCCGTCCGCTGGCTCTGCCAGATGCGCGCGGGGCCCTATTCGTATGACTGGATCGACAATCGAGGCCACCGGAGCCCGCGCACGCTCACGCTCGGCATCGCGAGCAACTCGCCATCGGGCAATTCATGATGCGCATCTTGAGTCACCGCACGACAACGGCATCGGGGAGGCCCTCGAAATCGGTGTCACGAGTAACGAGCGTTGCCCCGAAGCGCCGGGCCGTCGCGTAGACGAGCGAGTCGGCCATGGCGAGACCATGGGCGAGCGACACATCGGCGGCCTCGAGCGCGAGAGATTCATCCACGGGCGCGATGGTCGCGCGGCGCAGCGCGGAGATGGCTTCCACGGCGCGCTCTTCGCTGAGGTCCCGCCGGATCACCTTGTAGACTTCATAGACTTCGATGGCGGAGATGAGAAGCGCCTCACGGCCCTCGAGGTAAGTCGCGAAGCGACGCGCCTTCGGTCGGTTGGCCAGGTACTCGATCCAACCGCTCGAATCGACAAGGATCAGAGGCGCTCCTTCTTCTCGCGGAGCTCCTTGGGGCGCACGCCCCGAACGATGCCGCGGTAAGCCTTCAGCGGACGCTCGGGCACGAGGAAAATCACGCCGCCCTTCTCGACGACGGTGATCCGCATCCCCGGGCGGAGCTGGAGTCGCTCGCGGGCACCGCGCGGCAGAACGAGCTGGTACTTGCTGGACAGGGTCACCGTTTCCATTATCTTACGAAAATGCTATCGATCTTTGGCTAGTAAGTCAACCAGAGAGCCAGCTCCATCCACAGGTCACTCGAGATCGGGCCGCGCTCGCTGCTGAAGAACTCGCAGCGTGCTAGAAGCGGCGGCGGCCGCCCAGCGTCTTCTTGCGCAGGCGGAGCGACTTCGGCGTGATCTCGAGCAGCTCGTCCTCGCGGATCCACTCGAGGGACTGCTCGAGATTCAGGATGCGGGGCGGAGTCAGGCGCACGCCCTCGTCCGAGGTGGACGCGCGCATGTTGGTCAGCTTCTTTTCCTTGGTGATGTTGACGTCAAGGTCGTTGTCCCGGTTGTGCTCCCCGACGATCTGTCCCTCGTAGACGGCCTCTCCCGGCCCCACGAAGAGCACGCCCCGTGGCTGGAGGTGGTCGATGGCGTACGAGGTCGTCCTGTTCGTGCGGTCGGAGACGAGCGCGCCGTTGGCCCGGTGGGGAATGTCCCCCTGCCACTCGGCATAGCCGTCGAAGAGATGGTTGAGGAGGCCCGTGCCGCGCGTGTCCGTCAGGAACTCGGAGCGGTAGCCGATCAGCCCGCGAGACGGGATGCGGTACTCGAGGCGGACCCGGCCCGTGCCGTGGTTGACCATCTTCGTCATCTGCCCCTTGCGCGGCCCGAGCTTCTGCGTCACCGCCCCGATGAACTCCTCGGGGATGTCCACCACGAGGTGCTCCATGGGCTCGAGTGTCTGGCCGTCCTGCTCCTTGGTGATGATCTCGGGCTTGCTGACCTCGAGCTCGAAGCCCTCGCGCCGCATCATCTCGATGAGGATGGCGAGCTGCAGCTCCCCCCGGCCGGACACGCGGAAGGTGTCGGGCGAGTCGGTGTCCTCGACGCGGATGGCGACATTGGTCCGCCGCTCCTTCCAGAGGCGATCGCGCAGCTGGGTCGAGGTGACGAACCGGCCCTCGCGCCCCGAGAAGGGCGAGATGTTCGAGGAGAAGAGCATCGAGACCGTGGGCTCGTCGATGTGCATGACGGGCAGGGCGACAGGGTTCTCGGGGTCGGCCAGCGTCTCGCCGATCTCGACATTGTCCGTCCCGGCCACGGCCACGAGATCGCCCGCCGAAGCCTCGGAGACCTCGACCCGCTTGAGCCCCTCGTAGCCGTAGAGCACCGTGATCTTGGCCGGCTCGGTCGAGCCGTCGCGGTGCGCGACCGCGACCCGATCGTACTGGCGGACCTTGCCGTTGACGATGCGGCCGATCACGAGCCGGCCCACATAGTCGTCCCAGTCGAGCGAGGTGGCGCGCAGCTGGAGCCCGATCTCGGGATTGAAGCGGGGCGGCGGGATGGTGTTGACGAGCGTCTCGAAGAGCGGCGCCAGCGTCTTCGAGTCGTCCTCGAGCGCGAGCTTGGCGATGCCCTTGCGGGCGTCGGTGTAGAGAACGGGGAAATCGAGCTGGTCCTCCCCCGCCTCGAGGTCGATGAAGAGGTCGTAGACCTCGTCGAGCACCTGGGGGGCGCGCGCGTCCTGCCGGTCGATCTTGTTGATGACGACGACGGGGGTGAGCCCCGCCTCGAGGGCCTTCTTCAGGACGAAGCGTGTCTGGGGCAGGGGGCCTTCCGCCGCGTCCACCAGGAGCAGGACCCCGTCCACGAGCGTCAGCGTCCGCTCGACTTCTCCGCCGAAGTCCGCGTGGCCCGGCGTGTCCACGATATTGATCTTCACGTCCTTGTAGTGGATGGACGTGTTCTTCGCCATGATGGTGATGCCCTTCTCGCGCTCGAGGTCGATGGAGTCCATGACCCGCTCGGCCACGTGCTCGTTGGCGCGGAAGATGCCCGACTGCCAGAGCATGGCGTCGACGAGGGTGGTCTTGCCGTGGTCGACATGCGCGATGATGGCGACGTTCCTGATGTCCCGACGCTCCTGCATGTAGCCACTGTAGCACGGATTTTTCGAATGGCGCGGTGCGTTGACCTTGCCCGGGTGATGATCGGTGGGGCATAATGGCTTTCCTATCCCCGCTCGAGGAGGAGCTTTCACGTGAGAATCCGACTGCTGATGCTGGCCGCGCTCGTCGTCGCCCTCGCCGCGCCTACCGGCGCGTGGGCCCAGGCTCCCAAACCCGCAGAGCCCAAGAAAGGACCCGCGAGCGTGAAACAGACCGCCGAGATCACCATGGAGAAAGGTGGTGTCATCACGATCGAGTTCTTCCCCGAGGACGCGCCCAAGACGGTGGAGAACTTCGTCACGCTCGCCAAGAAGGGCTTCTACGACGGGCTCGTCTTCCACCGCGTCATTCCGGGTTTCATGGCGCAAGGCGGCGACCCCAAGGGTGACGGCACGGGCGGCCCCGGCTACACGATCAAGGACGAGTTCAACAAGCAGAAGCACGTGCGCGGCGCCATCGCCATGGCGAGGACCAGCGCCCCCAACTCCTCCGGGAGCCAGTTCTACATTTGCTTCGAGCCCCAGCCTCATCTGGACGGCGGCTACGTGGTCTTCGGCAGGGTGGTGTCGGGGATGAACATCGTGGACAACATCAAGAAGGGCGACAAGATGAAGACCGTCAAGATCATCGAGGTCGCCAAGTAGCCATGGCCTGGTCCCTCCTGATCAAGAACGGGACGGTGGTGGACGGCAGCGGCGCTCCGGGCGTCGCCGCCGACGTGGCGATCGAAGGCGACAGGATCGCCGCCATGGGGCCGGATCTCTCCGGCGCGGCGGCGCGGCTGATCGACGCCACGGGGCTGATGGTCGCCCCGGGCTTCATCGACATCCACTCGCACTCGGACCTCGTCTATGACACGTGCCCGTCGGCCGAGTCCAAGGTGCGCCAGGGCGTCACCACCGAGGTCGTAGGTATGTGCGGCTTCTCTCCGGGTCCCATCGCCCCGGGCCGCAGGGAGGCCGTGCGCGATTGGATCGGCGGGATAGGCAGCAAGCCGCCCGCGACCTGGCAGAGCTTCGGCGAGTATCTCGACCACGTGCGCGGCCTCGGCGTCTCGGTCAACGTGGTCCAGTTCGTGGGCCACGGCGCGCTGCGCCTGGCCACGGTGGGCGGTGACAATCGTCCGGCACGCGCCGACGAGCAGGCGCAGATGGAGCGCCTCCTTGCCGAGGCGCTGGATGCGGGCGCCTGGGGCTATTCGACGGGCCTCGTCTATGCGCCCAGCATCTACGGCTCGACGGACGAGCTGATCGCGCTGGCGAAGAGCATGGCGAAACACGGCGGCCAGTACTTCTCCCACGTGCGCGGCGAGGCGGCCACGCTCGAGACGGCCTACGAGGAGGCCATACGGATCGGCGAGGAGAGCGGCGTGCCCGTGCAGATCGCCCATGTCAAGGCTTCCGGCCGCGAGAACTGGGGGAAGATGGAGCGCGCGCTCCGCATGATCTCGGACGCCCGCGCCCGGGGCGTGGACGTGACGGGCGATGTGTACCCCTACCCCGCCGGCAGCACCAAGATGGACAATCTCCTGCCGCCCTGGATGCACGACGGCGGCACGGCGAAGCTCCTCGAGCGTCTGGCCGACACGGCCTCGCGCCAGCGCGCGATCGCCGATTGCCTCATCGACGGCGAGCGCTGGCGCACGGGCTCGGGCTCCTATGGCTGGGACGAAGTGATGGTCGCGACCTGCTCCAGGCCCGAGCTCGCGGGCAAGAACCTGGCCGAGCTCGCGCGGCTCACCGGGCGCGAGCCCGCGCACGCCATGATGGATCTCGTGCTCTCCGAGCGCGCCGGCGTCAGCATGGTCGGCTTCTCCCAGAGCGAGGAGAATGTCGCGATCGCCAGCGCCGATCCCCACACCATGATCGGCTCGGACTCGCTGTCGCTGCATGCCGGGCCCGGGCCGCACCCGGGCAAGCCGCATCCGCGCAGCTATGGCACCTTCCCGCGCGTGCTCGGGGTCTACTGCCGCGAGAAGCGGCTCTTCTCGTGGGAGCAGGCCGTCCACAAGATGACCGGGATGCCGGCCGCCAAGCTTCACCTGAAGGGCCGCGGCCTCCTCAAGTCCGGCTACTCCGCCGACCTCGCCGTCTTCGATCCGAGAACGGTTCGTGATGGGGCGACATTTCCCGATCCGCACCGCCATCCGACGGGGATCCCCTACGTCATCGTCAATGGCCAGGTGATCGTGGACGGGCCGCGCTACAACGCCGTCCCCGCGGGCCGGGTTCTCACGCGATAGCGGACGCCATGCGGCGGCTGCTCCTCGCCCTGGTCCTGCTGGCGCTGCCGGCGGTGGCCTGGAGCCAGTCCTCGACCGTGATCCTGTCCACCACCACGAGCACCCAGGACTCGGGGCTGCTCGACGCGCTGGTGCCCCTGTTCGAGAAGAAGACCGGCATGACGGTCAAGACGATCTCGGTCGGCACGGGCCAGGCGCTGGCGCTGGCCGCCCGCGGCGAGGCCGACGTCGCCCTCGTGCACGCGCCCCCGGTCGAGCGGCAGTACGTCGAGGACGGCAAGATGCGGAACCGCCGGCTCGTCATGTACAACGACTTCGTCATCATCGGGCCCGCCGACGACCCGGCGAGGATCAAGGGCACGCCGAGCGCGGTGGACGCCCTCAGGCGCATCGCCGAGACCCGCTCCCGGTTCGTGTCGCGCGGCGACAGGTCCGGCACGCACGTGCTCGAGCTCGGGCTGTGGAAGCAGGCTCGTGTCGAGGCCAAGGGCGCCTGGTACATCGAGTCGGGGCAGGGCATGGGTCAGACGCTCGGCATCGCCAATGACCGCCGCGCGTACACGATCACCGATCGTGGCACCTGGCTCGCCTTCCAGAAGCGGATCGATCTGCCCATCCTGGTCGAGAAGGACAGGCCCCTGCTCAATGTCTACTCCGTCCTGGAGATCAACCCGGCCAATGGCCCGCGCGTCAACACCGCCGGCGGCAAGGCCTTCGCCGACTTCATGGTGTCGCCGGAAGCGCAGGCGGTGATCCGGACCTTCGGCATGGAGAGGTTCGGTCAGCCGCTCTTCGTCCCCATCGCCGGCAAGACCGACGCCGAGCTCCAGTAAGCATGGAGCTGATCGGGCAGGGCATCGTGCAGGCCCTGCGGCTTCTGGCGAGCGGCGATGCCGAGGTGTGGCAGATCGCCTGGCTGTCGCTGCGCATCTCCGCGACGGCAACGCTTCTCTCGCTCGTCGTCGGCATCCCGCTCGGCACGGCGCTGGCGCTCACGCGCTTCCCCGGCCGCGGCTTCGCCGTGAGCCTGATCAATACCGGCATGGGGTTGCCCCCGGTGGTGGTCGGGCTCTTCGTCACCATCATGCTCTGGCGCAACGGGGTCCTGGGCATGCTCGAGCTCCTCTACACGCCGGCCGCCATGATCCTGGCGCAGCTGGTGATCGCCGCCCCCATCGTCACGGGGCTCACCCTGGCGGCCATGCAGCAGGTGCCCGAGAAGTTCCGTCTCCAGCTCCTGGCCCTGGGCGCCTCGCGGGTTCAGATGGTCTGGACCTTGCTGAAGGAGGCGCGCCTGCCCATGCTGGCGGCGGTCATGGCCGGCTTCGGCGCGGTCATCTCCGAGGTCGGCGCCTCGCTCATGGTCGGCGGCAACATCAAGGGCTCGACGCGCGTGCTGACGACGGCGACGGTGCTCGAGACGGGCAAGGGGAACTTCGACGCGGCCATCGCGCTGTCGCTGATCCTGCTGCTCCTGATGTTCCTCGTGAACTGGGCGCTGACCTGGATACAGCAGCGGCGCCGCGCCTGAGGCCCTCCGCTATACTGGAGGCCGCATGAGACGACGCGGCCTGGCCACACTGCTGCTGCTGCTCTTGGTCGCTGGCGGCGGCGCCGCGGCGCAGTCCGCCACGCCGACGCTGACGGTCTACGCCGCCGCCGATCTGCAGCTGGCCTTCGGCGAGATCACGCCCCTCTTCGAGAAGGCCGCCGGAGCGCGCGTGATCCTGGTGGTCGGCTCGACCGGCAATCTCGCGAAGCAGATCGAGCACGGCGCCCCGGCCGACGTCTTCTTCGCCGCCAACGAGAGCTTCGTCGACGACCTGCAGGCCGCCGGGGCTACCATTCCCCAGACCCGTGCGCTCTACGCCCAGGGGCGTATCGTGTTCGCCACGCCGAGGACGTCTGCCGTGATCGTGCGCGAGCTGGCGGATGTCCTCAAGCCCGAGGTGCGACGCGTGGCCATCGCCAATCCCGCCCATGCGCCCTATGGCCGGGCGGCCCAGGAGGCGCTCGAGCGGGCGGGCGTGTGGGAGAAGGTCAAGCCCAAGCTCGTCTACGGCGAGAACATTCGCCACACGCTCCAGTTCGTCCAGACAGGCGCCGTCGAGGCCGGCATCGTGGCGCTGTCTATCGCCGATGTTCCCGAGGTCCGCTACGTGGCGATCGACCCGACGCTCCACAAGCCGCTCAACCAGGTCGTGGCCGTGGTGAAGCGGAGCCCGCGGCCCGAGCTGGGGACGGCCTTCATCCAGTTTGTCAACGGCGCCGAGGGCCGGCCGATCATGAAGCGCTACGGCTTCCTCCTCCCGGGAGAGTTCTGAACGAGATGGATCTCTTCCCGGTCTGGCTCTCCATCAAGGTCTCCACGGTCGCCACGGTCTTGACCGTCGTCGCCGGCTTGCCCATCGCCTGGTCGCTGGCGCGCACGCGCTTTCCGGGCCGCGATCTCGCCGAAGCCCTCGTGGTGCTGCCGCTGGTCCTGCCGCCGACCGTGCTGGGCTACTATCTCCTCGTGCTGATCAGCCGTCAGGGCGCCATCGGGCGCGTCCTGGACGCCATGGGCATCGAGCTCGCCTTCACGTGGCGCGCGGCGGTGCTGGCGGCCTGGGTGGGATCGAGCGCGCTCTTCATCAAGGCCGCGCAGGCAGGCTTCGAGTCGGTGGACCGGCGCCTCGAGCAGGCCGCGCGCACGCTCGGCCGCTCCGAGTGGAGCGTCTTCTGGTCGATCACGCTGCCGCTCAGCTCGCGCGCCGTCATGGCCGGCACCGTGCTGGCATTCTGCCGCGCCCTGGGCGATTTCGGCATCACGCTCATGGTGGCGGGCAGCATCCCCGGCGTGACCCAGACCATGCCCCTCGCCATCTACGACCTCGTGCAGTCCAACCGCATGGCCGAGGCCAACACGCTGTCGCTCCTGGCCGTCGCGACCATGGCGCTGCTCCTGATGGGGCTCGGGCGTCTCGCGCGGCTCCGGTTCTGACGTGGCGCTGACGCTCGAGGTCCGGAAGGCGCTCCCCGGCTTCACGCTCGACGTCCGCTGGGAAGCCGGCGACGAGGTCGTGACGCTCTTCGGGCCGTCCGGCGCGGGCAAGACGCTGACGCTTCACTGCCTGGCCGGGCTCGTCCGCCCCGACGCCGGGCGCATCGTGGTCAACGGCACGGTCTTCTTCGACGGCGCCGGGGGCGTGGACGTGCCGACCCAGCGCCGCCGCCTCGGCTATGTCTTCCAGGGCTATGCGCTCTTCCCGCATCTGTCCGTGCGCGACAATGTCGCCTACGGCCTGCGGCATCTGAGCCCGCATGCGCGACGCGAGCGCACCCAGGAGGTGCTCGAGCGCCTCGGGCTGGCGGACTGTGCCGTGCGACGTCCCCGCGAGCTCTCCGGAGGCCAGCAGCAGCGCGTTGCTCTCGGGCGGGCGCTCGCACCCGACCCGGCGCTGCTGCTCCTGGACGAGCCGCTCTCGGCGCTGGACCTGCCGCTGCGCCAGGCGCTGCGCGACGATCTCCGCGCGATCCTGGCGGAGTGGCGCACCGCGGCCGTCCTCGTCACCCACGACTTCACCGAGGCCTATCGGCTGGGCGACCGCCTCGTGGTGTACGAGAACGGGCGCGTCATCCAGGCCGCGCCGCGCGCGGAGCTCCTCTGGCAGCCGGCATCCGAGCGCGTGGCGGGCATCGTCGGCATCCGCAACGTGCTGCACGGCACCGTGCTCAAGGCCACGCCGGACCGCATCCAGTTCCGCTGGCGCGACCAGGTGCTCGAGGCGGTGAACTCGCCCACGCGCTCCTACCTGCCGGCGCCCGACAGCCCGCTCGCCTTCTTCATCCGGCCCGAGTACGTGCGGCTGATCCGCAAGGACCGCGGCACCCCCGATCCCGGGCACCACATGAACCTGATGGCCGGCCAGGTGGTCGGCGAGGCCGACTTCGGCACGACCTGGACGCTCTACTTCAAGCTCGAGGCGCCCGGCACCCCCGCGCAGGGAGACTACGATCTCGAGGTCGAGGTGCCCCGGCTCGTCTACGAGATCCTGGAGATCGGCCGCGACCGCCACTGGCAGCTCAGCATTCACCGTGGCTCCATCCACGTCTTGCCGTCACAATGACCCCCGTCGTCGAGCTTGCCGGCATCCGGGTCGAGCGCGACGGGCGCGCGGTGCTCGACGTGCCGGCTCTGACCGTGGCCCCCGGCGAGGTACTGGCCGTCATCGGCCCGAACGGCGCGGGCAAGTCGAGCCTGCTGCGTGTGATGGGCGCGCTCGAGTCGCCCGCGGCCGGGACGGTGCGATTCCAGGGGGAGCCGGTGGCGTCGTCGCAGGCTCTCGGTGTCCGGCGCCGCATGGCGAGCGTCTTCCAGGAGCCGCTACTCGCCGACGCGACCGTGTTCGACAACGTCGCGATGGGCCTGCGCTTCCGGGGCGCCGCGCGCGAGCGCGTCGGGACGCAGGTCCAGCGCTGGCTCGGCCGCTTCGACGTCGCGGCGCTGGGCGGCCGCCAGGCGCGGACGCTCTCGGGCGGCGAGGCGCAGCGGGCTGCGCTGGCGCGGGCCCTCGTGGTCGAGCCCGAGCTCCTGCTGCTCGACGAGCCGTTCTCGGCGCTCGACGCGCCCACGCGGCAGGATCTGATCGGGGATCTCCGACGCGTGCTCCGCGCTGAGCGGATCACGACGGTTCTCGTCACACATGACCACGAGGAGGCCATGGTGCTGGCCGACCGGGTGGGCGTGCTCTTCGACGGCCGGCTCGTGCAGCTCGATGCCACCTCGCGCGTGTTTCGCGCGCCTGTGTCCGAGGCGGTCGCCCGCTTCGTCGGCATCGAGAACATCGTCGGCTGCCGGGTGCTGTCCTCGAAGGGCGGCGTGTCGGTCGTCGAGGTGGGGGGCCAGGTCATGGAAGTGGCGCAGCCGGCCGAGCCCGCCAACGATTCGCTCCTCTGCCTGCGCGCCGAGGACGTGACGCTCAAGACGGGCACGCCGCCGCCCGGCGCCGCGCTGCCGCCCAACCGACTCAAGGGCGCCGTGGCGCGGCTCCATCCGGTCGGGCTGCATGTGCGCGTCGCCGTTGACTGCGGCTTTCCGCTGACAGCCCTTGTGACGCACCGTGCCGTAGAGGAATTGGCCCTGGCAGAGGGCGTGGAGGTGACCGTGCAGTTCAAGGCCACCGCGCCTCACCTTCTGGTTCGCTCCAAGTCTTGACAGCGAAAACGCCCGGGGGGTATAAGAAGTTCACCCGCGGCCGCAACCTCACCACAGGAGGTCCCAATGGCCGATCTGGAACCGCTAGTTCAGCGTCTTGCCGCCGAGAACCCCGAGTTCCGCAAGCTCCAGGAGGACCACGCCAAGTACAAGCAGGAGCTGAACGAACTCAATAGTCGCGGGTTCCTCACGGCAGACCAGCAGTGGCGTGTCAGCGAGCTCAAGAAGCTCAAGCTCATGGGCAAGGACCGGATGGAGTCCCTCATCCGGCACGCCCGCGACGCCGCGCACGCCTGACGCGGAGCGCTGAAGCGCTCTTTTCATGTCGCCGTCCCGGGGGACGCCAGGCTTTCGCGGCCTCTCCCATCTGACGCCGTCCGGCGAGGCCCGGATGGTGGATGTCTCGCCGAAGACGGAGACCGCCCGCGAGGCGGTCGCCCGCGTGGCGCTGAAGATGCGCCCCGCCACGCTGGCCGCTATCCGTGCGGGCACCCTGGCCAAGGGCGATGTGCTGGGCGTGGCCCGCACGGCCGGCATCATGGCGGCCAAGCGCACGCCCGAGTTGATCCCTCTCTGCCACCCGCTCCGCATCACCGGAGCGGAGGTGTCCTTCACCCTCGACGACAAGCTGACCACGGTCACCATCGAGGCGCGCGTGCGCACAGTGGACAAGACCGGCGTCGAGATGGAGGCGCTCACCGCCGCCGCCGTGGCCGGGCTTACCGTCTACGACATGGTCAAGGCCATCGACCGGGGGCTGGTCCTCACGGATCTCTGTCTCATGGAGAAGTCCGGGGGAAAGTCCGGCGTCTGGCGGCGGAAGAAGCCATGAGGACCGCGCTCGTCTACTCCGAGGAGTGGCGCCGCTTCGACTACGGGCCGGCGCATCCGCTGCGCATGGAGCGCCTCGGCCTGACGTGGCGGCTCATGGAAGCCTATGGGCTCGGGTCGGGCCCGCAGCTCAAGGTGCTCACACCTGAATCCGCCCCCGTCGAGGCCATCACGCGCTTCCACACGCGCGAGTACGTCGAGGTCCTGCGCGCGGTGAGCGCCGGGGACTGGGTGCCGCACGCCGCGCGCTATGGCCTGGGCGCCGGCGACAACCCCATATTCCCGGGACTCTGGGAGGCGGCGGAGCTCACCGCCGGGGGATCGCTGCTGGCGGCCCAGCTCGTCCTCGACAACGAGGTGACGCGCGCCTTTCACTTCGCCGGCGGACTCCACCACGCCATGCCGGATCGCGCCTCGGGCTTCTGCTACGTCAACGACGCCGTGGTGGCGATCCAGGCGCTCCGCCGCAAGGACTGGAAGGTCGCCTACGTGGACATCGACGCCCACCATGGCGACGGCGTCCAGTATGCCTTCTACGACGATCCCCGCGTGCTGACGATCTCGAGCCACGAGCGCGGCGACCGGCTCTTCCCCGGCACGGGCTTCGTCGAGGAGATGGGTGAGGGCGAAGGACTCGGCTACTCTGTCAACCTGCCGCTCCAGCCCTACACCGACGACCTGGTCTACGAGCCCGCCTTCGAAGCCGTGGTGCCGCCGCTGCTCCTCGCTTTCGAGCCCGACGCCGTGGTGCTCCAGCTCGGCATAGACTCGCACCGCACCGACCCGCTCACGCACCTCGCGTGGACGGTGCAGGGGTTCGCGAAGATCACGGCCAGGCTGCTCGAGCTCTCGCCGCGCGTGGTGGCCCTGGGCGGTGGCGGCTATGACCTGCCGAACGTCGCGCGCGCCTGGACGGCCGCGTGGGCGGCGATGAACGGCGTGGAGCTGCCGGTGGAGATCCCGCGCGCCTGCCACAAGGATCTGGCGCGCCACGGCCTTAAGGCCATGCGCCTGTGGGACGAGCCGCTGGAGTTGCCGGCCGACACGCGGCAGTGGGCCGCGGACTATGCCATGCGCCAGGTCCGCGCGATCCGCGAGCAGATCTTTCCCCTCCACGGCCTCTAGGCCCTGCCCTCCTCGCATGAGTCCCGAGCGCGACGGTCCCGACATCACGGTCGAGGTGGACGGCCAGGCCTGGACGCG
>WNGF01000551.1_pt1 | contig 76338 bp, 68 predicted proteins | sample 5400641 | NCBI WGS metagenome assembly WNGF01 (sample SAMN13153371, study PRJNA577476) | soil metagenome | isolation source: 80 cm soil or saprolite under grassland replicate 2 | place: USA:California | collected 2016-06-15
CTTGATCCGCTCGGCCATCGCCGACGGAATCCGACTCCGCAACACGACCGGCCGGGTCGCCTTGGGATCGATGTGCGCCCGCAGCTCGGCGACGGGCAGTTCCAGGATCGGGCTCAGCCGGGCGGCGACCTGGTCTGCGTCGCCGACGAGCGACCCCAGCACGTAGACGCTGTCATAGCGCACACTCACAGCGAGCGGGTTGCCGTTCGTGTCGAGTAGAGCGCCGCGCTTGGCGACGATCGGAATGGCCGCCCGTCGCTCGTCGTCGCCAAGTTGCTGGTAATGCACCGCGTCGCGCACCTGGAGGGTGTACAGACGCCACACGAGCACCAGTGCGCAACCGGCGAATAGCGCGCACACCAGCGCCAGCCGCGCCTGGGTCGCCGCGGCCGTGGGGCGCACGCCGGGCAGCGCGCGCGACTGACTTGCTGCTCGGCGCACTGACTGACTCGTCAGGTTCGCGGGTCCAGCAGGTCGGTGAAGCGTGTGCGGGTGGGCCACGCGCCTAGCGAGCGGTCCGCAGATAGATCGTGCTGCCGGCGTCCGGTCGCTGCATGCCGAGCCGTCCGGTCGCCTCGGCTTCGACCCAGGTCAGCGAACGGCGCTTGGCGAGCTCGAGCCGCAGCTGCTCGTTGCGCAGCTGCCAATCGGCGCGCTCGATCTGCAGGCGCTGAATGTCATAACCGGTCGTCGCCACGCCACTCGTCTGGAGCAGATAGACCAGCGCGACGAGGCTCGCGGCGATCACCAGCGTAGGCAGCCACCCCGTTGCGCGCACACGGCCGAGCAGTGGCACGGTCGCGTCGCGCCATTCGAGCGCGGCCGGCCGCGGACGCGGCAGCGCGCGCGCGCGAGTTTGCGCCGCGGGCGCGACGCGAGGACGCGGCGGCGAACCCGGCCGAGGCGTCGTTGGCTCGGCATGGTCGCCGCGGCGCGTCCCAGCGTCGGGGCCACCGCGCAGGCGCGGGTCCACGATCGAGCGGCGGCCGGTCATGCGACCAATCATGCCGCCGCCGTTCGTTCGGCAACGCGCAGCTTGGCGCTGCGCGCGCGCGGATTGCGTCTGATCTCGTCTTCGCTGGGCGTGATCGGCTTGCGGGTGAGGATGATCGCGCGGCCCGCATCGGCCCAGCCGCGCAGCCGCCACTTGACGATGCGGTCTTCAAGCGAGTGGAAGCTGATGACGGCCACACGGCCGCCCGGGCGCAGCAGCGCGACGCTGGCGTCGAGGCCACGTTCCAGGGCGTCGAGCTCGTCGTTCACCGCGATGCGTAGTGCCTGAAAGGCACGCGTCGCCGGGTGGATGCGGCCACGGGCCGGTCCCAGTGCGGCAATCACCGCGGCGACCAGGTCGCCCGTGCGCACCAGCGGCTCACGTGCACGGCGCATTGCCACGGAGCGCGCCAGGCGGCGCGCGCGCGGCTCCTCGCCGAAAGTGCGAAAGATGCGCTCGAGCTGGGCCTCCGGCAGCGTATTGAGGAGGTCCGCCGCGGTGGCTCGATCGGCTGCCTCCGGATCGAAACGCATGTCGAGCGGCTCGTCGAAGCGAAAGCTGAAGCCGCGCCCGGCGGCATCGAGCTGTGGGCTGGACAGGCCGAGATCAAACACGATGGCATCGACTGGCTCGACGTGGAGCTCGGCCAGATCGGCGAAGGTGCGCTGCAGCAGGGTGAACCGTCCGTCGAACGGCGCCAGTCGCTCGGCCGCTATGGCCAGGGAGTTCGGATCGGCGTCGAGTCCAGTCAAGAGCCCATCGGGCGCCGAACGTTCCAGCAGACCAAAACTGTGCCCGCCACCGCCCACGGTCGCATCGAGGGCGCGGTAACCGACACCGGGACGAGGCCGCAGCGCAGCGAGCACTTCGTCGAACAGGACGCTGGTGTGTGGCAGCTCGGTCGACACAGGGGTCCACCAGCTAGTGCTCGGTGCGCGACAGGTGCTCGGCCAGCTCGGCGCTGTCGCGCTCGGCCTGGCCGCGCTCCTCGCGCCACGCGTCGCGCGCCCACACTTCGATCCGGTCGCCCAACCCGACCACGGTGAGGTCGGCGTCGAACCGCGCGTATTCGCGCAAGTACTGTGGGATGACGACGCGGCCGAGCTTGTCGAGCTGCGCGGCCGACGCGCCCGAGAAGAACAGGCGCTGCATGCGCCGCGCGTCGCCCTGCCACAGATTGAGGGTGCGCACGCGTTCGGAGATGGCGCGCCAGCTGGCGCGGTCCCAGATGACCAGGCACGGGTCGAGACCGCGGGTGATGTACAGGCCGCGTTCGAGGGCGGGTCGGAAGCGCGCGGGCACGGCCAGGCGGCCCTTGTCATCGAGGGAGTGCTCGAACTCGCCCAGGAAATCCAGGTCAGGCGGCGCACCACTTTGCTCCACTTTTCGCCACCAATGATCCACTGTACGCCCCAGCAGGGGCCCGGGCATAGACCACGCCTGCCGGCGGCGTGTTTCAAACCTGTGACAACTTGCCCGGGGCGGCGGTTCAGCCGCGCGGGCGGACGCTTAGCGCGCCGCCGCGAGTCGACCGCCGTGCGTCGAGAGCACCTCGTCGTAGAGCGCGAGGTGCTCGTCGGCGATGCGGTCCCAGCCGTAGCGCAGCACCGATTCACGAGCGGCCGCGCTGAACCGCTGCCGCATCAGAGGGTCCGTCAGCAACGTGCGCAGCCGCTCGGCAAATAGCGCCGGGTCGCGCCACGGCACGAGTAGGCCCGTCTCACCATCGCGGACAATGGACGCCAGTCCGCCGACCCGGGTCGCCACGACCGGTGTGCCACACGCCAGCGACTCGACGGCCACCAGGCCGAACGACTCGTAGCTCGACGGCATCACCGTCACATCCGCCGCCGCGTAGTACACCGGCAGGCGTTCGTGCGACACGGCACCGCTGAAGGTGACGCGCTCGGCGATCCCCAGCCGCGTGGTCAGGTGCTGCAGGCGCGCGATCTCGCGCGACTCGTGGCTCGTCGAGGGCTGACCGCCGACGACCAGCACCCGCGCATCGAGTTCGCCGAGTTGGGCGAAGGCGCGCAGCAGCACTTCGAGCCCTTTGAGGCGTTGAATGCGCCCGACGAACAGCAGCACCTGCTGCTCGGGCGGCAAGCCGAGCGTGTGGCGCGCCTCGCGCCGACCGCGGGGCCGGAACTGCGCGAGGTCGACGCCGCCTGGGATGACGTTGATCGGCGCGAGTTGGCCGTAGTGGCGCACGATCTGCGTGCGATCGGTCTCAGTCGCGGCGATCACCCGATCCGAGCCGGCCATCGTCCGCCGCTCGATCTCGTAGCGCACTTCTTGCTCGCGCTCGGCCGCGCTCTCGGCAACGCGATTCTTCAGCCGCGCCAGGGTGTGGAACATGCTGACCATGGGCACACCCCAGTGCTCTGAAAACAACAGGGCCAGGCGACCCGATAGCCAGTAGTGGCTGTGAATGAGGTCGTAGCTGGCGCCGGTGAGCGCTCGCCAGCGCTGCACCCCACACGCGAATTCCGACAGATAGTCGAGCACGTCGTACTTGTCGACGTGGCGATTCGGGCCAGCGTCAAGATGCACCACGCGCGCCCCGGGCGCGTACTCGACCACGTCGGCGACGTCGCCATTCTGGCGGCGCGTAAAGATGTCCACGCCGATACCACGCGCGCCGAGTGCTCGGCCAAGCTCGCGCACATACACGTTCATCCCGCCCGTCTCCCAGCCGCCCAGCGGCGCCAACGGGCAGGTGTGTGTGCTCAGTACCGCGACGCGCAGCGACACGTTCCCAATCCTACGGTTAACCGCGCTCAGTCCACGCAGATTCCGGACCTCGCAAACGCACCGGGCCGTGGCCGTTTGTCGACTTACGGCGGCGCGCCTCCGCTAGGGAAAGAGCTCGGGATGAATGATGTGCGCGAACTGCTCGAGGGCGGCGACCAGGCGCGGGCCTGGGCGGCTGACCTGATTGGTGTCAACGGCGACGATCGCGCGATTCTTCACCGCCGTGATGCCCGCCCAGCCCGGGCGGGCCGCGACGTCGTCAGGACTGGTGCCGAAGTCTTCGTCGCCCAGCGTGATGATCTCGGGATCGGCCGCCACGACCTGCTCGGTCGAGACCTGCGGGTAAGCGACCGGGCTGGCCGCGAGCGCGTTGCTGCCGCCGGCCAGCGTGATGATCTGGTCGATGAACGTGCCCGGGCCGACCGCGAAGGGTCGGTTCGGATCGGACGCGTCGAGCTCGTGAAACACACGCGGCCGCCGGCTGACCGCGTTGGTCTTGCTCGTGACGGCCTGCGCCCGAGCGCGCATGCCGTCCACGACACGGGTGCCCGCCTCGGCAGAGCCGAGCGCGCGCGCGATCAGACCGATATCCCGATACACGTCGTCGAAGGTCTTGGCGTCGGTCACCAGCACGATCAGACCGGCCTGTTCGATCTGCTGCACGAGGTCGGCGCGCGTGCCAGAGTCGGTCAGCACCAGGTCCGGCCGCTGACCGATGATCGCTTCGGCGCTCATGTTCAGTCCGCCGAGCTTGGGGCGCTGCTTCACCTCGTCGGGGAAGTCCGAGAAGTCATCGGTGGCGACGACCCGCGCGCACGCGTCGACGGCGCATGCGCTCTCGGTTGAGCTCGGCTGCAGGGTGACGATGCGCTGAGGCGGCGCCCCAAGCGTGATCGATTTACCACGGTCATCGCTCAGCGTCAGCGGAAAGCTCGTCTGCTGCTGCGCGCTCGGCGACGCCGCCGCGCTGGCGCTGGGACTCGGCGCTGCTGGCGAGGGCTTGGCTGCCGTCGCCTGCGTCGGTGACTGCGCTGCTACCGGCGAGGGCGCGGTCGCCGCGACAGACGGCGACGCCGACGCGGCCGGTGAGGCGACCGGTTTGGCCACCGTTGGCGGTGGCGCGGTTGAGGTAGGTGAGATAGTCACGGCCGGTGCACAGCCAGCCGACAACACCGCGCCCATGAGCACCAGCCCAACCAGGCGCACCATTGAGAAGCGCATGCCCGTTCCCCTTTCGCTCGAAGGTTCACTGGCGCGTGCGGGACGGTGTCCTGGCTTGTCTCGCCCTCTGTCAGGTGCTTGGGCGGGACTCACAGTTGCGGGACAGCGCCGGACTTGCACCGGACTTCCCCGTTGTCATCCGACGACGCGCTACTCGCGTCGGTCGGAGCCCTCACGAACGACCTCAGTCTAGCTGACGGGCGTAAGCAGCCACGGGTGTGGCTGGTGGGCAATCGACGGCCGAAGTGCGGACTGCGCCGGCGTGTGGAGGAGCCGCGCCACGAACCCTGTGGTTCGTGCCGCCGGCGTCCTGGGTGAATGGTTGAGAGGAGAGGGCGGTCGCCCGAAGGCGACCTTACGCTCAGGCGGCCTTCTTCTCCGCCTTACGGCACTTGGTGCAGCGCAGCTCTTTACTCGTCAACTTCTTGTGAAAGGTCTGGCCGCAGTTGATGCAAATCTCTCGGCCCTTGTCTTTTCTGCCCATGCCCATGATTGTGGCGAGCCGAGCCTCTGCTTGGCAAAACTGGATTCAGTCCGCCTCGGGCGGGGTAATGAACGCGACCAGCCCGTCGGCCAGGATGTGGTGCTCGGTGACGAGGCCGCGGCCGCGCCAGTTCATCGAGACCAGTGTCACGCCGGCGCGGTCAGGATCGATCTCGGTGACCCAGCCCACGTGGCCGAACGCACCCGAGCCCTGGACAAAGCGCGGCATCGCCGCGATGCTGTGCACGCTCGGGCTCGTGGACACCGTCCAGCCGGCCGCCTCCGCGCCCGCCGCCCAATCGCCGGCATCGCCGAACCACGGCAACCAGACGCCCCATGTTTGATGGGCCAGTTCGGCCGCTTGCCAGGTGCAGTAGCCGGCGAAGAAGTGATTGTCGCCGGCTGCTGACGCCGCAGCCGTAGTCGGAGCCGCCGCCGAGGCCGCCGGCGCCAGCGCGCTCATGCTCACCAGCATCACGGTCGCGACGATTGTCGCCAGCGGCAATGCTGGCGGGCGGGCTGCCTTGACGCTCGGGAGCGGTACAGCCAAGCAGCGGCCAGGGTACTGAACCTTGCCCAAGCCGAGCGCGCCGCCGAACCGTCGGCGCAACACGCGCCCGGCCGCCACGTGACGCTTATGTTCACCTCCGTTCGCGACGCCGTTGCAGACGCGCTCAACCGCGTGCCGCGGCCAGCCGTGCCCACTGAAGGCGCGAGCTGGTTCGGCGCGGGCGTGGTGGCGGCGGTCGCGGCGTTTCTGGGCTACGAGCTGGTGGTGGGTCCGGCGCTGGCGGCGCAAGCAGCGCCCACGCCGCCGCGGCCGACGCCGCTGCCGGTGCGCGTCCACGTCAGCGGCGAGGTGGCGCATCCGGGCACGTACGACCTGCCATCCACGGCGCGCGTCGAAGATGCCGTGCGCCTGGCCGGCGGGCCGACCGAGCAGGGCGACGCGGCCAGCGTGAACCAGGCCGCGCACCTGATCGACGGCCAGCGGGTGCTGGTGCCGCGACTGCGCGCACCTGACCTCGCTCGACCGACCGCGGTGGTTCGGGCACCGCCGCGGGCAGACGGCGGCCTGGTCGCCGACGCGAGCGCCGCACCGGATGGCACTTCCTCGCGGCCAACGCCGACGCCCTCCTATCCGACGCGCACCCCGTGGCCGACCGCGACGCCCTATCCCACCCGCACGCCACGCGCGACAGCCACGGCGTACTCTACGCGCACGCCCCGCGCGACAGCCACGGCGTACCCCACGCGCACGGCGCGACCAACGTCCACGCCGTACCCCACACGCACGCCGTTCCCCACGCGCACGCCGTACCCCACGCGCACGCCACGCCCTTCGCCGACGCCGTACGGCATGGCTGGCACCCACTCGCCGCTGCTCGAGCTGCTGGGCGTCTCGGACGCGCAAGCGCCGCCCACGCGCACCCGCCGACCGCGGCGGCGCGGCAGGCACGATCTCGATGACCGAGGGACGACCACGGATGTGACGCTCACATGCTGATCGTGATCTGCACCGCCGCGCTGAGCGGCCTGCTGGCCGGCGAGGTGCTGCGGCTGGACCGCCTCGGGCTGGGCTTGGCGGCGCTGGCCGCGGCGCTCGGCGGACTGGCCGTCAGACAGCGGGCTGGCTGGCGGCTGGCGGCGCTCGCGTGCTGCGCCGCGGCGCTGGGCGGCCTGCGCGCGGAAATGCACAAGCCCATCGACCGCGATCCGTTGGCGGCGTTCGCGAACATGCGCACACACATCACCGGCCGGGTGGCGTCGTCGCCACTCAAGACCGAGCGATCGCTGCGCTTCGCCGTCGACGTCAGGACCGTCGGCGGCGCGGCGGTGCACGCGGCGCGCGTGCTCGTCGTCGCCGATCCCCAGGATCGCACCGTAGATGGCCTCGGACTGGGCGACGGAATTGAAGCGCGCGGCACGCTGGGCGGGCCGGACGAGGCACGGTCACCGCCGCCAGGCGCTGGCGCGCCGGTCGTCAGGACCATGCTCTTTCCGAAGCTAGCGCGGCTCGCGTCGGCGCCCACGGACAGCATGAACACGACGCCCACGGACAGCATGGCCACAGCGCACACGGACAGCATGGCCACGGCGGCCACGGATATCATGGCCGCGGCGGCCACGGACACTATGGCCAGGGCGGCCAGGCTCAGGGCCGCGGCGATCAGCGCCATCCAGGCGGCGCTGCCCGAGCCGCAGGCGTCGCTCACGGCGGGCGTACTGCTCGGCGGCAGCGGCCGACTCAGTCCAGAGTTCAAGCAACAGCTCGAGCGCTCGGGGCTGGCGCACATCGTGGCTATCGACGGTTACAAGCAGGTGCTGGTGACGGCGGCGCTCGGTGCGCTCGCGGTGCGTCTGGTCGGGCGACCCTGGGCGGCCGCGCCGATTCTGCTCGGCGTGCTTGGCTACACGCTGCTGACGGGCGCGCGGCCATCGGCGGTGCGGGCGGGGCTAATGGTCGGTGCCGCGACGCTGGCCGGTGTCGTCGGGCGGGTGCCGGATTCGCTCACCAGCTTGCTGCTGGCGGCGACGCTCATGGTCGGCTGGGACCCCAGCGTCGTGCTCGACGTTGGCTTTCAGCTGAGCGCCACGGCCACGCTTGGCCTGATCCTGCTCTGGCCGCGGCTGCGGCGCGCCGCGCGTGGTGTGCCCGACCTGATTGCCGAGCCGGCCGGCGTGACGCTCGCGGTAACGCTGGCCACGTTGCCGGTCATGCTGAGCGTGTTTCAGTCGGTCTCGCTCATCTCGCCGCTGGCGCACGTGGTCGGCATGCCGCTCTTGCCGCCGGTCCTGCTGGCGGCGGTCGTGCTGGCCATCACCGCGCCCGTGCCGTGGCTGCAGCAGGCCGTGGCCTGGGCGGCGTGGCTGCCCACGACGCTGCTCGCCGAGACAGTGCGCATTTCGGGCAGCGTGCCCGTCGCGGCGCTCTCGACGGGCCAAGTGCCGATCGGCACGGCCGTGGCGCTGGCTGCGCTGCTGCTCGGCTGGGGAATCTGGAACCTGCCGGAACTGTCCGACATACGTCACCGGCTGGAGCGGGCGCGGATGAGCAGCCTGCACCCGACCCTAGTTGGGCCGACCCTCCTGGCCTCGTGCAGCGTGCTCGCGCTGACGACCCTGCTCGTGGTCAGACCCGACGGACGGGTGCACGTCGAGGTGCTACCCGTTGCGCCGGGCGAGGCGGTGCTCATCCGCGGCCCCACCGGCCGCACCGCGCTGGTCGCAAGTGGGCGGTTGGATGCGCGCGCGCTCACCCGCGCAGTGGCCGAACGCCTCGCGCTGTGGGAGCACGGCGTGTATGCGGCGGTCGCGCTCGACGACGTGGCCGAAAAACAGGTCGCGCTGGTACTCGAGCGGTATCCGGCCGCGGAGCATGTCGGGCCGGGCCAGGACGCACGGGTCGATCTTGACGGTGGCGCGGTGCTCGACGTCTACGCGCGGATGCCACTGCTGCCGGCCGCGGCGCTCAGCTTCAGTCAGGCGTGGGTGCGCGTCCTCGGCGATCCGCCCCAGCCTGGTGCAGCGCCCGATGGCGGTCCGCCGATCACGCTCGCGGCCGACGACGACCTGGTCCTTGCGAACTTGGCAAGCCGCTAGGGCAACCAATCGCTCCGGCTCCGGGGAGCTACGCCGCGGATCGGTCGCTACGCAGTCAGGTCAGTCCGGACCACTTCTGCAGCCAGACCAGCAAGATGAGGTCGAGCATGATCACGATGAACATGATGACCAGCTCCATTCCCTCGCTGACGACCATGGCTCAGACCAACTCCTGGAACAATTCTAGATCACGAACGCGCCGATGCGGCCTCAGCGCTCGTGCCGCGCGAGCTGGCAGCCGGCGCGGCGCTGTGCGCGGACGGCGCACTCGAGCCCGGCGTGGCCATCTTCGAGTTGCCGTCGAAGTACGCGCCTTCCTGGACGATCAAAGCGCCCGCGTTGATCTCGCCGGTCACTCGGCCTGTCGGCCGAATCTCGACCCGACCCTCACAGTAGATCTGGCCATCTACCTGGCCCGCGATCGTCACCTGGCCCGCGGTCAGACGCGCCGTGACGTGCGCCTTTTCCTCGACGATGATCGTGCCCGCGCTGTGAATCTCGCCCTGCACGGAGCCGAGCAGACGCACCGCGCCCTCGCACTTCAACGTGCCCTCGAAGTGGGTGCGCTCGCCGATCAGGCTCTCGACGTCTGCTCCATCTGAACCGACGCTGCGCGACAGACGCGCCGATGGCAAGCCGACATTTACATCGCCGGGTAGTGAGCGGAAGCTTGGGCCAGCCGAGGTCGCGGGGCCGGCAGCGCCCGCACCACCTGCGCCAGCGGCGCCCTGGGTCACGTTTGGGCTCGCCGCGGAGTCGGTCGTTTCGACTGCCGCGCCGGGGACGGTCGAGGTTTCATCGCGATCCTTGGACAACGCGCCGCGGAAGCGCGTCCACTCCTGTTCTTCAGACTTCTTGAACATCGGGCCTCCTCCTGTGAGGCTGAGCCGAGCACGGCCGACGCACCCCGACGCAGTATAGGCCCCCCGGCGCCACTGTGCAGTCGGCCGGATGGTCGGACCACTAATTTGACATTGCACCAGCGCCACTCAACAATTGAGTTCAGGAGGGCCGACTCCACCATGGCTGATTCCGTCCCGGCACCCGCCGTCGAGGTCGAGGTCGAGGCCAATCCGCCACCTCCGGCACGGCCCGAAACACCGCCCCTGAATCGGCGCGACTTCATCAAGCTGTCAGGCGGCGCGGGCGCCGCGTTGGGGACACTTGGCGCACTCGGAGTCAGCCTGGCACCGTCGGTCGCGCACGCGCGCACGCTGCGTATTCAGAACGCCAAGGCCGTGCCGACCATTTGCCCCTTCTGCGCCGTTGGCTGCGGCATGATCGCGCACACGATCAATGGCGAGATCGTCAACATCGAAGGCAATCCCGATTCACCCGTCAGCGAAGGCAATCTATGCCCCAAAGGCGCGGCAACGTACCAACTGGCTGTCAACGAACGGCGCTGGAAGACGGTCAAGTATCGCGCGCCCGGGTCCGATCACTGGGAGGATCGGCCGCTCGACTGGGCGATGGATCGTATTGCCGAGCTGACCAAAAAGACACGCGACGAGACGTTCCAGGAGCGTACATCTGACGGCAAGACGCTGATGAACACCCTGGGCATCTTCTCGTTGGGTGGCGCGACCATCGACAACGAGTGGAACTACGCACATTCCAAACTTATGCGAGGCCTGGGGATCGTCGCGGTCGAGAACCAGGCGCGCATATGACATAGCTCTTCTGTCCCCGGTCTGGGGGTAAGCTTCGGACGCGGCGCCGCGACGACCTTTTCGCGCGATGTTGCCAACTCGGATGTCATCACCATCATGGGCTCGGATATGGCCGAATGCCATCCCGTCGCCTTCCGATGGGTGATGAAGGCCAAGGAAAATGGCGCCAAAGTCATCCACATCGATCCGCGCTTTACCCGGACGTCTGCGGTGGCAGACATCTACGTGCCTATTCGCGCGGGTTCGGACATCGTCTTTTTGGGCGGCTTGATCAACTGGGTCATCCAGAACGATCGATGGTTCAAGGAGTACGTCCTCAGTTACACCAACGCCGCCACGATCATCAACCCCGCCTATCGTGATAGCGAAGACCTCGAGGGTGTCTTCTCGGGCTACAACCCCGAAACACGCACCTATGACAACGCGACGTGGCAGTACGACCGCACGCAGCAGATGCAGCAGCAGCGCAATGCCGACACGCAACAGGCCGGCCAGCAGCCACAGCAGCCAGCGTCGGCGTTCGATCGGGCGATGGCCGCGGATACCTCGCAGAACTTCGATGCGCTGGTCAAAGCGCTCGTTCCAGCCCGTGAACGAACCGATCCGACGCTGCAGGATCCAAACAGCGCATTCCAGATCCTGAAGCGACACTACGCGCGCTACACACCCGAGCTCGTCGAGCAGGTTTGCGGCTGTCCGAAGGAGAAGTTCCTCGAAGTGGCCGAGACGATGGCCGCGAACTCAGGGCCTGAGCGGACCGGCTCGATGGCCTACGCCGTGGCCTGGACGCAGCACACCATCGGCGTGCAGATGATCCGCGCGGCGGGCATTCTGCAGCAGCTACTGGGCAATATCGGCCGACCGGGCGGCGGCATTCTCGCATTGCGCGGCCACGCCACCATTCAGGGCAGCACCGACAATCCGACGCTGTACCACTCGATTACGGGCTACATGGCCCATCCGTCGGTGCTCAAGCGGCACGAAACGCTGAAAGAGTATCTGGCGACCGAGACCACGCCGACGTCGTACTACTCGAACCAGCCGAAGTTCATGGTCAGCTATCTCAAGGCCTTCTATGGCAACAATGCGACCAGAGAAAACGATTTTGGTTACGGCTGGCACCCGCGCATTATTGGCGATCATTCGCATATTCCGATGATGGTCAACGTGGCCGATGGCAAAGTGAAGGGCATGTACGCCATCGGGCAAAATCCAGCCGTGGGTGGCCAAAACGCTGGCTTGCAGCGCAAGGCGTTGGCGAACCTGGAATGGCTGGTGGTGCGCGATTTCTTCGAGACCGAGACGGCGTCTTTCTGGTACGCCTCGCCCGAAGTGTTGAACGGCCAGCTCAACACCGCTGACATCAAGACCGAAGTCTTCTTTTTGCCGGCAGCGCACAACGCTGAAAACGAAGGCAGCTTTACCAATACGCATCGGCTGCTGCAATGGCACGAAAAAGCGGCCGATCCACCGCAGGATGCACGCAGCGATATCTGGTTCACATACCACCTCGGCAAGCGGCTCAAGGCGCTCTATGCCAACAGCACGCTGCCGCGCGACCAGGGCTTCCTCGCGATGACCTGGGATTACGAGCCCGATCCGACCGAAACGCTCGAGTGGCGGATCAAGGACGAGCCGAGCGGCCTCAGAATCCTCAAGGAGATCAACGGCTGGGACGTCAACACCGGCAACCATCTGACGGGCTTCGGCGCGCTGCGCGACGATGGGACGACAGCCTGCGGCAACTGGATCTACTCGGGCGTGTTCCCCGCGCCTGATCGCAACCTGGCGGCAAGCCGTCAACCCGATAATTACGTCAGCCTGGGCTGGGGCTTCAACTGGCCCGCCAATCGGCACATCATGTACAACCGCGCCTCAGCGCGGCCGGACGGCCAGCCGTGGAGCGATCGCAAGCGCTACGTGTGGTGGGATCCGGAGGCGCCACAGGCGGCGCCGAGCACGGCCAAAGGTGCCTGGGTCGGCTACGACGTCCCGGACTTCACGGTCAACAAGCCGCCCAATGCACCCGCCGACGACAACGGCGTCGGCCTGGCCTGGCAGGCCGGGACCGATCCGTACATCATGCACGGCGACGGCAAAGCCTGGCTGTTCGCGCCGACCGGCCTCGTCGACGGCCCGCTGCCGACGCACTACGAGCCGGCCGAGTCGCCGGTCCTGAACCCCGTCTACCAGAAGCAGCAAAGCAGTCCGGTGTTCAAGCACTTCGCGCGCGACGACAATCAGCTCGCGCCGCCGGGCGATCCGAATTATCCATTCGCGATCACGACGTATCGGCTCACCGAGCATTACTTGAGCGGAGTGATGAGTCGGTATCTGCCATGGCTGGCCGAGCTGCAGCCGGAGCTATTTATCGAGATGAGTCCGGAGCTCGCGCGCGAGAAGGGCATCGCCAATCTCGACATGGTGCGCATCTCGACGCCGCGCGCGGCGATTCGAGCGCGCGCACTGGTGACGGGCCGTATGCGCCCGTTCATGATCAACGGCCAACGCGTGCACCAGGTGGGCATGCCCTGGCACTGGGGCTACAAAGGCTACGCAACAGGCGACATCGTCAACTCGCTGTCGTCACTGGTGCTCGACCCGAACGTCTCGATGCACGAGGGCAAGGCCTTCGTGTGCAACGTCGAGAAGGCGTGAGCGGAGGCACAGGCATGACCGAGTCACTGTTCAACCTCCCAGCGCTCCAGGCGCAGCCGGCGCCTCAGCTGCCGGCCCAGCCACAGGTCGGCAATCAGCCCGTGCCTGGGCAGCCAGTCTCAGCAACGGGCACCGGCACGCCAGCTGGACCCGTCGCCTTCGGCCGCGGTCAGCCGGTTGGATTCTTCACCGACACCACGCTGTGCATCGGCTGCAAAGCCTGCGAAGTGGCGTGCAAGGAGTGGAATCAGCTACCTGCTGAGTTGGACTCCAAGAACTTCAAGTTGTCGGGCCAGTCCTACGACAACACGCTCAGCCTGTCTGGCACGACGTTCCGCCACGTCCGCTTCGTCGAACAGTTCGATCTGAGCGATCCGAACCGCGTCGGCGGACGCTGGCTGATGATGTCCGACGTCTGCAAGCACTGCGTGCAGGCAGGCTGCCTCGAGGTGTGCCCGACGGGCGCCATCGTGCGCACCGAGTTCGACACCGTCTACATCCAGCAGGATGTCTGCAACGGCTGCCGCTACTGCGTCGCCGGCTGCCCATTTGGCGTCATCGAGATGAACGAGCGCGGTGTCGCCGGCAAGTGCACCATGTGCTACGACCGGCTCGAAGCTGGGCTGACGCCCGCCTGCGCCCAGGCATGCCCGACCGCCAGCATCCAGTTCGGGCCAGTGGAGGAGCTGCACCAGCGCGCCGACACACGACTCGCCCAGCTCCAGCAGATGGGCCGCACACAGGCGAGTCTGTACGGACGCGACGACCGCGTACTGGGCGGACTGAACGCCTTCTTCCTCATCGAAGACGAGCCGTCGGTTTATGGCCTCCCGGCTGCACCCAAGCTGCCGAGCCGCAACCTGCCCGCGAGCGGCGCCTTTGGCTTCGTTGCGGCGGTACTGGCTGGCCTGGCCGGCGTGATCGCCTTCCGCAAGCGGCGCATGGATCCCGGCGAGCCAGCAGCCGCTGGTGCGCCCGTCGGTCCTGGACCGTCGGCACGGGTTGACAGCGCGGAGGCGCGACCCGATGCCTCCTGAGTTCAACCCGGCGTTCCAGAGTCCGCACTGGTCGTGGTGGATCGTGCTCTATTTCTTCGTCGGCGGCCTCACCGGCGGGCTGTATTTCGCTGCCGCGTGGCTCGACCTGTTTGGCGATCGGATCGACCGCGCCGCGGTCCGACTCGGGCACCTGATCGCATTCCCGATGATCATCCTGAGCTCGATCTTCCTGATCGTCGATCTCGGCCAGCCGCTGCGCTTCTGGCACATGATCTTCCAGAGCGAGCGCTTTCCGCTGCCACTGCTCAAGCCGTACTCGCCGATGTCGCTCGGCGCGGGGATCCTGGCCATCTTCGGATTGATCGCGTTCCTGTCCTTCGTCGACGCCTTGTGTTTCAAGCACCGACTTTTACACGCCGCGGGCAATCCGGTTGGCAAGGTATTGTCGGTCGTGGGTGCGCTCGCTGGGCTGGCGCTGGCCGGCTACACCGGTGCGCTGCTGAACGCGACCAACGAGCCGATCTGGGGCGACAGCCCCTGGATCAGCGCGCTGTTCCTGTTCTCGGGCATCTCGACGGGCATAGCGCTGTTCTTGCTGCTGGCGCGCCGGGTGCCGCACGCGACCGCCGAGAAGCTCGCCGAGGCAGACAATTACCTGATGCTGTTCGAGCTGATCACGCTGCTGGGGTTCCTGGTGACGCTCGGCGCCGTCGGCGCGCGCTTCATCTTCAACAGCCCGGTCATCGCGCTGTTCGGCGTGGTCATCGTTGTTGGCTTGCTCGCGCCGCTGGTGCTGCACTGGCGACCGCGGCTCGCAGGCAGCATGCAGACCGCGAGCGTGGTGGCATCGGTGCTGGTGCTGGTGGGTGGCTTCGTGCTGCGCTGGGCAGTGCTGGCGGGTCCGCAGGGCATCGGCTTGTGAAGCGCCGGGCGGCGTTGGCAGTGCTGCTTGTCGTAGTGCTGTCAGCAGGCTGCTCACCTGAGGCCACACGAAGTCGCAGCTCCGGCCCTGGCGCCGACATCGGCAATCACTCGCGCAGCCTGCCCGAGCCATCAACTGCACCCAAACCAGCCGTTCGTCCGTAGAATCTGCGGACGACTATGGCCGGCGATATCCTGACGCTGCTCGATCGTCGTGTCGCCGCGCTGCGCAAAGCGCGGCCCGATCTGGGAGATGGGCTTGATCTGCAGGAACAGCTCATTCGGACCAGCCTGAGCTCGGCGCGGCCGCCACACGTCGAGCCGTTTCCAACCCCCCGCGAGCACGTTGCATCGCGGGTGCGCGAGGGCGTTCCGTTACTGCACGATCAGCCCGCCAGCGTCGACGTCCACTTCGCGGCCGACCTGTTCAGTCGCATCGTCAACGTCATCCAACAACGCCAGCACGACGCTGACACGGCCAGCAACCTCCAACGGCTCGTGGACGCGGCGACCAGCGGCGGGCTCGATCCGGAGCGGCTCTTCGCCGAGGCGTTCGTGCAACACGAGGATCACCTGGCCGAGATTGCACTCCAGAGCGGGGTTGATCCCGATCTACTCCGTGCCCTGGCCAGGCAGGCAGTCGCGCCCGTGCTGCGCGCGTATGCCGAGCACTTGCTGCCCATCGTCGAGCGCGTCGACGATGGCGCGACTGACGGCGCGCACTGGCTGCGCGGGTACTGCCCGATCTGCGGCGCATGGCCGCTGCTGGGGGAGCTGCGCGGCGTGGAGCTGGCGGAGTTTGTGCGCTGTAGCGCATGCGGCAGCGCGTGGCGCTGGCGGCGCATTGCCTGCCCATTCTGCGCCACGGACGATTACCGCCAACAGCGCACCTTGCATATCCACGGCGAACAGCGCTTTCGCGTCTCGGTCTGCGAACGCTGCAAGGGCTATCTGAAGGTCGGCAACGCCTTCGATCCTCCGCCAGCCGAGCTTCTCGGACTCGACGACCTGGCCAGCATGCATCTCGACGTCGTCGCCATCGAGCGTGGCTACCATCGGCCGGCAGCGAGCGGCTTTTCGATCGAGCTCGCCGTGCCCGAGCAAGAATGGGTCGAGGAGCTCGCATGAGTACGCTGCTCGAGACCAGCGATGTCGCACTGACACCGGTCGTGCCGCGTCAGTACACGCGCTTCGTCGGCGATATCGCCGAGCGCGTAGACGCGGGCGTGATCGGCGAGATCAGGTTCACGATCTTCGTCGAGGAGCGTGAGCTGGTCACGCTGATGTGCTCGCCATGGCAGTTACGGCCGCTCGTGGTCGGCTTCCTCTATTTAGAAGGGCTGATCGAGAGCGTGGACGACATCGAGCTCATGCGGGTGTGCCTGGAGGATCGACTCGCCGACGTGCGCCTGGCACGTGGCTTTCCCGATGTCCCGCCACGCAAGATCCTGACTTCGGGCTGTACTGGTGGCATCAGCTTCGGCAAATACCTGGACCAGATCGAAGCGTTCCGGATCGAGCACGATGCCACGCGCGTCGCGCCCAGCCGCATGTATGCGCTGCTGCGATCGCTGTACGACCATTCGCGGCTGTATCGCGCATCAGGCGGTGTGCACACGTCGATCCTGGCGAACGCCAAAGATGCGGAGCCTGTTTTTGTGGCCGAAGACATCGGTCGACATAACACACTCGACAAACTGCAGGGCCTGGCGCTGCTCGAGAACATTCCAACGCGCGGCGGAATCCTGATTGCCTCGGGGCGCATCTCGAGCGAGATGTTGTTCAAGGCGGCGATCATGGGCGTGCCGGTGGTCGGTTCGCGCACCAGCCCAACGCAGCTGGCGCTGGCCGTCGCCGAACGACTGAACATCACGGTGTGCGGCTACCTGCGCCAGGGCAGCATGAACGTGTACACGCACGCCGGGCGCATCACGGCGTGAACTCGCCTGGGGGCTACGTCTACATCCTCTACGGCGAGGACACCTTCGGACGCGACGAAGCCCTGCTGACGCTCAAGGAGCGCATGCGCGCCCTGCCGGCGGGCGAGCACAACATGACCGAGCTGTCGGGCAACGAGGCGACCATCACCAATCTGCGCCTGGCGGCGGACAGTGTGCCCTTCCTGGCCGATCGACGCCTGGTGCTGGTGCGCGGCCTGCTCGGCCGGCTCACGGCCCGTGGCGGCTGGCAGCGTCGGACGCGCAGCGGCGCGAAGATCGCGCCCAAGGCGAACGACAACGCGCCAGACGAGCTCCAGGCGCTGCTGGACTATCTGCCGAACGTGCCGCAAACGACTTCGATCGTGTTCGTCGAAGACGCGCGCCTCAATCCGCAGCCGTTCTCGGCGGTGATTCCACGTGGTCGGGCACTGGTGCGCGAATTCCCGCGCGTGCAGGACGTCTCGGGCTGGGTGCGCGGCCGGGCCCGCCAGCTCGAGATCGACCTCGACGAATCGGCGGTGCGTGAGCTGTCAATGCTTGGCGGAGCCGACCTGCGGCGGCTCGATTCCGAGGTGCGCAAGCTGGGCGCGTTCGCGGCCGGGCGAACCGTCACGCGCGCCGACGTGCGCGAGCTGGTCGTCGGACGCGATGTCAACGTGTGGGCGCTACTCGACGGACTCACCGAGCGACGGGTCGACAAGGCGCTGCGCGCGCTGCACGCGCTGTACGGTCAGGGTGAACCACCCGAAGCGCTGCTCGGTCGCGACATCGCGCCGCACTTCCGACGGCTGATGGTCGCGCGCGAGCTGCAGGACGCCTCGCCCGAGGAGCGCGCCCGGGTCGACGTGGCCGATCTCGGCCTCAATCCAGCCACCGTCCAGAAGTGGATCGACGATGCGCGTCGATTTGAGGCGATCGAGCTGCAACGAGCCCTAGAATTGCTGCTAGACCTCGATCGGCTGATCAAGACCGGTGAGACGAGCCCGGACGTGGCGCTCGAGCTTGCCATCGTGCAACTGTGCAGTCGCCTCGCTCCCGTCGCCTGATGCTCGTCGGCCTGCTGGCCGCGCTCGCGTTCGTCCTGCCCATGCCCGTCTCTGGTGCGCCGAACGTGCGCTTGCAGCCGGTGTTGACAGGCCTACGACAACCGCTCGACTTACGCCAGCCCGCCGATGGTAGCAACCGATTATTCGTTGCTGAAAAGGCCGGACGCATACGCGTCGCGCACGGCGACCAGGTCGTGGAACGGCCGTTCCTCGACTTGACCGGCATTGTCGGTGCCCGGGGCAGCGAGCAGGGACTGCTCGGTCTGGCATTCCACCCGACCTACGCTGAGAACCGGCAGTTCTTCGTCAACTACACCGACACCAACGGCGACTCCGTCGTCGCGCGCTATCAGGCCTCAGAAGACCCCGACGTCGCCGATCCGGGCACCGGCGTCGTGATCTTGACTCAGCCGCAGCCGTTCGCGAATCACAACGGCGGCAATCTGGCGTTCGGCCCCGACGGTTGGCTCTGGATCGGCTTTGGCGATGGCGGCAGTGGCGGCGATCCGCGCGGCAATGGACAGAATCCTGGCACCTGGCTTGGCAAGCTGCTGCGGGTGAACGTCGACGGCGATGGCCAGGTCGAGATCTGGGGTCTCGGGCTGCGCAACCCGTGGCGCTACTCGTTCGATCCGCTGACCGGTGATCTGTGGGTCGGCGACGTCGGCCAGAACGTATGGGAAGAGATCGACGTCGTCGGCGCGGGCACGCCGGCTGGCGTGAACTTCGGCTGGAACGTCGGCGAGGGCAACCACTGCTACGGCTCGCGCGCGTGCGACCTGTCGCCGTTCGTGCCAGCCATTGCCGAGTATGCCCACGGCAGCGGCGACTGCGCCGTGGTCGGCGGCTATGTCTATCGCGGCTCGGCGTATCCAAGCATGGCCGGCGTGTACTTCTATGCCGACGAGTGCAGTGGCCGGCTGTGGTCTCTGTCGCGCGATGAGGCCGGGGCGGTGTCCACCACTGAGCTGATGAAAACGAACGTCAACTTCAGCTCATTTGGCGAGGATCAGGCTGGCGAGCTCTACGTCACCGGCTTCAACGACGGCACGGTCTATCGTCTCGCCGCGGACTGATCAACCGTCGTCGCGGTAGCGGTTCGTTATCGGCAGCCGGCGGTCGCGGCCGAAGGCGCGCGCGCTGACCTTCACCCCGGGCGGCGCCTGACGCCGTTTGTATTCGTTGTGGTCGACCATGCCCACGACGCGGCGGACCAGATCCTTCGGGAAGCCCATCCGCTCGATCTCCTGCAGCGACCGATCTTCTTCGACGTACGCCACCAGGATCGCGTCGAGCACCTCGTATGGCGGCAGTGAGTCCTGGTCGACCTGGTCGGGCCGCAGCTCCGCCGACGGGGGCTTGGTCAGCACCGCCTCGGGGATTACTGGCTTCGGACCAAGCGTGTTGCGGTAGCGGCACAGGTCGTATACGCGCGTCTTGAAGACGTCCTTGATCACGGCGAAGCCACCAGCCATATCGCCGTACAACGTGGCGTAGCCAACAGCCATTTCACTCTTGTTGCCCGTGGTCAAGACGAGGCTGCCGAACTTGTTCGACACCGCCATGTTGATCATGCCGCGGATGCGCGCCTGCAGGTTCTCCTCGGCGATGTCCGGCTCGCGGCCCTCGAAAACCGGTTGCAGCGTGTCCAACATCGCCCCGAACGGGCCCTCGATGGGCACGATCACCATGCGCATGCCGAGTGCCTCAGCCAGCAGCGCGGCATCGTCCTTCGAGCCCTGGCTCGAATAGCGCGAGGGCATGCTGATGCCGAACACGTGCTCGGGCCCGAGCGCGTCGGCGGCAATGGCCGCGACCAGACTCGAGTCGATGCCGCCCGACAGCGCGATGATGACGTCGCGAAAACCGGTCTTGCACACGTAGTCACGCGTGCCGAGGACCAGCGCGCGATACATCTCTTCGACCGGCCCGAGGTCGTGCACCGGCTCACGCGGCGCCAGCGGCGGGCGTTCGCGTACGTGCCGACGCTCGGTGTCGATCAGGATCTCGTCGGCCGGCTGATCCGCTTCGCGCCGCAGGTGACCCTTGCGCCGACGTGGGTCGTGCAAGCGCTCGCGAAACACCCCAGCCACGTCGAGGTCGACCAGCAGCAGGTCCTCCTCGAAGGCCCGTCCCTGGCAGATCAGCTCGCCGCCCGGATCGAACACCAGGCTCGAGCCATCGAAGACCAGTTCGTCCTGCCCGCCGACCATGTTCACGTAGGCGACGATCGCGTGATTGTCCGAGGCGCGTGTGGCGAGCATCTTCTTGCGGAACGCGGGCTTCTGGTCGGCAAACGGCGAGGCGTTGATGTTGACGATCACCTCGGCGCCCGCCAGCGCCTGGGCATTGGTCGGCCCGACCGCGTACCAGATGTCTTCGCAGATGTTGACGCCCAACAGCACCTCGCCCAGGCGCAGCACGGGCGCGTCGTCGCCGGGGCGGAAATAGCGATCCTCGTCGAACACGCCGTACGTCGGCAGAAAGTGCTTGTGATAGACGTGCACTACTTTGCCGCGATACAGCACGGCCGCGGCATTGAAGATGTCGTCGCGCCGATCGACACAGCCGACCACGGCGATGATGTCGCGCGTGGCCGCGGCGATCTCCTCGAGCGCTTCGAGATTGTCGCCGATGAACGATGGCTTGAGGAGCAGGTCCTCGGGCGGGTATCCGGTCAGCGCTAGCTCTGGGAAGGCGACCAGCTCGGCGCCCTGCCGCTCGGCACAACGGATGGTTTCGACGATCTTGTCGCGATTGCCAGGAATGTCCCCGACAATCGGGTTCATCTGGGCCAGCGCGATGCGAAACGGCTCGGCGGACAGCGTGTCTGGCACTGGCCCGAATTGTAGGCGCTATACTCCGCGTCAAGTACGTCTGAGGAGCTCCATCACAGGTGGCTAACACCAAGTCGGCGCAGAAAGCGATGCGCCAGGCGGTGCGTCGCGCCCGACGCAACCAATCCGCGCGGTCCGCCGTCCGCACGTTTGTCAAGAGCGCCGGTGCAGCGGTCGTCGACGGTCGCGATACGGCGCCTGAGATCGTGCGCCAGGCGGTCCGCGCACTCGACAAGGCAGCGCAGAAGGGCATCATCCATCGCAACGCGGCCGCTCGGCGCAAGTCGCGGCTGATGACCCGCTTGCATCAGCTGTCGCTGGCGGAACCGGCGCCCGAGGCGCCGGCGAAAGCGACCGCGGCCAAGAAGCCGACCGCCAAGGCAAGCACGGCCAGGACCGCGACGGCTGCGAAGAAGCCCGTGGCGCGCAAGCCCGCGGCGAAGAAGCCCGCCAAGGCTGAGAAGTAGCACCCCTCGGGGCAAAGCCCCGAACCCCGGCCCGGTGCTACACTGTCCCTAGAAAACCGACTGACGAGTCGGTCGGTTTTTCAGGACAGCGCCAATGCCCGTCGAGCAGCTCCGATCGCAGCAGCGTCACCAGCGCATCCTCGAGGCGGCCACGCGCGTTTTCGCCGATAAGGGCTACCACGCCACACTGGTCGACGAGATCGCCCTCGAGGCCGAGACCTCGAAGGGCGGCGTTTACTTCCACTTTCCCAACAAGCAGGCCATTTTTCTGGCCTTGCTCGACCGCCTCGCGACCATGCTGCGCGAGCGCATTGAAGCCGCCGTGCAGCAGCAGCCGGAGCCCATCGCGCGAGCCGACGTCGCACTCAGGATCGTGCTCGAGACGTTCGCCGGCCACCGTCGCCTGGCGCGCCTGTTCATGGTCGAGGCCCTCGGCGCCGGGCCCGAGTTCAACGCGCGCATGATCGCCATCCGCGCCTCCTTTGCCGATCTGATCAAGGCGCACCTCGACGAGGCGGTGGCCAGCGGCGCAATCGAGCCGATCGATACGGCGACCACCGCCGCGGCCTGGTTCGGCGCGGTGAACGAGGTGGTGACGCACTGGGCGCTGGCGAAGCGCCCGACCAACCTGGTCGAGGTCTACCCGACGATTCGGCGGCTGTTGCTGCGCGGCATCGGCGCCAACGTGGACGACCATGCTGGCTGATCCGCTGCCCCGCCGAGTGCGCACGGTCGGTCGACCGATCCTGGTCAGTACGACGCGCAGCATCCCGGTGTTCGACCCGCTGACGCTGTACGGCCAGGCCGAGGATGCCGAACGGGCGCTGTGGCTGCGGCCCGCGAGCAGCGAAGCGCTGGTCGGCCTGGGCGTCGCGCACGTCATCTCGACCGCCGGTGCCGATCGCTTCGCCGCCGCGGGTCGAGCATGGGCCGAGTTGCTCGAGAACGCCGAAGTTGACGACCCAGCGCGCTTGCTCTGGACAGGCCCGCTGCTGCTGGGCGGGTTCCGCTTCGACCCACGGCGCCCGTCGACTGCGCTCTGGGCCGGCTTCCAGACCGATCGCCTGGTGTTGCCTGAACGCCTGTACGTGCTGAACGGCCGCTCGGCCTGGCTGACGACGAATGCGATCGTCGGCGGCCGTGAGCGGATCGAGCCGGATGCCACGGCATTGCCGAGGCCCGCGCGTGGCCTGCGGCCCCGGGCGTGGCAGTCATTGGTCAGCAGTGTGGCGCGTGGCATTCGCCGACGCGAGCTTGGCCTCGACAAGGTGGTGCTGGCGCGTACTGAAACGGTCCGCGGCAGAGCCGCCTTCGCGCCGCCGGAGGTCGCCGCTCGCCTGGCAACGGCCTATCCGACGTGCACCATCTTCGCCCTGGGCCACGCTGACGCGTGCTTCGTCGGCGCCACGCCCGAGCGTCTCGTCGGCGTGTGCGCTGGCCTGGCGACGACGATGGCGCTCGCCGGCTCGATCGGCCGTGGGCGGACCGACGCGCAAGACACGGCACTCGGCCAAGCCTTGTTGAACGACCCGAAGGAGCGCTCGGAGCACTCCTTCGTCGCCAATGCGCTGCGCCAGGGGCTGGCCGAAGTATCGACACGCGTGATAGCCGACGCCGAGCCGCGGCTCAGGAAGCTGCCCAACCTGCAGCACCTGCTGACACCCGTGCACGGTCAGCTCGGCGCAGGCCGAACCATTCTCGACGTCGTCGAGCGGCTGCACCCCACGCCTGCCGTGGGCGGCTCGCCCAGTGCGCCGGCGCTCGAGCTCATCGCCGCCCGCGAGGACCTCGACCGGGGCTGGTACGCGGGGCCGATCGGGTGGGTGAACCGCGCAGGTGAGGGCGAGTTCGTCGTCGGGTTGCGTTCGGCGGTGCTGCGCGGTGCCGAAGCGACGCTGTTCGCGGGGTGCGGGATCGTCGCCGACTCCGACCCGGCAACCGAGCTGGCGGAGTCGAAGTGGAAGTTGCAGCCGATGCTGTCCGCGTTGGCTGCACCAACAACCGACGAGTCATGAACCCGGTCGCGCAGGCGAACGACGTCGTCGTCGGCGCCTTCGTCGACGAGCTCGCGCGGTCGGGTATCCAGGATGCCTGCCTGTGCCCGGGCTCACGCTCCACACCCCTGGCCTACAAGCTGGCGCAGCATCCGACGATCAAGCTGTGGACGCATCTGGACGAGCGTTCAGCTGCCTACTTCGGCCTGGGCCTGGCGCGCGCGGCCCGTCGGCCAGTGGCACTGCTGGCGACCTCAGGCACGGCCGCCGCCAATTTCATGCCCGCCATCGTCGAGGCCTTTTACAGTCGGGTCCCGCTGGTGGTGCTGACCGCCGATCGGCCACACGAGCTGCGCGATGTCGGAGCGGCACAGACGATCGACCAGCTGCGGCTGTACGGCGGGCACGTGAAATGGTTTTTCGACCTGCCCGAGCCTGAGGCCACGCCCGAGCTGGTGCGCCATGCGCGCACGGTTGCGGCCCGCGCTGTCGCCGTGGCGATGGATGAGCCGCGCGGCCCGGTGCACCTGAACTGGCCGCTGCGCGAGCCGCTCGTACCAGAGTCTCCTCAGGAAGCGGGCGTGTGGGGCGCGCGGGCAGAGGACACGGCGTACGTGACGGTCACGGCCGGCCGTCGCGCGCCAACCGACGGGATGCTCGAGCGTCTTGCCGCGGAGATCGGCGGCATCGAACGCGGCCTCATCGTGTGCGGTCCGCAGGATGACGCCGAGTTTCCAGCCGCGGTGGCACGCCTGGCCAACGTGACCGCGTGGCCAATCCTGGCTGATCCGCTTTCGGGCGTGCGCTTCGGCCAGCACGATCGGTCGCTTGTGCTGGACGCCTACGACGCCACGCTGCGGCTCGCCGATGACGTATCGGCGCCAGAGATTGTGGTGCGCTTTGGCGCGCTGCCCACGTCGAAGCCAGTAGTGCAGTTCTTGCAGCGCCATGCGGGCGCGCGCCAGATCGTCGTCGACGGTGGCGGCGGCTGGCGCGAGCCGACCAGCCTGGCCAGCGACATGGTCCATGTGGACGGTCGGCTGCTGTGCCTGGCGCTGAGCGACCTGCTGCCAGCCCGCCCACACGGTGACTGGACGACGCACTGGCTGAGTCGCGACCGAGCCACGCGCCACGCCGTGGCCGAGCACATCACCGGTCTGGACGAGCTATTCGAAGGCGCCGTGTTCCCCGAGCTGGCGCCGCTGCTGCCCGAAGGCGCCACGCTCTACGTTGGCAACAGCATGCCCGTGCGCGATCTCGACGCCTTCCTCGCCGGCAGCGAATGCGCGTGGCGTGTACTGTCGAATCGAGGCGCCAACGGCATCGACGGCGTGGTGTCCTCGGCGCTCGGCGCGAGTGCCGCCACGGCCGCGCCGACCGTGCTGGTGATCGGCGACATCTCCTTCTATCACGATCTCAATGGCCTGCTCGCGGTACGACGCCATGATCTCGACCTGCTGGTCGTGCTGATCAACAACGACGGCGGCGGAATCTTCTCGTTCCTACCCCAGGCCGAGCACGCGGAGCACTTCGAAGAGCTGTTTGGCACGCCCCACGGCCTCGACTTTCGCCCGTTCGTCGAAGGCCATGGCGGCCAGTTCGAGCGCATCGCGAGCTGGACCGAGTTCCGAACTGCCGCGCGCGATGCCCTGCGGCGTGGCGGCGGCCTGCACGTGATCGAGGTGCCGACCGAGCGCGCGCGCAACGTCGAGCTGCATCGCGATGCCTGGCGCGCCGTGTCCATCGCCCTCGCGCCGCTTGCTACTGTGCCCTGATGCGTGTGAACGACCTCGACGTGCATGTCGAGGTCGAGGGCGCGGGGCCGTCATTGCTGGTGCTGCACGGCTTCACGGGCAGCACCCGCAGTTGGGACGGTGTGCGCTCGGGCCTGGCTGAGCACGCGCGGCTGGTGCTGGTCGACCTGATCGGCCATGGCCAGTCGGCCGCACCTGAGGATGCCAAGCGTTACACCTTCGCGTGGTGCGTGCGTGACCTGGTCAGCGTCCTGAATGCTCTACGGCTCGAGCGCGTCAGCGTACTGGGCTACTCGCTGGGCGGCCGCGTCGCGCTGCATCTTGCTTTGGCCGCGCCGATGCGCATCGACTCGCTGCTGCTGGAAAGCGCTTCGCCCGGCATAGCGGACGACGCCGAGCGCGCCCAGCGCCAGCAGGCCGACGCGGCGCTGGCAGCGCGCATTGAGCGCCACGGCATCGAGCGCTTCGTCGCCGAGTGGGAGGCGCAACCGCTGCTGGCGCCGGCGCCGCATATTCCAGCCAGCGTTCGCGCGGCTCGGCACGTGCAGCGCCTGCACAACCGCGCGGTCGGTCTGGCCAACAGCCTGCGCGGCATGGGCGCCGGGCGGCAGGCCTCGCTGTGGGGCCAACTGGCTACCCTGCGGCTGCCCGCGCACGTGCTGGTGGGTGCCGACGACACGCGCTACTGCGCGATCGCGCGGCGGATGCAATCACAGATCGCGGACGCCACTCTGACCGAGATCCCGGGCGCGGGCCACACGGTGCACCTGGACCAGCCCGCCGCGTTCGTCAACTGGACACGTGAGGCTGTTACTAGAACGTGAATTCGAAACGATTGACAGCTTCACACGTGATTGTTATATTGCTCTCGAACGCCTGTTCTAGCCCGCCTAGAGCGCCTGGTTGCAAGCGGCGCGGAGAGAAGGAAGAACTGTGTTGCGCAAGCTGTCAGAGCGCCAGAAAAATATCCTGAAATACATTCAGTCGTACGTCGACGAACGGGGCTACCCGCCCAGCATCCGCGAGATCGGAGATCGGGTGGGTATCTCGTCCACGTCCGTCGTTGACTACAACCTGCGCGTGCTCGAGCGCGACGGCTACATCCGCCGCGACCGTGAGGTCTCGCGCGGCCTGGAGCTGGTCGGCGTCCAGCGCGGGGCCAGGCAAGCTGAGCCGCGGGTGATGAAGATCCCGATCATCGGGCGGATTGCCGCGGGCTCGCCCATCGAGGCGATCGAGGATCCCGATGACGTGCTCGAGCTGGCGGTCGGCTCAGTACCCGATGACTGCTTCGCGCTGCGCGTGCGCGGCACGTCGATGATCGAGGACCACATCGACGACGGCGACCTGGTTGTGGTTCGGCCCCAGCAGCGCGTGGAAAACGGCGATATCGCGGTCGCGATCGTCAACGACAACACTGAAAACGGTGGCGCGACGCTGAAGCGGTTCTACCTCGAGGGTGACGAGGTACGCCTGCAGCCACGCAATCCGTTGATGAAACCTATTCGCGTGCCGGTCGATCAGGTCGAAGTACGCGGCAAGGTGGTGAAGCTGGTGCGCGACCTGTAGGGTCTGTCGGGCACAATCGAATACGTGGTTCAGGTATCGCGCAACGGACGCCGGGTTCTCGAACATGCTCCGCCGCGGCGGATGAGCGTCATTGCGGACCCGCGTAAACCTGAGGCCGTAGCACTTGCCGAACGAATTCGCGGCTGGCTCCAGGGGCGCAGCGCTTACGCTGCTGAACCTGGCGCGGCAGACGTGCAGGTTGTGCTCGGCGGCGATGGCACCGTGGTTCGCGCCGCGCGGGCAGCGTGCAACGTGCCGGTGCTCGGTATCGACTTTGGCCAGTTTGGTTTCCTGGCGCACGTGCCACCGGCGCGCTGGGAGGCGCGCCTCACTCAGGTTCTCGGCGGCAAGTACGAGGTGCGCGAGGACGCCACGATCCGCGTCGATCTCGAACGCAGCCACGACGTATTGGCCACACTGTGGGCCGTCCAGGACGTGGTGTTCCACGCCTTCGTCGTGCCTGGCAAAGGTCAGCAGATGGCGACGCTCGAGCTCTACATCGATGGCAAGTACCTGAACCCGATCCCCGGCGATGGCCTGATCGTCGCCAGTAGCCCTGGCTCGAGCGCGTACAACCTGGCGGCCGGCGGGCCGGTCCTGGCGCCAGGCAGTCACACCTTCGCCATCACGCCTATCAATGCCCACACACCGATGCGTGCTTCGTTCTCCGTCGCCGAGACGACCCCGGTGACGGTCGTGCAGGTCGGACGCGACCCAATCAGCGTGTGTGTCGACGGACAGGAGTCATTCGACGATTTCGAGCCAGGCGACCTCGCCCACGTGTGGGCAGACACCCGCCGCTTCCGTCTGGTGACCTTCCGAAATTCGAGCTTCTACGGGCGCTTCAGGCAGCGCTTCAACTACCGCATTCGACCTGGCCACCGCGCCTCACGGCTGTTCCATCAGCACAACGAGCTGTCGACAGCGTCGACGCAGCGCACCTCGCCGGGGATCGACCCGGCTGGAACCATCGGATAGACGGTCTCTTCGACCGGGACCTGGACGTCGACGACGACGGGTCCGGGATGCAGCGCGGCCTCGCGCAGCGCGTGCTCGAGATTGGCGCGGCACGTCACGGTCGTCGACCACACGCCGTGTGCCTTGGCCAGCGCGGCAAAGTCGGGTTGCGGCAGCAGGGACTGGCTGTACACGTTGTCGTAGAACAACTCTTGCCACTGCCGGACCATGCCCAGGCACTGGTTGTTTACGACCAGCACTTTGACCGCGAGCTGTGATGCCACCAGCGTCGAGAGCTCGGCGGCGCTCATCTGGAAGCCACCGTCGCCGACGACGGCCCATACGGCTCGGCCAGGTTCGGCGACTTTCACACCCATCGCGGCTGGCAGCGCATAACCCATCGTCCCCAGGCCGCCACTGGTCAGCAGTTGGCCGGGGCGGTCAAAGCCGTGGTGCAGCGCGACGAACATCTGGTGCTGGCCAATATCGGCGACCACCGTAGCGGAGCCGCCGACGACGCGGCGCAGCGTGCGCACGACCTCAGGCGTGGTCGGCGCCTCGTGGGCGGGCGCCGTGTCGCTGTCCGGGACGCCGCACTCGGCGTGATCGGAAGCCCACGTGCGTAGGCGCGTCCACCAGGCCGAGCGATCCTGGCGGGTGACGAGGTCGGTCAGCGCATGAAGTGCCGCGCGGGCGTCGGACAAGACGGGCACGTCGACGCGCACGACCCGGCCAAAGGCGTTCGGATCGACGTCGACGTGCACGATGCGCGCATGGGGTGCAAAGTCCCGCGGGCGGCCGACGACGCGGTCGTCGAAGCGCATGCCGACGCCGATCACGAGGTCGGCATGCTGCATAGCCAGGTTGGCCTGGACGGTGCCGTGCATGCCCACCATGCCTAACGCCTGCGCGTGCTGCTCGGGAAAGACTCCGAGCCCCAGCAACGTGGTTCCAACTGGGACACCGCTGGACTCGGCAAACCGCAGCAGCTCCGCGGAGGCATTGGCCATTGCGACACCGTGCCCTGCCACGAGCACCGGCCGTTCGGCTTGCGCCAGCAGGGCGGCAGCTTGTTCGAGTGCAAATTCGGCGGCAGGTGTGAGGTCAACCAGCGCCCCCGCGTGACTGTTGGGCTCAGCGCGTAGCGGCTCGCGCAGTTCAACAGGTGCCAGCTGTACGTCCTTCGGCAGGTCGATCAGCACTGGCCCAGGCCGACCCTCGCGGGCTAGCGCGAACGCGCGCGCAAACACGGCGGGAATCTCCTCGGGCGACTGGATCTGGAAGGCGCCCTTGGTGATCGGCCCGACCATGCCCAGCACGTCCACTTCCTGGAACGCCTGGGTGCCGATGGCCGCGCGGGCAACCTGGCCTGTGATCGCGACCACGGGCACGCAGTCCATGAAAGCCGTCGCCAGACCGGTCAGCAGATTCGTCGCGCCGGGGCCGCTGGTCGCGCAGCACACGCCGACGCGGCCGGTCGTGCGGGCGTAGCCATCGGCGGCGTGGGCGGCGTTCTGCTCATGGCGGACCAGCACATGGCGCAGCGCGGGATAGCGGGCGAGTTCACGGTAGAACGGCAGCGCGGCTCCGCCCGGATAGCCGAACATCACGCTGACGCCGTTGGCCAGCAGTGCTTCGCACGCCAGCGCGCCGCCCGTCAGCGTTCGGGTCTGTGTGTTCGTTTGTGGGGGTGCCGCGAGAGCGACCAAGATCCGACTCCTCTCGTCGCTCATGAGCTCCGAGCGTGTATTCGCGGGCATCAAAAAAGCCCATCCCTTGTCGAAAGGGACGGGCCCCATCGGGTCCGCGGTACCACCCTGTTTCCCCGCTTGCGCGGAGCGCTCATGAGGTACGTGTTCATACCTCTGCCGCTGATAACGGGTGGCAAACCCGGCGTCGTCTACATCGGTGTTCCGCCTTGGACACCGGTTCGGGACGCGGCTCAGGAGTGATCTCCGCCTCGACGTTCCGCACCCGCCTTACACCTGCTGGCGGACTCTCTGGAGCGGACAGTATGAAGCGGCGCTGTCTCCGTCAACGCCTCATCAGGTACTGTATCGGCTCATATCGGCGAGTGCAATAGTTCCATTCGGCCATTACCTACTGAGTTCCTGAGTGCCCTCGAGGGCCAGGACGAGGTCCTGGTGACCTCGCGCGAGGGTGAGACGCGCGGCACGGTGCCCGTCTGGTTCGTGATCGCGCCGCCGGGCGTGGTCTACCTGTTTGGCTTCGCGTTCAGCGAGAAAGCGCGTCGTTGGCGCAGCGACCCGTGGGTGCGCCTCACGGTACCAGGCACCCGTCTATCCGCCGAAGGCATCGCCCATCAGGTTGGCCCCGACGAGCTCGACGACATCGGCGAGGCTGTCGTAGAGCGATGGTCAATGCAAGGTGCACCGACCATCGCGGGGCTGCGGCGCACCCTACGGGACGGGGTGCATGTCCTGGTCAGGGTTGAAGGGAAGTAGCGACGTCGCTGCCGTCGGAGCCAGCCAGGATGTTGGCGACGGTCTGCCGATCGAGGCCCGGGCTGACCAACTCGCGCTCGTCATTGCGCACCAGCGGGTCGGGGTACCAGATGCGCCCAGGGTGCGCGAAGCGCCCGCGCACGCTCGCGCCTGTCCATGAACCATCTGTCGGCTGGCGTGGATCGCCATGCAGCGTGTACTCAAAGGTCTTGCCGGCAGCACCGGGGAAGGCTTTGACGCCGACGAACATGGCCGGCACATCCATGTCCGCCATCCATACCGTGGTCTTGACACGCCAGGCATCACCTTCGACAGGATCGGGCGCCCACTCTGATTCGAAGCGATAAACGGGATAGCTCCACACCTCACCGCCACCCAGGTCAAACGTGAGCACGAATCCCTTGCCGGCGATCTGCACCCAGTTCAGCAGCGTTGTGTGAAAGTCGGCCGGATTGACCTCGCCGTCTACACCGATGGTCCACGCGGCCGCGTCGCCGAAGTGGAAGTCGACCAGCAATCCTTTGAGGTCGGCAACCGAGAAGGTGATGCCCAGCACGTCGACCGGTTCGGTCGGCTCAGGCTCGAGCAGCGCGGCCGCGGCGAAGCCGTTGCAGTGGCCAGCCCACAGACTGCCCGGGAAGATGAGCTCGCTGCGTTCCCAGTCACGCGTGCCCGGGCTCGCGCCGGTCACCGCGGTCACGTAGCGGTCGTACTTGTCGAGCGGACTGTTCGCGGCGAACAGTGTCGGGCCGAGGCCGTCGGAGGCCGGCCACCACCAGCCTGACCAGACCGGCTGCTCGACCTCGGCCGCGGCGCGCGGCGGCTGGTCCGGCTCGCGCGCTTCGGCGGGCGTCGCCGCGGGCTCGAGCACGTCGGCATGACCCGTTTCGGCATTCCAGCGCAGCACGCCGAACTGGAATGCCTGCGCCGCGCTGCCGTCGAGGTCGAAGCGACGGCTGATCGGATAGCCGAGCGCGGCGACGCCGCCCGCCGCTTGAAATGCCGACCACAGTTTGGCGCCGTGGCCATCCTGCACGGCGAAGCCCGCGCCATTGGCCTCGGGCAGCGCCTCCTCGAAGAAGCGGCCTGACGGAATCTCGCTATCAGCAAATGCTGAGACCGGGCCCCACAAGAGCCCGGCCATCAGCGCGAAAATAAGGAGTGAGGAGTGCGGAGTGGGGAGTGGGGGTACGCTCAGCTTCTTTACCGGCCTCACTCCTCGCTCCCCACCCCGTTCCGCGAGCGGAGCGAGCTAGCGCCGCCTGCGGCGCATGCCCAGGCCAATGCCGATCAACGCCGTGCCGGCCGCGCCGAACAGGCCGCCCAGACTTGCCACGTCGCCAGTCGCGGGCAATGCGCGCGGCACCTGCGCCGCGCCTGCGCCACCAGCACCGGCTGCCGCCCCGGCCAGGTTGCCGCAGCCGACGTATATGCCCCCGTCAGCCGGGCTCTTATGCAGGTTGATCGACCGCCCTTGCGCGAGCACCGTGGCCAGCGGCGCATCGATGGTCGTCGTCGACTGACCGTTCATCGGATTGCTCAGCGGAAAGATCACGGCACCCACACCCGGACAGGCGTCGGCATGGATGTGCGCGAGCATCTCAGGATTGGTGCCCGCCGCGCGCAGGACCACTATGGTCTGGCTGCCCTGAGCGGTCAGTGTGGCTGTCCCTGTGCCCGAGGCCTCATCGCGACCTGGTCCGATGGTGACGGTGATCGACTGCTGGGCCACCGCGGATGACGACGCCGCGAACAGCATCAACAGCGCCAAGACCGGAACGAACAGCGCGAATTTGCCCATGGCGGTCACTACGTCCTTTCGAAGAACTGCACTCCCCAGTAGTACGATACGCCACTCCTCGCGGATTGCGGCGGTACGATGACCGGGTGACCGATCCGTTGGCCGAAGCCCGCGCGCAGTTCGATCTCCCGCCCAACACGAGCTATCTCGACTCGGCCACGTATGGCCTGCCGCCGCGGCAGACGGTGCAGGCGATGCATCGGGCGATCGATGACTGGCAAGCTGGCTCGGCGGACTGGGTGCGCGACTGGGACAGCGTCGGCGAATCATGCCGAGTGGACTTCGCAGCGCTGATCGGCACACGCGCTGACAGCGTTGCCCTGCTGCCTACAGTCTCCACCGGCGTAGCGATCGTTGCCGCGTCGCTCGGACCAGATGACGAGGTGGTCATCCCCGACGATGAGTTCGCCTCCGTCAACTACCCGCTCCTGGTGGCGCAGCGCCAACGCGGCGTGCGCATCAAGACCGTGCCCCTGCCCGAGCTTGCAGTCCATGTCTCGCCGAGCACGACACTGGTGGCATTCAGCCTCGTCCAGATGCAATCCGGTCGGGCTGCGCCGATAGCCGAGGTGCTCGCCGCCACCCGCGCCGTTGGCGCGCGGACGCTCGTCGACGCGACCCATGCGGTGCCGTTCGTGCCGCTGGACGACGAGATCGGCCGGATCGACTACCTCGTCTGTGCCGCCTACAAGCACTTGCTGTGCCCGCGCGGCGTGTCCTTCATGTACATCGCGCGCGAGCGATGGGACGAGGTGCCGCCGATTCTGGCCAACTGGCGCAGCACGAGCGCCCCGTACGGTCAGTACTTTGGCGGCGGACTCGAGCTTGCGCCCAACGCCGCCCGCTTCGACGTGTCACTCGCCTGGTTTTCGTGGGTCGGCGCGCACGTCTCGCTGGGTCTGTTGGCGGACTGGCACCGTCAGGGCCTGCTGCCTGAGGCCGTCGCCCTGGCCGGGCGGCTGTCAGCACAACTTGGTCTCGAGCCTCCTCTTGGCACCGTGGTGGGCGTCCCGGTCGCAGACGCCGAAACCGTTCGCGTGCGCCTTGCCGAATCGGGCATCAAGGCGGCTGTGCGCGGAACCAATGTGCGCCTATCGACGCACGTGTACACCAGCGCGGCCGATGTGGATCGGGCAGCCAAGGCGCTCATGCCGTTCGTCCGAGTCCCTGCCGCGACATGACCCTCGCGGATACGCTCCGCACCAAGCTAGGCCCGAACGCCGTGTTTCACGCGGTCGAAGACACGATCGTGTACGAGTACGACTACGGGCTCGACCGCCATATGCCCGATCTCGTCGTGCTGCCGCGCACCACGGGCGACGTCCAAACGATCGTCCGATTGGCGCAGGCCAAGGGTGTGCCAATCGTCGCCCGTGGGGCGGGAACCGGCATCTCGGGCGGTGCCGTACCGCGCCGCGGCGGTCTGGTGGTCTCGACCGCGCGCATGAATCGCGTGCTCGAAATCGACCCGGCGAACCGCTGCGCGGTGGTCGAGCCAGGGGTCATCAATCTGGAGTTGTCGAAGCTGACCGAGCCGTACGGGCTGTTCTTCGCGCCGGATCCGTCCAGTCAAAAGGTGAGCACCATCGGCGGCAATGTCGCCAACAATGCTGGCGGCCCGCATTGCCTCTCGCTGGGCGTGACGACGAATCACATCATCGGCCTCGAGGTGGTCCTGCACGACGGCACCGTCGCAACCTTCGGTGGCAAGTCACCCGACTCGCCGGGCCTCGATCTCGTCGGCGTGCTGGTTGGCTCAGAGGGGACACTGGGCATCGTGACCCAAGCAACGGTGCGCTTGTTGCCGCTGGCCGAAGCTGTGCGCACCACGCTGGCCCTGTTTGAGTCGGTCGAAGCCGCGAGTGAGGCGGTGTCGGCGCTGATTGGACGGGGCGTTGTGCCGGCCGCGTTGGAGATGATGGACAAGCTCGCGCTGTCGGCAATCGAAGCTGCATTTCACGCCGGCTACCCGCCTGAGGCGGGTGCCGTGCTGCTCGTCGAGGTCGACGGGCTGCTCGAGCAAGTCGAAGCCCAGGCGGAAATCGTCGATGCGGTCTGTCGCGCGTCGGGCGCACTCGAGATCCGCGAGGCAGCTACCCCTGAGGCACGGGCCAAGCTGTGGGCGGCGCGCAAAGGCGCCGCGAGCGCAATGGGTCGGATCGCGCCGAACTATTACCTGCACGACGCGGTCGTGCCGCGCACACGGCTGCCGGCCATCCTGGCGCGCGTCGTCGAAATTGGCAAGCGCTTCGATTTGCCTATCGCCAACCTGTTCCACGCGGGTGACGGCAACTTGCATCCAATGATCCTGTTCGATGCCCGTCAGCCGGGCATACTCGATCGAGTCATGGCCGCGGGCTACGAGATCCTGACCAGCTGCATCGAGGCGGGTGGGACGATCACCGGCGAACACGGCGTCGGGCTGGAGAAGCAGGCATTCATGCCACTCATCTTTTCTGAGGCCGATCTGGAGGTGATGGCACGCGTGCGCTCTGCGATCGACCCGAGCGGCAACTTCAATCCCGACAAAGTGCTGCCTACGCGTGACGGTGTTGACGGCACCGCACGTAAGCCGGGCATGCAGCCACTGCCCGCCGAGGGCATGTGGGTCTGAACGTTATCCCCGACCCGGCGGACCTCGCCCAGTGCGTGCACTGTGGGCTGTGCCTGCAGAACTGCCCGACCTATCTCGTGACCGGCTTCGAAGCCGAGTCGCCGCGCGGCCGCATACACCTGATTCAGGCATTCAACGAGGGTCGCGTCGAAGCAAATGACGCCTACCGACGGCACCTCGAGCTGTGCCTGGTGTGCCGCAATTGCGAAAGCGTGTGCCCCAGCGGCGTGCACTTCGGACGCATCATGGAGGCCGGCCGAGCTCAGTTCTACGCCCAGACGGCGCAGTCCTGGCCCGACCGTCTGTTCCGCCGCCTCGCCTTCCGTGAACTATTGCCCCATCCCAGACGCTTGCGGCTGGCGTTCGCGGCGCTGCTCGTCTATCAGCGCACGGGCCTACGACGCCTGCTGCGCTGGTTCATGCCACACGGCCTGCAGCAGCTCGACAGCTTGTTACCGGAGTTGCCGAGGCCATTCCTGCCGCGCCTGGACGTCTACCCTGCGATCGGCCCAACGCGCTACCGCGTCGGCCTGTTCACCGGCTGCATCATGCCGTACGTCTACGGTCCAGTCCATGAGGCCACCTTGCGCGTGCTGCGCCGCAACGGCTGCGAGGTGCACGTCCCGCGCGACCAGGTCTGCTGCGGCGCCCTGAACGTGCATGGCGGCGAGCGCACCGTCGCGCGCCACCTGGCCGAACAGAATGCCCGCGCGTTCCTTGAACGTGACCTGGACGCCGTCGTGGTCAATTCGGCCGGTTGCGGCTCGACGATGAAGGAATACGGCGAGCTATTCGGCCAGGCCGAGTTCGGTCGTCGGACGCGTGATGTGACCGAGTTTCTCGACTCGATCGACCTTGTCCCACCGACGCGCGCGGTGCCGCGCGTGGCAACGTTCCAGGAGAGTTGTCATCTGGTCCACGCCCAACGCATCCGCGAAGCGCCACGCCGCCTGCTGTCCATGATCTCTGGCCTGGAGCTGCGTGACATGGACCATCCCGACCTGTGCTGCGGCAGCGCCGGACTGTACATGGTCACCGAACGCGAGATGTCCCAGCGTCTGCTCGACGACAAGATGCGCGATGTTGCCACAACCGGCGCGACGACGGTGCTGACGGCCAATCCTGGCTGCATGATGCAGCTACAAAGCGGGATGGTGCGCGCCGGATTGAACGGCGAGGTGAAGCATGTCCTCGAGCTGCTGGACGAGGGGTATGGCGGGGGTGGCTAAACCAGGAATCCACCGCTGAACAACAGGCGCGGCTGGACGAGTCCGGCAAAGTCGCTTATCTTTGGCGGCAGGCCAACGACGGCAACGGGAGGGTACAGCAACGATGGCGTTGCATCGACACGACGAGGTGGTATTGCTGCTTGGCGCGCCCGGCGCGGGCAAAGGGACGCTTGCACGCTACTTGGCGGATGTGCTCGGCGTGCCACATGTCGCAAGCGGCGATTTGCTGCGCGAGAACCATCAACACGGGACCGAGCTCGGTCGCGCCGCGCAAGCGTATATGGACCGTGGCGACCTTGTGCCCGATGACCTCGTCGTAGAGATGATCATGCGTCGCCTGGATGAGCCCGATGCGGTGCACGGCGCGCTGCTCGACGGTTTTCCGCGCACGGTGCCGCAGTCCACCGCGCTCGAGTCGCGACTCTCGCAGCGCGGCGGACGCGTGCAGGCCGCGATCTATGTCGAAGTGCCGACGCGAGTGCTGATCGAGCGCTTGGCGGGTCGCTGGATGTGTCGCGCGTGCCAGGCGAGCTACCACGAGCTGTTCAACCCGGCGCGCGTTTCAGGCGTGTGCGATGGATGTTCCGGCGAGCTGTACCAGCGCAGCGACGACAAGCGCGGGGTGGTCGCCAATCGCATCGACGTGTATCTACGCGATACGCTGCCGGTGGTCGAGCGCTATCAGCAGCGAGGTATCCTCCAGCGCATCGACGGCGACCAGGCGATTAGCGTCGTCCGCGCGACGCTGCGTGAGGCGTTCGGCCTCAACGACAGCGTCGCCGAATACGAGTCGGTAGCCTAGCGCCCGCGGCCGTGCTCCTCGGCGTGGCCGTGCTTCTCGGCCTTCGACGTGGTCGTGCTCTGATCTGACGTAACGCTCGTCGCGCCAGTCGTGGTCGTCGTCGTTGCCGAGGTCGTCGCCGTCGGCGTTGCGGTTACCGCAACGGTCGTGCTCGACTCTGCGCGGCGCTCTTCGCGCTCGTCGCGCTCGTCGCGCCGCTCTTGGGCGACCTCGTGCGCGAGCTCCGAGACGATCTGACCGAAGCCGTGCTCGCCAGCCTCGTGCAGAGCCGTGACGCACGCGCGAATCATCTGGCCGCCATTGTCCGCGTCCTCGTCCGCCTCCTCGTCGCCGGTGGTTTCGCTGGCGGTTACCGCGGTGGTCGTCGTGGGCGCGGTGGTCGTCGTCGTAGTCGTCGACGTGGGCGTGGTCGTGGTCGGCGTGATGTCGGCGGCAAGCTGGCACGCCTCGGGAACGGCCTCGGTGTCGCTGGGCGCGATCGTTGTGGTCGGCGCCGTGGTGGTCGTGGTCGGCGCGGTGGTGGTCGTCGTGGTCTGCGTTTCCGCGGCCGCGGCGCCGAGGGTAGTGCCGCCGAGCAGCGCGGCCGAAACAACCAGCGCAGCAAGTGATCGTGGCATCAGAAGTCCTCCAAAAAGTCTGGGACGCGTCCAGGCTTGGACGTGCTGTATCGATAAACGGCAGTCCGAGTGAAAGGGACCAGCCCTGAGCCGAAATTCAGTACTTTCGGGTGACCGGGCTCCCTCGCCGTGGGGGCTCGGTCCGTGACACAACTGGTATCTATGGGCCCTGGTTAATCGGGCGGCGATCACTAGTCTCATCTGCCCCGCCGATGCCAGAGTCCACCGCCGCCACCACAGGTCCCCACCGGCCGCAGCCAGCGCAGAGCCTTGTCGAGTTCGCCCTGATTCTGCCGGTGCTGCTCGTAATGCTCATGGGTATGTTTGATCTGGGACGAGCGTTCGTCTATGGCGTCGCGGTCCAGAATGGTGCGCGCGAGGCAGCCCGTCTCGGCGCCAAGGCTTACCTCGATCCGACCGTCTCAGACGCAATCATTTTGCAGCGGCTGATTGATGCCTCGGCTCCGGCGCTCGGCGGCTGTCAACCGCAAACCGGCACGCAGCCGAGCAATGGCTGCAGCACCTGGACGCTGTCGGTGACGCCCAGCGGCACGAAGGCCTCAGGTGCGACGCTCACGGTCACTGCCACCGGTCGGCCGGCGCTGTTCGCCGGATTGCTGAGCGGGTTTGCTGGACTCAGTCTCCCGCAGATCACGGTGCAGGGTCAGGCTGTGATGGAGGTCCTATGAGGCAGGTCCGCCGCGCGCCCGCGCAGAGCCTGCTCGAGTTCTCTCTGGTCCTACCTATTTTCCTGCTGCTGTTGTTTGGCATGATCGACTTCTCGCGGCTGCTGTTCACGTATATCTCGCTGGTCAACGGCACGCGTGAGCTCGCCCGTGTGGCAGCCCTGCCTTCGACGATCTCAACGACACCGACCGCCCCCGTCAGTGCCTTCAACAACCTGACGCTCTTCGGCGGATCGGTGACCGGCGCCACTCAGGTCACGCTGACCCCGCCAGCGGGCCAGACCGGCTACGGTTCGATCGCCTGTAACAGCCTGGGCGCGACCGGCTGTCTTCTAACGTTGAGCACGGTGAAATCGTCCGCGTCGGTGGTCACAACCCTGACGAACTCCACTGGGGCAGGTGCCAGCTCGGTCTCCTACACCTTCACCACCCCGAGCGCGTCGCCGACACCCGACCCGAGCAAATTCGGCGCTACCGGCAATGGTGATTTCGTTGTCGCTTCGACTGTTGGCGCAAACCTGAACGGCACGGTGCGCATCTGCCCGCTGCCGCTGACCAACAGTTGTCTGCTTGGCGCCGCCGGCACGGCGAGCGACGGATTCATCAACATCGACGTCGTCCACACATTCAAGTTCAACCCTCTCTTCGAGAATCGACTGGCCGGGGTCACTGATGCGTCATTCATACGACCGATCTCGACCCTGCGCACCTCGACGCGGACCTATGTCGAATAGCACCCCTGTCCGCAAGCCGGTTCGTCGAGAGCGTGCGCAGATCATGGTGGTCTTCGCGCTCTCGCTGCTGGCGCTCGCGGCTCTGCTCGGCCTGGTTCTGGATGGGGGCAATATCTACGTCCAGCGACGGACCGCGGTCGCGGCCGCCGATGCCGGCGCGCTCGCGGGCACACGCGCGCTCCTCAATGCCACGTCCAGCACTGATCTCGATGTGATCCGGACGGATCTCACCACGTTCGCCCGGGCGAACGCATTTGGCGTCCAGCCGACCGTCTCGTGCGCCTACTTTGTCGACAGGAATGGGACGCGGCTCGGCGGAGCAGGCATCGTCAACGATGGCACGGTTCCAGGCTGTCCACTCCTCACATCTGTGATCCCCAGTGCCGCGAGCGGGGTGCACGTCGACACCCACATTCACTTCCCGACCATTCTCGCGGCGATTATCAGAATCAGCGCGCTCGATGCGGACGCGCATGCTACGGCGCAGGTGGGAGTGCTGGCCGCTTATAACGCGGCCAATGTGCCCCTGATCGCCTGCGGTGGCGGTTCTGGAAACACGATGCGCATTACTGGCGCCCCCCAGAATGGAGTGGCCTCTCAGCCCGATAACCGTGGCTACGTGACGGCTTCGGGCGAACGGATTACGGCGCCAGGCACATTGCCGACGTTCAGGGTCACTGGCAGCGGCGGTGGCGCGGCTGCCGATCAGATTCTACTCCCCAGCGGCGCACCCGATCCGAGCAAGGACGGATACACGTACTACCTGAAGGGGAGCGCCGTTGGCTCGTTCAACAGCGATTGTGGCGCGGCCTCGAACAAGTTCGATGGTGGTGCATTACCCAGTCAGAGCCTGCTGAGCGTCCCAGGTGTCTTGACTGGCTCCAATGGCAACAGCGTCGCCAACATCAGCACGCAAGTTGCCTTGCCCGGCGGCTGTCACGCGGGTGTCGACATCATGTCCTTCACTGCGGGCGCGCCCGGCTGCGTGCTCGTCCTGCCCATCGCCAACGGCGCTGCCTCGGCCAGCCCGCCAGTCCTGACGATTCCGGCGTGGGGCGCATTTTATGTATGGTGCAACGCGGGCAGTACGTCAGGGACGGGCTGTCAGGAGTTCGCCGGGCAGTTCTTAGCCAATTGGCCCATTGCTGGCGGGCAGAGCACTAATACATGGACATTCGGTGCGCGAGGTGGCATTACCGTGATCCACCTGACGAGTTAGCGTTCACTTCCAGCGATCGGTACAGATCCGCGGTCTGTCCGGCGATCGCCGACCAGGCAAAGTGCTGTTCGACCCGCGCGCGACCGGCGCCGGCCATACGCTCGCCCGTTGCTGGGTCGGACAGCAGCCGGTTCAACGCCGCCGCCAGGTCCGTGCTGAAACGCTGCGGATCACGCGGCTCGAACGCACCTTCTTGCAATTCGACGGGCACCAGAATGCCCGTCTCGCCGTCGACGACGACCTCGGGGATGCCACCGACCCGACTGGCGACAACAGGCGTGGCGCAGGCCATCGCCTCCAGGTTGATGATCCCGAATGGCTCGTAGATCGACGGGCAACAGAACACGGCAGCGTGGCTATACAACTGGATCGCGACCTCGCGCGGGACCATCTCGCGGATCCAGATCACCCCTGCCCGGTCACGCTGGGCTTGGGCTACCGCCTCCTCCATTTCCCGGGCTATTTCTGGGGTGTCGGGCGCGCCGGCGCACAACACGACCTGTGCCGACTTGTCCATCATTGAGATCGCGCGCGCCAGATGCACGATGCCCTTCTGCCTGGTGATCCGCCCCAGGAACAGCACATACGGTCGGTCACGGTCGATCCCGTACTTTTCGAGCGCATCGGATTCGGCCACAGGCCGATAGAGCACCGTGTCGATGCCGTTGTGGATGACGTGGATCCGTTCGGGTTTTGCTGGTGTGACGCGCAGGACGTCCTCGCGTGTACCTTGTGAGACCGCGATGACGGCGTCGGCCGTGCCGATGGCGGTCTGCTCGACCCAGCACGACAGGTCATAGCCGCCCTGAAGCTGCTCGCGCTTCCACGGCCGCAGCGGCTCGAGCGAGTGGACGGTGACGACAAGCGGGATCCCGTACGCCTCGCGGATCAGGATCCCGCCCAGGTGGCTGTACCAGGTATGGCAGTGGACAACGTCTGCATCGACGTCAGTGGCAGCCCACGCCACGTCCCGAGCCATCGCGCCAAAGACGGGCTGCAAGTGCTCAGGCGCCGTCATCCCGGCAGGTTCGGGATAGCCGCGCACCTTCAAATGATCATCGTCGACACGCTGATTGCCGAAGCAGCGCACTTCCACGTCGATGAGCTTCGCCAGTTCGCGGCTCAGGAACTCGACGTGAACGCCCGCGCCGCCGTACACGTGAGGTGGGTACTCGTTCGTCAGCAGCAGCGCTTTCACGTCGCTACGGCGTCTACTCCCCGTTGCAGGCGACGAATGCCTTCGGCGATGCGCTCTGGCGTGGCATTCGAAAAGCTGATCCGAATGCCATTCTCACCTCCGCCGTTTGGATAGAACACTGGGCCGGGGAACACGGCGACGCCTTCGGCCAACGACGCCTGGGTCACACGCTCGGCCGACACGCCGCTCGGCAGATCGATCCACAGGAAATAGCCGCCGGTCGGCCGCGTCCAGGTGGCTTCCGACGTGAACGTGGTCTCGAGCGCATCCAGCGTCGCGTCTCGACGAGCCTTATAGGTGCGTCGACCAAGCTCGATATGCGCTTCGAGATCGAACTGCGGATCGCGTACCAACCTGACCACCCCCTGCTGCACGAGCGTGTCGGTGTGGAAGTCGATGCCACGTTTGGCCCGCACCAGAAGCTGGATCATGCCTGGCGTGGCCACCGCGTACGCGAGCCGAATGCCTGGCGCGAGGATCTTGGAGAACGTGCCGAGATAGATGACTCTTTCTTCTGAGCCGGGCAGCGATCGCAGCGGCGGGGTTGGCTCGGCGGCCTCGTCGAACCAGAACTCGCCATACGGATCGTCCTCGATGATGAACAGGTTGTACTCGTCGGCCAGCTCGAGCAGGTGCCGACGCCGCTCCACACTCAGTGATACCCCTGACGGGTTCTGAAACGTCGGCAGCGCGTAGATGAACTTGGGATGGACTGGCGAGCGCTTGAGCGCCTCCTCGAGGTCGGCAACGACCATGCCGTGTTCGTCGACGCGCACGCTCAGGTACTTCGGCTGCTGGTGCTCCCAGGTGCCCAGCGCGCCCATGAAGGTCGGCGCTTCGGTGACGATGGTGTCGCCGTGGTCGAGCAGGACGCGGCCGACCAGGTGCAGCCCCTGCATCGAGCCGGTCGTGATCAGCACGTTCTCTTTGGTGACCTTGATGCCGCGTTTCCTGCCCAGGCGTTCGGCGATGATCTCGCGCAGCGCGGGCAGCCCTTCACTTGGCCCGTATGGCAGCACGTCGCGCCCGTCTTCGAGGATCGCCTTCGAGAAGGCACGTTGGAGCGCTTCGAGGGGATACAGCTCTGCGGCAGGCTGCCCGCCGCCGAAGCCGATCAGGTCCTTGCCAATGCCCAACGAGGCAGGATTGGACACGGCGCGATTGACGGCCGAGTCGCTGTCAGCGGATAGCCAGGCGGCCAGCCGCGCAGCCGTCGGGGTCAGGTGAGCCACGCTGGATTCTAACGGGGTGCTATGTCACCCAGGCGAAGCCATGACATGGGAGACTGCTAACGTAAATTTGCAATGCGCAGCTACGACGTCGTGGTGGTCGGCGCCGGGATCGTGGGTCTCGCCGTCGCTCGCGAGCTCCTTCGCCGCGATCCCAAGCTTCAGCTAGGCGTGCTCGACAAAGAGCCCAGCATCGGCCAGCACCAGACCGGCCACAACAGTGGCGTGCTCCATTCGGGCATCTACTACGCGCCCGGCTCGCTCAAGGCCAAACTGTGCGTCCAGGGCCAGCGCGAGCTCTATTCGTACTGCGAACAGAAGGGCATCCCAACTGATCGCTGCGGCAAAGTCATTGTCGCCAGCGATGACTCCGAGGTGCCACGGCTCGAAGACCTGATGCAGCGCGGTACGGCCAATGGCGTCCAGGGCCTGGAGATGATCGGCCCGGAACAGCTGAAGGACCTGGAGCCGCACTGTGTCGGCGTCCAGGCGCTGTGGTCACCTAACACCGGCATCGTCGACTACAGTCGCGTCGCCCGTGCGTACGCCGACGACATCCGCGAGAGTGACGGCGAGGTCCTACCGGGTTACGCGGTCAACAAGTTCTCCGAACGGCCCGCACGCGTGGTCCTGGAAACCTCCGCGGGCGAGGTCGAGGCGAAGCACGTGGTGGCCTGCGCCGGATTGCACGCCGACCGCGTTGCGCGCATGACCGGCGCGCCGCGTGACCCGCGCATCGTGCCCTTCCGTGGCGACTATTGGGTGCTGCGGCCGGATCGCAGCTACCTGTCGCGCAATCTCATTTACCCTGTGCCTGACCCGTCGTTTCCGTTCCTCGGCGTGCATTTCACGCGGCGCCTCGACGACGGCTCGGTATGGCTCGGGCCGAATGCAGTGCTCGCGTTTGCACGCGAAGGCTATCGGCGGCTTGACTTCCGACCGCGCGACCTCGCCGAGGCCCTAACCTACTCCGGGTTTCAAAAGCTCGCCGGCAAGTTCTGGCAGACCGGCATGACCGAGATGGTGCGCGACTTCTCCAAGCAGGCTTTCTTGAAGTCGCTGCAGGTCTACATCCCTGAATTGGAGATGTCTGATTTGTTGCCAGGACCGTCGGGTGTGCGTGCGCAGGCCCTCGGGCCGGACGGGGCACTCGTCGACGACTTCGTCTTCAATACGCAGGGCAATCGCATCGTCCACGTTCGCAATGCGCCTTCGCCGGGCGCGACCTCGTCGCTCGCGATCGGGCGCATGATTGCCGATACGGCGGCACAAACCTTTGGTCTCGAGAGGGCCTTGCCATGAAAGTTGTCAAACTCAGCGACCTGCCCAAAGAGCCGGTCGAAGCCAACCCGTTGTTCACGGGCAGTCAGGTCTATCGCCAGTTGATCGTCAAACCCGAGGAGTCGCAGAGCTTCACCTTCAGCGTGGTCGCCTTCAGCGCCGGCTCGCGTAACAAGATGCATGTACACACCAGCGATCAGATTCTGATCGTCACCGAAGGCACAGGCGTGGTCGCCACCGACCAGGAGGAGCGCCAGATCAGCGCTGGTGATGTCGTGCTCATCCCAGCCGGCGAGAACCACTGGCACGGCGCCCCAGGCAGCACGCCGATGTCGCACATCACCGTGCAAGCCAAAGGCGGTACTACCAAGCAGGTTGAGCCCTAGGGCACGAGCGACGAGCGGGTGACGCTTCCCGTCGCTTGCGCGGCGAACGCCTCGTTGATCTGCTCCAGCGGGTAACGGTGCGAGACGATGCGCTCGTACGGATACCTCGACCGCGTCCGACCCAGGATGTCGAGCGCATCGCGCAAGTGGCGCGGCTCGTAGTGGTTCACCCCGTAAACGGTGATGTTCTGGGTGACCCAGTACGCCGGATCCGCCGCGTACGTGAGTCCAGGTGAGATGTTGCCAATCTCGACGTACCGTCCACCGGGGGCGACCATCTGGATGCCTTCCTCGGTAATGGCCGGGAATCCCGCCACTTCCATCACGACGTCAGCGCCGCCGCTCAATTCCCGCACCCGCTTGATGCGCCCTTCGGCGGTCGGAAAATCGCGCAGATCGACAAAGGCGTCCGCCCCAAACTGAGAGGCCAGCTCGAGACGTTCAGCAACCCCGTCGATGACGACAATGCGCCCAGCCCCGCGCTCCCGCGCAACGGCAATGGCGTACAGGCCAAGCCCGCCGGCGCCCTGAATGACAACGGTCTCGCCAACGGCAAGCGAAGCAAGGTCCCAGCCACAGGTCACCTGCGCCATCGCGCAATTGACGCCCACCACCAGGTCATCAGAAAGCATGTCGGGCACCCGAAATACCGTGTGGCCAGGCCACAAGTAGAAGTAGTCGCCAAAGGTGCCCTTGAAGTGCGGCCACACTTCACACGACGAGGCCCGATACGCCATCCGCGCCGGGCACGCCATCGATCTGCCGTTCAGACACGGCCGGCACCGGCCACATGGAAAGAAGTAGGCAAACACGATCCGGTCGCCAACCGACAGCGGCGAGCCGGCGGAATCAGCAACAACACCAGGGCCGAGCGCCGCAATGCGGCCACAACCTTCGTGCCCCTGGTGAATCGGTAGCGCCCGCCCACGCCGGGCCGGATCCAGCTCACCGCGCCACAAGTGCAGGTCTGAGCCGCATACGTTGGCCAGCGTGATCTGGACCAGCGCGGCGCCTGGCTCAGGGTCCGGCACCGGATACGAGCGAATCTCGAAGGGCTGACCTGAGCCAACGTAGACAGCGGCCCGCCCAATAGCAGTCACGCCCGCTAGCGTACGACGCGTGCGCCCAGCTTTTCCTCGATATATGCCCGCAGCGGTGGCCCGAGATCCGGCCGCTCCAAAGCGAGGTCGAACGTCGCCTGCAGGAATTCGAGCTTGTTGCCCGCGTCGTAGCGCCGGCCCTCGAATTCCAGCGCGTATAGATTGCCTTTGGCCGCGATCTTCTGCACACCGTCGGCCAGCCAGATCTCGCCACCCTGGCCAGCTGACGTCTGTTCGAGGTACTCGAATACGTCCGGCGTCAACAGATAGCCGGCGACGGCCGCGAGGTTCGACGGCACCTCGTGGCGGGGCGGCTTCTCCACGATCCGCGATGCGCGCACCAGCCGATCGTCGATCCTTTTGGCGACCTCGATCACGCCGTACTTGGTGGCTTCCTCGGGCGGTACTGAGATCACCCCGACGACCGAGCCGCCGGTGCGCTCGTAGGCATCGATCAGTTGCCGCACGAAGGGTGGCTCGCCGAGCACCATGTCGTCGCCCCACAGCATCGCGAATGGCTCGTCGCCGACGACTTCCTTGGCCAGCAGCACCGCGTGCCCGTTGCCCAGCGGCGCGCCCTGGCGGACCATGATGAACTTGGCCATTTCGGCGACGCGCCGTGTCTCATCGAGCAGGTCGAGCTTGCCCGCGGCTTCGAGGCGATACTCGAGCTCAAAGAACCGGTCGAAATGGTCTTCGATGGCCCGCTTGGCGGACGCCGTGACCAGCACGATCTCCTCGATCCCGGAGGCGACTGCGCCCTCGATGATGTACTGGATCACCGGCTTATCGACGATCGGCAGCATCTCCTTGGGCACCGCTTTCGACGCCGGCAAGAAGCGTGTCCCAAGACCCGCGGCCGGGATTACCGCCTTCCGTACGCGTTTCACCTAACCCGAACTCCCTTTCTCACCCACGCGAAATGAGCTCGGCCTCGGGCGCCTCGACGGTACTGACATCCACCGAGACGAGCTCCTGGCCTGGCAACTGTTCCTGTAGGCGCGCGACCCGCTCCTCGTGCCCGGCCCGGTAGAAGGAGATCATCGCCGTCAGCACGGCCACAATCGGCACGCCGAAGATCGCACCCCAGATACCTGCAACTCGCGCGCCGGTCAGGACGGCGAAGAACACTAGCAGCGGGTGCAAGCCTACCTGGTGACTCAGAATGCGCGGCGCCAGCACGTTGAAAATCACTTGCTGCAGCGCAAGCAAGGCGATGAACAGGATGATGGTGACATCCGGCCGCGTCAGCAAGCTGATCGCCACTGGCAAGATGACCGCGACCGGCGGCCCGATGAACGGAATGAACAGCACCAGTCCGGCCACGACGCTCGACAGGAGCGCATAGTCGATGCCCAGCGCCGACATGATCAGGCCAGTGCCTACGGCGCCGACCAACGACTGAATGACCTGGCCGCGCAGGAATCCAGCGAAGGCGCGGTGAATATTGGCGACCAAGAAGCGCATATCGTCCTGCGCGCGCGGCGGCAGCGCCACGATCAGGGAGTCCGCCAGGCGAGCACCGTCGGCCATGAAATAGAAGGACAGAATCAACAGGATCAGCACTTCGAGCAGCAGCGTCGCCGCGCCCGTCGCGAAGCCGACGACATTGCTCAGGATTTGTGGCCCGATCGCGTCCGCTCGGCGGGTGAGCTCCTGCGGATTCAGCGCGGATTGCAAGTCGATCAGGAGCGGACTGCGGTGGTCGACCAGCCAGGCATTGGTCGATGCCTGCAGGTCGGTCAGCAGGGCCGCCACCTGCTCGACGTAACCCGGCATGTTGCGGACAACCTCAACGGTTTGCAGGGTCAGCGCCGGCACGAGCAGGATCACGCCCAGCGACAACAGCACCAGCAGGGTCACGTACGTCAAGCCGATTGCCGCCAGCCGCGGCAGCCGCGCCTCGACCAGCGTGCCGACGAGCGGCTCGAGCACGAACGCGATCAGCCAGGCCAGGAAGAACAGCAGGATGATGTCCGCGAACTCCTGGACGATCTGCCACAGCAGACCGGTCAGGTACACACCAGCAATCGCACAGCCCAGGATCGCCAGGGTGCGCAGCCAGGGATCGCGAATCATCAGGGATCAGGCGTCAGAGGTCAGGTGTCAGGAGTCCCATCTATGGTGCGCCCGGGCGTGCCGGCCGGCTCACGAGCCGCGACCCCGTTCTCCCTGACGCCTGACGCCTGATCCCTGAGCCCTGGCCGCGGCCCCAGCCGCGGCGGCGTCCGCCTCGGACGGTCAGTCGGCCTCGGCCGATGCGGCGGCTGCTTGGCCAGCATATCGAGCGCCACCTCGATGGCCTTGTCGAGTTGCGGATCGAGACCGCGCGCATAATCGTGCGGCGCATTGTCCACCTCGATGTCCGGATCAGTCCCGTAGTTCTCCACGCGCCAGCCAACATCGTCGAAGAAGAACGAGAACTCCGGCTGAGTGGTCACCGTGCCGTCCACAAGGCGGTGGCGGGGCCAGATGCCGATCACGCCGCCCCAGGTTCGCTTGCCGACCAGCGGGCCAAGTTTGAGCATCTTGAAGGTGTGCGAGAAGATGTCGCCGTCCGACCCGGCTAGCTCGTTGGTCAACGCCACCATCGGCCCGGCCGGCGACTCGTCCGGGTAGGGCTTGGGCGCCGACCAGCGCGGGAAGTCATAGCCAACTCGCTTGCGCGCCAACTTTTCCAGCAGCAAGCCGGACACATGGCCGCCGCCGTTGACCCTCACGTCGACGACCAGCGCGTCGCGATCGAACTCGACGAGATACGCCCGATGGAACTCGGCGTAGCCGTCGGCGCCCATGTCCGGCACGTGGATGTAGCCCACTTTGCCACCGGTCGCCTCGTGCACTTTGGCCCGATTGCCATCGACCCAATCGCGATAGCGCGCCGGCCGCTCGTCGGCCAGCGCTTTCACGGTCACCGTGCGCGGCTCGGTATCTTCGGCACCGCGCACGGTCAGCACCACCTCGTTGCCCGCCTGATTGACCAGTCGCTCGCCTGGCGTGACCTGCGCGCTGAGCGGCTGACCGTTGATGGCAAGCACCAGGTCGCCGATCTTCAGATTCACGCCCGGGCCTGTCAGCGGGGAGGTCGTGTCGGGCTCCCATACGTCGCCGCGCGCGATGTGCGCGACCTTGTAGGCGCCGTGCGCCGAGTCGAACTCCCAGTCCACGCCAAGGAAGCCTTGCCGGTAGTCGGGGCCCTTGCGGTATTCACCGCCCATCTCGTAGGCATGTGACGTCTCGAGCTCGCCCTGCAGCTCCCACAACAGGTCAGAGAATTCGGAGCGTGTGGTGATCCGGTCGATCAGCGGCAGGTAGCGCTGGTGCACGGCTTCCCAATCGATGCCCGACAGGTCCTCGGTCCAGAACTGCTCGCGCTGCAGGCGCCACGCCTCCTGGAACATCTGGCGGAACTCGGCCGCCGGCTGGATCGAGACCTTGATCCGACCCAGGTCGATCCAGCCGTTTTCACGGCTCGGCTTGTCGCTGCCATCCTTCTTGTCGGGGCCTTTTTCGCCTGCCTTGAGCACGCGCAGGCGATCGCCTGACTGCAGGAGCATGGTCTTGCCGTCGCGGCCGACCCAGAAGTCCGAGACGCCATCCATCAAGCGCTCGGACTTTTGCTGCTCGAGGTCATACGACTCGAGCGTGCCGCGCGCCGTTGGACCGTCTTCCATGCGTCGGCCGCGTGCGCCTTCGATCGGATACGTCGAGAACAGCGCTTTGCCTTTGATGCCCTGAATGCGTCCATAGCGCGCCTCGGGCACGGGAAAGGCCAGGACGCGCTCGGTGATGCCGTCGAGCTCGATCTCGATGCGCGGCGGAGCGGCGGGTGCCTCCTCCTCCTCGGCCTTCTTCTTGGCCTCGACTTCCTTGCTCTGCGGCGGCTTCGGTCGGGCGATGAATGGGTTGTGCAGGTCCTTGCGCAGCGTCACCGCGAATGGCCGCGCCCCCTTCGGGAAGCCGAGATCGAAGTGCAGCTCGTCGTAGACCGGATCGAAGTCGCGCTGGCCGATGAAGTACAGGTACTTGCCTTCAGGATCGAAGGCCGGCCGCGTGTCGCGCAGCGTTGGACGTGTCGCGAGGGCGATATTGCCCGTCTCGACCTCGCCCAGTTTGATCGCGGTCGTCTGTGCCGTGTCGGCGTAGCCGTAGGCGAGCCAGCGACTGTCGAACGACCACGCCATGCCTTCAATACGGCCGAATGGACTGTGGTCGAGCCGTTTCATCGACGGCGTCTCGCTGCTCAGATCGATGACCAACAGCTCGTTGCGATGATTTGCGACGCACACCGTGTCGACAGTCGGCGCCACTTCCAGGTCGACGACGCGACCGACATCCAGGTCGCTCAGCGCTTTCGGCGGTGCTGAACCATCGGCGGTAAGGATCGTCAGCACCTCGCGCGGCGAGTCGCCGTCCGATGCGGCCGTGATGAGTCGCTTGTGATCGTTCAGCCAGGTCACCAGCCGATAGCGCACCCCGTCAGGTTCGCCATGCTGGGAAACGGCGCCTTCCCAATTGTGGAACGTGAAAGCCTTGCCGCGCGAGCTGACCGCCAGGCCCGAACCGTCCGGGCTCAACGTGGCGCTGTGTAGGAAGCGCTGCGCCGGTACGAAGCGACGCTGGCGCTGCGTCCGCGAGCTGCTGAGGCGAATGTCGAGTCGCGTCGGACTATCGCTGCGCGGGTCGAGCAGATAGATGTCTGCACCAGCGTGATAGACCAGCCGCTGGCCATCCGTGGTCAGGTTGCGCGCGTAGTAGTTGTCGTGGTCAGTATGTCGCAGTAGGTCGCTGCCGTCGGGCGTGACCGAGTAGACGTTGCCGTAGCCCTCGTGGTCCGACAGAAAGTACACGCGTCCATCGACCCAGCACGGGCTGGACAGGTTGCCGTCGAGCTTGATCAGCGGGCGGAACGTGCCCGACCCATCGGCGTCGATCCACAGCGTGCCCGCGGTACCGCCGCGATAGCGCTTCCAGTGCGCCGGGTCGCGCACCGTGTTGCGGCCGAGCACTACGCCGCCATTCGGTCCAAAGGCGACGGCGCTAGCCGGTCCCCACTGCAGCTGGCGTGAAAGCTGGACGGGACCCTGGACGTCCACTTCCTTCAGCCAGTACTCGCGCGTGAACGGTCTGCCCGCTGAGGTCGAATAGACGACCCTGGTCCCATCGGCGGACCATGCGCTCACGGCGCACGCGGGGCCACTGCCTTCAAACGTCAGGCGGCGCGCTGGCCCGCCTTCGGCGCCGATCACGTACACCTCGGCTGGGCCTTCCTCGCGTCCGACAAAGGCGATGTATCTTCCGTCGGGCGAGAATCGGGGCCGACTGGCCTCGCCGACACCCGCGGTCAGGCGATAGGCGAGGCCCCCGGTCGCGCTAACGCGCCACAGGTCGTCCTCGCAGGCGAAGACCAGCTCGTCGTCATGCAGCGAAGGGAACCGGAAGTACCCCAGGTCAGTACTGCCCATGGCCGAAATACTAACGGCACGGGTACTACAGGAGCCCGAACCTTCCCTCGATGGCGAGACGGCACCGAAGCCCTGTTACTCCCGGACCCTGCCCCTCTCGGGGAGCGGAAATTCTCCCGCGCGGGCGCGTACATTGACAGTGGCACACCCGCTAGCCCCTGCCTGGAACGGCGCGCCGCTAGAGAAGTTCGGCCGACAAGCCCGGTTTCACTGCAAGTCGCAGTCGGCCGTACTTCGTCCAACAGATTGGGCCTAGGAACGCGGCAACCGGCTCACAAGGGGATTGCGCGGTTTCGGCCGCGTTCCTAGGCCGCGACGGCGTCCGCCAGCAGTAGCCGCAAGACGTACGGCAGGATGCCGCCGTGGCGGTAATACTCGATCTCGATCGGCGTATCAATTCGGCACTGGACCTGAAATGAAAACTCGGTGCCGTCGCCACGCTTGGCATGCACCGTCAGCAGTTGACCGGGCACCAGTCCGTCAGTAATGCCGCCGATCGAGAACATCTCCCGTCCATTGAGCCCGAGCGAGTCGCGCGATGCGCCAGGCAGGAACTGCAGCGGCAGCACGCCCATACCAACCAGGTTCGAGCGGTGAATGCGCTCGAAACTCTCGGCGATCACCGCCCGAATCCCCAACAACGCGGTGCCCTTCGCGGCCCAGTCACGCGAAGAGCCGCTGCCATACTCCTTGCCAGCAAACGCAACGAGCGGCACGCCCTCGCTCTGGTACTCCATCGACGCGTCGTAGATTCGCTGTACGTCGCCCTCAGGCTCCAGCGTCCAATCGGCAGGCATCTTCAACGTCCAATCGCCTTCGCGACCTGGCACCAGCTCATTCTTCAGGCGGACGTTGCCGAAGGTGCCGCGCATCATCACCTGGTGATTGCCGCGCCTGGCGCCAAAGCTGTTGAAATCGCGCAGTGCGACGCCGTGTTCCAATAAATACCGCCCCGCGGGACTGTCCTTCGGAATCGACCCGGCAGGCGAAATGTGGTCCGTGGTGATCGAGTCGCTGAGCTTGACCAGTACGCGCGCGTGGTCGATGTTGGTCAGGGGCGGCGGCGTCGCCGAGAGGTCCTGGAAGAACGGCGGTTCCTGGACGTACGTCGAGTCCGGGTCCCATTCGAACAGGTCGCCCCGCTCCGGCAGCGGCAGCGCTTGCCAGTGCTCATCGCCGTCGAACACTTCGGCGTATTCCTGGGCGAACAGATCCGGTCCGACCGCCTGTTCCATGGCTTCGCGCACCTCGGCCTGGCTCGGCCAGATATCGCGCAAATAGACGGCGTTGCCGTTCGGATCCCGGCCGATTGGATCGGTCGTCAGGTCAGTATCAACGGTGCCCGCCAGCGCGAACGCGACCACGAGCGGCGGTGACGCAAGGTAAGAAGCCCGCACTTGCGGGTGAATGCGCGCCTCGAAGTTTCGATTACCACTCAGCACCGCCGCGACGACCAGGCTGTTGTCCTGGACCGCCTGCGCCACCGGCTCGGACAGCGGTCCGCTGTTGCCGATACACGTGGTGCAGCCGTAGCCGACGACGTGGAACTGCAGTGCCTCGAGGTATGCCAGCAAGCCGGCGCGCCTGAGGTAGTCGGTCACAACGCGCGAGCCTGGCGCCAGGCTGGTCTTCACCGCCGGATTCACAGTGAGGCCCTTCTCGACGGCCTTTCGCGCCAAAATCCCGGCCCCGAGCATGACCAGCGGATTGGACGTATTGGTGCAGCTGGTGATCGCCGCAATGGCGACCGAGCCGTGCTGCAGGTGTGCCTTGCGCCCGCCAATCTCGATGTCGACGAGCGGCCAGTCCTCGCTCTGCACCGGTACCTGGGTGACGGTGCCCGCGTTCTGGTCCACGAGCTTGATCGAGCCGCCGCCATCGCCGTTTGCGTGGGCTTTGAACTGGTCTGGAAACGCGACGCGGATGCTTTCGGCGACGTTAGCCAGGTTGACGCGGTCCTGTGGCCGGCGCGGACCCGCCAGGCTCGGCTGGACGGTGCCTAGATCGAGCTCGAGCAGATCGTCGAACTCCGGCTCCGGACCTGCATCCGTCCTGAACAGCCCCTGCTCCTTGCAGTAGCGCTCGACCAGGTCGACCTGCGCTGGCTGGCGATTGGTCATGCGCATGTAGCGCAGCGTCTCGTCGTCGACCGGGAAGAGTGCGGCCGTGGCGCCGTACTCAGGGCACATGTTCGAGATCGTGGCGCGATCGGCCAGGCCAAGCTGGCTCAGGCCTGACCCGGTGAACTCGACGAAACGTCCAACGACGCCGCGTTTGCGCAGGATCTGGGTAACGGTCAGCACCAGGTCGGTCGCCGTCGCGCCTTCTGGCAGTTGACCGTGGAAACGGAAGCCGACGACTTCGGGCGTGAGCAAATACAACGGCTGCCCGAGCAGCACTGCCTCGGCTTCGATGCCGCCAACGCCCCAGCCCAGCACGCCCAGGCCGTTGATCATCGTCGTGTGCGAGTCGGTACCGACGAGGCTGTCCGGGTAGACGGTGTCGTTGTTGCGGAAGATCACCGAGGCGAGATATTCCAGATTGACCTGGTGGACGATCCCGCGCCCGGGCGGGACCACGCGAAAGTTCTCCATCGAGAGCTGCGTCCAGCGCAGCAGCGCATAGCGCTCCTGGTTGCGCTCGTACTCGCGCTCGACGTTCAGACCGAAGGCGTCGGCGCTGCCAAAGTAGTCGACCTGCACCGAGTGATCGATCACCAGGTCGGCCGGCACGAGCGGATTGATCTTCTTGGGGTCACCGCCCAGGCGCGCCATGGCCGAGCGCATAGCGGCCAGGTCGACGGCAGCGGGCACACCCGTAAAGTCCTGCAGGAGTACCCGCGCTGGATAGAACGGAAACTCGTGATGCGTCTCGCCGCGCGGGGTCCAGCGCGCCAGGCGCTCGACTTCGGTGTCGCGCACGACGCCGTTGCCAACGTGGCGCAGCAGATTCTCGAGCAGGATCTTGAGCGTCATCGGCATCCGCTCGACGGCACCGAAGCCCTGGTCGAGCAGGGCGTTCAATCGGTAATAAGCAACGGGGCCGGCCGCTGAGTCGAGGCGAGCGCGCGCGCCGCCAAAGGCGCCATCCGTCGTAGAGCTGGAGGTCATCGAGGCGATCTCTCCCTAACCTCTAATCGTAATCCCGCGCACGTCAGCGAGCGCGGCCTTTGCGCCGTGAGGCGGCGGCGGTGACGTGCCCAAGCTGGCGCCAGCCTTCACTGCCGATGGCCGGTCGATTCAGTGGGCCGCATTCGTCGCGGGCGATCGGCTGGCGTGTCCGAACTGCGGGCACGAGAACAGCGCCAAACGCCAATCGTGCAAAATGTGCCGAACGCCACTCCGCACGTAACGGCGCCGCAGGCTGCGTACTGCTTGGGCGGCGCAAGTGTTGTGCAAGGCAACTGATGTAAAATCCAGGCGCAGCGTGTGAAGCGTCACCGTGCGTGGTCTTCCTACAAGAGCCTCGCTCCGCACGGTCGGCGGCCATCCCTGACACTCAGACCGCCGCCGGCCGCACTGGTGGGGCCGACGGGAATGTAGGAGGAACAGGGTTCCTATGCAGTTCTGGCCAGTTGTCCTGCTGGCAGGCATCATCGCCGTGCTGTTCGCCGTGTACCTCGCGCGCGATGTCCTGGGGCAGGATCGCGGCACGAAAGCGATGCAGGAAGTCGCGAGCCTGATCTTCGAAGGCGCGATGGCGTTCCTGAACCGACAGTACCGCACCATCGCCGTGCTGGCTCTCGTGGCCGCCGTCATCATCGGCCTGCTCATCGGCGTCCTCGCCAATAGCCCGGAACAGGGCATCAAAACATCGATCGCCTTCCTGGTCGGCGCGTTCTGCTCGGGTCTGGCGGGCTTCATCGGCATGTATATCGCCGTCCAGGCCAACCTGCGCACCGCCGCCGCCGCACAGCGCAGCGTCAAGGACGCCATCAACGTCTCCCTCCGCGGCGGAGCGGTCTCGGGCTTCCTGGTCGTGGCGCTGAGCCTGCTCGGTGTCCTCGGTATCTACGCCGCGTTCGGCGGCTTCAATGCCGCGCCGGCTGGTGCGGACGCGGCCGCCAGACTCCGTGACGGCGTCGCCAACGTGCCCTTCCAGATCGTCGGCTTCGGCTTCGGTGCGTCCTTCGTGGCGCTGTTCGCGCAGCTTGGCGGCGGCATCTATACCAAGGCTGCCGACGTCGGCGCCGACCTCGTCGGCAAAGTCGAAGCCGGCATTCCCGAAGACGATCCGCGCAACGCCGCCGTCATTGCCGACCTCGTCGGCGACAACGTCGGCGACTGCGCCGGCCGCGGTGCCGACCTGTTCGAGTCGACGGCCGCCGAAAACATCGGGGCCATGATTCTCGGCGTCGCCTTGTACGTCGCTAGCGGCAACACCGCCTGGGTGTTCTTCCCGCTCGTCGTGCGCTCGATTGGCATCATCGCCTCGATTGTCGGCATCCTCGCCGTCGCCCAGGGCGAGGTCACCGACCCCCAGCGCAAGCTCGACCAGGGCTACTGGGCGATGACCGTGGTCGCGGCGATCGGCATCATCGGCACGGTGTGGGTCATGCTCAACGGCAACTACTGGTTCGCACTGGCGGGCCTGGTTGGCCTGGCGACCAGCGTGGCCTTCGTCTACATCACCCAGTACTACACCGCCGGCGGCTGGCGCCCTGTCCAGGAGCTAGCGCGCGCCTCGCGCACTGGGCCAGCCACGAACATCATTTCGGGTGTTGCGGTCGGACTCGAAAGTACGGGCATTACCGCGATCATCATCGCCGTGGCGCTTGGCCTGTCGTACTGGTTCGGCTCACAAGCCGGCTCGCTCACGCCTGAGCTGACCCGCGGCGGCGTGAATCCCGGTCTGTTCGGCACCGCCGTGGCCACGATGGGCATGCTGACGACGGTCGCCTACATCCTGTCGATGGATACGTTCGGCCCGATCACCGACAACGCCGGCGGCATCGCCGAGTTCTCGCAGGCGCCGGCCGACGTGCGGCACATTACCGATGTCCTCGACGGCGTCGGCAACACCACCAAGGCGCTGACCAAGGGCTACGCCGTTGGCTCGGCCGCGCTAGCGGCATTCTTGCTCTTCTCGGCCTACCTCGACGAGATCCGCGTTCGCACGGGTGTTCAGGAGTTCCCGGTCGACTTGTCCAAAGTCGAAGTCTTCCTGGGCGGGTTCCTGGGCCTGATGCTGATCTTCTTCTTCAGCTCGCTGGCCATTCGGGCCGTCGGTACAGCGGCCGGCGCGATCATCGAAGAGGTCCGCCGACAGTTCCGCGAACACCCCGGGATCATGCTGGGCACTGAGCGGCCCGACTACGCCCGCGCGGTCGATATCACAGCGCGTGCCGGTCTGCGCGAGATGGTCCTGCCCGGCTTGCTGGCCGTGTTGTTTCCGATTGTCGTCGGCCTGGTCCTGAAAGCCGAGGCCGCGGCGGCGCTGCTCATGGTCGGCACGATGGGCGGCATTCTCATGGCCACGGTGTTGAACAACTCCGGCGGTACTTGGGACAACGCCAAGAAGTACATCGAGCTGGGCCACCTTAAAGGTGAAGGCGACCTGGTCCTCGGCAAAGGCACCGATGCGCACGCCGCCGCCGTCGTCGGCGACACGGTCGGCGACCCGTTCAAGGACACCGCCGGCCCATCGCTGCACGTCCTCATCAAGCTCTTGAGCACGATCACGCTGGTGATGGCGCCACTGTTTATCGGCCGCTAAGGTCCACGCCGCGCGGCAGCTGAGATACGCTGCCGCGCGTGCGTTTGCGCGACGCGTTGGATGAGACCGCGACGGGCGTGCTACGGCGCATCGCGGCCAGCCACGGTCTGCCCGAGGACGAGGCGACCACCCGCACCGAGCTGATCGATCGCCTCGAAGAGCGCCTCGCTGATCGCGTGTACCTCGCCGAGCTGATCGACAGCCTCGCCGAAGACGAGCGCGCGGCGCTCCTGGCCGCCCGTGCCAGCGGGGGTGAAATGCGAGGTCTGCTCATCGACCGTGACCAACCTGGCGCCGCCGCGGCGCTGGCCGACCGTGGCCTGCTCTTTCGGACGTTCGCCGCCGCCGGTCCGCGGCGTGGCGAGATTTTTGCCCTGCCCGACGAGCTACTCGAGGTGCTGCCCGAGCCGCCCACACAAGAACCGCCGCGTACCCAGGCCGAAGCGCCTGAGGAACGCCGCGCTACCGACCCCGCCTTCAGTCTCTTCGCCCTGGCCAGCAGCCTCGCCCGCCACGGCTCGCATATCGAACACGAGGTCGGCGAATGGTCCGCCGAGCCCGGCGGTGCAGACTTTGGCTACCCCGCCCGATGGAGCTTCTTACGCCATCTCGCACACGCCAGTGGCTTGCTGGACGACCACGGCGCCGCGCCCGCGCTGCGTCGCGCGCTGAATGATCCGGTCGCGTTGGCCGAACGCCTGCGCCGAGCCTATCTGCATGACCGGGCCATTTCGGAGCTCGCCAGCATCGGCGTTGAGCACGCCGAGCTGTTGGCCCAGCCGACGCTGGTCCGCGCCGCCGTCCTCGAGGCCGTCGACCAGCTGCCCGAGGGCGCCTGGCTTACACTCGATGACTTTTCCAGCTGGCTAGCGCGGACCCGATCCGACTTCCTGCGCGAGCAGCTCGACGCCCGAGGGCTGGTCCTCCTCGAGTCCCGTCCATGGTCGGCGCTGGAGCACCGCCTCTTGCGCTACGTCGTCCTTGGTCCGCTGTACTGGCTGGGCGTCATCGCCGCGAGCGCCGACGGTCAGCTAATCGCCCGCCGCGGCCAAGCCGCCCGAGGCGCCGGCCCCGAGCCGTGTGTGTGGGACACGGCGCCCGAGCTCATCGCGCCCGCCCGCGCCGAGCTCGGCACGCTCCTGGCGGCCGAGCGGTACCTCGTCCTAGAGCAGCGCGGGCGCAGCTCACGCTACCGACTGGTCCAGCAGCATGTCGCGGCCGCCCTGGGCAGTGGCGGGTCGATCGAGGAGTGTCGCAAGCTGCTCGTGCGACTCACCCGCGCGCCATTGCCAGATGCCATCGAAGAGCGCCTGCGGACCTGGCGCGACCGTTTCGGCGCGCTGGTCGTGCGACCGGCCGTGTTGCTCGAGGCCAGCACCGAGCAAGAGCTGGATGCAGCTCTCACCGAGCCGTCCGTGCAGCCGTTCATCCAGCGCCGACCGAGCCCGACCACCGCCGAGGTCGCCGCGGCCGACGCCCTCGCGCTGGCTGCCGCGTTGCGCGCCTCGGGTCATCTGCCGCGCGTCGACGCCGCGCTGCGCGTCGGCGCCGATCCGCGCCGAGGCTACAGCGGTCTGGTCGACGAGCAGGTGCTCGAGTTCCTGCTGGTCAGCCTGCTCGCCTTTCAGCGAGTCCGACCCGAGCGCCTGGCCGAGCTGGAAGGTGCCCTGAGCCTGCTGGCACGCTTGGAGCACCAGTTTCCGGCCGAGCGGCTGGCCGAGCTGCGCCGCGCCGCGAGCCGCCTGGCGGGCGAGCTGCACACCACGTCCTCGACCAAGCCGACGTCCCCACGGCGCCGCCGCGCCAGCGCCGCGTCCAGCCGCCCGCCGCCAAAATCCGAGCTAACTTGACAGAACAACCGTCACGGCTGGCAGCGCCACCGTCACGCGTGACGCTTCGGCCGTTTTTGTGACACACAGCTGACGCTCCCGCTGACGCTTTTCAGCCGTCCCGTGACGGTTCGCGTGACGCCGCCTCTGGATACTCGAGGCATGACCAGCGCACCCATCACGCCACCGATCGTCCTCCTCGCCAGGCTCGCCGCGGGAACGCGTCCGGCGAACCCACAACGGCGTCCGCTATACTCGCCCAAGGTACCCGACGAGCTATGCCTGAACTTGCTGACCTGCTGCAGCTCCCGCGCCGCAGCGACCTGCCCGCCATACGCCCGGGCGATACCGTGCGCGTCCACGTGCGCGTCGTCGAGGGCAACCGGGAGCGGCCCCAGATGTTCGAAGGGGTGGTGCTCGAGGTCAAGAAGCCCAACGCCTATGACGGCTCCTTTCGCGTCCGCCGCGTGACGCATGGCGTGGGTGTGGAGCGCACCTTCATGTTCCACTCGCCGCGCGTCGAGAAGGTGGAAGTGTCCCGCCACGGGGCGGTGCGCCGCGCCAAGCTGTTCTACTTGCGCGGCCTGACCGGCAAAGCGGCGCGCATCAAGGAGCGCCGCATCGGCCCGCAGCGCGGCGCGCGGTCGACCGCCTGAGCGCGCACCACGCGACGTCCCAGACGTGACGCCGGCTGCCGGCACGCCCCTGTGCGTGGCGCGGCCGAATGCAGTCCACTGACGGTGGCCGATGCAACACGCCCACAACGCCCCACCCTTCCGAGGACCACACCAGTCGATGGCTGCAGACTCGCCAGCTTCGCCAGCTTCGCCGATTCGCCAGCTTCGCCCGATTGGCCAGCTTGGCCCGATTGGCCAGATTGGCCAGATTGGCCCGATTGGCCAGATTCGCCGATGACCGCCGACCTGGCCGCTGACCTGGCCGTGCGCGGGCACCAACCGTGACCCGGCGCGCGAAGAAGCTGGTGGCGGCACGCACCACGACCATCATCGTGCCGACGCTGGCGCGCGAATGGGCGCTGTGGCGCGGTGGCGCGCAGCGCGTGGCCGGCGTCGACGAAGTGGGCATGGCCTGTCTGGCCGGGCCAGTGGTCGCGGCGGCACTCGTGGTGCGGCCGTACTGTCGCAAGATCCCCGGCGTGCGCGACTCGAAAACGTTGTCGCTACAGCAGCGTGAAAAGCTGTACGAGCTGATCCTGTCTAAGGCGCAGGCGGTCGGCGTCGGCGCCGCCTCGGTGCGCGAGATCAACGAGCTGAATATCCTGCGCGCCTCGCATCTGGCCATGCAGCGCGCGCTGCGGCGCGTCAGTCCGTACGACCATGCGCTGATCGATGGGCGCGAGATTCGCGAGCTCGACCTGGGGCCGCACACGGCGATCGTCGACGGCGATGCCCTGTCGTACGCGATTGCCGCGGCGTCGATTGTGGCCAAGGTCACCCGCGACCGGCTGATGAATCGGCTCGCGGCGCGCTATCCGGGCTACGGCTGGGAGCACAACGTCGGCTACGCCACGCGCCTGCACCTGCAGGGCCTGCGCGCGCAGGGGCTGACGCCGTTCCATCGCACCGGGTATGCGCCGGTGAAGGCGTTCCTGCTGCAACCGACGACGCTCGACGATCTGATCAAACAGCTCGACGAGACGGAGGCCATGGCCGCGCAGGAGCTGGATCCCATCCCCGCTCTGGCATGAGCCTGGCTAGATCCGCGTCCGGCTCGGCATGAACGGCGCGGCGCCGAGCCCCGCAATGGCATGAGCATCGCGGACACGCACCTCGTCGGCCGCCTGGGCGAAATGCTGGCGGAGGCATACCTGCGGGGCATCGGCGGCCGAATATTGGAACGCAACTACCGCAACGACCGCGGCGAGGTTGACCTGCTGATGCTGCATGAGGGCGACCTCGTCGCCGTCGAAGTCAAGACGCGTGCCGAAACGGACCTCGAGAAACCCGAGGAAGCCATCAGGTGGTGGCAGCTGCGGCGCATCGTGCACGGCCTGGCGACCTACGCATCGGAGGCAGAGCTACTCGATCTGCACTGGCGCGTGGATCTGCTCGCGGTCGAGACCGACGAGACGGGCAACGTACAGCGGCTGGAACACATTCGCGACATCTATCCGCCGTGAAAGAACGGCTGCACAAAGTGCTCGCCCACGCCGGGCTGGCCTCGCGGCGCGCTGCCGAGCGCATGATTCGCGATCATCGCGTGCGCGTCAATGGCGCCGTCGTGGTCGAGCTTGGCACACAGGTCGATCCGACCCCGTTGGCCGACTGGACATCGACTCGGAAGGGCTGGTCTTGCTCACCGACGACGGCGAGCTGACGTTTCGACTTACCCACGCCCGATTCGGCATCGAGAAGGAGTACCACGCACTGGTGCGCTGCGCCGACTTTGGCGAACCCCAGCTCGATCAGCTACGACGTGGCGTCATGCTCGAGGATGGACTGGCCCGCGCGGTGCGGGCAGTCGTCCTGCGCAGCTCAGCCGATGGTATCTGGGTACGTGTCGTGCTGACCGAAGGACGGCAGCGCCAGGTGCGGCGCATGCTAAACGCGGTGGACTGCGTCGTCGACCGCTTGCGGCGGGTACGAATCGGTACGCTGAAGCTGCATGATCTCGAGCTGGGTGCATTTCGGCGACTGCAACAGCGCGAGATCGCGACACTGCGTGAGTCCGTCGGGCTGGAGGCGTAGGTGAGCACGGAGGCGTTCGTGATCGCCCTTGACGGACCGGCTGCTTCGGGCAAGAGCACGGTCGGCATCGGGGCGGCCAGCCAACTTGGACTGCGCTACTTCGACAGCGGCCTGCTCTATCGCGCGTTGACCTGGCTCGCGCTCGCCCGCGCCATCGATCTCGACGATCCTGGCGCCCTGTCCCAACTCGTCGACGATCTCGGGGTAGATGTCGATGAGGTCGGCCAGGTCTGGCGCGACGGGACCAACGTGACGCCGCGCTTACAGTCGGCGGAAGTGGATAGCAGTGTGTCGACGGTCGCCGCCCACCCCGTCGTGCGAGCGTCGCTCGTGCCGGTCCAGCGCGCGCTGGTGCACCCGCCCGGGCTTGTGATGGCCGGCCGCGACATTGGCACGGTCATCGTGCCGGATGCGCCGCTCAAGATCTGGCTGAACCGCGCCTGCCACGCCCGCTGGCCTCCCCGTGCAAGCGGTCGAGCCCGCCTCCGAATTAGCACGACTTGGCCTGCGCGCTGGCGACGTCATCCTGGCCATAGACGATCTGGTGCCGCGCGACGTCATCGACCTACAGCTCGAGCTGCCGGGCGCCACGCGACTGCATATCGACCGGCCCGGCCAAGGTCGTCTCGAGCTGCAAGCGCCGATGGGTATAGCCGATCCCAGCGGTGCCCTCTTGGAGGAGCCCGTGCCAGGCGGCATCCGCGAGTGCAACAACCACTGCGAGTTCTGCTTCATCCGCGGCCTGCCCCCCGGCTTGCGCTCGACGCTGTACATCTTCGACGACGATTACCGGTACTCCTTCGTGTGGGGCAACTTCCTCACGCTGACCAATCTCGACGAGCACGACTGGGCGCGCATTGGCTATCAGCGTCTGTCGCCGCTGAACGTGTCGGTCCACGCCACCGATCCAACCGTACGCAGGCGATTGCTCAACAATCGCCATGCCCCGCCAATACTGGCCCAGCTGCAGCGCCTCGCGGCGCTCGGGATCACCGTCAACGCGCAGATCGTGCTGTGTGCCGGTATCAACGACGGCCCCGTTCTCGAGCGCAGCATTGCCGACCTCGCACTGCTGTATCCCGCGGTGCACAGCGTCTCGGTCGTGCCCGTGGGCCTGACGCGCTACTCGCGCACGCGCAACATCCGTCGGCCGTCGCCCGACGAAGCGCGGCAGGCACTAGCCGCGTGCGAGCGATGGCAGGCACAATTGCGGTCAAAGATCGACGTCGGCTTTGTCTACCCCAGCGACGAGCTGTACTTGCTGGCCGGCCGCGCCGAGCTTGACTTACCTTCAGCGGCGGACTACGACGGCTTTCCCGTGCTCTCGAACGGCGTGGGCATGTTGCGCAGCATGCTGGATGCCTGGGACCGACTGCTGAAAGCGCGCAGGCCAAGACCATCACGGACACGCAGGCAGGTGTGGCTGAGCGGCCAGCTCGCTGCGCCGGCGCTCGAGCGTATGGCCGACCGCTGGCAGCTTTATGCGGGCTGGCGTCCGATCGTCGAGATCGTCCACAACGAGTTTTTCGGCGACCAGGTCACGGTCAGTGGGCTGCTGAGTGGGGCCGACCTGCTGCGGACCATCAAGACCATCCCGGGTGACATCAAAGACGTCGTCCTGCCGCGCAGTGCCTTCGGCTTCGACGGGCAACACACCATCGACGGCATTAGCCCAGAAACGATCGGCGCGGCGCACGAAGCACGCATCCACCTGGCGTCGACGCCCGAGGAGCTGCTGGCGATACTGGCTAGCTAGCTAGCGGGGTAACTCTCGGGCCAGAACTGGCCGCCGATCTCGCGCAGCTTGGTCGTCCCATCCAGGCTCAGCGGTACCGCAGCGCTGAGGTGCTCGTCATCGCCGTCGTCGTACATGCGCAGCATCTCCTGCGCGGACAGCTGGAACAGGCGCACCGCGGCCAGATAGCTCTCGTGTGTCGTGCGCAGTGTTGGCGGTGGCTCGAGCGCCTGAACCTCGAGCTCCGCCGAGCGATACCTGGCCAGGCTCTGCGTGAGCCGCGCCCACAGCTCGCCCCGATCGATCTCCTGACTGCGGTAGAACGCCGCGCCCAGGCCAACCCGAGCAATGGTCTGCTCGACGCGCGTGTTGATCGACCATAGTGCGTCGGCGTAGCGCTCCTCGTCGAGCGCCAGCGGCCGTGGCGGGGGCACGACTGTCGTAATGGGCAACACGTCTAGCGCAAGCGGATCGTCGGTAATTGCCGCCACGTCGTCGGCGCTGGCTGATGCCAGACTGCTCCCGAACCAGGGCAGCCAATCGTCGCGCACCATGGAGCCGAGGAACCCGGCCAGCGCGGCCAGTAGCGCCGCGATCACGGCCAACTTGGCCGTCGACAATTCCGATCTATCCGAGCGCACGCGCCGCGAGCGGAGCCGCAAGCCCGCCCCCAGCGCAGGCGCACTGTGGGGCATGTGTTCTCCCTATGCGATCTCGGATGCGTCTTCCCCGATGCCGCCGCGATCCGGGGCGATCCTATCAGCAGGCCGGGACGCATTCAACCAGGGTTAACCTGGCTAGCCGGCGCGCGGTGTCAAGGTCAGCTCGCCAAAGGCGTCGGACTGTTCGACCTCGATATGGCCGCGGCGGAACAGCTCGAGCACCGCCAGGAACGTGGCGATCACGTCGTCGATCGTCGACCCCGCGACGTCCCGAAATCTGAGGACGCCCGTGAGCCGCAGCGCGTCCAGGATGCGCACTCGACACTCGTCCACGCTGGCTCGGACAATGGCTGGCAGCTCGATCTGCACGTCCCGCGGCGCCTGTTGCAAGCGCCGCCAGACCTGCAGCAAGCCCTCGGGTGCAACCGGTGCGAGCGGCACTGGCGCGGTGCTGACCAACGGCTCGCGCGTCGTGGTGTACAGCCGCTCATTGCGCTGCTCGAGCTCGCGCAGGAGCTCGGCGGCGCCGCGAAAGACTCGGTAGGTCGCCAGGCGCTCGGCGAGGTCCGAGGCGACGTCCTCCAGCTCGGGATCGGGCTCCTCGGAGAGCAGCAGCGCCCGTGACTTCAACAGCAGCAGCTTGCCTGCGATCAAGAGGAAGTCTGCCAGCAGCTCCGGATCGAGCTCGGGCAGGGCGTGCACCTGGGCCAGGTACTGATCGGCGACCTGCGCGAGACTGATCTGTGTGATCGGCAGCCGACGCTGTTCGATCAGCAGCAGCAGCAGCTCGAGCGGGCCGTCGAAGGTCTCAAGGTGAAGCTGGAGCTGGATGGCCACGTGAGAGGGTCGCGCCCTTCATTTCAGTAAGGTACTCGCGCGCGGCTGCCAGCGGATCCTGAGAGCGCTCGACGAGGTCGACCAGCGCGCTGGCCACAATAACGCCGTTCGCGCCGAGGTCGGCAACGCGCTGAACGTGATGCGGCTGGGAGATGCCGAAGCCGACGATCAGCGGTGCACTCGTCTCGGCTCGAATGCTCCCCAAGAACTCATCCAGGGCAGCCGACAGATCCTGCCGCGCACCCGTTACACCGACCAGCGCCACGCAGTAGATGAACGCCGGCTCCAACGCCGCCACCGCACGGATGCGCGCGAGTGGGCTGGTCGGCGCCAGGAACGGACCGAAGCCCAGCCCCCGCGCCCGAAGCGCCGAATACAAGCTCGAGGCCTCTTCAGGCGGCAAATCCGGCACGATCAACGCGTCGGCCTCCGCGGCAGCCAAAGCATCGGCGATCTGCGCGTCGCCGCGCGAGCGAACCGGGTTGTAGTACGACATCAACGCCACAGGCGTATCGAGCGATCGCGCGCGGATGAATCGGGCGAGGCCCAGCGCAGTATCCAACGTCGCGCCGCCTTGGAGTGCGCGGGCGTTGGTGCGCTGCATCGTCGCGCCGTCGGCGAGCGGATCCGAGAACGGCACGCCAATCTCGAAGCCATCGGCGCCCGTATCGAGGGCGACCTGGGCCAGGGCCTGGCACGTCGCGACGTCGGGATAGCCAGCGGTGAGATACGGGAACAACCCGCACGCGCCCTCGTCGCGCAATCGGGCGAAGGTGCGCGCGAAGCGGGTCACGCCAGGTACTCCTCGTGTCCCGAAGCGGTGGCGACGGTATGGATGTCTTTGTCGCCGCGGCCTGACAGCGTGACCAAGGTAATGCCCGGGTGCGGGTTGGCGCGCACCCAGGCCAGCGCATGCGCCGGCTCGAGCGCAGGCATGATGCCTTCGGCATGCGTGAGCAGGAAGAAGGCATCGAGCGCCTCGGCGTCGCCGACGGACGTATAGCGGACGCGGCCGGTGTCTTTGAGAAACGAATGCTCGGGCCCGACGCCCGGGTAATCGAGACCTGCCGAGATGCTGTGCGTCCCGGCGATCTGGCCGTGCTCGTCCTGCAGCACATACGAATGCGCACCGTGCAGGATGCCCGGGCGGCCACTCACCAGCGTCGCGGCGTTGTCGCCCAGGCCAAGCCCCCGTCCGCCAGCTTCCACGCCGATGATCTCCACGTCAGCGTCTTCGAGGAACGCCGTGAATGAGCCAATCGCGTTCGAGCCACCGCCCACGCAGGCGATGACTCGATCCGGCAATCGACCGATCCGCTCGAGTGCTTGGCGTCGTGCTTCGTCGCTGATCACGCGCTGGAAATCGCGCACGATCTCCGGGTAGGGATGCGGACCGACCGCCGAACCGATCAGGTAGTAGCTCGAGTCGATCGTCGTCACCCAATCGCGGAACGCCTCGCTGATCGCGTCTTTGAGCGTGCGCGTGCCCGCGGTTACCGGCCGCACCTCGGCGCCGAGCAGGCGCATGCGATAGACGTTCACTGCCTGGCGGTGCATGTCCTCCTCGCCCATGTACACCACACAATCGAGGCCGACCATGGCACACACCGTGGCGGTCGCCACGCCGTGCTGGCCAGCGCCGGTCTCGGCGATGATGCGCCGTTTGCCCATGCGCTGCGCGAGCAGTCCCTGACCGATGGCGTTGTTGATCTTGTGCGCGCCAGTGTGCGCCAGGTCTTCGCGTTTGAGCCAGACGGGCCCCGAGCCGATGCGTTCGGCAAAGCGGCGCGCCTCGTACAGCGGCGTCGGCCGACCAACGTAGTTGCGCAGCAAGTCATCCAGTTGCTGCACAAAGGATGGGTCGGAGCGGGCCGCCGCGTAGCCGGCCTCGAGGTCGGCGAGCGCCGGCATGATGGTCTCAGGCACGTACTGGCCGCCGTAGGCGCCGAACCGACCGTGGCCCACCCCGATCGAACTAGTGGACGTGGGTGGCGATGCTGATGTCATGGGAGCGCACAGCCTCCAGGAACGCGCGAATCAGGCGTGGGTCTTTGCCGCCGCTCGGGAACTCGACGCCAGTCGAGACGTCGACGCCCAGCGGCATGAGCGTGGCGAGCGCCGATTGAACGTTGTCAGGTCGTAGGCCGCCGGCCACCAGGCAGCGCGGCCCGATGCCGCGCAGCGCTTCCCAGTTGAAGGGAATGCCCGTTCCACCCGGCAGGGCATCGGTCTGGGTATCGAGGAGATACGTGTCGGCGCCGAATTCGCTGACCATGACGGCCTGGGCGGCCGCTGGCTCATCGCCCGCTCGAACGTGCACGGCCTTGATGGTCGGTCGCGGCATCTGCCGCACCAGCGCGGCCGGCTCGTAGCCTGACAACTGGACATAATCGAGGCCGCACAGCCTGCTCGCCGCGGCCGCATCCGACGCCGGCGGGTCGACGAACACGCCCACGGCTGACCAGTCCAACGACTCCCGCCGTAGCACGGCGACGATTGGCGCGGCATCCGACGGCGCGATGAAGCGCTTGCTAGGCGGCCAAAAGATGAAGCCCAACATGTTGGCGCCAGCCTCGAGCGCGGCGCGGCCTTCGGCGATCGATCGAATGCCACATACCTTGACCAGCGTCATGTCGCGACCTGCTGTCGCACACCAGCGCTGACCAGCTTGCGCAGCTTCACACCCGGGTCAAGCGCGCGTACCAGCGCCTCGCCGATCAGCACCGCGTCCGCCCCAGCGTCCCGCAACAGCGCAATCTGCTCTGGCTCGGAAACGCCACTCTCGGCCACATAGACACAGTGCGTCGGCACTCGCGGCCGCAGGCGCAGGGCCAGGCTTGGGTCCGTGACCAGCGAGTCCAGGTCGCGATTGTTCACGCCCACCACGCGTGCGCCCGCCGCTAGTGCCTGGTCGACCTCGTCGGCGGTATGCGCCTCGACCAGTGCGGCCATGCCCAGCTCATGCGTCCTGGCCAGGAGTGCCGCGAGGGCCGTTCGACTGAGGGCACGCACGATGAGCAGCACCGCATCAGCGCCAATTGCGCGCGCCTCGTACACCTGGTACTCGTCGAACACGAAGTCCTTGCGCAGCACGGGCAAGCCACTTGCCGCACGCGCGGCATGCAGATCGTCATCGCTGCCGCCGAAATACGTTGCATCCGTCAGGACCGAAATAGCCGCCGCGCCGCCAGCCGCGTACATCGCAGCCACGTCGGCCGCTGACGCGCCCGGCCGAAGCTCGCCGCCGGAGGGCGATTTGCGCTTGATCTCGGCGATAACGGCCACGCCATCGTCGCGCCGCAGGGCGCGCTCAAAAGCACGAACCGGCGCCGCGCGTGCAAGCTCGGCCTCGAGCACGCGCAGCGGTCGCTGCCGTTGTCGCTCGGCGATTTCGCGCCGCTTGGTGTCGAGGATCGCGTCGAGAATCACGCCACTTCCACGGCCGTCGCCAACTCGGCTTTGATGCGCTGCGACGCTGCCGCGACCTCGACCATCTTCTGCCGTGCGCGGCCACTATCCAGCGCAGCACCGGCTTGCCGGATGCCGTCGGCGATCGACTCGGCCTGACCAGCCACGTACAGCCCCGCCCCGGCATTGAGCAGCACTGCGTCACGCGCCGGGCCAGGCTGGCCATCGAGCACGCGGCTGGCCAGCGCAAGATTGGCCTCGACGGTCCCGCCGCGCACGTCCGCGGTGTTGGCGCGGCGCATCCCGAAGTGTTCAGGCTCGATGGTGTAGTTGCGACGCTCACCGAAGCGCGTCTCGTGGATGTCAGTCGGCGCGCACGGCGAGATCTCGTCCAGGCCATCCTGGCTGTGCACAACCAGCGCATGCTCCGCGCCGAGCGTGTCGAGCACCTCGGCCAGGATCCTGCCCAGCCCGGGCACGGGCACGCCCGTGAGTTGCCGCCGTGCGCCGGCTGGATTGGTCAGCGGGCCGAGGATGTTGAATACCGTGCGCACGCCGATCTCGCGTCGTGGCACGATCGCGTGCCGCATCGCGGGGTGGTAGAGCGGCGCAAACATGAAGCCGAAGCCGGTCTCCGCCACGCATCGTGCGACGCCCTCGGGCGGCAAGTCGATCGCGACGCCGACCGCTTCGAGATAGTCGGCGGCGCCGCACGCGCTGGTCACGCTGCGATTGCCGTGCTTGGCCACGCGCCCGCCGGCTGATGCGACCACGAGCGCGCTGAGTGTGCTGATGTTGAACGTACCGGCCCCATCGCCACCGGTGCCGACCAGGTCGACGACGTCGGCGCCTGCATCGACACGGGTTGCCGCGCCGCGCATGACCTCCGCCAGTCCAGCGATTTCGTCGGCGGTTTCCCCCTTCATGCGCAGTGCGATCGCGAACGCTGCGATCTGCGACGGGGTGGCTTCGCCCTCGACTAGCGAGCGCATCGCCGACTGCGCCTCCTCGCGCGTGAGATCCTGGCCCAGGACCAATTTGCCGAGTGCTTCTCGAACGCTCACGCCGCCACCACCCTCCGGCTCTGCATCTGCAGGAAGTTCCGCAATAGGTCTTTGCCGTGCTCGGTCAGGATGCTTTCGGGATGGAACTGCACCCCTTCGACCGGATAGTCCTTGTGGCGGATGCCCATGATCACGCCGCTCTCGCTGCGCGCGGTGACCTCGAGCACGGGCGGCAGCGTCTCTGGCATGGCGCACAACGAGTGGTACCTGATGGCCGAAAACGGACTGGGCAGCCCGGCGAGCACACCTGCACCGTCGTGGATGACCTTCGACGCTTTACCGTGCATCAGCTCCGGTGCCCGTGACACCACGCCTCCGAACGCCTCGGCAATCGCCTGATGGCCCAGGCACACGCCGAGAATGGGCACGGACGGACCCAGCGCTCGGATCAGTTCGATCGACACGCCCGCATCGCGTGGGACGCCCGGGCCGGGCGAAATGACGATGCAATCGGGCGCCATCGTCCGCGCTTCGTCCACTGTGATCGCGTCGTTGCGCACGACGGTCACCCGCGCGCCCAGCTCGCACAGGTACTGATAAAGGTTGTAGGTGAAGCTGTCGTAGTTGTCGATCAGCAGGACGTGCCCTTCGACAGGCTCAGGGCGAGCGGACGTCATGCGACGACCTCCAGCTTGACTGGCGCCGGCTGCCTACCCTCCATGCGTTCCGCCTCGGCGACAGCCGAGAGTACCGCGTGCGCCTTATTCAGCGTTTCCTGGTACTCCGTCGACGGATTGGAGTCGGCGACGATGCCCGCCCCAGCCTGGATGTGCGCGACGCCGTCCTTCAAGACCAGCGTGCGAATCGTGATCGCCGTCTCCAGATCGCCGTCGCGATTGAAGAAGCCGATCGCTCCGCCATACGGACCGCGTTGATCGGCCTCGAGATCGGCGATGATCTCCATCGCGCGAATCTTGGGCGCGCCAGTCAGCGTCCCCGCCGGGAAACAAGCCCGCAAGGCATCGATCGGTCGCAGCCCGGTGCGTAGTCGACCGGTCACGTCCGAGACGATGTGCATCACGTGCGAGTAGCGCTCGATCTCCATCAGCCGCGGCACGCTGACTGTGCCTGGCTCGGCGACTCGGCCCACGTCGTTTCGCCCGAGGTCGACGAGCATGATGTGCTCGGCGCGCTCCTTTTCGTCGGCGAGCAGGCGCTGCGCGATCGTCTCGTCCTCTTCGCTCGTCTGACCGCGCGGCATCGTGCCAGCCAGCGGCCGCGTTGTGACCAGGCCGTCCTCGACGAGGACCAGCAGTTCAGGTGAGGCACCCACGATCTGGTAGTCGCCGAAATTGAGGAAGTACATGTACGGGCTGGGATTGATCGAGCGCAGCGCGCGATACAGGCTCACCGGCGTGGCTGAGGTGCGCGCCGACAGGCGTTGCGACGGCACGATCTGGAAGCACTCGCCGGCCGCGATCGCCTCCTTGGCCTGAACGACCATGTCCTCGTACTCGCCTTGCGTGGTGTTCGATACGACGCCGTCCGGCCTGGCTCGGCCCGGCGCATCTTCCAGCCCCGCGCTATGCGAGCCGCTGCGCAGTCGATCGAGCAGATCGTCGAGTCGTTTGCAGCCGCGCCGATAATCGGTCGGCAAGTCGTCGGTGAGCGGGATGTACGTGACGGCCTTGATCGTCCGGCGCAGGTGATCGAACACCAGCAGGCTGTCGACCATCATCAGGTGCGCCAGCGGCAGATCGAGTGGGTTGTTGCGCGCGCGCGGGATGCGCGGCTCGAACTTGCGCGCCAACTCGTAGCTGAGATACCCGACCGCACCACCGCCGAAGCGCGGTAGGCTCGGCAGGCGCGCGACACCCTCGCGGGCGACGAGACGATCGATCAATTCCAACGGATCGGCGTAGCTGAGCTCGGCCGTGCCATCTGCGCCGCGATAGAGCGCCCGATCGTCCTGGATCTCGAGCGAGCGCTCCAGGCCAGCGGCCACGAACGAGTAGCGTGCGACGAACTCGGCGCCCTCGACGCTCTCCAGGAGAAAACTGCCTGGGCCGGCGCCGAGCTTCATGAGCGCTGACACGGGCGTCTCGAGATCGGCCAGCACTTCGCGATAGATCGGCGCGTAGTGATACGTCGCCGCCATGCGGCCAAGCTCGGTCAGGCTCGGATACACATGTGCGCTCATGCCATCGACTCCACGCGAGCTTCCACGCGCGCCTTGCGGCTGCCTTCGGCCAGCACGTCCTCGAGGTAGCCAGGCTGCCGCTCGAGCTCGGCGCGCTTCTCACGAATCGGCTCCAGGAACGTGTTGAGCGCGGCGACGAGCTTCTGTTTGACCTCGACGTCGCCCACTCTGCCCTTGGTGTAGCGTGCCTTGAGGTCCTGTACTTCCTCGTGGTTCGGGTTGAACGCGTCGTGGTAAGTAAACACAGGATTGCCGCGCACGTGGCCAGGATCGGTCGCGCGCAAGCGCGTCGGATCCGTGTACATGGACATGACCTTCTTACGCACCGTCTCGGCAGTGTCTGAGAGCAGGATCGTGTTGCCGAGCGATTTGCTCATCTTGGGCGAGCCGTCGGTTCCGGGCAGCTTCGGAAAGCGGCCAACCAGGCCCTCCGCTTCGGGAAACACCGGCTCGTAGAGCTGGTTGAAACGCCGCGCGACCTCGCGCGTCAGCTCGATGTGCGACAGCTGGTCCCTGCCGACCGGGACGACCTCGCCGCGCACCATCAGGATGTCCGCGGCCTGCAACACCGGATAGTTCAGCAACCCGAGCGATGCGCTGTCGAGCTTCAGGTCGCGCACCTGCTCCTTGAGGGTCGGGATGCGCTGGGCTCGATTCGCCGACACGAGCATCGTGAACAGCAGGAACAGCTCCGACACCTCAGGGATGAGTGACTGGAGATAAAGCGTGCTTCGGCTGGGGTCGATGCCGACGGCCAGAAAATCGAGCACCCCTTCACGGATGTCGTCGCCGATCTCGCGCGAGGTCTCGTAGCCCGTGGTCAGCGCATGGAAGTCGGCGACGAGGAAGAAACAGTCGTACTCACCGCTGTTTTGCAGCTCGAGATCTTTCTCGAACGTGCCGACGTAGTTGCCGAGGTGGTACTTGCCTGTTGGCCGCAAGCCGGTCAGCAGCCGCTTGCGGCGGGGGACGGCGCCATTGTTTCGCTGTTCGGCCATGGATGGGTGCTCCGTAAGAAATCGAAAAGCCTCTGTCCTGGAAGGGACGAGAGGCTCGATCTCGTGGTGCCACCCTCATTCGCCACGCCCAGTTCGGGAGTGGCCTTCATTTCAGACGCCGCCGAAATGGCGAGGTCCTGAGCTCAGCTAACGGTGCTCTCTCCGGCTACGCCTACTGATCTCATAAAGATGTTCGGATAGCAACTCGCAGGTCCATTCAGCGTCTGGCGCAGCACCGGCTCACACCTTACCCGGCTCTCTGGGCTCGCCCGGAACGCGTACTCGTCCTGGTCAACGTTTTATGCGATTGGATCGGCACTATACGCCTCGTCCGAACCGTCGTCAACCCAGATTGGACGCTATGGACGAGGCGGGCGTAGCATGCGCGACCGTAGCGTAGGTAACGGCTCCGGAGGTCCAAGGGCGCGCCGGCCCGGCCAAATGGCGCGGTTGGGGAGCCGACCCTCGCTGTATGAGGAGGACAGGCATTCATGCCGAGCGAGACTCCGCGCTCTGATCCATCTACTCCGACTCACCACGTGACGCGCCGCCAGCTAGTCACGCGCGCGCTGGGCATCGGCCTGGGCTTGCCGATCATCGGCGGACTGCTCGCGGCGTGTCAGCAGGCGGTGTCCCCGCCGCCGACCAGTGCGCCCGCGGCCGTGGCACCGACCACGGCACCCGCCGCGAAACCGACAACCGCGCCAGCGGCCGCGCCGACAACCGCGCCGACCGTCGCGGCGACGGCCGCGCCCGCGGCCAAGCCGACCACCGCGCCGGCCGCCGCCGCGACGACCGCGCCCGCGCAAGCAGCGTCGACTCGGCCGCTCACGCCCACGTTCTACGACTGGATCGTCAGCTTGCACCCGTCGATCCCGCAGGTCAACGATGCGTTCAAACAGAGCGGCGGCGGGCTCAACTTCCAGATTGCCCCGGTACAGGGGTTTGGCATCGACCGCTTTGTCGCCGAGGCACGCGACAAGAACAGCACGTGGGACGTCTACGTGGGCATGACGCCGTTCGTCGAGATGTCGGCGCTCATTCAGGCCGATGTCATCGAGCCGTGGGACAACTACATCCCCAAGGAGATCCTGAACGACATCATCCCGTCCATTCGCGACGAGTGCACCGTCAACGGCAAGTTGTACTCGTGGCCGTTCCTGCTCGACATCATCACCATGGGCTGGAACAAGGGTCAGAGCGATGCCGCGGGCGTCTCGGCAATGCCCGCGACATGGGATGATTTGCTCTCGGCCAGCCAGACGATCATGGACAAGAAGATCGCGCTGTACGGCCTCGTCTTCGACGCGCACGGCTGGCGGTCACTGGCGCCGATCACCCACAGCATCAGCACCAAGGTCTATACGCCCGAGGGCTTCTTCAATTTCAACAGCGAGCAGGCTCTCCAGGCGCTCGAGATCATGAAGAAGATGAAGGCCGTCTCCCCGCCCAACATCCTGAACGCGGGCACGACAGACGCGGGAGTGAACAACACGCCAGACGAAGACGCCTTTGCTGCCCAGCAGGCAACGTACTTCGTGAAATATCAAAACGCGCCGCTGCGCTTTGCCGAGACGTGGCCCGATCCGAAAAAGCTGTCGCTTGGGCCGTTGCCCAAGAGCACGGGTGGCGAGGGCTCGACGGTCTTCTGGACCACTGGCGCGTGTCTGTTCAAGTACGGCCAGAACAAGGACAAAGCCGCCGAGTACATGAAGGCGCTGACCTTCAACGATGGCATCTGGAAGGACTCGATTGCGGGTTCGCAAACGGCCCATCCGGGTCAGGTCCCGCCGTACACGTCGTACTACGACAAGTGGAACAAGGCCAAGCCAGAGTGGTGGCAGGACTGGGTGCCGCTGATCGTCGATCAGCTCAAGATTGCCAAGGCCATTCCGAACCAGAAGTTCGGCCTGACCCAATTCCAGATCGGCCAACCCCTGTGGGAGAAGTACCTCAAGGGCGAGGAAAGCGACCCCAAGAAGGCAATGCAGGCCGCGTGGGATGCGGTCCAGGCCGAGGCCAAGAAATCGGCCTGACCTGAGTGGCATCCACCACAGCAGTCAGGCTCGAGCGCACCGCCGCGTCACGCCGCGCGGCGGTGTTTGCGCACCAGGGCATCAACTGGATGTTCCTGGTCCCGACGCTCATCTTCTTCATTGGCTGGCAGGTCTATCCGATCTTCCGCGTCTTGTGGATGTCATTCACCGATTACCACTTCCTGCGTACGAGTGCGCCGGTCGCGTGGGTCGGATTTCAGAACTACGCGAACGCACTGAGCGATCCGCTCATGTTGCTCGGGCTGCAGCGCGCCGCAACGTTTACCGCGTTGTTCCTGCCGGGCATGATCTTCGTCCCGATGCTGCTGGCGATCATGGTCGACCGTGTGTCGCACCAGGGTCTGGCCACGGTGTATCGGCTGATCCTGCTCATCCCAGCGGTCATCCCCGGGCCACTGGTGTTCGTGCTGTGGAAGTGGCTCTACAACTTCACCATCGGGCCGATCAATTACCTGCTGATTTCGCTAGGCCTGGTCACTCCTCAGACGGCACCCCAGTGGCTGGGTGACCCCGGCCTGACGCTGCCGGCCATCGCGCTGATGGAGGTGTGGTGGGGCCTCGGCTATCACACGATGTTCTACCTGGCTGGTCTGGCGGCCATTCCCAAGGAGTTGTTCGAGGCGGCACGCGTCGACGGCGCGAACGAGTGGCGATTGTTCTGGCACATTACGCTGCCGCGCCTGCGCCCGATTCTGCTCGTGCTCGTCGTCTTGCGCTTCGGCACGGCGATGGCCGTGATCGACGAGTACCTGATCCTCGGCGGCTTCAATCGCGCCCTACCGACCTATACCTGGACGGTGTACATGTGGGATACCGCCTTCCAGATTGGCGATTGGTTCCAGGCGTATGCCGCCGCTATTGGTTGGATCGGCGCCGCGGCCATGCTCGTCGTCGTGGCTGGGTTGTTCTGGGTCTTCAGGCCGCGTGATGGCTAGTCCCGCTATCGTTGCGCCACGCCGCAAGCCCGTGCCGATCGGCACCATCGTGCGCCACGTGACGCTGGTGTTCTTCATGCTCATCATCGTGGTGCCGCTCGCGTGGGTGCTGTTGCTGTCGATCAAGTCCATCCCGGACGCATATCGCCCGGGCTTCTGGCCGCAGGTGTTCGATTTCACCCACTACTCGTACGCCATCAACAACATCCCCACGCTGGCGCGCAACCTGGTCAACAGCATCGTCGTGACCACGCTGACCGTGATTATCACGACGGCGTGCGCGATCATGGGCGGCTATGCGCTGGTCCATCTCAACCTGGTCGGACGCGGGATCGTGCTCGCGCTGCTGGTGGCGTCGCTGTTTTTCCCGACCCGGGTGACCTCGCTCATCGCCATCTTCGAGACCCAGCGAGCGCTTGGACTGATCAACTCGACGCTCGGACTTGTCTTGCCGTACATCACGCTCAATCTCGCCTTGAGCGTGTTCATCATGCGTGGCATCTTCGAGCAGATCTCGCACGAGCTGGTCGACGCCGCGCGGATCGACGGCGCCGGCGCCTGGCGCACGCTGCTGAGCGTGCTCTTGCCATTGACGCGCAACGGCATCGTCGTCGTGATCATCGTCAATTTCGTCAGCGCCTGGGGCGAGTACCTGCTGGGCGTGACGCTGACCAACGACCAGGAGGTGCGGACACTGCCGGTCGTGCTGGCCGGTGCGTTCGGCGGCATGGGCCAGTGGGCCTGGCCGCGCATCGCGGCGGTGTACGTCATGGCAATCGCGCCGGGGCTCGCGGCATTCGCGCTGACGCAGCGCTGGTATATGCGCGGGCTGCAAGAGGGCGCACTCAAGTACTGAGCTCGTACGTCCCAAGCGGTGTGTAGATTGCCCCCTTGGGGCTGAGCTTGCTCTGGAATAGCACCAGCTCACGTAGCGGGATCGTCGCTGTGGGCACCTGGCTCGGCGGCCAGGCAGGCTTGCCCTGGGCCGCTCGCTCGCGCCGCCGGGCGAGCGTGATGTGTGGGCTGAACGGCCGATCCTCGATGGCAAAGCCGGCCTGGCGCAACGCGCTGGCCAGATTGCTTTGGAGGCCAATGAGACCGGCGACGTCGCCGCCAAGCCCGATCCACAACACGCGTGGCGCGCCGCGCGGTCCGAAGCTGCCAGCCTCGCCAAGCCGCAGCGTCCCGGCGCGCGATGCGGCTGCCGCTGACGTGCCGATCTGTTCCAGCCGCCGCAAGGCGTCCTCAGGCTGCTCGCCCAGGAACGCCAGCGTCACATGCAGTTGGCCTGGCTCGACCCAGCGATAGTCGTCACCACCGTCGCGCAAGCGGCCAAGCGCCGCGCGGACTTCAGCTGGCAGCTCGATCGCGAAGAAAAGACGCACTTGTCTGGGTCAGGGGTCAGGCGTCAGGCGTCAGGCGCCAGATTGGTGTTGTCGCTGAGGCAGCGCCGCCGTCACTGCACGCGCCGCGCGGACCATGACTCTTCTCTTGCAGAGGGGCGGGGAGTGACAGCCCAGAAGCCGACTGACCCCTGCCGCCTGCCGCCTGCCGCCTG